>Ga0207660_10000602_pt1 | contig 24283 bp, 24 predicted proteins | sample KBSC73BmetaG_FD_184335 | JGI IMG/M metagenome (GOLD analysis project Ga0207660, IMG submission 184335) | Corn rhizosphere microbial communities from Kellogg Biological Station, Michigan, USA - KBS C7-3B metaG (SPAdes) (version 2) | ecosystem: Host-associated > Plants > Roots > Rhizosphere ... | reverse complement strand
CGGCGCCGAGCTCAACGCGCAGATCGACCAGATGTGGCCGATCAGCAGCACCAGCCGGGCCCGCAGGGGCACACGGGACTGACGTCCCGGCTCAGGTGGTCGCCGGCGGGCGCCGGCCGGCACTCTTCGCGGAGTACATCTGCGCGTCGGCGGAGTCGAGCAGCCGGTTGCCGCCGTCGGCGACGTCGTGCTCCGTGGCCATCGCGACGCCGACCGACACCGTCACGTTGATGCTCGTCCCGGCCACCTGGATCGGCATGCGCACCGCGGTCGCGAGGCGCATCGCGATCTGCTGCGCGGCGCGAGCGTCGTCGACGTCGGGGCACACGATCGCGAACTCGTCGCCGGACAGCCGCGCGGCCGTGTCGGCCGGTCGCAGGGAGGTGGCGATCCGGTCGGCGACGGTGACGAGCACCGCATCGCCGGCCGCGTGGCCGAAGCGGTCGTTGACGCGCTTCAGGCCGTCGACGTCGGCGTAGATGACCGCGAGCTGGCTGCGGTTGCGATGCATCCGGCGCAGCTCGAGGGCGAGGCGGTCGCTGAACAGCAGGCGGTTGGGCAGGCCCGTGAGCGGGTCGTGCAACGCGAGCCGCTCCACCCGCTCGTGCCGCTGCACCGCCTCGGTCACGTCCCACGCGTGGACGACGATGCCCTCGATGCCGGGCTCGGCCGTGCGGTCTTCGACACGGACCTCGACGTGCCGGGGGCCGCCGTCGGGCGCACCGGCCAGGCGCACCACCCGGTGGGCCGGCACGCCGGGGCAACCGGTCACCGATGCGAGCACCATCCGGGCGAGCACCGCCCGGTCGTCGTGATCGAACAGATCGACGAGGCGACGCCCGGTCGCCTGCTCGGGGGTGCTGCCGAGCTGGCGGACCGAAGGGGACGCCCAACGGATCACGCCGTCGTCGCCGACGACGAGCAGCGCCTCTGCCACGCTGCCGAGCAACGTCGCGGCGTCGAGCCTTGACGCGGACGTCAGGGCGCCGGCGGCGATGCTGCTCATCGTCATCTCCTTCTCAGCGTAAAGGTCTTTACCCCATAACCCCCGTCGCGAAGGCACGACTCGCGGAGGCCTACGCTGCGGAGCCGTGGTCGCAGCCGAGTTCACCTTCCGGGGTGGGGACAACAGCAGCGTCCCGGCCGCCCGGCACTTCGTGCAGGAAGTGCTCGCGGGCTGGCGGCGCGCGGAGCAGGGCTGGACCGCCGCCATGGTCGTGACCGAGCTGGCGGCCAACGCGGCGCTGCATGCGGGCGACCAACCGTTCACCGTGAGCGTCTCGCTCGAGGGCAGCGGCGTACTCCACATCGCCGTCGCCGACCGATCCACCCGGCGACCGCGGACCCGCGACTACAGCGCCGAGGCCACCACCGGTCGCGGGCTGAAGCTCGTCGAGGACCTGTCCAGCCGGTGGGGGGTGAGCCCCCACGAGGGCGGCAAGGTCGTGTGGGCGGACATCGCGCCGTCCGGCGGCCACGGGGTCCGCGACGAGAGCAGCCGCGACGAGGTCGATTTCGACGCACTGCTCGACAGGTTCGACGACTTCGCGGGTGCCTCGGATGCGCGGCGCATCTCGTACGAGGTCCTCGGCTGGGCGGCATGACGGCGCCCGACGGCGAACTGCGTGACGTGCACCTGCTGCAGCTGCCGGTGCCGCTGTGGGTGGCCACCCAGGAGACGGCCGACGCGCTGCTGCGCGAGTTCGCCCTCATCTCCGCCGAATTGCACGACGAGTCCCTCGAGTCCCATGTGACCGTGCCTAAGCGGCTGATACAGCTCATCGAGGCGCTGACCCGCGATTTCGACGGCGTCAGCTCGGAGCAGGAGGACAAGCTCTACGCGGCCGCGGCGGCAAGGGCCCGGGTCATCGACGACCTGCACTTCCGCGTGCCGGTCGAGGCGGCGGCGGCGTCGCGGCAGCTCGGCGAGATGTTCGACGAGGCGGACGAGTACTGCCGTGCTGGGCAGCACCTGCTGACGCTGGCGGCCACCGACGAACAGGTGAAGTTCCGCTGGTGGTACCTGGACCAGTTCATCGACCAGCTCGCCGGCAAACCGCCGGTCGCCTGGCCCGACTACGAGCGCTGAGCCTCTGCTCAGCGGTGGGTGGGCGATAGAGGACTTGAACCTCTGACCTCTTCCGTGTCAAGGAAGCGCGCTACCAGACTGCGCCAATCGCCCTTGCTGCTTCATCGTGCCGGATCTTCGGGCCGATGTCGCGAGGCGGGAGCGGGAATCGAACCCGCGTACAGGGCTTTGCAGGCCCTTGCCTAAGCCACTCGGCCATCCCGCCAACGGGCCCGGAGGCCCCGGAGCTTTCGGGACCGAGGGCCCCTGCGCCTCGCGGCGCCTCCGAGCGGACGACGGGATTCGAACCCGCGACCCTCACCTTGGCAAGGTGATGCTCTACCAACTGAGCCACGTCCGCGTGGCCCGGGAAATCCCCCGGCCTGCGTGCACGACTCTACAGGATCGGGGCGGGGGATCAGCGGGGTCGCCCGTCAGATCTCGGGCTCGCTCCAGAGCAGCAGTGCCAGCTCGGCGTCGACGTCGACGAAGTCGCTCTCGCTGCCGGTCGGGACTGCGGCGTAGGTCTTGGTCAGGAACTCGACGAGGTCGGCCAGCGGGATCTCGAAGAGGGCGCGGCCGGACGGGCTGGACAGCGAGAGGCAGACGACGGGACGGCCGCTGGTGTGCGACGGCCACACCTGGACGTCGCCCTCACCGACCGGGCGGGTGACGCCGTCGGTCAGCAGCTGGCGGGCGAAGGTCCACTCGACGACGTCGGTGTTGCCGGTGTGAAAGGCGACGTGCACCGCATAGGGATCGGAGCCGTCGTAGCGCATGTCGGCCATGACCGGAAGCGACGCGCTGCCCGGCACCACAAGTCGGAGCTCGAGCTCGGCACTCACCATGTCGGGTCGGGCGTTCATCGCGTGGAACCTCTCGTCTGGCATTCGATCCGCTGTTGCCTGCAGTAACGAGCCTTCCCGCGCCGAGGACACGGCTAACGCACGGGGGTGCCGGAAGCGCCCGATTCGTCGGGCAATTTCGGGCACGAACCGCGCACACCGGGACGTCTGTGCACGTAGCCCGCCCCGCTGTCGTGGCAGGTTACAGTGGTCGCCGTCCCGGGCGATTAGCTCAGCGGGAGAGCACTCGCTTCACACGCGAGGGGTCACTGGTTCGATCCCAGTATCGCCCACTTCGTCCCGCCTTTCCGCCGTACGCCATAGCGCAGTGCCGCAAACGCGCAGGTCGTTACGCCGCGAGGTGGGCTGACGGCGAATCTCCGCACCGCTATCGTCGCCCGCCGTGGAGGCAGTTCTCGCCGGCGGCGGCGTCGAGGAACAGCTCGAGGTCCGCGGGGTCGGTCCGGTGGGTGCCCGTTACGAGCGGTGCCCGGCCGGCTGGCAGGCGACGTTCACGATCCGCGCGCCGGAGCCGGCCGACCTCGCGCTGGTCCATCGGCTGGTCGCGCCCACTCTCGCCGAGGCTCGGCGGGCCGTCCCGGCGGCCGCGCAGTTCCTGCTCGGAAAGCCTCTCGACGAGCCGTTCCTGCCTCTGTGAGCGCGCTCTAACTCGGTTTTGCCGCTGGGTAGCATCGGCTCGCCCCTGTCCGACGGCGAGTGGGAGTACTCCGTGGCCGACCTCCGCATCACCCTCGACGGCGCTCCTCGCGTCGTGTCGACGGGGGAGACGGTCGGCACGATCCTCGCCGACGCGGGCATCGAGGCGGTCGGGGTGCGCGCCAACGAGATCGCCCTGCACGACCTGTCGTGGCTGCCGGAGGACGGCGACGCGCTGGAGTCGATCCCGCTCGCCTCGCCGGAGGGGCGGGCGATCCTGCGCCACTCGACCGCTCACGTGATGGCCCAGGCGGTGACCGACCTCTTCCCCGACGCGAAGTTCGCGATCGGGCCGCCGGTCGACAACGGCTTCTACTACGACTTCGACGTCGCCGAGCCGTTCACGCCCGACGACGTCGAGCGCATCGAGGCACGGATGCGCGAGATCATCAGCGCCGACCAGCGCTTCACCCGGCGGCGGCTGGAGCCCGACGAGGCGCGCGCGCTGTTCCACGACCAGCCCTACAAGCTCGACATCATCGACCGTGCAACCTCGGGCCAGGTCTCGGGCGAGGAGATGGTCGACGCGGCCGGCCCCGAGATCACCGTCTACGACAACAAGACCAACGGCGATGTCGCCTGGACCGACCTCTGCCGCGGGCCGCACGTCCCGTCGACGGGCGCGATCCCGGCGTTCAAGCTGATGCGCACCGCCGCGGCGTACTGGCGCGGCGACGAGCACAACCAGCAGTTGCAGCGGATCTACGGCACCGCGTGGGAGTCGCAGCAGGCTCTGGACGACTACCTCGTCCGGCTGGAGGAGGCGGAGAAACGCGACCACCGCCGCCTCGGCGCCGACCTCGATCTGTTCAGCTTCCCGGAGGAGATCGGCTCCGGGCTGGCCGTCTTCCACCCCAAGGGCGCGGCCGTACGCCGGGTGATGGAGGACTACTCGCGGCGCCGGCACGAGCAGGCCGACTACTCGTTCGTCTACTCGCCGCACATCACGAAGGAGAACCTCTTCCAGACCTCCGGCCACCTGCAGTGGTACGCGGACGGCATGTACCCGCCCATGCAGATGGAGGGGCACGACTACTACCTCAAGCCGATGAACTGCCCGTTCCACTGTCTGATCTTCCAGGCGCGGGGCCGGTCCTACCGCGATCTCCCGTTGCGTTTCTTCGAGTTCGGCACGGTCTACCGCTACGAGAAGTCCGGCGTGGTCCACGGGCTGACCCGCGCACGCGGCTTCGCGCAGGACGACGCCCACATCTTCTGCACCCGCGAGCAGATGGGCGAGGAGCTCAAGAGCCTGCTCGGGTTCGTGCTGTCCCTGCTGAGCGACTATGGACTGTCGGACTTCTACCTCGAGCTGTCGACCCGCGACGACAGCGAGAAGTTCGTGGGGGAGCAGGCCGACTGGGACGAGGCGACCGAGGCGCTGCGCGAGGCGGCGGTCGACTCGGGCCTGGAGCTCGTGCCCGACCCCGGTGGCGCGGCGTTCTACGGGCCGAAGATCTCCGTCCAGGCGCGCGACGCGATCGGACGCAGCTGGCAGATCTCGACCATCCAGCTCGACTTCCAGACCCCGGCGCGCTTCGGTCTCGAGTACCAGACAGCCGACAACACCAGGGCGCAGCCGGTGATGATCCACCGTGCGCTGTTCGGGTCGGTCGAGCGCTTCTTCGCGGTGCTGCTCGAGCACTACGCCGGCGCCTTCCCCGCCTGGCTCGCGCCGGTGCAGGTCACCTGCATCCCGATCGCCGAGCGGCACGTGCCCTACCTGGAGGAGATGGCCGCCCGGCTGCGCGGTGCGGGCCTGCGGGTCGAGGTCGACACGTCCGACGAGCGCATGCAGAAGAAGATCGCGAAGGCGCAGACGGAGAAGGTGCCGTTCATGCTGATCGCGGGAGACCGCGACGTGGAAGCGGGCGCCGTGTCGTTCCGCTACCGCACGGGAGTCGAGCGGCGCGGCGTGCCGGTCGCCGACGCGGTGCAGGAGATCGAGCGGGTGGTGGCCAACCGCGTCGACCCGCCCGACGCGCTCAACCCCGACACTGCCATCTCCGCCTGAGATGACCGCGCCCGAGCCCGACCCGGCGACCACGGAGCAGCAGCACGGCTGTGGGCCGGCCGACACCTTCCAGCGCCTGTGGATGCCGCACCGCATGGCTTACATCAAGGGCGAGGGCAAGGCGGGATGCCCCTTCTGCGAGATCCCGACGATGAGCGACGAGGACGGCCTGATCGTGGCGCGGGGGTCGTGCGTCTACGCCGTGCTCAACCTGTACCCCTACAACGGCGGTCACCTGATGATGGTGCCGTTCCGGCACGTCGCCGACTACACCGACCTCGAGGACGGCGAGACCGCCGAGCTCGCCGAATTCACCAAGAAGGCGATGCAGGCGCTGCGCGCGTCGAGCAACGCGCAGGGCTTCAACATCGGTATGAACCAGGGCGGGGTGGCCGGCGCCGGCATCGCCGCGCACCTGCACCAGCACGTCGTGCCGCGGTGGGGCGGCGACACCAACTTCATGCCGGTCGTCGGCCACACCAAGGTGCTGCCGCAGCTGCTGAGCGAGACCCGGCAGCTCGTGGCGGCCCACTGGCCGCGGTGAGCTGCCCTAGGCCGGGGCCGGTTCTTCCTTCTGCTCGGCGGCGATCTTGCCCGCCAGGTGCGACGGCATCGGCTCGTGCCGCAGGTAGTGGCGGGTGAACGTGCCCGTGCCGTGCGACAGCGACCGCAGGTCGATCGCGTAGCGGGTGATCTCGATCTCGGGCACCTCGGCCCGGACCAGCGTGCGGCCGTTGTCACCGACGGGTTCGGTGCCGGTCACCCGGCCACGGCGTGACGACAGGTCGCTCATCACGGCGCCGACGTAGTCGTCGGGCACCAGCGTCGCCAGCTCGACGACGGGCTCGAGCAGCGTCACGGTGCCGTTCTGGGCGGCGTCGCGCAGCGCCAGACCGCCGGCCATCTGGAAGGCCATGTCGGAGGAGTCGACGGAGTGCGCCTTGCCGTCGACGAGCGTGACGCGGATGTCGACCAGCGGGTAGCCGGCGCTGACCCCGCGCTCCATCTGTGCGCGCACGCCCTTCTCGACCGAGGGGATGAACTGGTTGGGCACCGAGCCGCCGTAGATCTTGTCGACGAACTCGAAGCCCTCGCCCGACCCGAGCGGCTCGACCTGGATGTCGCAGACGCCGTACTGCCCGTGGCCGCCGGACTGCTTCACGTGCCGGCCGTGCCCCTTCGCCGCCCCGGAGAAGGTCTCGCGCAGCGGCACGCGCAGCGGCACCTCGGTGACCTCGACGCCGTACTTCGTCTTCAGCCGCTCGAGCAGCACGTCGGCGTGGGCCTCGCCCATGCACCACAGCACGAGCTGGTGGGTCTCGGCGTTGCGGTCGAGCCGCACCGTCGGCTCCTCGGCGACCATGCGGGCAAGACCGGTCGACAGCTTGTCCTCGTCGGACTTGCTCTTCGCCTCGATCGCGACCGGCAGCAGCGGCTCGGGCATCTCCCAGGCCGACATCAGCAGTGGCTCCTCCTTCGACGACAACGTGTCGCCGGTCTCGGCGCGCGACAGCTTCGCGATCGCGCAGATGTCTCCGGCGATGACCCGGTCGACCGGCCGCAGCTGCTTGCCCAGCGGCGAGGCGAGGGCGCCGACCTTCTCGTCGACGTCGTGGTCTTCGTGCCCGCGCTCGGCCAGGCCGTGCCCGGACACGTGCACGACGGTGTCGGGGCGCAGCGTGCCGGAGAACACCCGCACCAGCGAGATCCGACCGACGTAGGGGTCGGTCGTCGTCTTGATCACTTCCGCGCACAGCGGGCCGGACGGGTCGCAGGTCAGTGGCGAGATCGCCGAGCCGTCGGGCCTGGTCACCGTCGGCAGCGGGTGCTCGAGCGGTGACGGGAACGCGCTGGTGAGCACCTCGAGCAGCTCGGTCATGCCGACGCCGGTGCCCGCGCACACCGGCAGCACCGGGTAGAACGAGCCGCGCGCCACCGCGGTCTCCAGGTCGCCGACGAGAACCTTGACGTCGATCTCCTCGCCGCCGAGGTAGCGGTCCATCAGGGTCTCGTCCTCGGACTCCGCGATGATCCCTTCGATCAGCGCGCTGCGGGCGGTGGCCACGTCGTCGTCGTCGCGGGTCGGGTTGAGCAGCGACGACAGGCCCGTGACCTCGGCCCCCGACCGCTCGGGCAGGTAGAGGGGGAGTACGCCGGCGCCGAACGCCTCCTGGCACGCGGCGAGCGCCCCGTCGACGTCGGCGCGCGGCGAGTCGAGCCGGGTGACGACGACGGCGCGTGGCATGCCGACGTTGGCGCACTCGTCCCAGATCATGCGGGTGGTGCCGTCGATGCCGTCGGCGGCCGACACGATGAACAGCGCGGCATCGGCGGCGCGCAGCCCCGCGCGCAGGTCTCCCACGAAGTCGGCGTAGCCGGGCGAGTCGAGCAGGTTGACCTTGACCCCGGCGTGCTCGAACGGCGCGACGACGAGCGAGACGGACCGCTGCTGGCGGACCTCCGCCTCGTCGTGGTCGCTCACGGTGCTGCCGTCCTCGACCCGACCGGCCCGGGGGATCGTCCCGGTCGCGACGAGGAGGGCCTCGACGAGCGTCGTCTTCCCCGATCCGGAATGGCCGACCAGCACCACGTTGCGGATGTTCGCGGGCTGCTCGACCGAAGGTGCCCTGCCGGGCGCAGCGCCGGCGCCGGATTTGTCGGCCATGACCACCACCCTTTCGATGCGGACTGCTCGGGGGCGGACCTCATGGGAGGACCGGCGGCACGAGGCGTGCCGTGTGCTGATGCAACTCCCGAAACCCGTGGTGTGACAAGGGCCGCGAGGCCGGATCCGATCACCGCTGCTGGCTATCCTCGGCGCTCATGCTCGGCATACACGCCCGCCCGGTGATCAACCGACTCTTCCGGCCACTGGGCACGCGCCTCGTCGCGTGGGGCGTGACGCCCAACATGATCACCGTCGTCGGCACGGTCGGCGTGGTCGGCGGTGCGCTCGGCTTCTACCCGCGCGGCTCGTTCCTGTGGGGCACGGTCGTCATCACCTGCTTCGTGTTCAGTGACTCCCTCGACGGGGTGGTCGCGCGCATCTCCGGCTCTACCGGCGTCTACGGCGCGTTCCTCGACTCGACGCTCGACCGGTTCGGCGACGCCGCGATCTTCGGTGGCATCGCGCTCTACTGGGCCGGCCCCGGCGACGACCAGCTCGTGGCGGGCGTCGCGCTGTTCACGCTGGCGCTCTCGCTCATCACGTCGTACGTCAAGGCGCGCGCCGAGGGGCTCGGCATGACCTGCAACGTCGGGCTCGTCGAGCGCCCGGAGCGGCTCGTCGCGATCCTGGTGGCCACCGGGTTCTCCGGGATCTTCGACGTCAACGAGCTGCAGGTCGCGGTGCTCTGGGTGCTGGCGGTGACGGCCGCGATCACCGTCGGGCAGCGGCTCGCAGAGGTACGCCGCCAGGCGCTGGCTCTCTCCCGACCCGCATGACCCGCGAGGGGCGATGAGCGCGTGAGGCTGCCGGACTGGGGCTACGCGGCCGGCTGGCGGGCGATCCGCACGGTGCCGTCGCCGTTCGCGCGGGCGGTCTTCGACGTCGGCGCCCGGGTCGGCTTCCACCGGCAGGGCACCGCCGCGCGACGACTGCGCGGCAACCTCGCCCGGGTGGTCGACGAGTCGGTCCTCGACGCGACGGTGGCTGCCGGGATGCGGTCCTACGCGCGCTACTGGTGCGAGGTCTTCCGGCTGCCCGAGCTGGACCGTGACACGGTCGTCGGCCGGATGAACGTCGCTCACGAGCACCGGCTGCGCGAGGCCTGGGCCGAGGGCCGCGGGATGATCCTCGCCCTGCCGCACACCGGCAACTGGGACCACGCGGGTGCGTGGCTGGTGATGACCGGGGTGCCGTTCACGACGGTCGCGGAACGGCTGCGCCCGGAGGCTCTCTACGGTCGGTTCGTGCGGTTCCGGGAGTCGCTGGGCATGGAGGTGATCCCGCTCACCGGCGGGGAGCGGCCGCCCTACGCCGTGCTCGCCGAGCGGCTGCGCGCCGGCGGCTGCCTGTGCCTGCTCGCCGACCGCGACCTGACGTCGACCGGGGTCGGGGTCGACTTCTTCGGCGGCCGCGCCAAGATGCCGGCCGGGCCCGCAGCCCTCGCCATCGACACCGGGGCGGCGCTGCTGCCGGTCACCCTGCACTACCCCGACGACCGGTCGTGGGCGGGCCACATCCACCCGCGCGTGGTGCCGCCAGCCGGGAGGTCGCGCCAGGAGCAGATCGGGGCGATGACGCAGCAGATGGCCGACGCGTTCGCCGAGGGCATCGCCGCGCACCCTGAGGACTGGCACATGTTCCAGAAGGTCTGGGTGTAGGGCCGTGCGCGTCGGGATGGTGAGCCCCTACCCCTGGGACGTCCCCGGCGGCGTCGTCGCGCACATCCGCGACCTGGCCGAGACGCTGCAGGACCTGGGTCACGAGGTCTCGGTGATGACGCCGGTCGACGACGACGAGGCGCCGCTGCCGGCGTACGTCGTGCGGGCCGGGCGAAGCATCCCGGTGCCCTACAACGGCTCGGTTGCCCGGTTGACGTTCGGACCCGTGTCGGCGACGCGGATGCTGCGGTGGCTGCGGGCGGGGCAGTTCGACGTGCTGCACGTGCACCAGCCCGAGACGCTGAGCCTGTCGCTGCTCGCCGTGATGTGCGCCGACGGGCCGATCGTGTCGACGTCGCACGCGCACAACACGCGGTCGCGGATCCTGTCGCTGTTCCAGACGCCGCTGCAGACGCAGCTGGAGAAGGTGCAGGCACGCATCGCCGTGTCGCCTGCCGCTCGGCGCACGATCGTCGAGCACCTGGGCCACGACGCGGTGCTCGTGCCCAACGGCGTACACGTCCACCGGTTCGCCCTGGCGCAACCGTTGCCGGGATGGCCCGGCGAGGGTGGTGCGGCCGGGTTCATCGGCCGCATCGACGAGCCGCGCAAGGGGCTGGCCACGCTGCTCGACGCCTTCGCGCAGCTCGCCGTTGCGCGTCCGGACCTGCGCCTGCTCGTCGCCGGCCCGGGTGACCCGCCGGCGCTGCCCCGGTCGCTGCGCGACCGCGTGGTCTTCCTCGGCCTGGTGAGCGACGAGGACAAGGCGCGCTTCTACCGGTCTGTCGACGTGTTCGTCGCTCCCAACACCGGAGGGGAGAGCTTCGGCATCGTGCTGCTGGAGGCGCTCGCCGCCGGCACACCGATCGTGGCCAGCGACCTCGACGCCTTCCGCCAGGTGCTCGACGACGGGCGGGCCGGTGTGCTCTTCCCGGCGGGCGATCCCGACGCCCTCGTCACCGCGCTCGGCTCGCTGCTCGACGCGCCGGGGGAGCGGGAGCGGCTCGTCGACGCGGGCCGGCGAACGGTGCGCCGATACGACTGGTCGGTCGTGGCGCGTGAGGTCGTCCGGGTCTACGAGACGGTGATCGTGTCCGGGACGTCCGTGGGGGTCGACGAGGCTACAGTCGAGCTGTGGGCCTCGCAGTCGGCTTCGTCCTCGTAGTCGTACTCGCCGTCGCCTACCTGAGCTGGACCGCGAGCCGCCTCGACCGGCTGCACCAGCGGGTCGACACCGCCGGCGCCGCGTTGGAGGCACAGCTCGTGCAGCGGGCGAGCGCCTGCCGCACGCTCGCGTCGGTCCGTGCGCTGCCGGCACCGGTCGCCGACACCCTCGGACGCCGCGCCGGGGTGTCGCTGGCGACTGCCGGGCTGGGCTGCGAGCGGGAGGCCGCCGAGAACCTGCTCTCCCGCCAGCTGCATGCGTGCCTCCAGGCGGCTCCCACGGTGTTCGTGCCGGGCAGTGAACCGGTCGACGACCTGCTCGGCGCGGCGGCGGGGGTGGCGTTCGCGCGCCGCTTCTACAACGACGCGGTGCTCGGCGCACTCGACGTGCGGCAGCGCCGGCTGCCGCGGCTGTTCCGCCTCGCCGGGCACGCGGAGATGCCGGCCTGCTTCGAGATCGACGACACGTTGCCGTGGGAGTCCGTCTCGCGGTCCGCCCACGCCGACCGCGACGCCGCGCCCCTGGGGTAGCGCCCTGCCACGCTCGGGCTCGGCTAACGTCATCGCCGGCGGCCGGTCGCCGCTCAATCCGTCCGTTGAGGAAGCGCTGCACCGTGCCTGCCCGCCATCCGTCGCTCGTCGCTGCTCTGGTCCTGGCGTCACTGGCCCTGGCCGGCTGCAGTGGTTCGGCGCCGCACAAGGCCGCGCCGACGCGGACCCCGACGCACGGCCCGAGCCCGACAGCGAGCCCCACTCCGACCCTCGCCGCACCACCGCCCGGGGGCTGGCTCACCGGTCAGCCCGGCCCCACCGGGCCGGTTGTGGCGGTCAAGATCGACAACGCCCCCAGCGCCCGACCGCTGCAGCACGGCCTGCAGGCGGCGCAGGTCGTCTACGAGGAGCTCGTCGAAGGCGGCACGACGCGCTACATGGCGATGTACGTCGGTCCGTCGGACACCGACATCGGCCCGGTCCGCAGTGCCCGCGACACCGACGTCGAGCTGCTCGGCGAGTACGGCAAGGTGCTCTTCGGCTTCTCCGGCGCCAATCGCGGGGTGCTCGCGCACATCGACGCGGCCAATCTGGTGCCGGTGCCCGACGAGCGCTACGACGGGGCCTACACGATGCGTGGCCGCCGAGTCGAGGCCTACAACTTCTACACGACACCCAGGCGGCTGATCGCCGCCGCGCCGGCGAAGGCGACCGATCTGACCGACGTCGGGTTCCGCTTCGGCCCGGCACCGGCCGGTGGCACGCCGGTGACGGGGCGGCTGGTCGCGACGTTCTCGTCGTACACCAAGAACTACCTGTCCTGGGACGCCGCACGCGGTGGCTGGCACGTGCAGGTCGGCAGCTGGCTCGTGCAGGGCACCGACGGGACGTCGGTCGCGCCGGCGAACATCCTCGTGCAGTTCGTGCCGCTGCGGGCCGGCCGCTACGTCGACGTGCTCGGCAACAACTCGCCGGACTCGGCGACCATCGGGTCCGGTCGCGCGGTGCTGCTGCGCGACGGCAACCGCTACGACGGCACGTGGAGCCGTACCGGTCTCACCGCACCGACCAGCTGGACCGGCGCCGACGGCAAGCCGCTCACCCTCAAACCGGGACAGACCTGGATCCTGCTGGTGCCGCAGACGAACGACCTGGTGGCCGGCTGATTCACGGTCGTCGCGCCTGCGGGGCCCGCCGTACCATTTCCTCGTGAACACCGCGCAGAGCACACCCGCAGAAACCGCCGTCGGCACCGCCCGCGTCAAGCGCGGCATGGCCGAGATGCTCAAGGGCGGCGTCATCATGGACGTCGTCACCCCGGACCAGGCCAAGATCGCCGAGGACGCCGGCGCGGTGGCGGTCATGGCGCTCGAGCGGGTGCCCGCCGACATCCGCGCGCAGGGCGGCGTCGCCCGGATGAGCGACCCCGACATGATCGAAGGCATCATCGAGGCGGTCTCGATCCCAGTCATGGCCAAGGCCCGCATCGGCCACTTCGTCGAGGCGCAGGTGCTCGAGGCGCTCGGCGTCGACTACATCGACGAGTCCGAGGTGCTGACCCCGGCCGACGAGGCGCACCACATCGACAAGTGGAAGTTCACCGTGCCGTTCGTCTGCGGTGCGACCAACCTCGGCGAGGCGCTGCGCCGCATCTCCGAGGGCGCCGCGATGATCCGCTCCAAGGGCGAGGCCGGAACCGGCAACGTCGTCGAAGCCGTGCGGCACATGCGCTCGGTGCTCTCCGAGATCCGCCGGCTGCAGTCGGCCTCCGAGGAGGAGCTGTTCGCCGCGGCCAAGGAGCTGCGCGCGCCGGTCGAGCTGGTCCGCGAGGTGGCCGAGGCGGGCAAGCTGCCGGTCGTGCTGTTCACCGCGGGCGGCATCGCCACCCCTGCCGACGCGGCGATGATGATGCAGCTCGGCGCCGAGGGCGTGTTCGTCGGCTCCGGCATCTTCAAGTCCGGCGATCCGGCCAAGCGGGCGCGGGCGATCGTCGAGGCGACCACGATGCACGACGACCCGCAGATCATCGCCAAGGTGTCGCGCGGGCTCGGCGAGGCGATGGTCGGCATCAACGTCAGCGAGCTGCCCGCCGAGCAGCGCTACGCCTCCCGCGGTTGGTGACCACGTCGCCAAGTCGCTCGCTGCGCCCGCGGCTCCGCGGGCGCCCCGCATGACAACCCCGCGCATCGGCGTACTCGCCCTCCAGGGCGACGTGCGCGAGCATCTCGCGGCACTGACCCGCGCGGGCGCGTCCGCCACCCCGTTGCGGCGGCCCGAGGAGCTGGACCGCGTCGAAGGAGTCGTGCTGCCCGGCGGCGAGTCGACGACGATCGGCAAGCTGCTGGTGACCTTCGAGCTGCTGGAGCCGCTGCAGAAGGCGGTGGCGGCCGGGCTGCCGGTCTACGGCTCCTGCGCCGGCATGATCCTCCTCGCCGACGACGTGCTCGACGGCGTGCCCGGCCAGGACCGCATCGGCGGGATGGACATCGTCGTACGCCGCAACGCGTTCGGCCGGCAGGTCGACTCCTTCGAGGGGACGGTCGACCTCGACGGCGTCGGCAGCGTGCCGGCGGTGTTCATCCGCGCGCCGTGGGTCGAGCGTGCGGGCGGTGGCGTGCAGGTGGTCGGCCGGCTCGGGCACCACGTGCACAGCCGCTCGACGGGTGCGGACCCCGGTGATCTCGCCGGTACGATCGTCGCGGTGCGGCAGGACCACCTGCTCGCGACCTCATTCCACCCGGAGCTCACCGGTGACGCCCGGGTGCACCAGCTGTTCGTCTCGATGGTCAGGGAGCGCGGGGCATGAGCGGCCACTCCAAGTGGGCGACCACCAAGCACAAGAAGGCCGTCGTCGACGCGCGCCGCGGCAAGCTGTTCGCGAAACTGATCAAGAACGTCGAGGTGGCCGCGCGCACCGGCGGCGGCGACCCGGCGGGCAACCCGACACTGGCCGACGCCATCGCCAAGGCCAAGGGCAGCTCGGTGCCCAACGACAACATCGACCGGGCGGTCAAGCGGGGGTCCGGCGAACTGGCCGGCGGGGCCGACTGGGAGCCGATCACCTACGAGGGCTACGCGCCCGGCGGTGTTGCTCTGCTCATCGAGTGCCTGACCGACAACCGCAACCGGGCCGCCTCCGAGGTGCGCACCGCCGTGACGCGGGGTGGCGGCTCGATGGCCGATCCGGGGTCGGTGGCCTACCTGTTCAACCGCAAGGGCGTGGTGCTCGTGCCCGCCGAGGGGCTCGGCGAGGACGACGTACTCGTCGCCGTGCTCGACGCGGGTGCCGAGGAGGTCAACAACCTCGGTGAGGCCTACGAGGTGGTGTCCGAGGCCGGCGACCTGCAGGCGGTGCGGGTGGCGCTCGAGGCCGCGGGCATCGCGATCGAGTCCGCCGACGTGGCCTGGCTGCCCAGTGTCTCCGTGCCGGTCGACGACGACACCGGCCGCAAGATCCTGCGGCTCGTGGAGGCGCTCGACGACTGCGACGACGTGCAGAACGTCTGGGCCAACTTCGACATCTCCGACGAGGTCCTCGCCGAAGCCGGCTGACGAGGTCCCCGCCGAGGGGGGCGTGTCGTTGAGTGGTTGGCGGCGGCGTACGCCGTAGCCTTCCGAACAGGTGTTCGGGCGAGGCGGAGGTGCGGCGCGTGCGGGTGCTCGGTGTCGACCCCGGGCTGACACGGCTCGGCCTCGGCGTGGTCGACGGAAGCCCGGGCAGGCCGATGCGACTCGTGGCCGTCGACGTCGTGCGCACACCAGCGACCGACGACATCGGAGCTCGGTTGCTCGCCCTCGAGGGCGCGCTCGAGCAGTGGCTGGCCGCGCACCGGCCCGACGCGGTCGCCGTGGAGCGGGTGTTCAGCCAGCACAACGTGCGCACGGTCATGGGCACCGCCCAGGCCTCGGCCGCGGCGATCCTGGTCGCTGCCCGGGCAGGCGTGCCCGTCGCGCTGCACACGCCGAGCGAGGTCAAGGCCGCGATCACCGGCTCGGGTCGGGCCGACAAGGCCCAAGTCGCGGCCATGGTCGCTCGCGTGCTGGCGCTGCCCGACCGGCCCAAGCCCGCCGACGCCGCCGACGCGCTTGCTCTCGCGGTCTGCCACGTCTGGCGCGGCAGCGCGCAGCGGCGGCTGGCCGAGGCGCTCGCGGCGAGGTCGGCGTGATCGCCTCGGTGCGCGGGCGGGTGCTCGCGACCGGTGCCGACACCGCCGTCATCGAGGTCGGAGGCGTCGGCCTGTCGGTGCAGTGCGCACCGGCCGGGTTGGCCACCCTCCGAGTCGGCGACCTGGCGCGGCTGTCGACCTCACTGGTCGTCCGCGAGGACTCGTTGACGCTCTACGGCTTCGCCGACGACGACGCCCGCGACCTGTTCGAGCTGCTGCAGACCGCCAGTGGCGTCGGGCCCAAGCTCGCCCAGGCGATGCTCGCCGTGCTCGGTGCCGACGGCGTGCGTGCCGCGGTCGCGACCGACGACCTGACCACGCTCACCCGCGTCCCCGGCATCGGCCGCAAGGGAGCGCAGCGCATCGTGCTCGAGCTCAAGGACCGCATCGGCGCCGTCCCGAGCGGCCCGATCAGCCTGCCCGTCCCACGCGAGGCGGCCTGGCGCGAGCAGGTCGGCTCGGCCCTTGCCGGCCTCGGCTGGTCGGCCCGTGAGGTCGAGCAGGCCCTCGGCGCGGTCGCCCCCGACGCCGACGACGCGCTCGCGGCGGGCGAGGAGCCCGACGTCGCGGTGCTGCTCAAGTCGGCGCTTCGGCTGCTGAGCCGCGCATGACCGACCAGGCAGAGATCGTCTCGCCCTACGCAGACGGCGACGAGCGCATCGTCGAGGCCGCGCTGCGGCCGAAGCGCCTCGACGAGTTCATCGGACAGCACCGGGTGCGCGAGCAGCTCACGGTCATGCTCGACTCGGCCCGCGACCGGGGGCGGCCCCCCGACCACGTCCTGCTCTCCGGTCCGCCGGGTCTCGGCAAGACCACGATGGCGATGATCATCGCGGCCGAGCTGGGCGCGCCGCTGCGGGTCACCAGCGGTCCGGCGATCGAGCGGGCCGGTGACCTGGCCGCGCTGCTCTCCACCTTGTCCGAGGGAGAGGTGCTCTTCCTCGACGAGATCCACCGGATGGCCCGGCCGGCCGAGGAGATGCTCTACGTCGCGATGGAGGACTTCCGGGTCGACGTCGTCGTCGGCAAGGGGCCGGGCGCCACCGCCATCCCGCTCGACGTCTCGCCGTTCACCCTCGTGGGCGCGACGACGCGAGCCGGGCTGCTGCCCGGGCCCCTGCGCGACCGCTTCGGCTTCGTCGCCCATCTCGACTTCTACGAGCCGGCCGACCTGCAACGGGTCATCGAGCGTTCGGCGCGGCTCCTCGACGTGCCGATCGACCACGACGCGATCGCCGAGATCGCCGGGCGTTCGCGCGGCACACCGCGCATCGCCAACCGGTTGCTCCGCCGGGTCCGCGACTTCGCGCAGGTGCGGGCCGGCGGGCAGGTCACCCGCGATGTCGCCCGCGACGCGCTCGCGCTCTACGACGTCGACGAGCGGGGTCTCGACCGGCTCGACCGGGCCGTCCTCGACGCTCTGCTGCGCCGCTTCGACGGGGGACCGGTCGGCCTCTCGACGCTCGCCGTCGCGGTCGGCGAGGAGCCCGAGACCGTCGAGGAGGTCGCGGAGCCGTTCCTCGTCCGTGCGGGGCTGCTGGCCCGCACACCTCGCGGCCGGGTCGCGACGAGTGCCGCCTGGTCGCACCTCGGCCTACGGCCACCCACGCCTCGCGGCGCCGAGCCCGCGTTGTTCTCCGTCGACGATGTCGGTGACGCGCCGGCGCCGGCCGAGCGGTGACGAGAGACGGGTTTGCCCGGTTGGCCGCGTGCTGACCCCTCACCGAAGCGGCGAGCCCTAGACTCGGAGGACGTGCCGCCTCGGTGTACGCCGGGGGCGGAGGTTCCCATGGCCCGTCGCGTTGCGGCCCGCGGCCACCCCGATGGAGGGCAACACCCGTGATCCACACTGGCGGTGCGGTGCTGACCGCGCTCGGCCCGCTTGCGGCGAACTCGAACAGCAGCGGCGGCAGCTCGCTCGGCGCCTTCCTGCCGATCATCCTGCTCGTCGGCGTCTTCTACATGTTCATCATCCGGCCGCAGCGCAACCGCGCGAAGCAGGCCGCCGAGAACCGTCGCAACGTCGCGCCCGGAGTCGAGGTGCAGACGACGTTCGGGATGTTCGCGACCGTGGTCGCGGTCGAGGACGACGCGATCGTGCTCGAGATCGCGCCCGGCGTCCACTCGCGCTTCTCGCCCCAGGTCGTCGCCCGGGTGATCACGCCCGTCGACGAGGACGAGGCCGACGGGGAGCCCGAGACGGTCGACGCTCCGGCAGCGGAGGCGCCGGCGGACGAGGTCGCCCACGGGCCGTCCGCGGAGCAGTCGGCACCGGCGAAGGCCTGACCCGAGCAACCTGGTCCTGACGCGCGCGCGGGCAGCGACCACCGAGGAAGAAGGACGGCAGTGGCACCAGCGAACGCCCCGCGACCGTGGCGGGCACTGGCGGTCGTCGGCATCCTCCTCGCCGGGCTCTACCTTGCGGTGGGGCTGACCGGCGAGACGAAGCCGAAGCTCGGGCTGGACCTGCGGGGGGGCACGCAGGCGATCCTCACCGCGGAGACGACCGGCGGCGGCAAGGTGACGTCGTCGGCGCTGTCGAAGGCCGTCGACATCATCCGCCAGCGGGTCAACGGCATCGGTGTCGCCGAGGCACAGGTCACGACCCAGGGCAACGACCACATCGTCGTGGCGGTGCCGGGTGCCGGTCACGACGAGGTCGTCAACCGGGTCGGCAAGACCGCCCAGCTGCGCTTCCGCCAGGTGCTGGCCCAGGGCGCGCCTGGACCGACGACGGCGACGCCCCAGGTCACCCCGTCCGCCAGCGGTAGCCCCGCGACCAGCGCGACTCCGAAGACGAGCACCTCCGCCAAACCGGCGACCAGCAGCTCGCCTCGCGGTCGCGTACTCAGCGGCGACCTGCTCGCCGCCGGCAGCTCCGCCTCGCCGGCGCCGTCCGCGACTCCGACTCCGACGCCGAGCGCGAGCGCGGCTGCGAGCAACGGCAGCGGCGTACTGCCCAAGGACGCCACCGCGCAGGAGCTCTACGCCACCATCGACTGCACCAAGCCGAAGGTCCGCGAGTCGCTCGCCAATCTCGACGTGCCCGACAAGCAGATCGTCGCCTGCCAGCAGGACGGCAGCGCGAAGTACCTGCTCGACAAGGCCACCGTCCTCGGCACGATGATCAAGGGCGCCAGCGCGGTCCTCGGTCAGCAGGGCTGGGAGGTCGACCTCAGCTTCAACGGCAAGGGCACCTCTGCGTGGGGCAGGCTCACGCAGAAGGCCTACGACGCCGGTAGCGGCAGCCCGCAGAACCTCGTCGCCATCGTGCTCGACGGTCAGGTCGTCTCGGCGCCACGCATCATCAACCCGATCCTCGGCGGGCAGGCGCAGATCACCGGCAGTTTCACCGAGTCGGAGGCGAAGGACCTCGCCAACGTCCTGAAGTACGGCGCCCTGCCCCTGAAGTTCGAGCTCTCCAGCGTCTCGACGGTGTCGCCGACGCTCGGCTCCGACCAGCTGCACGGCGGGCTCATCGCCGGCGCGATCGGCCTGGGACTCGTGCTCATCTACTCGTTCATCTACTACCGGCTGCTCGGGCTTCTCGTGCTGTTCAGCCTCGGGCTGTCCGGAGGCCTGCTGTACGCCGCCACATGCCTGCTCGGCCACTCGATCAACTACACGCTGACCCTGGCCGGCATCGCGGGATTCATCGTCGCGGTCGGCATCACCGCCGACTCGTTCGTCGTCTACTTCGAACGCATCAAGGACGAGTTGCACGAAGGCCGCGCCACCAGTCTGCGCAGCGCCGTCGAACGCGCCTGGCCACGGGCGAGACGCACGATCCTGTCCGCCGACACCGTGTCGATCCTGGCTGCGGTGATCCTCTACCTGCTGTCGGTCGGTGGCGTGCGCGGATTCGCGTTCACTCTCGGCCTCTCGACGCTCTCGGACCTGTTCATCGTGTTCTTCTTCACCAAGCCGCTGATGAGCCTGCTCGTGCGCACCCGGCTCTACCGCACACCGCACCGCTTCTCCGGGCTGTCGATCGACCGGATCGGTCGCACCGCCCAACCGCCGCTGCGCGCGTCGCGGCCGACCGCGACGAAGGAGGCCTGAGGTGTCCCGGATCGGAAGCATCCCCGGCCGGCTCTACCGCGGCGAGCTGTCGATCGACTTCATCGGCCGGCGCAAGCTCTGGTACCTCATCTCGGGCAGCATCCTGCTGATCAGCATCGGCAGCCTGGCGATCCGCGGCCTCAACCCGAGCATCGACTTCAAGGGCGGGGCGGTGTTCTCGTTCCCCGCCCACGGCCACTCGCAGCAGTACGCACGCTCGGCCTTCGAGTCCGTCGGCATCACCCCGGAGATCGTCCAGTCGACCGGCGCGGGCAAGGACCTGCGGGTCGAGACCCAGACCCTCAACACCGGCGACGTCAGCAAGGTCGAAGACGTCCTGAACAAACGCTTCGACGTCAAGCGCGGCGACATCAACGTCGACACGGTCGGCGCGTCGTGGGGCAGCCAGGTCACCAACAAGGCGCTGCTGTCCCTCGTCGTGTTCCTGATCGCGGTGATCCTGTACCTGTCGATGCGCTACGACTGGAAGATGGCGCTGGCGGCGATCGTCGCGCTGCTGCACGACCTGCTGCTCACCGCAGGCATCTACTCCCTCAGCGGCTTCGAGGTCAGCCCCGACACCGTCATCGCGCTGCTGACCGTCCTCGGCTACTCCCTCTACGACACCGTCGTCGTCTTCGACAAGGTCCGGGAGAACACCGTCGGCCTCGCGGGCGGCAGCCGCATGACCTACAGCCAGGCCGCGAACCTCGGCGTCAACCAGACGCTGATGCGGTCGATCAACACCTCGATCATCGCGCTGCTGCCGGTCGCCGGCCTGCTCGGCATCGGCTCCGGCCTGCTCGGAGCCGGCTCGCTCGAGGACCTGTCGCTCGCGCTGCTCATCGGTCTGGCCGCCGGCGCCTACTCGTCGATCTTCATCGCCACGCCGCTGCTGTGCGACATGAAGGAGCGCGAGCCGCAGTTCAAGGCGCTGCAGCGCCGGGTCGCCAGCCGGCAGGCGAAGGAGACTCAGCGCGGCGACGAGCAGGTGGCCACCGGTGTCGCCGAGGCCGCCGCCGTCGCCGCCCCGGCCGCCGGCGCCGCCATGACCTACGACGGAGGCGGCGCCTTCCCCGACCGGCCGGTCAGCGCGCCGCCGCGAGCCTCTCGGCCGGCCGGCCCCGGCAGCCGGCAGCGGTCCAAGCGCCGCGGTGGCAAGAAGCGCAACCGGTGACCACCGGCACCCGGCAGCGACCCAGCACGCCGCTCGACCTGGAGGCGTGGCTTCGCGACCACGTCCGCGACATCACCGACTACCCGCGGCCGGGCATCGTCTTCAAGGACATCACCCCGCTGCTCGCCGACCACGTGGCGTTCGCGGGGGCGGTCGACGCGATCGTCGCCCACCACGGCCGCGGCACGGTCGACAAGGTCGTGGGCATCGAGGCGCGCGGCTTCATCCTCGCCGCACCCGTCGCCTACCACTTCGGTGCCGGGTTCGTCCCGGTCCGCAAGAAGGGCAAGCTGCCCGCGCCGACCTTCGAGGCGTCGTACGACCTGGAGTACGCCAGCGCGACCCTCGAGGTGCACCGCGACGCCTTCGCATCGGGCGACCGCGTCCTGATCGTCGACGACGTGCTCGCCACGGGCGGCACCGCCGCGGCGACCGCCGGGCTGGTCTCGCAGGCCGGGGGAGAGGTCGTGGGGTGCTCGGTGCTGCTCGAGCTGATGTTCCTCAACGGCCGACAACGGCTCACCGGGCTCGACGTCCACGCCCTGTTACAGGTGTGAAGAAATGGGCCGGGGGCGTCTCGTCGTTATCCTGATCAGGACTAGACGAGGAGCGGCCCGTGCCGACTGAACCGGCCCCGGCAGGCGCGCTTCGCGACACCACGGTCGCCGAGCCGCCGGAGCCGCTCGCGCCCGAGGAGCCCGCGCCCGAGGCCGCCGCGGCCGCTGCCGACATGGTGCCGGTCAGCGACACCGGCCTCCCGGAGGCCGCGCGTCGCATGCGGTCGCGCCTGGCGCGCCTGGGCGGCCCGAAGTCCGGTGGCACGCCGCCGGTGTTGGAGCCGCTCTTCAAGACCGTGCGCACCCACCACCCGAAGGCCGACCTGCGCATCGTGCAGCGCGCGTTCGAGCTCGCCGAGCGGTGCCACAACGGGCAGTTCCGCAAGAGCGGCGACCCCTACATCACGCACCCGCTCGCGGTCGCGACGATCGTCTCCGAGCTCGGCATGGCCGTGCCGACGATCCTCGCCGCGATCATGCACGACACCGTCGAGGACACCACGCTCACGCTCGACGACGTACGCCGCGAGTTCGGCGAGGAGGTCGCCGCGATCGTCGACGGCGTCACCAAGCTCGACAAGGTGAAGTACGGCGAGGCGGCGCAGGCCGAAACCATTCGCAAGATGGTCGTCGCGATGGCGCGTGACCCGCGGGTGCTGGTGCTGAAGCTCGCCGACCGCCTGCACAACGTGCGCACCCTGCGCTGGCTGCCCAAGGAGAAGCAGGACCGGATCGCGCGCGAGACGCTCGAGATCTACGCCCCGCTCGCGCACCGCCTCGGCATGAACACCATCAAGTGGGAGCTCGAGGACCTGTCGTTCGCAACGCTCTATCCCAAGCGCTACGAGGAGATCGTGCGCCTGGTGGCCGAGCGGGCGCCGTCGCGCGACACCTACCTCGCCTCGGTCGTCGACATGATCCAGACCGAACTGCGCGGCGCGAAGATCAAGGCCACCGTCACCGGCCGGCCCAAGCACTACTACTCGATCTACCAGAAGATGATCGTCCGCGGCCGCGACTTCACCGACATCTACGACCTCGTGGGCATCCGCGTGCTGGTCGAGTCGGTGCGCGACTGCTACGCCACCCTCGGCACGATCCACGCGCTGTGGTCACCCGTCCCCGGGCGGTTCAAGGACTACATCGCGATGCCCAAGTTCAACATGTACCAGTCGCTGCACACGACCGTCATCGGGCCCGAGGGCAAGCCGGTCGAGATCCAGATCCGGTCCTGGTCGATGCACCGCCGCGCGGAGTACGGCATCGCCGCGCACTGGAAGTACAAGGAGGACGGCGGGGCCATCGCCACACCGGCCAAGGGTGGCGGCGACTCCCAGGAGATGGCCTGGCTGCGCCAGCTGCTCGACTGGCAGCGCGAGACCAGCGACCCCGGCGAGTTCCTCGACTCGTTGCGCTTCGACCTGCACGCCAACGAGGTCTTCGTCTTCACGCCCAAGGGCGACGTCATCTCGCTGCCGCAGGGCGCGACGCCGGTCGACTTCGCCTACTCCGTGCACACCGAGGTCGGGCACCGCTGCATCGGCGCCCGGGTCAACGGCCGGCTCGTGCCGCTCGAGTCGACCCTGGAGAACGGCGACGTCGTCGAGGTCTTCACCTCCAAGGCGCAGACCGCCGGACCGAGCCGCGACTGGCTCGGCTTCGTCAGGAGCCCGCGAGCCCGCAACAAGATCAAGCAGTGGTTCGCCAAGGAGCGGCGCGAGGACGCGATCGACGAGGGCAAGGACGCCATCAGCCGGGCGATGCGCAAGCAGGGCCTGCCGCTGCAGCGGCTGCTCGGTGGCGACGCGCTGCCAACACTCGCGCGCGACCTGCGCTACCCCGACGTCTCGGCCCTGTACGCCGCGGTCGGCGAGGGCCACCTGTCGGCGCAGTCGGTGGTCGAGCGGCTCATGCAGTCGATGGGCGGGCGCGACGGCGCCGCCGAGGACCTCGCCGAGACCGCCGTACCCAGCCGCACCAGGCCCCGGTCGCGGTCGGTCGGAGATCCGGGCGTCGTCGTCAAGGACGTCTCAGACGTCTGGGTCAAGCTCGCGCGATGCTGCACGCCGGTGCCGGGCGACCACATCATGGGCTTCGTCACCCGGGGCAAGGGTGTGTCGGTGCACCGGTCCGACTGCGTCAACATCGACCAGCTGTCGGCGGAGCCGGAGCGGATCGTCGACGTCGAGTGGGCGCCGACGTCAGGCTCGGTCTTCCTGGTCGCGATCCAGGTCGAGGCGCTCGACCGCACCCGGCTGCTGTCCGACGTGACGCGGGTGCTCTCCGACGCCCACGTCAACATCCTGTCGGCATCGGTCACCACGACGCGCGATCGCGTGGCGGTGAGCCGGTTCACCTTCGAGATGGGTGACACCAAGCACCTCGGTCACCTGCTGCAGCTGGTGCGCACCGTCGAAGGGGTCTACGACGCCTACCGCGTGACCGGCGCCTAGCGGCCCCAGCCGGCTCTCCGTTAGCGCCGGGTCGTGACGTGATCGGCGCTCGCCGCGAGGCAGTTCGCGTGGCGTTCCTGGAACCGCACCAGGTCGAGCACCTCGCGGCCGTCGGCGACGGTCAGTGACTCGATGCGCTCGCCGCAGACCTTGCAGACCAGTGCCGGGGCGTCGGACCTGGCCCGGTCACGGACGTCGACGGCGTCGGGCGGCACCTGCGCGTCACCGTCACCGCCGGCCGG
>Ga0207660_10000593_pt1 | contig 24452 bp, 22 predicted proteins | sample KBSC73BmetaG_FD_184335 | JGI IMG/M metagenome (GOLD analysis project Ga0207660, IMG submission 184335) | Corn rhizosphere microbial communities from Kellogg Biological Station, Michigan, USA - KBS C7-3B metaG (SPAdes) (version 2) | ecosystem: Host-associated > Plants > Roots > Rhizosphere ... | reverse complement strand
GAGCCGGTCGCCGCAATCATCCGGGAGCTTGTCGACGAAGCCGCCGCCGCGCTCGAAAGCCGCGGCTAGACATCACCGCGGCAGTTGCGCGCGAAGCGCGGCCCAGCGCTGCGCGATTCCATTCAGCGCGGCCGAGAGAATTCCATAGCCGCTGACCTCGTCGGGGGTCGGTGCGCCGTCGGCGCTCTCCACCGCGGTTGCGAGCGTGTCGAGACGGTCCGAAACGCCGAGCAGGGTGCGGACGTCGCTGCTTCCCTCGGCCGGCGGCGTCGTGCCCACGAAGGCTTCGAGCTGCTGCGCGGCCGTGCTGCCCTTCGGCAGCTTGTCCTTGAGCGCTGCGACATCCTTCAGCATCGAATGGGCGAGCACCCGCGACTGCTCGATCTGCCGCGCAAGCTGGAACTGAGCATCGAACGCCTGCTGGCTTACCGAAACGCGCGGATCGGGCGCGATGGTCAACGGCTGGCGCAGCGCCTGCCCGTCGACGTCGAGCTCGACCGTGTAGCGACCCGGGGGTGCCCACAGGCCAGCAAAGCCGCGGTCGTCCTTGAACGCGGCGGGCGGCGCGTAATGCAGGTCCCACACGAACCGATGTGCGCCAAGAGTCGCGGCCGGCGGGATGGGGTTCGCGACCCATTCCGGGGCGACCGGGAGCTTCGCGAGGTCGATCGGCTTCGGCTGGTCCGCGCTGCTGAAGCTGTTCACCAGCGCGCCGCTCGAATCGAAGATGCGCACGACGACCGGCCCGCGCGCGGCGGAGGCGAGGCTATAATCGACATAGGCGCCGAGCGGCGGGTTCACCGCCATCGGCTCATCCTTCGGCATCGGCGTCCCGGTGAAGTCCGGCTCGTTGACGCGGATAGCCGTGGCGATCGGGTATAGTCGCATCGCGTTGGCGGGAAGCGCCGCGAGCGAGCGAAGCGCCATCATGTCGTCGAGGACGTAAAAGCCGCGCCCGTGGGTAGCGATCACCAGGTCGTTCCCGTGCACGGTGATATCCCGGACGGATGTCGTGGGAAGCCCCTTCTGCAGTGGCTGCCAATTGTCGCCGTCGTCGAACGAAACGTAGAGTCCGCGCTCGGTTCCGGCGAACAGCAGCCCGCGCTGCACCGGGTCCTCGCGCACCACATTGACGGAATTCGGGCCGCCCGAGTTCGGCAGGCCGTTGTCGATTTCCTGCCACGTGCGCCCGCCGTCGCGCGTGCGCAGGATATGCGGCGCCTGGTCCTCGATCCGGTGCCGGTCGATCGCGGCATAAGCGCTGTTCGCGTCGAAGTGCGACGGCTCGATGATCCCGACCTTCGACCAGGGCGTCAGCTCAGCCGGCGTGACGTTGACCCAATGCGCGCCGCGGTCGTCGGTGCGCCAGATCAGGCCATCGTCGGTGCCTGCCCAGATCAGTCCGTCCTTCACCGGCGACGGGCCGACGTCATAGACGACGCCGCGCTGCGGCCCCTTCACCGAGGTCGCGTCCGCCGTCAGCGGATCGACGTTCGGCGGCACGGTCAGCGTCTGCCGCGTGAGGTCCGGGCTGATCGGAAGCCAGGTCTGGCCGCCATTGTCGGTGCGCCAGATGCGCTGGTTGGCGAAGAACAACGAATGCTCGCGCTTGCTCCAGGTCAGGGGCAGCGTCCACGTCCGCCGGTAATTGTCGGGAAATGCGAGAGTCGGGTCAACATTGCGCACCTGGCCGCTCTTGAGGTCGAGGCGGTCGACCCGGCCGCCGTAGATGACGTCGGGGTCGAGCGGGTCGGGCGCGATCTCGTCGCTTTCGCCGCCGGCCACGACTTCGTGGAAGTCGGTCATGTTGATGCCGTCGAAGTGGCTGTCGTTGCGGCTCGCCACCGACGCCGCGCCCGAATCCTGCTGCGCGCCGTAGATCCGGTATGGGTAACGATTGTCGGTCGAGACGTGATAGAATTGGCCCGTCGGCTGGTTGAACCAGCTGCTCCAGGTCCTGCCGCCGTTCAGAGTCACCAGCGTGCCCTGGTCGACGCCGAGGATCCGGCGGTCGGGGTTCCTCGGATCGATCCACATCGCGTGGAAATCGTCGCCCGTGGGATCGCCCTTCAGCGGAATGAAATGCGCGCCGCCGTCGTCCGAGCGAAGGATGATCGTGTCGCTCACCCAAAGCTGGTCCGAGTTCTTCGGGTTGGCGTCGACCTCGCCGAAATACCAGCCGCGGTTCCAGATGCGCTTGTCCCCGGTGGTATGCCGCCACGTCGCACCGCTGTCGTCGGAGCGATAGAGGCCGCCCTGTGCCGTGTCCGCGCTGTCGACGAGCGCATAGACGCGGCGCGGACTTGCGGCGCTGGTCGCAATGCCGATCCGGCCCGGCGCTGCGGCAAAGCCGTGGCCGACGATCTGGTGCCAGGTGCGCCCGCCGTCGGCCGATTTGTAAAGTCCGCTGCCCGGCCCGCTCGATGGCGGATAGGTGTTCCACGGAGGTCGCCGCGTCTGCCACATCGCGGCATAGACGACGTTCGGGTTACCCGACTCGAACCGGACATCGATCGCGCCAGTATTCTCGTCCTTGTAGAGCGTCTTGGTCCAGTGCCGGCCGCCGTCGGTCGAGCGGAACACCCCGCGCTCCGCGTTCGGGCCGTAAGGGTGACCGAGTGCGGCGACGAGCAGCACGTCGGGGTTCTTTGGGTCGACGATGATCCGCGCGATCTGCTGCGTGTCGGAAAGGCCGATCGAAGCCCATGTCTTCCCGCCGTCGCCCGAGCGGAACATGCCGATGCCCTGCGCGATGTCAGAGCGCATGTCGGCTTCGCCGGTCCCGACATAGATCACTTTGTGGTTCGACGGGCCGACCGCGATCGCCCCGATCGACCCGACATTCACCTGGTCGAAGATGGGCGTCCAGGTCCGGCCCGCGTCATCGCTTTCCCAAACGCCGCCATTCACCGATCCGAAGTAGAAGCGCTTGGGATCGGTCGGATCGCCGGTGACGGCGAGCACGCGGCCGCCGCGGAAAGGACCGACCGAGCGCCATTGCAGTTGCTGGAACAGGGCCGGGTCGACGGTGGCCGCCTGGACCATTGAAGCCGCGCCGATCAGCGGCATTGCAACCAAGCGAAGTGCAGATTTCCTGATCGCCATTCGAGGGAACCCTCCAGAGTCGCCGCTATCGATAGAGAAGGGTTGCGCTGTCCGCAAAGGAGGAGGCGCGTGACACGGCCGCGGCGCATCTGATAGCGCTCATGCCATGGCCTCGACCGCCGCCACTTCCGCTCGCGAGATCCTGACCGGTCTCCACGAGATCATGGCCAAGCGCGGCTCGGCCCAGAGCAAGCTCGACCGCGTCGTCGACCTCATCGCCGAAGCAATGGGCAGCGACGTCTGCTCGATCTACCTGCTGCGCGACAATAGTCTTGAGCTGTTCGCCACGCACGGCCTGCGCAAGGAAGCCGTGCACGTCACGCGGCTGAGGATGGGCGAGGGCCTTGTCGGAACGATCGCCGCCGAAGGGCGCATCCTCAATCTCGCCGAAGCGGCGCAGCATCCGTCCTTCGCCTACCGGCCGGAAACCGGCGAGGAGCGGTTCCACAGCTTTGCCGGCGTGCCGATCGTCCGGCTCGAAAGCCCGATCGGTGTGCTTGCGGTGCAGAACGCCGAGCCCCGCGGCTACGAGGATGTCGAGATCGAGGCGCTGCAGACGGTCGCGATGGTGCTGTCGGAGATGATCGGAGCGGCGCGACTCGTCGACGGCGCGCGCCGAAGCCGGCTCCGCAGCGCGGGCCCGTTGCGCCTCTCCGGCCTCAAGCTCGTCGCCGGCATGGCCAAGGGTCAGGCGGTGTTCCACGAGCCGCGGATCGTCGTCGAGCACACCGTCGCGGACGATATCGAGGCCGAGCGCGACCGCGTCTACTCCGCCTTCCGAAAGATGCGCGAGCAGATCGACAATATGGCCAAGGAGGCCGAGTTCGGGACGACCGGCGAGCACCAGGAGATCCTCGAGACCTACCGCATGTTCGCTTACGACGAAGGCTGGTCGCGGCGGATCAATTCGGCGATCGACAGCGGCCTCACAGCCGAAGCCGCGATCGAGCGCGTCCAGCAGCGCACCCGGGCGCGGATGCAGGAGATAGACGACCCGCTTCTTAAGGAACGGATGCACGACCTCGAGGACCTTTCGAACCGGCTCCTCCGGATCGTTTCCGGCCGCATGGGCACCGCCGCGCAGACGGGCCTGGCCCACGATGCGGTCCTTATTGCGCGCAACCTTGGCCCGGCCGAGCTGCTTGAATATGACCGCCGGCGCCTGAAAGGCGTGCTCCTCGAAGAGGGCTCGCTGACCTCGCACATGACGATCGTCGCGCGCGCGATCGGCGTGCCGGTGATCGGCCGCCTCAACGACATTCGGCACAGCGTCGAGGAAGGCGAGACGATTCTCGTCGACGGCGACAACGGCAGCGTCATTATCCGGCCCAACCGGCAATTGCTCCTGGGCTTCGAGCAAAGAATGGCGCTGAGCCAGCGCCGCCGCGCCGAATTTGCCGCGATCCGCAACCTGCCCGCGCGGACCCGCGACGGGGTCAAGGTCAGCGTCATGGTCAATGCCGGCCTTGCGGAGGATGCCGCAGCCCTGCCGATGACCGGTGCGGACGGAATCGGCCTGTTCCGCACGGAGTTCCAGTTCCTCGTCTCGGCGACGCTGCCGGGCCGCGACCGCCAGCAGCGGCTCTACACCAAGGTGCTCGATTACGCCCGCGACCGGCCGGTCATTTTCCGCACCGTCGACATCGGCGGGGACAAGGTGCTCCCCTATCTCACCGACCAGGCCGAGGAACAGGCCGAAAATCCCGCGATGGGCTGGCGGGCGCTGCGCCTGTCGCTCGACCGCTCGACCCTGATGCGCGCGCAGGCGCGGGCCCTGATCGAGGCATCGGCCGGGAACGTGCTTCGCGTGATGTTCCCGATGGTGTCGGAACCGTGGGAATATGACGAAGCGCGCGGCCTGTTCGAGGAGCAGGTCGATTGGGCGCGGAAGGCGCACCGCAAGCTTCCCACCCGGATCGAGTTCGGAGTCATGCTCGAGGTGCCGAGCCTGGCAGAGATGCTCGACCAACTGCTGCCGCGAGTCGATTTCATCTCGATCGGCACCAACGACCTCACCCAGTTCCTGTTCGCCGCCGATCGCTCGGATCCGCGGCTTGCGCAGCGCTACGACTGGCTCAGCCCGGCGATCCTGCGCTTTCTGAAGCGGGTGCTCGAGTCGGCCCGCGCCGCCGGCGTTCCGGCACGGATTTGCGGCGAGATGGCGGGGCGGCCGCTCGAGGCGATGGCGCTGATCGGAATCGGCGCGGAGAAATTCTCGATTACGCCCGCGGGTGTCGGGCCGGTGAAAGCGATGGTCCGTTCGCTCGATGCCGCGGCAGTTCGCGCGCGCCTGGACCAGCTCCTCGCTCGTCCGCCCAAGGACATGCGCAAGGCGCTCACCGAGTGGGCGCGGCGACATTCCGTCACCATCGGCTAGCTTGCGGTTGACACTAGCCGCCGAGGCCTCAAACAGGAGCCATGCCCAAGCGCGAGATTGAGGACGAGCCCCCCAGCGAGGAACTGGCCGAGTCCAGCGTCCCTACGGTCGGAGAGCGCCTCAGGGCCGCGCGCGAGAAGAAAAAACTGACGCTCGAGGATATCGCCGCCCAGACGCGGATCCCGCAGCGGCATCTGGAAAGCATCGAGAATGGCGATTGGGAACATCTTCCCGCGCCGACCTACACGATCGGTTTCGCCAAGAGTTACGCTTCGGCGGTCGGTCTCGACCGGGCCGAGATCGGCGACCAGCTGCGCGAGGAAATGGGCGGGCAGCGATTCACCTCCTCCCAGTCGGAAGTCATCGAAGCCGCGGACCCGGCGCGCACCATGCCCAAGTGGCTGGTGATCTCCGCGGTGGTTGCCGTGATCGTGCTGATCATCATCATGAGCGTGCTCAACCGCCGCGCCCTCGAGCAGCCGGCATCGAACCCGCCCGCAGCGTCGGCGCCGGCTACCCCGGCCGCCAAACCGGCGCAGCAGCCCGCCGCGCCCGCGCCTGCTGCCTCGGCGCAGGGACCGGTCGTGCTCACCGCGATCGCGCCAGCCTGGATCCAGGTCACCGACCAGGGCAAGACCTTGTTCGAGGGCATGATGAACCCAGGCCAGGCGTTCACGGTGCCCCAAACCGCGACGGCGCCGCTGCTCAAGGCCGGAAAGCCCGAAGCTCTCAAGATCACGGTCGGCTCGGCTGTCGCGCCGCCGGTCGGGCCTCCGGGCAAGGTCGCGTCGAAGGTCAGCCTCAAACCCGCCGACCTGATGCACGGCGGAGCCGCACCGGCGGCCCTCGCCCAGCCGGCCGCGAACGCGCCGGCGCAATAGATTCATCCGCGGGCAAGGCGCTCGCGGGCACAGTCGCGTCGAAAACCGGAGCGTGGGGATAGCTAAGTGAAATTGATGCGTCCGATCAGCCTGCTCGCCGCGGCAGCCGCCATTGCCGTCGTTCCCGCCTCGACGGCGGTTGCGCAACGCCAGCAGCCGACCCCCGAACAGCGCATTCAGCGACTCGAACGGCAGGTCGACGAGCTGCAGCGGCGAATCTTCCCCAAGGGCCGTCCCGCGGACACCGCCGGTTATGTCGACGATCCCGCCGCGACCCAGTCATCCGTGATGACGCTCAACCAGCGGCTCGACGCGCTCGAGCGGCAGATGACCGACATGCTTCGCCAGAGCGAGGACAACGGCAACCGCCTGCGCAACGTCGAGACCGGCCTCGGCCAGCTCAAGAATGACGAGGACCAGCGCATCCAGGCGCTCGAGCAGCGCGTCAGCGCCCAGGAGGCCGCGGCCACGGCTGCGCCTGCCGCCGAGCCTGCCGCGACGGAGACATCGCCCCCGGCGAAGTCTCGGTCGGATACGACGGCGCCGGCAAAACCGCGCGCAAGATCGACGACTCCGCCCAAGACGGCCGCGGCGACTCCGCCGGCCACGTCAAGCGACGAAGGCGTCGCGACTGCCGCCGCTACCGACCCGGGCGAGGACGCTTATTCCCAGGGTTTCCGCCAATGGCAGTCCGGCGATTACGATGGGGCGATCACGACCCTGAAGGCCTTCGTCAAAGCCTATCCGAAGCACCGCCGAACGAGCTACGCCAACAACCTCATTGGCCGGGCGCTGCTCGACAAGGGCGATGCGCGCGCCGCCGCGACCGCGCTGCTGGCCAACTATCGCGACAATCCGGGTGGAGAACGGGCCCCGGACAGCCTCTATTATCTCGGGCAGGCGCTGATGAAGCTCGGCCAGCCCGGACAGGCGTGCAAGGCTTATGGCGAGCTCGACGCGGTCTATGGCGCGAAGATCCGTCCCGACCTCAAGAAGCTCGAGACCGACGCCAAGGCGCAGGCCAACTGCAGCTGATGTGCTAAGCTGTCCGGATGGATTCCGGGCCAGCCTCGATCGACCGCTTCAGGCAAGAGCTCGACGCGCTCGTCGCGCCCGGCTCGAAAATCGGCGTAGCCGTGTCCGGCGGCCCGGACAGCCTCGCGCTGCTGCTCCTCGCCAGCCGAGCCCGGCCCGGCGCAGTCGAAGCCGCGACCGTCGATCACGCGCTCCGCCCCGAGAGCCGCGCCGAGGCGGAGTTCGTCGCGCGGGTTTGTGAGGACCTCGAGGTTCCGCATGTGATCCTCGCCGTCGAATGGGAGGAGCAGCCCGAAACGGCTCTTCCGGAGCGCGCGCGGCTCATGCGCTATCACCTCCTCGGCGAGTGGGCGCGTGAGCGGCAGCTGACCGCGCTCGTCACCGCCCATCACCTCGACGATCAGGCCGAGACGCTGCTGATGCGGCTTGCAAGGGGCGCCGGCGTCCGCGGACTTGCCGGGATGCGCCGAGTCGCTCGCGTGCCGGGCACGGGCCTTCCGCTGCTGCGGCCGCTGCTCGGCTGGCGTCGTTCGGAGCTGGAGGCGCTTTGTGTCGCTGCCGGCCTCGACCCCATCCGCGACCCGAGCAACGAGGACGAGCGCTTCGAACGCGTCCGGATGCGCAAGGCGCTGACCAATGCCGGCTGGCTCGACCCCGAAGCGGTCGCCCTCAGCGCCGATCACCTCGCGGACGCGGATACGGCATTGGACTGGGCGGCTGACCGGGAATGGCAGCGCGCTGTCAACGCCGGCGATGGCGCGATCGCCTACACGCCGGCCGACGCCCCGCCTGAGATCCGCCGCCGCATTGCCGTTCGCGCGATCCTCGCGCTCGCCAACGAAGGCGCGGACAATCTCCGCGGGCGCGAGATCGACCGGATCATCGCCGCCCTCGACGCCGGCCGCGCCGCGACGCTCCGCGGCGTGCACTGCACCGGAGGCTCGGAGTGGCGCTTTGCTCGGGCGCCCGCGCGCCGCGTGCGCGCCTCAGCCGAGATTGGCGCGGTAGAAGGGTAGAAGCTCGGCCCAGGCGCGCTCCGCCTGCGCTTCGTCGTAGGTCTGGCTGCCCGCGACGCTCCAGCCGTGGTTCGCGGGAATGACTTCGACCGTCGCCGGACGTCCCGCAGCCTTGAATGCCATCTGCAGCGTCGGCGCTTCGTCGGGCATTCGCTGCGCGTCATTCTTGGCGATCAGCACCAGGTATGCCGCCCGCGTCTTCGGGATGAGGAGGTGCGGGCTCGATGCATTGTCGGTGACCAGCGCGCCGGGATGGAAGGTCGCGACCGCGCCGATCCGGTCCGCGGCGACCGCCGCCGTGTGGAACGAGATCGGCCCGCTCATGCAGAAGCCTTGAACGCCCATCTTCGCGCCCTTGTCGGTCTGCGGCTGCGCGTCGAGGAAGTGCACGTAGCTCACGGAATCGCGGTCGACCATGTCGTCGGTCAGGCCGTTCCGGAACGCCATGATCTTGCTCATGTCGTCCTTGCTGTTGAAGTCGAACGGGCCGCTGATCACCGGCGCTTTGTGCTGCCGGTAGTAAGGATTGACCACCAGTACGACATAGCCCTGAGCGGCGAGCCTCTTGCCCATCTCGCGGAATACCGGACGGAGCCCGAGGATGTCCGGCCACATCAGGACGGCGGGCCACTTCCCCTTGCCCGCGGGATGGTAAAGCACCGCGTCCGCGCGACCGTCCGAGGTGCGCACGACGACGTCCTTGCCCGTCACGGGCCGCGCGCCCGGGTCGGCGGCGAATGCCGGCATCCCGCCCGCCGCCGCGACCGCGCCAAGGCTGATCAGCACCGTCCGCCGGGTGACCGAGGTGTCCGCGATATATCCCTGATGGTTGCCGTCACCGCACATCGATGCGCCCTTCCGCTGCTGGAACAACAATCGTTCCTAGTACCCGCAGCGCACGCACGAGTTCAATTGCCTGGCGGGCCTTCACCTGCCGCCCGCGCGTGACTAAGGGGTGGCCCGACTTTCGAGGGGATTGAAATGCTCCAGCTGCGTCTGTTGCTCGTCGCCGCGGCGGTCTTCGCCGTCGCCCAGCCTGTCGTCACTGCCGCGCAGCCCACGGCTGCCACCGCGGCCCAGGCGACCGAGGACGCGCGGCTCACCAAATTCCTCGACGCCGAATTCGCGAAGGATCTGCAGATGCGCCCGCAGCTCGCGACCCGGCTGGGGATCAAGACCGGCGAGGACCGGCTCGACGACATCAGCGACGCCGCCCAGCTCCGCCGCCTCCAGGCGCGCCGCGCCAGCGTCGCGCGGATGAAAGCCCAGTTCGACCGCGCGAAGCTCTCGCCCAAGGGCCAGACCAATTACGACATCTGGATCACCGAGCTTCAGCGGATGGAGCTCCAGTACAAGTACCGGCGCTACCAGCCGCCTTTCTATTCCTTCCTCTATTCGGCGCACTCGCAGCTGCCCGATTTCATGATCAACACGCACACCGTCCAGGACGCGCGCGACATGCAGGCATACAACGCCCGCCTGCGCGCGATCCCCGCCGTGCTCGACACCGCGATCGCGCAGAGCAAGCTGTCGGACGCGATGGGCATCCGCGCGCCGAAGTTCGAGATCGAGCGGGTGATCGACGGCAGCCGCAAGATCATCACCGGCGCGCCGTTCGACGGCGGCAAGGATTCGCCGCTCTGGGCCGACGCCAAGGCCAAGACGGGCAATCTGGTGAGCGAGGGCAAGGTCACGCAGGCTGAGGCCGATGCGCTTCTGGCCAATACGCGCGCGTCGCTGATGGCGATGAAGCCGGCCTACCAACGCGTGATCGCCTGGGCGACAGGCGAGCTTCCGACGGCGCCGAGCGGGCGCGTCGGCGCGATTTCGCTTCCGGGCGGCGCCGCATGGTACGCCGCGGCGCTCAACCTCAACACCACGCTCGACCTCAGCGCTCAGCAAATCCACCAGATCGGGCTGAGCGAGCTCAGGCGGATCGAGGGTGAGCAGGACGCGCTCGCGCGGCAGGCCGGCTTCGCCGACCGCAATGCCTTCTACGCCGACATGGCGAGGCGGAACCCGCCGCAGCCGTGGACCGACGAGCTTCGCCAGGCCTATCTCAAGCGGGCGAACGACATCGTCGCCCACAACCGCGCGCTGCTGCCCGCGCGCTTCTACAACTTGCCCCAATATCGCGCTGAGGTGGTCCGCGAACCTAGTTTCAGCGAAGTCGCGGGCGGCGCTGCTCATGCGGCCCCGCCGAGCCCCGACGGAGTCCGCCCGGGCCGCGTCTATGTCCATCTCCTCGGCATGACGCCGAACCCGGCCGCGCTCACCGATCTCATGTGCCACGAGGGTATCCCCGGGCACGTGATGGCCGGCGACATCCAGGTCCGACAGAAAGGCACGCCGCAGTTCCGCAAGGCGGGCGGCTACGTCGCGTTCAACGAGGGGTGGGCCCTCTATGCCGAGCAATTGTGCAAGGAGATGGGCGCCTATCCGGACATCGCCGCGGATTTCATGCACCTCGACCAGGAGCATTTCCGCGCCGCGCGGCTCGTCGTCGACACCGGCATCCACGCGATGGGTTGGAGCGAGGACCAGGCCGTCGATTACATGGAGAAGGTCGGCCGCCTCCCGCCCGACCAGGCGCGCTCGGAAGTCCGCCGCTACATCACGCTTCCGGGTCAGGCGACCGGCTACAAGATCGGCATGCTCAAGATCATGGAGCTCCGCCACAAGGCGGAGGCGGCATTGGGGCCGAAGTTCGACGTCAAGGCGTTCGACGACCTCATCATCAGCGACGGCTCCCAGCCGCTGCCCGTGCTGGAGACCCGCGTAGACCGATGGATCGCATCGCGGAGGTGAGGGCGGTCAGCGGCTGGTATCCCTCTTCGGCCCACAGCGGGTACTGCCGTTCCACGGTATTCGGATGAACTGAACGCTCTTCGCAGGGCAATCGGCGATCGGCTAGGGCTTTCACCCATTGCGGACCCTAGCCGGTCCGCCCTCGCAGCTGCTGCCATAGCACACGCGCCGAGAGCAGGAGCGAGAAGGCGGAGCTCACGGCCAGCGCGAAGAGTGTCCAGATGAAGAAATAGCCTCCGCTCGATTTCGCGATCGGGCCCCCGACGCCGGCGCCCTTCATGTGGATGATTGGAACCAGCAGCCCGAGCAGCGAGCCGACGAGGACGATGATCATCCCCGACCGCCGCTCGGGAAGCACCAGAGCTCCGTACAGCCAGACGGCCAGGACCGGCACGATTACCAGGTCGAAAAGCGTCCCCGGCTCCATGCCGCGGACGATGTCATCGGCCATGTGGAAGATCATCAGGAGCGTCGACAGCAGCGACGCAATCGTCAACATGACGCTCGGTTTCATTTCCGCCCCCCATGGCTGCCGGCGATCCGTCGATCGGCCGAACGACTTTCTCATATTCGTTTCGGTGGCGCAACGCAGCCGGGAGCCGGCGCCGCCTAGATCTTGTCGTCCTTCAGAACAGGCTCGGGAACCTGATTAACGCCGGCCTCGAGGCGCGCAGCACTCTGGTCGTCGCCATCGGTCACCATCCGCTCGATCGTGTTCAAGCGTGCCTCGACGCGTTCTATCAGCGCGCCATATTGCGCGGAACGCTCGGCCGTTTGCTCGGCGATGAGCCGGCCCATTTCCTCCTTGTGCCGAATCCACCGCCGGAACCCGGCCCAGATCATTACGAGGAGCGCAATTGCGAAGGCCGCCTCGATCAGCAGCGCTTCCTGGTAGGCGAAGACGTCGACGATGCCGTGTCCCACATCGATCTCCTCACGTCCGCCAATCGGCGGCACATAGCACGATCCACGACAAATCGGTTTCGTGCACGTGTGTTGGTGGGACAATACACCAAATCATGAATCGTGTCACCCCTTGGCATCGCCCCCGTTCACCCGTTCCTAAGCTCGCATTGTTATTGAGGCCGATGAGCCTATTTTAGAGCTACGGGCGTTTCGCCCCGCGAAAGACGAGTGCTGATGAACGACAAGGACAAGAAGCCCGGCAACCCCTGGACCAAGAGCCTGCTGATCTGGGTCGGCGTGCTGTTCGCGCTCGTGATCTTCGTGCAGATGATCGACGGCGGCCGCTCGACCGCGACCGGCCAGCAGATCCCCTATTCCGAATTCGTCCGCCAGGTCGACCAGGGCAATGTCCGCTCCGTGACCATGGCTTCCGGCACCGGCAACAGCGCAATCAGCGGCAAGCTCGATACCGGCGAGGCGTTCACCACCATTGCTCCCGGGGATGCCAATGTCTCCGACAAGCTCATCCAGAAGGGCGTCGCGGTCCAGGTGAAGGCCGAGGAAACCTCGAGTATCTGGATGTACATGCTCTACAACTCGCTGCCCTTCCTGCTCATCCTCGGGATCAGCTTCTTCGTGATGCGGCAGATGCAGAAGAATGCCGGCTCGGGCGCGATGGGCTTCGGCAAGAGCCGCGCGCGGATGCTGACCGAGAAGCAGGGTCGAGTGACCTTCGCCGACGTCGCCGGCATCGACGAAGCGCGCGAGGAACTGCAGGAGATCGTCGAGTACCTGAAGGACCCGGGCAAGTTTGCGCGCCTCGGCGGCAAGATCCCCAAAGGCGCCTTGCTCGTCGGCCCTCCCGGCACCGGCAAGACGCTTCTCGCCCGCGCCATCGCGGGTGAGGCGGGCGTTCCCTTCTTCACCATCTCCGGGTCCGATTTCGTCGAAATGTTCGTCGGCGTCGGCGCCAGCCGCGTCCGCGACATGTTCGACCAGGCCAAGAAGTCGGCACCGTGCATCGTCTTCATCGACGAGATCGACGCCGTCGGCCGCCATCGCGGCGCCGGCCTCGGCAACGGCAATGACGAGCGCGAGCAGACCTTGAACCAGCTGCTGGTCGAGATGGACGGCTTCGAGGCGAACGAGGGCATCATCATCATCGCCGCGACCAACCGGCCCGACGTGCTCGATCCCGCGCTGCTGAGGCCCGGCCGCTTCGACCGCCAGGTCGTGGTGCCGCGCCCCGACATCGACGGCCGCGAACAGATCCTCCACGTCCACATGAAGAAGGTGCCGCTGGCGCCCGACGTCGACGCGCGCGTGATCGCCCGCGGCACGCCGGGATTCTCCGGCGCCGACCTCGCGAACCTTGTCAACGAGGCGGCGCTGCTTGCCGCGCGCAAGGGCAAGCGCCTGGTCGCGATGCAGGAATTCGAGGAGGCCAAGGACAAGGTGCTGATGGGCACCGAGCGCAAGTCGATGGTGATGACCGAGGACGAGAAGCGCATGACCGCCTATCACGAGGCCGGCCACGCGATCGTCGCTCTGCACGAGCCCGCGTCCGACCCGATCCACAAGGCGACGATCATCCCGCGCGGCCGAGCGCTCGGCATGGTCATGCGGTTGCCGGAGCGCGACAGTTACTCCTATCACCGCGACAAGATGTACGCGAACCTTGCCGTCGCGATGGGCGGCCGCGTCGCGGAGGAGATGATCTTCGGCTACGACAAGGTCTCTTCCGGCGCCTCTTCCGATATCCAGTACGCGACCCAGCTCGCGCGCGACATGGTCACCCGCTGGGGCATGTCGGATGCGCTCGGCCCGCTTCAATATGCCGAGCCGGAGGAAGAGGTCTTCCTCGGCTATTCGGTCAACCGCCAGCGCCAAATGTCGAACGAAACCGCGCAGGCGATCGACAAGGAAATCCGTAAGGTCGTCGAAGGCGGCTACAAGCGCGCCCAGACGGTCTTGACCGAGCAGCGCGAGAAGCTCGAGACGCTCGCCCAGGCTTTGCTCGAGTTCGAGACCCTGTCGGGCGACGAGATCAAGAAGGTGCTCGACGGCGAGACCATCGATCGCGGCGGAGTCAAAGGCCCGTCGATCCCGTCGGCCGGCTCTTCGATCCCGAAGGCGAAGCGGCCCAAGTCGGGCACGATCGGTGGTCCCGCGACCGCCGGGGCGTAACGCTCGACGTCCCCCGCGCGAGGGCGGATTCATTCATTTTCGGGAAATTTCTGATCCTCCATCCCGCTAGCAGGAGGATTGGATGTTGTTAGCAGCGATTGCCTTGTGGTCCTCGCCGACGCCCGGACTCTCTGTCGCCGATGTTCTTGCGAAATCGGATTCACTCGAAAGAAAAGGCATGCTCGCGGTCTTCTCGAGCGACCTGAGCGAGATCAAAGCCGAGGCGAAGCGCGACATCGATGCGTTCGCGGCGGCGATTCAGGCGGCCAACAAGGCGCATCGGCCGCTCCCGGCCTGCCCGCCGCAGGACGCCAACGGCTGGAAGTTCACTTTCAACACTGACGAGGTGCTGAAATTCTACCGCTCGATGCCGCCGCAGCAGCGGGGAATGAGCTCGGTTCAGGGCTTCGGCGAGTTCATGCGGATCAAATATCCCTGCCGCTGAGGGCTATTCGAACGCCCCGACCGCGACGAGCAGGCTGGCGAACAATCCGATCGCGATGAATGCGAAGATGGAGAGCAGGACCGCGCGCCAGATGGCGCCGCCTTTGCTCAGCGAATAAGTGCCTCGGAGCTGCCTGTACATGTGGAACGGCGGCACGAAGAAGGCGAGGCCGGCGATGCTGTCGGAGACCAGCCCGACCACCGAAGACACCGCGAGCAGCAGCATCATGAAGCAGAGCGAATAAGTGACAAAGACGGTATGGTCGTACAGCCTGAAGCGGCGGCTGAACGGGAACAGCAGCCACACGAACGGAACCGAGATCGGGATCAGCGCCCAGCTGAATTTATAGGCATTGGTCTTGAGCTTGTAGAACAACAGTTCGGGGTTCTTGGACGCCTCGTTGAGCCTTCCGCCGAATGCGTCGCCGAAGTCGCCGAGGAAGTCGGTGAAATTGAGGTTGACGTTGGTCTTGCCGTCTTTCGTCGCCTGAAGAGCGCCGATCTCGCTGTTGAGCTCGTTGATGCGTTCGTCGAGCTTGGCGGCGACCGGACCGCTCGCGGTTGCGCGCTCCTTCTGAAGGATGGCGAGTTTCTGCTGCTGCCTGCCGAGGTCTTTGGCGATCCCCGCCTGCGCTTTGGCGACTGCGCGGTCGGTGTTGCTGGTGAGCCCGATCACCGCAAACATCAGGAACACGCAGAACAGAAATAGAGCGATCGGCGACACGAACCGTGCGCGCTGCCCGTCGATGTAGCGGCGTGTGAGCTGGCCCGGACGCCAGACGAGCATCGGGATGGTGTTCCACAGCTTTCCCTCCAGATGGAAAACGCCGTGCGCGAGATCGTGGAAGAAGGCGGTAAGCGTTTTGTGAACGTGCGCATGCTGGCCGCACTCGTGGCAATAGGGGCCGGTCAGCTCGGCTCCGCAGTTCAGGCAGCGCGCTTCGTGCGTGTGCCCCTCGACCGCTTCTCCTGCTTTGGGTTCTACTGCCCGGCCGAGGACGCTGCCGGTGATCGCGTCGCCGATAGCTTCGAAATTGCCGCTCATTCTTCCCCTCTGCCCGGCAGAATAGGCGGGCATTCGCGCTCATGCTAGCTGCGGCACATGCGCATCGGTCTCCTTGGCGGCTCGTTCAATCCGGCGCACCGCGGGCATCGGCACATCAGCCTCGAGGCGATGCGCGCGCTCGGCCTCGACGAGGTCTGGTGGCTCGTTTCGCCGGGCAATCCTTTGAAGGAGGGTGCGGACGATATGGCGCCTTACGAGGCGCGCTTCGCGTCCGCCGAGAGGATGGCGCGCGGCGCTCGCATCCGGGTCAGCGATTTCGAGGCCTGCGCGCGCATTCGTTTCACCGTGGACACCGTCCGACGCCTGAAGCAGCTCTACCCGCAGCACCGCTTCATCTGGTTGCTCGGAAGCGACATCCTGCCAAATTTTCACAAATGGCGCGATTGGAGGGGTTTAGCACGCGAAGTGCCGATTGCGGTGATTCGCCGGCCCGGTTATGATTCGGCTGCCCGCGCGGCGCACGCGCTGGGCTGGCTGAGGCGGTTCGTCCACCCGTCGGGCCAGGCGAGACACTGGACGGAATGGAGTGCACCGGCGATCTTTTTCCTTCGCCTGCCGCCCGATCCGACCTCTGCAACCGCCATTCGTGCGCAAGACCCCAGCTGGTATCGCCGATCCCCTCCGTTCGCGACGCGTCGCGGCCGGCGCGGCATGCCCCGGTTCGCCAGGAGACGCCTTGACCGAACATCGCGCTGAATCCGCCGACGCCGCTCGCTCTCCGGCCGACGTCGAGCAACTCCACAAGCTCGTGCTCCAGACGCTCGACGACGACCAGGCTCAGGAGGTCGTGTCGATCCCGCTCGCCGGAAAATCGAACATCGCCGACCATATGGTGATCGCTTCGGGGCGCTCGACCCGGCAGGTCGCGTCGATGGCCGTTAAGCTTGCGGACAAGATAAAAGAGCAATTTGGAAGGAATGTTCGGATCGAGGGGCTTCCGGCTGCGGACTGGGTGCTCATCGATGCGGACGACGTGATCGTTCACATTTTCCGTCCCGAAGTGAGAAATTTTTACAATTTGGAACGAATGTGGGCGTTTGGCGATGAGGCGAATGTGAGCGCGGCTCGCGGGTGAGGCAGATGAAATTTGTTGCGATCTTCCTGTCGCTTCTGGCGTTCGTCGCGGCTCCTGCCACGGCGGCGTCATCTCCGGACCTGGTCTCGGTCGAGCAGCAGCTGAGCTCGCTCGTGTCCGGCAGCTCCGCCGACGTCGGGATCGCCGCGCTTGACCTCAACACGGGCGAAAGCGTCAGCATCAAGGGCGATACGCCGTTCCCGATGGCCAGCACGGTCAAGGTCGCGATCGCCGCGCTTTACCTGTCGCAGGTCGATCACGGACAGAAGACCCTCGACGACACGATCGACGGTCAGCCGGTTCGCACGCTCATGAACCGCATGCTGATCTTCAGCGACAATCACGCCGCCGATATCCTGTTCAAGGACGTAGGCGGCCCGACGGCCGTCCATCATTTCCTGAGCCAGAACGGCGTCCAGGGTGTTCACGTCGACCGGACCATCGCCCAGCTCCTTTCCGCCCGCCGCGACCTTTGGGACACGAGGGATTCCAGCACGCCCAAGGGGATGATCGAGCTGTTGAAGGGCATCTACAAGGCGAAGATCATCTCGCCGGACAGCCGCGATTATCTGCTCGGCGTGATGGCCAAATGCCAGACTGGCAGGAACCGGATGAAGTCCATGCTTCCCGCCGGCACGCCGGTCGAACACAAAACCGGGACACTCAATGGCCTTGCTGATGACGTCGGATTCATCAGCATGCCCGACGGTCACCGCATCGCCGTCGCGATCTTCACCCGCGGCGGGTCGGACCGGCCGCGCACGATCGCCGCCGCGGCGCGGACGATCTACGACGGGTTCAAGTCGCTGTTCAGCTGGCCTTTCCGCCCGGCGCTCACCGCGCAATAGGTGCTCCTACACATCGTCGCCCGGGGAAAGATCGGCCGCTCTCCGGAAGCCGAGCTGGTCGACCGGTATCTGAAGCGTATCGCCTGGCCCACGAAAGTCACTGAGCTGCCGGATCGAGGCAGGAAAATACCCGACGCAGCTGCGGGTGCAGTCACCATCGTCCTCGACGAACGGGGCGAGGCTCTTTCCTCGACGGAGCTTTCGAAAAGGCTGGAGCGCTGGCGCGACGGCGGCAAGCGCGAGGCACGCTTTTTCATCGGCGCGGCGGACGGGCACGACGAGATCGACCGTGGAAAGGCGGACCTTTTGCTCTCCTTTGGTCCCGCGACATGGCCTCATCTGCTCGCGAGGGCGATGCTCGCCGAGCAGCTGTTCCGCGCAACATCGATCCTTGCGAACCACCCCTATCACCGCGAAGGTTAGCGGATGAGACGCCTTGCAATGGTCCTGCTGCTGACCCCACTGTCGGGCGCAAGCGCGCCCGCACAGCCTCAGCGCCAACCGCTTCAAGAGGCACTTCAGCAGGCACGGGCGGAGCAGGCCTCCGCCGAAGCCGAAACCGCGAAGCTCGAGCGCGCGGCCGCCAATGCGCGGAACGAAGCCGATCGGCTCCGCGCCCAGGAAGCCGCTGCAGCGAAGGCCATCGATGCCGCCGAAGCGCGGATCACCGCGGCCGACGCCCAGTTCCGGCTCGCGGCGGCGTACGTCGCTGCAAATCGCCAGCGGTTGGCCGAGCAGCAGCGGCCTGTCTCCTCGCTCCTCGCGGGGCTCGCGGTAATGGCGCGACGTCCGCCCTTGCTCGCGCTCGCGGACGGCGGAGGCTCCGACGATTTCGTGAAGGTGAGCGTGCTGCTCGATTCCACGCTGCCGCTGATCCGTTCGCGGACGCGGGCGCTGTCGGGCCAGCTGAGCGAGGCAGAGCGGCTGGAGCAGGCCGCGCTCTCGGCTCGCGCCGAACTGGTTCGCAGTCGCCAGGCGCTGGCCGGCAAGCGCGAGCAGTTCGCGGAACTCGAACAGCGGGCGGTCGACCGCTCGATTGCCGCGGGCGGGGCGGCGCTCACCACCGGCGACGTAGCAATCGCCGCGGGTGAACAGGTCGACCGGCTCCGCAGCGAGCAATCGAGCAGCCGGTCTGCGAGCGCGCTTGCGGCCGAGCTCGCGTCGGAAGGCCCCGCGCCGGAGCGCCCCTTTGCTCCTGTGGGGCAGGAGCCGAAGCCGCCCTTCGCTTATGCGCTGCCGGTCATTGCGCCGGTGGTCGAAGGCCTCGGCGCGGTGGACGACAGCGGAGTCCGGTCGCGCGGCATAAGTTTCGCTACGGGCCGCGGAACTCCCGTCGCCGCTCCCGCCGATGGCGTGGTGCGCTTTTCCGGGCCTTTCCGCGACTATGACGGCGTGCTGATCCTCGATCATGGCAATGGCTGGATGAGCTTGATCGTGAACCTGTCATCGGATCTCAAGCCGGGCGACCGCGTGCATCTTGGCGATCCGCTCGGCCGCGCGCTTGGACCCTTGGAGGTCGAACTGTCCCACAATGGGCAGCGATTCTCGCCCGCTCTCATCGCAGGTTCATCTCAAACTCTGTCAAAGGGCGTGAAAGGCGGCTAATGCCTGCCCTTGACCGGAAACTCCGCGCAACTGGGACGCGACCAAGATGAAATCGACTGCCAAGCTTCTTCCTCCGCTCGCGCTTGTCGGAGCGCTCGCTTTGGTGCCTGTGACCGCCAGCTCCTTCGCTGCAGCGGACACGACGAACTACCAGGAGCTCGAGAAGTTCATGAGCGTCTATGAGCGGGTGAAGGCGAACTACGTCGACCCGGTTGACGATCATACTTTGATCAAGGGCGCGATCGACGGGATGCTCGCCGCGCTCGACCCGCACTCCAGCTATGCCGAGGGCGCCGATTTCGACCAGCTGAAGACCACGACCGACGGCAACTACGGCGGCCTCGGCCTCACCGTGTCGCTCGAGGATGGCGTAGTGAAGGTGATCGCCCCGACCGAAGACACTCCGGCGTGGAAGGCGGGGATCAAGTCCGGCGACTATATCACGCACATCAACGGCGAGTTCCTCAACGGGATCACGCTCGACCAGGCGGTCGAGAAGATGAAGGGCGAGCCCGGCACGCCGGTCAAGCTGACCATCGTCCGACCGGGACGCGACAAACCCTTCGACGTCACCATCGTCCGCCAGCGGATCGAGCTTCGTCCGGTGAAGTGGGAGATCAAGGACGGCGTCGGCTACATCAACATCAACACCTTCACCGGCAATGTCGCGGATTCGACGAAGGAGGCGCTGCTGTCGATCGACAAGGCGACCGGCGGCCACCCGCTCGGCTATGTGGTCGACCTGCGCTCGAACCCCGGAGGCCTGCTCGACCAGGCCGTCGATGTCGCCGACGATTTCCTCAACAGCGGCGAAATCGTCTCCCAGCGCGGCCGCTCCAAGGACGATATCGAGCGCTATTATGCGCGGCCCGGCGACATGGCCCACGGGCTTCCCGTGATCGTGCTGACCGATGCGGGTACGGCCTCCGCGTCGGAGATCGTGGCGGGCGCGCTCCAGGATCATCACCGTGCGCTGATCATGGGCGAGACGAGCTTCGGCAAGGGCTCCGTCCAGACGGTGGTCCAGACGGCGCCGGACGCCGCGCTGCGGCTCACCACGGCCCGTTACTACACGCCGTCGGGGCGGTCGGTGCAGGCCGGCGGAATCCAGCCTGACATCCCCGTGCCGCAGCTCAGCGATCCCGATTACAAGGACCGGATCGTCGTTCGTGAGGCGGATCTGAGGAAGCATTTGCTGGCGCAGACGAAGGTCGACGACAAGCTGCTCGAAAGCGACGAAACGCCCGATCCGCGTTTCGCGGCCAAGGCCGAAGAGCTGAAGAAGGACGGCATCAAGGACTTCCAGCTCTATTATGCGCTGAACACGCTGAAGCGGCTGGCGGGCGCTGCTCCTGCGGCAGTTGCGTCCGGTACCGGCGCCTCGAAGAAGTCGCGATAGGTTAGCATGGGCGAGGCCGTCGCCGGGCGCTCCGGACGTTCAACGTCGCTGCAGCCCGCGTCGGCCGCGCGCCTGATCGCGCTGCTTCTGCCCGCGGCGCTGCTGATTGGAGCGTTCGGCTCGCAATATTTCGGCCACCTCTATCCGTGCAAATTGTGCTGGTGGCAGCGCTACGCCCATCTGGTCGCATTCGCCCTTGCCGTGGTGGCGTTCACCGCAACCGCGCCGACGTCGCGCGCCCGGCTGTTCACGCTGCTCGCCGCGCTTGCCATTGCCACCTCGGGGGCGATCGGATTCTATCACGCAGGCGTTGAAGCGCACGTTTTCGAAGGCTTCAGTACCTGTGATACGCTACCCAAAGCGGCGAGCACCGCTGAGCTGCTTAGGCAGATCACCCATGCGCCGCTGGTCCGCTGCGATGAAGTGCAGTTCCGCTTCCTCGGGATTTCGATGGCCGGGTGGAACGCGATTTTCTCGCTCGGCGGCGCAGCGCTGATCGTGCTGCTCAGCCTGAAGGCGAAGCGCGCATGAGCGGGTGGAGTCCGGGCGATCGGCGTGCGGACAGCGCGTCGATGCTCCGGGTCGACCAGGCCGGCGAATATGGCGCGACCCGAATCTATGCGGGACAGCTGGCGGTCCTTCGGGCGAACTGTCCGGAAGCCAAGCTGATCTCGCGCATGGCGGCGCAGGAGGAGCGCCATCTTCACCGCTTCGACCGGCTGATGAGCGAGCGGCGTGTCCGGCCGACGGTTTTGCAGCCGCTGTGGAACGTTGCCGGTTTCGCGCTGGGCGCCGCCACCGCCCTGATGTCGGAAAAGGCGGCGCTTGCGTGCACCGATGCCGTCGAGACCGAGATCGATCGTCATTACCGGCAGCAGCTCGATGAGCTTGGGGACGACGAGCCGGCGCTTGCATCGGACATCGCCGAATTCCGCGCCGAGGAGGTCGAGCATCGCGACACGGCCCGGCAAGCCGGCGCCGCGGGCGCTTTTGCCTATCCGCTGCTGACTGCGTCGATCCGTGCAGGGTGCAGGCTGGCCATCGAGCTGTCGAAGCGAATTTGAGGAACAAGTGGGAAATCGAGCCGCTGTAATGCTGGAAGGACGGACTATGAGACGGTTCACAACGCTAATCAGCGCGGCCGCCGTCGCGTTTACCGGCGGCTATGCGGCCCTTCCCGCGCCGGCGGCGGCGCAGGCTCAGCCGAACATCGCCGAGATCATTGTCTACGGCAACGACCCGTGCCCGCGTTCGACCGACGACCAGGTGGTCGTCTGCGCCCGTCGGCCGGAGGCCGAGCGCTACCGAATCCCGCCGAACATGCGCCAAAGCGGCACGCCGCAGCAGATGCAATCCTGGGCGGTTCGCTCGAAGAGCCTGGAAACGGCTGGCAACACGGGCATCAACAGCTGCTCGCCGGTCGGCCCGGCAGGATACACCGGCTGCCTCGAGAAGCTGATCAAAGAAGCGAAGGGCGAGCGCAAGCAGCAGGCGGACGAAGAGAATCCGCCGCAATAGCTTTCGGTGGCGGGGGGCATGATTGGGTAAGACGCAAGCGATAGAGCCGCCGTCGAGCGGCTTCTTCGGCCATCCGAAGGGCCTGGCGTACCTTGCCTTCACGGAGGCGTGGGAGCGCTTCTCCTATTACGGCATGATCTCGCTGTTGGTCCTGTACATGGTCAACCAGCTGCTCCTTCCCGGTCATGTCGAGCATGTCGCGGGCTTTCCGGGCTTCCGCCGAACCATCGAGCATCTGTTCGGGCCACTCACGACGCAGCAGCTCGCCTCGCAGATCTTCGGCCTCTACGCGGGCTTCGTCTATTTCACGCCGGTCCTCGGCGGCTGGATCGCGGACCGCTGGATCGGCCAGCGCAACGCCGTCGTCCTCGGTGCGCTGTCGATGGCCGGCGGACACGTCGCGATGGCCTTCGACCAAAGCTTCCTTCTAGCGCTTCTGCTGCTTGTCCTCGGCTCCGGGCTGCTCAAGGGCAATATCTCGGCGCAGGTCGGCGGGCTTTACCCCGTCGACGAAGAAGCGCGGCGAACCCGCGGCTTCGTGATCTTCTCCACCGCGATCAATCTCGGCGCCGTCACCGGGCCCTTGGTCTGCGGTTTCCTCGGCACGCGCTATGGATGGCACCTCGGTTTCGGCCTCGCCGCGATCTTCATGTTCGCCGGCCTCGCGACCTATCTCGTTGGCTATCGCTACCTGCCCGCAAAGGTCGAACGGAAGGTGCTTGCGCCGGCGGAGATGTCGCGCTCCGACTGGGCGATTGTCGCGGCACTCGGAGCGGTGATGCTGATCGCGATCTTCCAGTCGATCGCTTACTACCAGCTCGCCAACGTGCTCCCGGTGTGGCTGCAGCAGCATGCCGATCTCGACGCTGGCGGCTTCGCCATTCCGATCCCCTGGTTTTCGTCAATCGATCCGCTCGCGAGCATGGTCAGCGTTCCCTTCCTGTTCAGCCTGTGGAGAGGGCAGGCGCGGCGGTCAGGAAACGCGCCCTCGGACCTCGGCAAAATCGGGATGGGGGCATGGGTCTGCGCAATCGCCAACCTGGTCCTCGTCGCCGCCATCGCTCTTGCGAACGGCAGGCCGGTGCTGTGGGTGTGGCCATTCCTGTACTGCGTCATTCAGGGCATTGGCTTCATCTTCTACTGGCCGGCGCTACTCGCGCTCGTCTCCCGCTGCGCCCCGCCGAAGATGAACGCGACGATGATGGGCATTTGCTTTCTCGTGCTGTTCATCGCGAATAACCTCATTGGCTGGATCGGCACCTTCTATGCCGAGATGACGCCGCTGGCTTTCTGGTTGATGCACGCCGGAATCGCCGCAACTGGCGGAATTCTCGTGTTGGCGTTCGGCCCGGCGCTGAAGCGAATCCTGGAACCGGCCGCGACCCAAGGGCTTAGAGCTGCTGCAATGACTGTGGAGACCGAACGATGAGCGTTGCCGAAGCCGCACCCGATTATGAAATCGGCACGCACGACGACCGCGCGTTCCTCGGCCACCCGAAGGGGCTGGGCTACCTCGGCTTCACCGAGGCGTGCGAGCGCTTCTCTTATTATTCGATGCAGACGCTGCTCGTGCTCTACATGGTCAATTACCTGCTCAAGCCCGGCCGCATGGAGCATGTCGTCGGGCTCAAGTGGATGCAGGCGCATATCTATCACGGCATCGGCGGCCAGCCGCTCGCCTCCGCGATCTTCGGCACTTACACCGCGCTCGTCTACCTGACGCCGATCTTTGGCGGAATCATCGCCGACAAATGGCTCGGTCGCCATCGGACCCTGATCGTCGGCGGGGTGCTGATGGCGATCGGCCACTTCCTGATGGCGATCCAGCCGGCGTTCCTGCTGGCACTGCTGGCTCTCCTGCTCGGCGTCGGCGCGTTCAAAGGGAATATCGCGACGCAGGTCGGCGCGCTGTACGGTCCGAACGACCTCCGCCGGGCGATGGCGTTCCAGATCTTCTACATTTTCATCAACGTCAGCGTGATCGTCGCGCCGTTGATCTCCGGCACGCTCGGCCAGAAGGTCGGTTGGCACTATGGCTTCGGCTGCGCCGGCGTGGTGATGGTGCTGGGCCTCATCATCTACCTCTCGGGCCGCCGCTACCTTCCTGCCGAAGAGCGCGCCGTACGAACCGAAGAAAGGCCCGTCCGCGAGCCGTTGTCGCGCGGCGACTGGCTGTGTGTGC
>Ga0207660_10000590_pt1 | contig 24477 bp, 15 predicted proteins | sample KBSC73BmetaG_FD_184335 | JGI IMG/M metagenome (GOLD analysis project Ga0207660, IMG submission 184335) | Corn rhizosphere microbial communities from Kellogg Biological Station, Michigan, USA - KBS C7-3B metaG (SPAdes) (version 2) | ecosystem: Host-associated > Plants > Roots > Rhizosphere ... | reverse complement strand
CGCGTGCGCCGGCCGCGCGTCGATCGCGATCAACGCCCCGACGAGCAGCGCACCGGCCATCAGCGCCGCGCCTCGCCGCAATGCCTGTCGTTTGCGAAGCCTAGTCCGCCGCACTGCTCACACTCGTTGCTCGCTCGGTTCGTTCTGTTCGCTGCGCCGCGTCGTCGATCGCGCGCCGAACGGTGCGCGCGAGTCCCGCCGGCGTGAAAGGCTTACGGAGAAAGACGGCGCTCGGCTCGAGCTCGTACTGCTCGAGCGCATCGTCGGCGTAGCCGGACATATAGATGACCAGCGGCGAGCGGCTCGTCGCGAAGAATTCCGCGACCAGCTGCGGGCCGCTCGTCTGCGGCATCACGATATCAGTGAGCAGCACGTCGACGCTGCCTGCCGCGGCGATCTCGAGCGCTTCGGCCGCGCTGCGCGCGACGCGCACGGCGTAGCCGCGCTCTTCGAGCGTTCGCCGAGCGAGAATGCGAACGTCCTCGGCATCTTCGACGATGAGGATCGACTCGGTGCCATTCGGCAGCTCTTCATCATCGATCACCTGCAGATCGTTGCCCACCAGCACCTCGGCGGCCGGCAGCGTGATCACGAACGCGGTACCGCGGCCCGGCTCACTCTCGACTGTGATCGAGCCGCCGGACTGCTTCACGATACCATACACCATCGACAGGCCGAGGCCAGTTCCCTTGCCCGGATCCTTCGTGGTGAAGAACGGCTCGAAGATTCGCTCCTGCACGTCGCGCGACATGCCCGTGCCGGTGTCGCGAACGACGAGTGCGACGCCAGTGGGATGCGAGCGGCCACGCTCCATGCGGCCGATGTTGGACGTCGCGATGGTCAGATGTCCGCCGGACTGCATCGCGTCGCGCGCGTTGACGGCGAGGTTGAGCAACACCTGCTCGATCTGACCACGGTCGGCGCGAACGCGCGCGAGCGACGGCTCCGCCTCGATGCCGAGCTGAATGTGCTCGCCGATGATGCGCCGCAGCATTGGACTGATGCCGTTCACCACCTCGCCGAGGTCGAGCACGGTGGGCTGGAGCACTTGCTTGCGGCTGAACGCGAGCAGTTGATGGGTGAGATTCGCGGCGCGGTCCGACGCTTCGACGACCTGGCGCAGATCCTCGGCCTCGGGGCTCTGCTTGTCCGCGCGCATCAGCGCGAGCTGTGTGTAGCCCGAGATGACGGTTATGAGATTGTTGAAGTCGTGCGCGATGCCGCCGGCGAGCGTGCCGATCGCCTCGAGCTTCTGCGACTGGCGAAGCTGCGCCTCGCTCTCGCGCAGCGCCTGCTCGACGCGCGTGCGCTCGCTGATCTCATCCGTGAGCACGACGTTCGCCGCGGTGAGCTCGGCGGTGCGCTCCTCGAGCGCGCGGCGCTTCACGGCGATCGAATCCATCAGCTGGTTGAAGGACTCGTTGAGCGTGCGCACCTCGGCCGCCTCGTGCTCGGCGTCGAATCGGCCCTGTCGCTGTTCGGTCGCGGCGCCGGAGCGCATATAGGCGACGAATCGCTGGAAGGGTCCGAGGACCGTGCCGGCGGTGAAGGCCGCGCCAAAGGCGGCGATGAGCGCCGCGATCGCGCCGTAGATCAGGAAGTCGTGACGCAGCGGCGCCATCATCCGCGCGACCCGCGGCGTGAGCGGCTGCAGCATCCACAGGCGAACCGGCTCGCGATCCTGCGACGAGCCAAGCCGGACCGGGGCTGCGACATATTCGTCCGGGCCGAGATTCACCGGCGTGGCGCGGTCGTAGATCGCGCGTTCGGCCAGCGCGGCCGCCGTGCTCGGAAGCGCGAGCGCCGGATCGCTCGATGCGAGAATCGTATTGCCGGCGGTGAGCAAGACGCTTGCGTCGGACGCAGCGCGCGCCGCGGCGACGAATCCGGAGTCGAGGCGTTCGCCGAGGACCAGGGCGCCGAGCGTGAAGCCGTCCTGCACGAGCGGATATACGGCGATCTGAAAGTACCCGGAGTCCGTACGAAGCACGGCGATCTTGCCCGAATCCGCTGGAGCATTGGGATCGAGGACGTGCTGTACAGCGCGCACGCCGCCAAGCCGTGTGCCTCGACGCAGCGCCGTCGCGCGCATACCAGCCGCGGCAAAGACTCGCCCGGAGTCATCCGTGACCGCGAGCAGTTGCGCATTCACGTTCCCCGCGCGCTGCCGGAGCTCGTCCTGAATCATGCGCACATAGAGGGGATCCGGCGTCGCACCGCGGCTCGTCTCGATCTGGAAGGTCTTGAGAGAATACTGAAAGGTCGGCGCCTGCGAGATGAGCGTCGCGGTGTTCAGCATCTCTCGCGCGTTGCGCTCTTGCAGACCTTCGAGCGTCTGTTGATTTCGCGCGAGCTGCTCGGCGAACACGTCGCGCGTGTTCTGCCGCGTCGCGTTGTCGAGTCCCCAGAACGCCATCCACACGACGGCGGTGGTCACCAGCGCGCTCAGCACGGCCAGCTTTGCGCCGAGCGAGATCCGTCTGAGCCGGGCGACGATGCCCATTACTTCGCGCCGCCCTGCGGCAGCGGAATATTGAAGTTTTCGACGGTCGTCTGGCCGGCCGCGACATGGATGTGGCGCGTGATCGTCTGATTGATCCGCTCATGCCACCCGATGATCGTGTAGTCGCCCTCGGGCACGTCCTCGATCGCGTAGTGGTGGCTCTCATCGGGCGTCGCGAAAAACGGATTCGCGAGCACCAGCACGGTGGCGCTCATATCACCATGAATGTGGCAGAATACCGAAACCGTTCCCGCTTTCGGGAACGTCCATGAGCGCGACGAGCCCTTCGGATACCGGCCAAGGTCGAACCCGCCGCGGCCCGCGTCCGCCGAGAGCGAGTAGACGTTGTGGTAGATGTCGTCCTGATTGGGGAAGTCGACGGTTGCGCCTTTCATGACGGCGAGCACGTGAGGCACGAAGCGCTCGCCGTGCTGAGCGATGCTGCCGTGCCGGCGCCGGGCAATCAGCTCGGCCGAGGCCGGCAACACCGCGGTGTCGCCCTCGAGATAGAGGACGACATTGCGAATCTCGGCGGCGATGGCGTCGCGCGGCGGCGGCGGGGGGACGGCCCCAGAGCCTGGATCGGCATAGGGGCGGTACTGCGGCCGTCGCGCAGCAAGGGCGTTCGTGATCTCGACATTTCCTTCGATCCGGCCGGTGGCGCGCGCACGCGGCGCAGCGGGACCGGACTCGTCGCGCGGCACGCCGTTGGACGAGCGCGGCGCGCCGTACAACGCGGTCGCGAGCGTCAACGTCGACACGGCGGACACGATCATCGATCGGGTCCGGAGAAAACGAGATTTGCCTTGCGTGGCTTCGGTGAAAGTCACGGCCGCGCCGACGGATGGGGAACCAGTGGGAAGACTTCCATGTGGCCGACCGCGGCGATCGGAGGCCGGGAGTCGCCGCACCAGCTTACGTACCCCTGACGTTGATGCATGCACCACACAAATGCAACGCGGGCTCGACGGGGGAAGGGGCGTCGAGCCAGCGAATCAAGAAATCCGAATCCAGGGCCGGCCTGGCGGACTACTCCTCGTAGCGGCCCGGCCGGCCGGGACGTTCGTCCTCGTCGCTGCCGTCGTCGTACTCGTCGTCGAGGTCGACCAATTCGTCGTCGAATCCGTCGACGTCTTCGTCGTCGTCTTCGTCCTCGTCGTCCTCGTCCTCGTCTTCGTCCTCATCTTCGTCGTCTTCGTCGTCGTCGTCGAAGTCTTCGTCTTCATCTTCGTCGTCGAAGTCGACGTCGTCGTCATCCACATCCTCGTCTTCGTCGTCGAGATCGTCCTCATCCTCGTCGACAGACTCATCGTCGAGATCGTCATCATCGCGTCGAGGTGACAGCGACAGATCCGACGACTCGAACATGGCCGACATTGCTCGGTTCTCCTTGCAGAGCGAAACGGTGTGAAAAAAAAATTTCAGTGAGAGAAAGATCGATCGAGATGTCAGCCCGAGGCGCGCTCGCGCTTTGCTTCGCGCGAGAGCCGCTTGCGATCGGATGTGCTCAAGAAGCGCTTGCGCAGCCGAATCGTTTGCGGCGTGACCTCGATCAGTTCATCGTCCTCGATATACTCAAGGGCGGCTTCCAGAGTCAACTCCCGCGGCGGCTCGAGTTGGATGTTCTCGTCGCTGCCCTTGCTGCGCATGTTGGTGAGCTTTTTCTCTCTGGTCGGGTTGACGTCCATGTCGCCCGGCCGCGAGTTCTCGCCAACGATCATTCCCTCGTACACGGTATCGCCCGGCTGCACAAACAGGGTCGACCGGTCCTGGAGGTTGAACAAGGCGAAGGCGACGATGGTGCCCGCTTCCATAGAAACCAGCGAGCCCCGTGTCCGTCCCTCGAGCGGACCGGCCCATGGACCATAGTCGAGGAAGCGGTGGTGCATGATCCCTGTCCCGCGCGTGTCCGTCAAAAACTCCGATCGATAGCCGAACAAACCGCGAGCGGGGATGCGATACAACATTCGCACCAACCCCTGCCCGGGGTTTTTCATCTCGATCATCTCGCCGCGACGCGGGCCGAGCTTCTCGATCACGGTGCCGAGGTGCTCTTCGGGCACGTCGATCGCGAGCTCTTCGTACGGCTCGAGACGCTCGCCACTCGGCCCTTCGCGCGTGATCACGCGCGGCCGAGAGACCTGAAATTCGTAGCCCTCACGCCGCATCGTTTCCATGAGGATCGTGAGGTGCAACTCGCCGCGACCCGAGACCGTCCACGTGTCCGTGGAGTCCGTGTCCTCGACGCGAAGCGCGACGTTCCGCTCGAGCTCGCGATAGAGTCGCTCACGCACCTGACGCGACGTGACGAACTTTCCTTCCTTCCCGGCGAATGGGGAATTGTTGACCATGAAGTCGACGGAGATCGTCGGCTCCTCGACAGCAATGCCCTCGAGGCGATCGGGATGCTCGACGTCGGTCACCGTGAGGCCGATCTCGACGCCTTCGAGTCCCGCGAGCGCGACGATCTCGCCGGCGTCCGCCTGCTGCACCTCGATTCGGTCCAGCCCGTCGAACGCGAAGAGCTTCGTGATGCGCGCCTGCTCGGCTTTGAGATTCGGGTCGAGTGGCAGAAGCGACACGACATCGCCGACATGCGCGGTTCCACGCTCGATTCGCCCAATGCCCAGCCGCCCGAGATAGGGCGAGTGGTCGATCGTCGAGATGAGCATCTGAAACGGACTGCTGCTGTCGCTGGGCGGCGGCGGCACTTTCGAGACGATGGTCTCGAAGAGCGGCGCCAGATCCGTCAGCGGCTTGTCGAGGTCCAGGGTGGACGTACCGTCGCGCGCCGACGCGTACACGACCGGAAAGTCCAGCTGATCCTCGTCCGCTTCGAGCTCGATGAACAGATTCAGAACTTCGTCGTGAACGCGATGTCCGTCGGCGCCCGGCCGGTCGATCTTGTTGATGACGACGATCGGCGTGCGACCGAGCGCAAGCGCCTTCCGAAGCACGAAGCGCGTCTGCGGCATGGGCCCGTCGAACGCGTCGACGACCAGGAGAACGCCGTCGACCATGCGAAGAATCCGCTCCACCTCGCCGCCGAAATCGGCGTGCCCGGGCGTGTCGACGATGTTGATCTTGGTGCCGTGCCAGCGGACCGCGGTGTTCTTGGCGAGGATGGTGATGCCACGCTCGCGCTCGAGCGGGTTGGAGTCCATCACCCGCTCCTGCACAACCTGATTATCTCGAAACGCGCCGGCCTGTCGGAGCATCTTGTCGACAAGCGTCGTCTTGCCGTGATCGACGTGCGCGATGATGGCGATGTTACGGATTTGCATAGCCTTGTAGTATAACCGCCGGGTCAAAATGCATACAAGCGAACGGGTCTGCGGAGCGTCAGCGTTCGGTTGAAACGAAGTAACCCTTGCGTCACAGCCGGGTACTACGCACAATCACCATTATCGGGAGATCCCGTGCGATCGGATCGTGGTGACAACACCAACCGCAGGAGGTGGCTCCATGAATCAGTCCGAACAAGCCGCGCTCGAGAATTATCCTCACGGACGCGGTTACGGACACGACTACATGCGCGGCGGAGAAGTGCTTGGCGGCTACGGTTACGCTGAGCGAGACGAATACTCCAAGGCCCGCGGAGACCTCAACGGAACCGAGCATCGGCTCGCGACGGATGAGCAGGCACCGCCTGGACACGTTGGCACATAGGCGCGTGAGAGCGCCACAAATTTGAAAGTTGCTGAGGCCCGCGAGTGTCGCGGGCCTTTTGTTTTGGACTACGTGACGACGGAACTCATCTCGCGGGCTGAGGCGGCCATGTCCCCTCCACGCGCCCAGTCAGTATTGCCCGAAACTGCCGGGCAATACTGCCTCGGCTCGCGCTCCGGGCACACGGCCGCCTCAGCTCTCGAGTGTGTTGCGTCACGGCGCGCAGGTCGGCGGCCGCGACTCGTGCGCCAACGTTCAAGGCGCAGCGCCGAGCGCCAGGCGCAAGTCACACATGCTTAGTGCGGGCGCGGAAAGCCGGCGTCCGTGTTACGAGCGGGGTCCCTCAGTCGGAAAGGGGCACCGTGCTGCCGGAGCACGAGCCGAGGCGAAACTGCCGGCAGTATCGGCAGTTTCGACTGGGCGTGCGGAGGCAGCATGGTGCTCCTTTCCGCACGTAGTTCCAACCGCCGTGGTTCACGGATGCAAATGGAGCTCGCGGTCGGCCATTTCCTCGCACTCGAGCTGCACTGTCGAATGCTGGATTCCCATCTCGAGGCAAACGTCGTGTGCTTGCTCCAGCACCGTTTGGTGGTTGTCCGCGTTGCGCACGACCGCGTGAACACTCATCGCGATCATGCCCGATGTCACGGTCCACACGTGCAGGTCGTGAATCGACTCGACGAACTTGATCGACTCGAGGCGCTTACGGACCGTGTCGAGCGCGATGTGCGCGGGCGCCGACTCGAGCAGCACATCGACTGATTCCTTCACCAGCGCCCACGCGCCGAAGATGATCAGGACGGTCGTGACGAGCGAAGCGATCGGGTCGGCATCGATCCAACCCGTGTACTTGATGATCACCGCGGCCACGACCGTGCCGCCCGATGCGAGCATGTCGCCCAGCACGTGGAGATAGGCGCCGCGCACGTTGAGGCTCCCTTCCCTCACGCCGTGGAGGAGCCAAACCGCGATGCCGTTCACCAGAAAGCCGAGTATCGCAATCACCAGCATCAATCCGCCGGCGACGGGCTCAGGATGCCGGAATCGCGTAATTGCCTCGAACACGATCCACGCCGAGATCAACAGCAGCGTGGCTCCGTTGATCAGCGCGGCCAGGATCTCCCACCGGAGATAGCCGAAGGTCTTGGCAGCTGATCCCGGCTGTCGAGCCAGCCAGACGACGAACAGGGACAGACCCAGGGCGCCGGCGTCAGTCAGGACGTGGCCGGCGTCAGCGAGCAGAGCCAGCGAGTTCGACAACCAACCGCCAACGCCCTCGGCAATCAGGATGATCACCGTGAGGACGAGCGACCAGGTCAGTGCCCGCGTCGAATGGTGGTGGGAATGTCCGTGGTGCGAATGCCCATGGTGATGGTCATGGTCGTGCCCGTGCGTGTGATCGTGCGCGTGTGTATGGGAGTGCGCCATGCCGCTCCGATTAGGTCGACCAAGTCGGCCGTGGGTCGTAGATTACGGGAGTGCTCTCCCGCCTCGTTGCCATCGCCGTTCTCTTGCTCGTGAACGGCTTCTTCGTTGCCGCCGAGTTCGCGCTGGTACGCTCGCGGCGAACTCGCCTCGAGGCGATGGCACGAACCGGCGACTGGATGGCCCGCATCGCGTTACGGGCCTCTGGAAATCTCGCTCGCATGCTCTCGGCCAGCCAGTTAGGAATTACGCTCGCGAGCCTCGGGATCGGCGCGCTGGCCGAATCCGCGTTCGGGGGCTGGCTCGCCGAGCGATTCGCACACCTGCCGATCACGCTCGACCGCGGAGTTCTCACCGCGTTGGGCGCGGCGACCGCTCTCACGCTGGTCAGCTTCCTGACCGTCATTTTCAGCGAGCTGGCGCCCAAAGGCGCCGCGCTCGCTCATCCCGAGCGGTTCGCGCGCGTGCTCAGTCCGGGCCTGGTCGGGTTCGCCTGGCTGATGACGCCGTTCACAGCGCTCTTGAACTGGGCAGCGAACCTGGTGCTCAAGGCCTTCGGCCAGCGGATGGGGATGTCCGAAGAAAACGTCCACTCCGCCGAAGAGCTCCGGATCATCGTGGAGCAGAGCCAGGAGGGCGGCGTGCTGCAGGCGCGCGACGCGGACATGCTCGAGGGCGTGTTCGAGTTCTCGGAGAAGAAAGCGCGCGATGTGATGACGCCGCGCATCGACGTCGACGCGCTGCCGATCGACTCGACGCTCGAGGAGACGCTCGCGATGGTCGAGGAGAGCGGCCGGTCGCGCTATCCGGTGTATGAGGACACGATCGACAACATCGTTGGGCTCGTGCTCGCCAAGGATCTGATTCCGGTGCTGCACATGAAGTCGGGGGACTTCTCTCTCCGCGCCATCATGCGACCGGTGCACGTCGTGCCGGGGACGCGTGAAGTGGAGGAAGTGCTCGCCGACTTCAAGCGTCTCAAGGAGCACGCGGCGATCGTGCTCGACGAGTACGGCGGCACGGCCGGGCTCGTGACGATGGAGGATCTGCTCGAGGAGATCGTCGGCGAGATTCTCGACGAGTACGATGAGCCGCCCGAGCACCCCGAGCGACAGGATGCGGATCTCGTCATCGTGCCCGGCAACACGAACATCGCGGAGATCAACGAGCGGTACGGTCTGGATGTCTCCGACGAGAACTACACGACGATCGGCGGCTTCGTGTTCGGCTCACTCGGGCGCGTGCCGGTGGTTGGCGACCGCGTGACGGCCGGTGGCGCTGTGTTCACCGTGCGCGAGATGGACGGCCGTCGAATCGATTCGCTGGCCGTCGATCTCCATTCCGCGGGCGATCGTCGGGCGAACGAGCGAGCATCGTAGCCTGGCAGTCGTCGCGCAGGCGAATCGGGGGTGAGCGCCCTTCGCGCGACCTATGGCAATGCTGCCGGTACTGCCTTGGCAGCATTGCCCCCGGATCGCGCTGCGGGCGCCCACCCCCGATTCGCCCCACGCGTCGTCGTCCATCATCCATCGTCCGTCGTCCGTCGCCCGTCGCCCGTCGCCCGTCGCCCGTCGCCCGTCCCCGAGCGGTCATTGCTTCGGTCCGCGCGGCAATAACTGCGGTAAATTCGCGAGCTGCCACGCATTCACCGCCATGATCGTCGCCGCCTGTGCGATATCACTCGGCACCGTGTGGTTGTAGTCGTCGATCTGCGAATGGTGCGTGTGGTTGTAGCCGCGCGTCAGCTGATCGTAGTTGAACGACGGCACGCCGCGCACCTGGAACGACAGGTGGTCCGTGCCGGTCTTCATCGCCGAGTGAACGCCGAGCGGCCCGAGCTCTCGCAGCGGTTCGAACAGCTGAAGCCACATGTCGCGAAGCTCATCGCGGCCCTGTAGCGCCATTCCGGTGATGCGGCCGGTGCCGTTGTCGAGCACCAGCACCGCCTGGATCTTGTCCATCTCTTTTTTGTGCGCGCTTACGTAGGCCTGTGAGCCGAGCAGGCCCTGCTCTTCCCCGCTGAAGAGCACGAAGCGAATCGTTCGCGACGGTTTCGCACCTGACGCAGCGAGGATGCGCGCTGCCTCGAGCACCGCGATCGCGCCGGTGCCGTTGTCGGTTCCGCCCGTCGCGAGATCCCACGAGTCGAGATGCGCGCCGAGAATCACCACTTCGTTTGGCTTGTCCGTTCCGCGGATCTCGGCAACGGTGTTGTACTGCGTCAGCGCATCGCGGCCGACCGTGTTCTTGATGTCCACCTCGATCGCGATGCGCTCGCCGCGGCGAATCAAGCGCTGGAACTGCGAGTAGTCGTCGTTCGAGATGACGATCTGTGGAAAGGGCAGAACCGCTTCGGGCGTTCCGCTCATCGTGAACAATCCGAGCTCTTTTCCGCCGTCGCGAATGAGACCGTTGAGCTTCTCATGCCAGAGAAACGTGTCGCGGTACTGCGCGAACTCGCGCTCCTCGTCGGTGTGCGGCTGGTTCGCTTTGCGGAGCGAGTCGAGGCGAAGCGAATCGGCATGCGCCAGCGGCGGACCGTCAGGATTGATCTGGATGGACGCCGGGCCGACCATCACCCACTTGCCGCTCAACTTGCCGCGAAAGCGCTTGTTCCAATCGGATTCGGTCCGCGCGTCCATGAAGACGACGTCGCCGGCGAGCGGTCCATTCGTGCCGGGCGCCCACGCCCACGAGACGCCGAGGAGCTCGCGCTCTTGTGGCGCGGTCATCCTGATGGACATCGGTCCACGCGTCCAGCCGACGCCGAACTTCCACGGCTCGAGATCGGCGCGATCGATGCCGTACTCGCGAAATTTCTGCTGTGTCCACTCGTTGGCGCGCTTCATCTCCGGGCTGCCGGTGAGGCGCGGGCCGATGACGTCGAGCAGGTACTCGAGATCGGCGTCGACGTGCGAGTACTGGGTGCCCTCCTCGATCATCTTCGCGATGATCGTGTCGGTCGTGCGAGCGTGAAGCGGGACTGCGTGAAGTGCAGATCCCTCGCTGCGCTCGGGATGACTTAGGAGGCGCTCGGGATGACTAAGGAGGCGCTCGGGATGACCGACGGCGCTCTGGGACAAACTCCCACATGCCGCGACGAATGCCGCGGCAATCACACCCACAAACCTTCGATTCATTTCGTCTCGGTTTCGCGGCTCGCGGTGCGTCGCGCAATGTCCGCGCACAGCACCACCGACTCGATCATGCTCGCCGGGTCCGCGGCACCGGTGCCGGCGATATCGAGCGCGGTGCCGTGGTCCGGCGAGCAGCGCGGAAACGGCAGCCCCAACGTGACGTTCACAGCCGATCCGAACGCCGCCACCTTGATGGCCGTCATTCCCACGTCGTGATACGGCGCGATGACCGCATCGAATGCGCCACGCATGGCGCGCACGAAAACCGTGTCCGCTGGAAATGGACCCGCGATGCCAGCCTCGGCGGCAGCAGGACGAAGGAGCTCGTCGTCTTCGCGGCCGAAGCGACCGCCGTCGCCGGCGTGCGGGTTGAGCGCGCAGAGCGCGATCCTCGGCTCGCTGATGCCGAACCAATCGCGCAGCCCGGCGCGCGTCACCGTAGCCGCCGAGAGAATTGCTTCGCGGGTGACGGCGTGGACGACATCGCGCAGCGGGAGATGCGTCGTCGCGAGCACGACGCGCAGCGGATTGATCGCTCCGGCGCTCCGACGCGTCGCGGCAAGCATCATCGCGACGCGCCGGCCGGTGAGCGTCGCGAGCATCTCAGTGTGTCCAGGAAAGTCGTAGCCGCCGGCGAGCAGCGCTCCCTTGTCGAGCGGAGCGGTGACGATGCCGTCGACGTGTCCTTCGAGCGCGAGTGCGACGGCGCGTTCCACGGCGCGGCCGGCGAGTCGTCCCGCGTCAGCAAGGCCCGACGCCTGCCACGCGCCAGTTCGTTCGTCTACGTCGACGCCAGCGCCGGTAGGCCCGACCACAACGAGATCGGCGGCGTTGCGCACTTCGCGCGACGCCGCCGCCTTCGAGACGATCTCTGGTCCGATGCCGCGGACGTCACCGAGCGTGACGGCGAGGCGTGGACGCGAGCGCGCCCTAGCGTCCACCGGGCGGTGATCCCGGGACCACCGGCTTGGCGGCTCCGGCCTCGACCGCGTCGAGCTTGATCTCGACGAACGACCGCTTCTTGACCTGATCGATGTACCGGCGGACGCCGCCGCGCTGCGCAAGCTCGCTACGCACGGCTTCACGCATCTCCGACAACGTGCGGTCACCGCCTTCGTCCACCGTCAGCAGCTGCGCGACGACGAACTTCGGCACATCGGGCCGCTTGGCAGAGCCGGCGATCTGGAACGCCATGATGTCGCCGACCTTCTTGCCGTCGAAGCCCTTCTGATAAGTGATCGGCAAGCTGTCGCGCCAGAAGGGCGGAATGTTCGTCTCTTCGCGGCCGAGGTAGTCGTGGTACTTCTTGGCCAGCGAGTCGAACGGCGTGCCCTTGCGCAGCAGATCGGCGACGCTGTCGGCGAGCTTTCGAGTTTTCTCAATGTCGCTCGAGTCGATCTTCGCCGTGATCAGGATCTGGTGCACCTTGACCTCGGCCGCGCCCTGCGCGCGATCGACGCGAATGATGTGGAATCCGAACGGCGTCTCGAAGACGGGGCTCAACTGGCCTGGCGCGACCGGCGCGTTGAAGCCCGAGCCGAACAGATAGCGCTCGAACTCCGGCAGCTGCGTGCCGCGGCGAATCCAGCCGAGGTCACCGCCGGTTTCCTTCGTCTCGAGGTCCATGGACTCGCGCTTCGCGATCTTCTCGAAGTCGGCGCCCGCCTTGATCTGCGCGAGCACGGAGTCCGCCTTGGCGCGCGCTGCCTCCTTCGCGGCGGCCGTGGGCTGCGGCGCGATCACGATCTGCTTGAACGAAACGGTCGGCGGCTTCTTGGGCAAGAATTGCTTGGCCTTCTCGATCTCCGTCGTGATCTCCGGCTCGGCCACCGAGATGGGAACGATCTTGCCATCCTGCGTCAGCTTCTGGATCACACGCTCGCGCGTGTAGCGCCGGCGAAGCTGGTCCATGAGAAACTTTCTATAATCCTCAGGCGTGCCGAGTCCGGCGTTCATCAACTCGTTCCGGAACTGCGTCTCGGTCATCTTCAGCTTCGTGTTCCGAATCTGCGCGTCGACCTGCGGTGAGATGTCGGCGTCCGCGATGGTGATCTTGAGATCCTTCGCGGCCTGAATCAGGAGCTCATCCTGAATCATGTCGGTCAGCGTCTCGCGCTCGAGCGCGAGCATTCCGACGCTGTCCTTGGGTTCCGCGACCTCCTGGTTCTGGATCCTTCCGAGCACGGCGTCACGCAAATCGAACCGCGTGATGACCTGATCGTTCACGATCGCAACGATCGCGTCGAGCGGTCTGTTTGCCGCTACCTGGGTAACGGGCGCCACGGGCGCGGCCTGCGCAGGCAGCGTCTGCGACGCCGCGACCTGCGCGGCAATCAGGACCAACGGAGCAAGGATTCGGTTCATACGACGGGATACCCACGAAGGAGGGCCAGGGGTCCGACCCCTGGCCCTGCAAACGAGAGACTACGGCTTCTTTGGATCGGGCTTTTTCGTGTCAGCTTTCGGCGGCGGCGTCTGAGCCGGCGCAGCGGCCGCAGGCGGCGCGCCCGGTGCACCCGGCGCCTGCGCACCAGGCATCGGGATGTCCGACTTCGGCTGATTGGCCGTTCTCGCCGAGTCCGCCGACGAACGAACGCGCGTAGCGCGCTCGGTGGCGCGATCGATTCCGGCCGAGTTCACCGACGCCTCGTACTTGGTGTCGAGGATCTTCCGCAGCGGAAGCGGCGGCGAGATCGGCTGCGCCTGGCCGGCCATCATCTTGTCGAGGTAGGCATCGGCGCGCGACGCGGCGAGCCGCTCCTTTTCCGGCGTGCTCTTCGCGCTGTCGGCGAGCTGCTTCGGATCGACACCCAGCGCCTGCCAGATGTTGGTCACGAGCTGGCCGACCTGCGTGTACATGTTGTCCTTGTCGGGCTGCGGAATCGTGATCTTCGCGCTATCCGCCTTGGCGAGCAACACCTGCTGCACCGCCATCTGCTTGATGAACGGCTTGAGGGCCGAATCCGGAGCGGTCGGAATGCGCTGCGCCATCTGCTGGTTCGGCGGGAACGTCTCGATCCAGCCGAGCAGATCGCCGATCGTCAGCGTGCCACCTTTGTAGGTCGCAGCCGCCGTCTTGTCGTTGCGGTGCTTCGCCTGATCCTTCACGGCGGTCTTGAGCGCCGCAGCCGCGCCGTCCTTCACCTCGATGTTCGCGGCGTTCGTGATCCCAGCCATGTACGAGGAGTCGGCGATGCGAACGGCCGCTTCGGCGTACTTCGCGGCGAAGTCGTTCTTCGCCTCGGGATACGTCAGACGCTGAATGATGTGGTAGCCGAACTGGCTCTCGACGGGCTGCGAGATCTCGCCCGGTTTGAGGGCCGCGGTCGCATCGGAGAACTGCGGCACCATCGCGCCCTTCTCGAAGACGCCGTAGTTGCCGTGGTTCTGCTTCACGCCCGGATCGCCGCTGTATTTGTCGGCCATCTGGGTGAAGTTGGCGGACGTCACCTGCGCGCGAATCTGATCGGCCTTCTTCTTCACCGAGTCCTTCTCGGCCGGCGTTGCGGTGCCGCCCGGATTCTTGAACGCGATGAGAATGTGCCGCGCGCCGAGCAATCCGCCCGCGGCCTGGTTGTACTGCGCCTCGCTGCCCGAGTCGACCTTGAAGGTCTTCTGCACCGAGTCCATGAAGCGCTGGAGCTTCTGAATGTTCAGGATCGGCGCGATGGCCGCGTCGATCGCCTTGTGGTCGTTCAGAGTATCGTTGTGGGCCGCGGCATACGCGATCTGCTGGAACCCGGTCCAGATGTCGGCGACGAGCCCGGCCGTCTCGCGGTTCACGGGAACCTGGATCTTCGCGTTGCCGAGCAGATCGCCGAGCCGCGTCACCGAGAGCTCCTGCGAGCCAGCGCGCGCCACGACGTCGACGTGCGCGGTCAGAGCTTCTTTGAGCCCTTCGCACGCCGTGAGCGTCAGACCGGCTGCGGCGATGCCAATGATAAAACGAGAGCGCATAGACCCGATGAAAGGAGGAAAGAAGAAAGCGAAATGAGATCAGGCCACGAGACCGCGCAGCGCGCGGACCAGGCCGTCGAGCATTGGGGCACCGCCGAGGCGCGTCAATTTCAGAGACAGCGGAACAGCTCGGCGAACCTCCGCCTGGAATTGCACGTCGTGAAAGGCCGCAGATAGCCCCTTGACTCTCGGAGCCGCAGAACCTCTAAAAGTAATACGAGCCTCGTCACCACGCACCAGGATTCCTTCTATCCCCAAACCGCCCCCAACGATCCGTAATTGCGCAAGTGCGAGCATCGCTTCGGCGGCTGGCGGCAGCGGGCCGAACCGGTCACGCAGCTCGGTTCGGAGCGCTTCGACTTCACGGGGCTCGGTGAAGCGGGCGAGGCGTTTGTAGACGTCGATCTTCGCGTCCTGCGACACGACGTAGTCGTCGGGCAGATAGTTCGGCGTATCGATCGTGACGTCGGCCGGGACCAGCTTCGGCGCGGCGTCGCCGGACATCAGCCGCCTGACCGTGTCCTCGAGCATCCGGAGATAGAGATCGAAGCCGACGGCGTGCACGAAGCCGGACTGTTCGGCACCCAGCAGGTTCCCCGCCCCGCGCATCTCGAGGTCCTTGAGTGCGATTCTGTAGCCCGCACCCAATTCCGTGTGGTGCTCGAGCACCTGGAGCCGGCGTTCGGCATCGGGATCGACCGAGTCCGGGACGATCAGATAGCAGTACGCCCGACGATGCGACCGCCCGACACGTCCGCGCAGCTGATACAGCTGCGCGAGACCGAAGTAGTCGGCGCGATTCACGAACATCGTGTTCGCGTTCGGCACGTCGAGACCCGATTCTACGATCATGGTAGAGACCAACACATCGACGTCGCCGCTCACGAACCTGTGCATCACATTTTCGAGCTCCTTCTCGCGCAACTGGCCGTGCGCGACAGCGATGCGCGCGCGGGGCACAATGCGCTTGATGTGATCGGCGATTGCTTGAATCGTCTCGATGCGGTTGTGCACGAAGAACACCTGTCCGCCGCGATCGAGCTCGCGCGAGATCCCTTCGTCGATCAACCCGTCGTCCCACGGCTCGACGTACGTGAGCACCGGCGAGCGATCACGCGGCGCCGTCTGCATCAGCGTCATGTCGCGCAGTCCCGCGAGCGACAGGTGCAGTGTGCGCGGAATCGGCGTCGCCGTGAGCGTGAGCACGTCGGTCTGCAGCTTCAGCTGCTTGAGCCGCTCTTTGTGCTTCACGCCGAAGCGGTGTTCCTCATCGACGACGATCAGACCAAGCTCCGAAAACTCGACGTCGGGGCTCAGCAGCCGATGCGTGCCGATGACGATGTCGACTTTCTTTTCCTTGAGCTCGCCGAGCACGGCGGCTTGCTCTTTCGTGCCTTGAAAGCGGCTCATCGCCGCGATGCGCACGGGAAAGTCGGCGAGCCGCTCCGTAAAAGTTCGGTGATGCTGATCCGCTAAAATCGTCGTCGGCACGAGCACCGCCACCTGGCGGCCTGACTGCACCGCTTTGAATGCGGCGCGCACGGCGATCTCCGTCTTGCCGTAGCCGACGTCGCCAACGAGGAGGCGGTCCATCGGGCGCGTGCTCTCCATGTCGCCCTTCACCTGCGTGGTCGCGGTCCGCTGGTCCGGCGTGTCCTCGAAGAGGAATGCGGACTCGAGCTGTCGCTGCCACGGCGTGTCCGGCACGTGCTGCGGCCGAGTTGCAATCTTACGGCGGGCGTACAAGTCGAGCAGCTCGACTGTCATCTCCTCGATGGCCATGCGCGTTTTCTCGCGCTGCTGCGCCCATCGTTTGCCGCCGAGCTTGTGCAGCCGCGGCGGCGGCGAATCCTCGGAGACGTCGTCGCCCGAGCGATAGCGCTCGAGCTGGTCGATACGATACAGCGGAACGTTCAGCCGGTCGCCGCCCTCGTACTCGACGACCGCGACCTCGATCGTGCTCTGTCCGACGAAGATGGTCTCGATGCCGCGATAGATGCCGACGCCGTGCTCGAGATGGACCACGAAGTCGCCTTCCTTGAGCGACATCGTATCGAGCGCCGTCGCGGTGATGTAGCGACGGACGCGACGGATCCGCCGTTCGCGGCGGAAGATCTCGTGATCGGTGAGTACTCTGAGGGAAGAGGGAAGCGGGAAGGGGGAAGAGGGGGGATGGGGTGCTGGGGACGAGGCAAAACCAGTCTCCATATCGATTGGTGTCCCCCTTCCCTCCCACCCCGTCCCCCCTCTTCCCGCTTCCCCCTTCCCCCTTCCCGCAACAACAAATCCACCATCCAGCACGCCGATACTCAACGCCGCTGGCGACGGCCCGCGATCCGGATCCCCAAGCAACTCGTCGAGTCGCTCGGCTTGTCCTTCGTTGTCGCAGAGAATGATCGTCGGCGTTCCGTCGCGAACCAGGCGGCGGAGTTGCTTGATGTCGCGGTCGATCGGCTCGGGCGGACGGATCGGAAAAGCGACGTCGACCTCTTCTTCCGCGTCCGTTGCGGCGAGGGTGCCGAAGCGGCGCAGCGCCGCGAGTGTCGTCGTGGGCGATTCGAAGAGCTCGTCGCGCTGGGGAACGTCTTCGCCACGGCGGCGCGCAAGATCGATGTGATGCTGCGCGTCGTCCCACGTTCGCTTGAGCTCCGGCTCCATGTGCGAGCCGCGCGGCATCACGACGAGCGTGTCGGGCGGAAAGAGCGAGATGATCGATCCGCGGTCGAACGCGCCGGCATCTTCGGTCACCTGGCCGTCGACCGGCAGAACCAACGCCATGTCGACGATACGGCTCGAGCGCTGGGTCGCGAGATCGAAATGCCGCAGATCGACGATCTCGTCGCCCCAGAACTCCGCGCGCACCGGCTCGGCCATTCCAAAACTGTAAACGTCGAAGATGCCTCCGCGGATGCTGAACTGCGCGACATCTTCCACCATCGGCACACGCTCGAAACCGATCGACTCGAGATGCTCGCTCAACTCGCCGAGGCGATGCGTGTCGCCCTTTCGCAGCTCGACTCGGAGATCCTGAAGCGCGCGCGGCATGCGAGTCTTCTCGAGCAGCGCACGCGCGGTCGTGAGAAGAATGCGAAGCTCGCCGCGCGTCAGACGCTCGAGCGTTTCGACGCGCTCGCCCGCCACTTCCATGTGCGGCTCGGCTTCGCCGAAGGCTTCACGCGCCGGGTAGAGCGCGATCGCTTCGTCCGGCACGAGCGTCTCGAGATCGGCGAGCCATCGCTCGGCTTCCGCAACGCCTTCCGCGGCGACGACGAAAAAGCGAGTCGGCAGCCGCCGAGAGAGCGACGCCATGAGCACAGCGTCCGCCGAGCCGGCAAGGCCGCCGACGGCCAGACGCGCCGCCGGCGGCGGAAGCGTGTTGAGCACACGAGCGAAAGCGGGAAGACGCTCGATGGCGTCGAGTAGTGCGTCCAGCGCCATCAGGCCGCTCGGCTGCTGCGGGCTCCGATGGCGAGAGCTTCGAGCGTCAAGAGTACGAGCGCCGCAATGAGTGCGGGCTCGAGCAGCGATCGCCGCGCCGCAGCGCGAAATGCCATCGTGGCCCACGACGACGGAGTCGCCGCGACCAGCGTTCGCTCAGACTGGATGTGATCGCGCAGCTCGTCCGGCGTGAACCGCTCCAGCATCGACTCCTCCGGCGGCGGATTGACGACGACCGCGCCGACGCGACGACCACTGCGCGTCAGAAAGAGCACACCGCTTCGTGTTGGTGCTTCGAGCGTCTCGCCCAGCGGAGTGCGTTGGCCATCCGAGCTCTCGCTGCCGTCAGCCCATCGCGGCCGAGGAAGCTGCTCGCCCGGCGCCGCGCTGATCACCTGTCCAGGCTCGCCGACGAGGCGCGTCGTCAACACATCGCCGAGCCATGGAATGAACCCGGCGCGAATCGGCAGGTTCGTGGCATCGGGCGTGATCGGTGAGCCGACGAGCACATAGCGACCTCCCGCGACGATCCACGCATCGCGGCCCACGACTGCAAGCGTCTCCGCCACCGCACCAGCCTGCGCCACGAGATCGTAACGAATCGTGCTGGTCACACCATCCAGACCGGCGCCGCGCACGGTCGCTTCGCCGGTGTGCTTTGCACCAAAGCGCCACGGAACGCCCGCTCGCTCGAGCGCGCGATTCGCGGCGCCGAGCTTCACCGGATCGACCGGCGCGAGAATGAGCGCAGGCATCGTCGACAGCTCATCGCCCGGGACTATAGCGATGTCCTTTCCGTCGGTGACACGCTCGGTCGTCCGAAGCACGTCGACAGCGTTCTTCACGAACGATCCCGCGGCCGGTGAGATCGCAACGCCGGGCGCCGGACCAATCCACACGGCGAAGTGACGAACGTTGTCGCCCGCGAGCTCGTCGGGCTCGAGCTCCACGGTGCCCGGTACCCACCCACGCTCCGGCGGCGCCGCGCGCACGATGACTTCCTCGTTCGGCGCAGCCGTGCCGCGCGCGAACGTGCGGCCGTTGAGCGTGATGCGATACGAAGTCGAGTCGCGCGAGAGAAAGCGCGTTGCGACAGCGCCTCGAGGTGTCCATCGGACGGGCCTCGCATCGGCAAGCGTCACCGCGTGGTTCAACGGCGGTTTCGTGCTCGGCGCATAGAGCATGAGCTGCACGCCAACGATCGGCGGCACGCGCTGCCATTCGGTTCGCTGTCCGTCTGTCACGAGCGCGATCTGTCGCGCGTTGAGTCCAGATGCGCGCACCAGACCGGCTGCGCGAGCCAACGCAGCGGCGGGATCACCACTTCCAGCAACCGGCTCGAGACGATTGATGTCATCTCGCAACGTTGCCGCGGATCCGCCCTGGACCTTTCCATCGATCGTCACCAGCCAGATTCGATCGGCTGATGTCGACGCATTCACGACCGAGCGCGCCATCGTCTTGAATTGATCGAGCAGCGGACGGCCGTCGACGACGACGGATGAGCTCAGCGAGTTGTCGACGACAATGGCGATGGCCGTTGGTGCGTGGCCGGCGCCGACCCAGCTCGCCACGGGACGCGCAGCCGCGGCAGCGATCGCAATCAACGCGAGCACGCGCAGGAACATCAACAACAGATTGCGCATGCGAAGCGAGCGGCTGTGCTCTTTCTCGGCGCGTGCGAGATACCGCGTTGCCGGGAAGTCGACGCGCGAGCCGACTCGCCGCCGCATCAAATGAATGATGAGCGGAACGGCGATGAACGCGCCGAGTGCGAGGTACAGCGGCGCGAGGAAACTCATAACACCATGTCATCCCGAGCGTAGCGAGGGATCTGCACTTCACGGCGGAGGTGCAGATCCCTCGCTACGCTCGGGATGACTCCTAGCGGTAGACTCATGGAAGTTGCTGTCGCGCGGCGAAGGCGCGGCGAAGCGGCACGCCGAACGGCGCGTCCGTCGAGATCACCTCATAGCCGACGCCGAGCGAGCCGAACATGGAGCGCCACTCGCCGATGACTTCTTCAACGGTGTTGCGATAGGCGGCGCGCACGTCCGCGATGCTCGCCGGCACCATCAATTCGCTCTCGGGGTCGACGAAGAGCGCTTCACCGCTCGACGGCAGCTCGCGCTCGGCCGGATCCATGACGTGCAACACCGTGATGTCGTGGCCGCCGGCGCGCAGCGCGCGCATGGCGCGCTCGACTTCCGGTTGGTCCATGAGCAAATCCGAAATGAGCACGATCATTCCGCGGCGATTGATCAGCCGCGCGGCTTGCTCCAGAGCGTCGGGGGCGCTGGACGCCTTTCCTGTCCCCGGCTCCTCGAGCGCGGCGATCACGCGGCGCCATTGTCCTTTGCGCGCGCGCGGCGCGACCGCGCTTCGAATCTTGTCGTCGAAGCGCACGAGGCCGACGGCGTCGCGCTGCCGCAGCAACAACAGCGCGAGCGCCGCCGTCAGCCGCTCGGCGTAGGCGAGCTTGGTGAGCCGGTCCGCGGCAGTCGCATCCTGGCCGACGCGCATCTGAGCTCCGCTCCACGCCATCGATCGGCTGACGTCGAGCACGACGCTCGCGCGGAGATTTGTTTCTTCCTCGTACTGGCGCACGACCCAGCGATCGGCGCGGGCGGCGATCTTCCAATCGATGTAGCGGAGGTCGTCGCCGGGCTGGTAGGGTCGGTAGTCGGCGAACTCGACCGAGAAGCCTTTGCGGGCCGAGCGATGCAGGCCGGACATGAAGCCGTCGACGATCCAGCGCGCAACAATTTCGATCCGGCCGAGCGCTGCGAGGCTGGCCGGGTCGAATAGATCCGCACGGTGTCCAACACCCCGAGCGAGTTCCATATGGAGTGCGTAACCTAATTAGCGCCGTGCGCGTCGGACGGGGACCTGAAGTCGCCTCTTGCGCTGCGACAAAACGACCATAATTTGTATACATCAACCCAATCGGAGATGCGGCGTATGCGGGGCGCAGTTCCGACCATCTGTTTGCTGGCATTCGTCAGCGCGTGCCAAACGCCGGGATCGTCCGGCACCCCAAGTGTTGGTGTCACTCCGCAGTCTCTGACACCCGCACAGAAAGTGGCCATGGCCGACTCGATGGTCGCGCAGCACGTCGCCGACCTCGAGGGACCCGGCGCTTCGATTCGCGCGGAGTTCGCGAATGTGTCGGGCGTCCGCCGCGTGGTCGCATCATTCCATTTGAACGCGGATGCGTACGTGCTCGTTGGCCACATCGATGCCGACGGCGTGCTGCGCATCGTGTTCCCGCTCGAACCGGGGGATGATGGATTCGTCCGCGGGAATCGCGACTATCGCACACCCGAGTTCTTCGCCGGCTTCACGGACCAGTACAATGCGCGCGGCCGGCAGATGTTCCGCTACACGTCGCATCCGATCGACGCGTACGACGGCGCGGATGGCTACGCATTCATCATCGCGAGCTGGCGGCCGATGCGGCTCGACCAGATCTCCACGAGCGGGAACTGGGATACATTCGAGCTTGCTGATGCGAAATATCTGACCGATCCGCGGCCCGCGATCTATGAATTGGCGGCGCAGCTGGCCGGCCAGAATCGCGAGGCGTACACGGTGGAGTTCGCGAAGTACACGACATCGCTGCCGCTGTATGGCAGCTACGCGAACAGCTCTGCGTTCGGCGGCTTCGGCGGCCTGACGTACTGCAACGGCTATGGCCAGGGATTCGGGTACTCGTTCATCCCGGCGTCGATGTTCATTCCCGTGTCGGCGTTCACGCCGAACGGCTACGCGAGCAGCTTCTACTCCCGCGGCCAGTACTTCTACTACGACGATCTATTCGACTGCTACCGCTCGGGGTATTCGCCGGGCAGCTATCCGGGCTTCTACGGATACGGTTACGGCTACCGCGTCGCCGGCAATGGCACGGGCACGCCGGTGGGACCCACGCCGATTCGCAACTTCACTCCGCGTGATCGCTCGCCGGTGCCAATGACGCCCAGCGGCATCGGAGCTCACACGCTCCCAACATCGCAGCACTTTACGGCGAGCAACGGCACTCGTGAGACGCCACTGCCGTCGTCGCAGTATCGTCAGCGCGGATTGATCACCGCTGACGATCCGAACACGACGCTCCCGAATCGCCGCACGCCGGTGACGGATCCGCGGTCCGGGGGCGACACGCATGCCCGTCCGAGCATTCAGGACATGGTTGGTCGTCGCCCGCAAAACACTGGCGACGGCTCGGGATGGTCGCGCGCGCAATCGATGGGTGGTACGCAGGCCAACACGAACGAGCGTCGCAGCTTCTCGCCGAATTCACGTCGAGCGGATCCGTCGACGACCCCCGATCGTGGATCGCAGCGTGCGCAGGGTTCACAGTCTTCGCAAACTGAAAACCAGCGTCGATTCCAGCCGTCGCCGCAACAAGTGGAGCAGCATCGCAGCCCGCCGCCGCAAACGGAGACTCGAGTTGCGCCGCAGGTTCGCGAAGCTCCATCACGACCGACTCCGCCCGTCGAGCGTAGCTCCCCGCCACCATCTCCGCCGTCTTCATCGTCCAGTTCGTCGTCGGGCTCTTCGTCGACGGGACGTCCTCCCGGACCTCCGTCGCCGTAACCAGTCATCCCGAGCAACGCGAGGGATCTGCACTTCACGTAGTTCACGAGAGCGCCGCGCGAGCCCAAGAGCCCGCGCGGCGCTCTCATTTTTGTGGCCCTTCGACCGTCGCTATATTCCGACGGCACAACTAGTTCCCTTCTTCCCGCAGTCGAGAGAGTGTTTTGAAGCTCGATCACATCCGCAACTTCTGTATCGTCGCGCACATCGACCACGGGAAGTCCACGCTGGCCGATCGGCTGATCGAGGCAACCGGCACTCTCCAGAAGCGCGAGATGAAGGCGCAGGTCCTCGACACGCTGGATCTCGAGCGTGAGCGCGGGATCACGATCAAGCTCAACGCCGTCCGCATGTCGTATAAGTCCGAGGCGGGCGAGCAGTACGAGTTCAACCTCATCGACACACCGGGGCACGTCGACTTCACGTACGAAGTGTCCCGCTCGCTCGCCGCGTGCGAAGGCGCGATCCTCGTCGTTGACGCGTCGCAGGGCATTCAGGCGCAGACGCTGTCGAATCTCTTCCTGGCGATGGATGCCGGCCTCGAGATCATTCCGATCCTCAACAAGATCGATCTGCCCGGCGCGGAGCCCGAGCGCCGCAAGCAGGAAGTGCACGATCTGATCGGTACCGACCCGGACGACATTCTGCTCGTCAGCGCGAAGGAAGGCGTCGGCATCCCCGCCCTGCTCGAGGCAATCGTCAAGCGCGTTCCGCCGCCGAGTGGTGATCCCGAAGCGCCGCTCCGCGCGCTCATCTTCGACTCGTACTACGATCGGTATCGCGGTGCGATCGCGAGCGTCCGCGTGGTCGACGGTACGATCCGGCCCGGCATGCAGGTCAAGTTCGCCGCGGGATCAGGGCTCGCGTACGAAGTCGCGGAAGTCGGCTACAATCAGCTCCGACAGGTGCAGGCGGACGAGCTTGGACCGGGCGAAGTCGGCTACGCCGTCGCGAACGTGCGCACGGTGAAAGAGACGCGTGCCGGCGACACGATCGTCGACGCCGCACGGCCAGACGTCGAGCCGCTGCCGGGCTATCAGGACGTCCACTCGATGGTGTTCGCCGGACTGTATCCGACCGACACCACACAATACGAGACGCTGCGCGATGCGTTGGAGAAGCTGCAGCTCAACGACGCATCGCTGCACTACGAGCCGGAAACCTCCACGGCGTTGGGCTTCGGTTTCCGCTGTGGCTTTCTCGGCCTATTGCACATGGAGATCGTGCAGGAGCGGCTCGAGCGCGAGTTCGACCTCGATCTGGTGACGACCGTGCCGAACGTGGAATACCGCGTTCATCACACCGACGGCACGATGGAACTGCTCGAGAGCCCATCGAAGATGCCCGACCCTGGCGTCATCGATCGAATCGAGGAGCCGTACGTCAAAGCGCGCATCATGGCGCCCGCCGACTACATCGGCCCGATCATGACACTCGGCACCGAGCGTCGCGGCGTCTACAAGAACATGACGTACCTCGACACGAGCCGAGTGGAATTCGACTGGGAGTTTCCGCTCGCCGAGATCATTCTCGATTTCTTCGACAAGCTGAAGACGATCAGCCGCGGGTACGCCAGCCTGGACTACGAGATGCTCGAGTATCGCGACAGCGATCTCGTGAAGCTCGACATGCTGATCAACGGCGATCCGATCGACGCCTTCTCGGTCATCATCCACCGCGACAAGTCGTACGAGTGGGGCCGCAAGATCGCCGACAAGCTGAAGGATCTCATTCCGCGACAGCTCTTCGAGG
>Ga0207660_10000589_pt1 | contig 24492 bp, 21 predicted proteins | sample KBSC73BmetaG_FD_184335 | JGI IMG/M metagenome (GOLD analysis project Ga0207660, IMG submission 184335) | Corn rhizosphere microbial communities from Kellogg Biological Station, Michigan, USA - KBS C7-3B metaG (SPAdes) (version 2) | ecosystem: Host-associated > Plants > Roots > Rhizosphere ... | reverse complement strand
GCAGAGCGACGCACAGCCATCGATGTCGCGCGAGCTCAACCAGGTGTTCGACACCGCGGACGCCGAAGCCAAGCGGCTCGGCGACCAATACGTGTCGACCGAGCACCTGCTGCTCGGTCTCGCCGGCACCAAAGGCACGGAGACGCGCGGCATCCTGAGCGGCGCCGGCGCGTCGCACGACGATCTGCTCACCGCGCTCGAAGCGGTGCGCGGATCGCATCGCGTCACCGATCAGAATCCCGAGAATCAGTATCAGGCGCTTCAGCGCTATACACGCGACCTCACCGATGCTGCGCGGCGCGGCAAGCTCGATCCGGTGATCGGGCGCGACGAGGAGATCCGGCGCGTGATCCAGGTGCTGTCGCGGCGCACGAAGAACAACCCGGTGCTCATCGGGGAGCCGGGCGTCGGCAAGACGGCGATCGTGGAAGGACTCGCGCAGCGCATCGTCAACGGCGACGTGCCCGAAGGCCTCAAGGACAAGCGGCTCGTGTCGCTCGACCTCGGCGCGCTCATCGCCGGCGCCAAGTTCCGCGGCGAGTTCGAGGAGCGGCTCAAGGCGGTGCTGAAGGAGATTACGGACGCGCAGGGGCTGTTCATCGTGTTCATCGACGAGATGCACACGCTCGTCGGCGCCGGCAAGGCGGAAGGCTCGATGGACGCCGGCAACATGCTCAAGCCGTTGCTGGCGCGCGGCGAGCTGCGCGTCGTCGGCGCGACGACGCTCGACGAGTACCGCCAGCACGTCGAGAAGGATCCCGCGCTCGAGCGGCGCTTCCAGCCAGTGTACGTCGGCGAGCCGAGCGTCGAGAACACCATTGCCATTCTTCGCGGCCTCAAGGAACGGTACGAGGCGCACCACGGCGTTCGCATCACCGACGACGCGATCATCGCCGCGGCGACGCTGTCGCACCGCTACATCGGCGATCGATTCCTGCCCGACAAGGCAATCGATCTCGTCGACGAAGCCGCGTCGCGCCTTCGGATCGAGATCGATTCGATGCCCCAGGAGATCGACGAGGTCGAGCGGCGCATCATGCAGCTCGAGATCGAGCGTACCGCGCTGCAGAAGGAAAAGGATCGTGGTGCCGTCGAGCGGCGCGAGGAGATCGAGCGCGATCTTGCCGAACTGCGCGAGCGCTCCGGCGCCATGAAGGCGCAGTGGCAGCAGGAAAAGGAAATGCTCGGCGGCGTCGGCAAGATCAAGCAGGAGATCGATCAGGCGCGCATCGAAGCCGACCAGGCGACCCGCCGCGGCGATCTCGCGAAAGCCGCCGAGATCACCTACGGCCGCATCCCGCAGCTCGAGCAGCGCATGCGCGAGACCGAGGGAAAGCTCGCGAGCCGCGACGGCCGCCCGCAATTCCTCAAGGAAGAGGTCACGGCCGAGGACATCGCCGACGTGGTCGCGCGCTGGACGGGCATTCCGGTTACGAGAATGCTCGAGAGCGAGCGTGAACGGCTCACGAAGCTCGACCAGGAGCTGGCCAATCGTGTCATCGGCCAGGAGGAAGCGGTCGGTGCGGTCGCCAACGCCGTTCGCCGATCGCGGGCCGGCTTGCAGGATCCCAATCGCCCGATCGGCTCGTTCATCTTCCTCGGGCCGACCGGTGTCGGCAAGACGGAGACGGCGCGCGCGCTCGCCGAGTTCCTGTTCGACGACGAGCACGCGATGGTGCGCATCGACATGTCCGAGTACATGGAGAAGCACGCCGTCGCGCGACTGATCGGCGCGCCGCCAGGTTACGTGGGCTACGAGGAAGGCGGCCAGCTTACGGAAGCGGTGCGCCGCCGCCCGTACGCAGTCATCCTCTTCGACGAGATCGAGAAGGCGCACCCCGACGTCTTCAACATTCTGTTACAGATTCTCGATGACGGCCGTCTGACCGACTCGCAGGGTCGTACCGTCGACTTCCGCAATACCGTCATCATCATGACCTCGAACGTCGGCTCGACATTCATCCTCGAGCACGCGCGCGGCGACTGGGCGCTCGTCGAGACGCAGGTCATGGCGGCGCTGCGCCAGCAGTTCAAGCCGGAATTTCTCAACCGTGTCGACGACATCATCATCTTCCATCCACTCGGCACCGAGCAGATCGAGAAGATCGTCGACATCCAGCTCAGGCGTCTCGAGAAGCTGCTGCAGGATCGCAAGATCACGCTCGAAGTGACACCGGAAGCGAAACGAGTGCTTGCTGAAGAAGGCTACGATCCGGCGTTCGGCGCGCGCCCGCTCAAGCGGTCGATCCAGCGGTTGATCCAGAACCCACTGGCGATGGCGGTGCTCGAGGGGCGCTTCGTCGACGGCGACACGATCGTCGTCCGCCCGGACGGGAAGGGCGGGTTGGAGTTTGCGAACGCCCCGATGCGGGAGACGATTGGTGCCTAGCGCGCGGCGCGACGCCGCGTGCGCTGGATGTGCGCACCCGATCGTTCCCTGGTGAACGCCACCGCTGCCGACGAGCGCTGGATGGATGAGGCGCTCGACGAAGCGCGCGCCGCCAGCGCCGCCGGCGAAGTGCCCGTTGGCGCGCTCATCGTGCGCGACGGCGAGGTGCTCGCCCGCGCTGGAAATCGCACGGTGCGGGATCAGGATCCGACCGCGCATGCCGAGGCAATCGTGATCCGCGCCGCCGCCGCGGCGCTCGAGAACTGGCGACTGGACGGGTGCGCGCTGTACGTCACGCTCGAGCCGTGCGCGATGTGCGCCGGGGCGATCGTGCTCGCGCGCATCGATCGCGTAGTGTTCGGCGCGTGGGACGCCAAGGCGGGCATGGCCGGATCGATCGCCGACTTGCTGCGGCACCCTCGCTTGAATCACCGGCCGCAGGTGCTCGCGGGCGTGCGCGGCGATGAATCTGCGGCGTTGTTGACGAAGTTTTTCGAGTCGCGTCGCAGTGCAGCAGTGCGCGGCGACTGAGGGCGGCGTGAATCGATTCACGCCGCACGACGAGCGTCGATTCGTTGACACTCGCGCGCGCGCAATCTAATCTTCATGGCTGCTCTGGAGACCTGGACAGGTGGCCGAGTGGTTGAAGGCACCGGTCTCGAAAACCGGCATACCGGTGAACCCGGTATCGAGAGTTCGAATCTCTCCCTGTCCGTCAGACCGGCGCGGCGGCATGCGACAGCCGATCGCGCCGGTGTTCGTTTCAGGCGTTCGCGGCTCGCGAGCGTTTCGTGATCGTCGGGACGGGTGGCCGAGTGGTTTAAGGCGCAGGCCTGGAAAGCTTGTGTACGTCAAAAGCGTACCGTGGGTTCGAATCCCACCCCGTCCGTCCGTTCGCGCCGTCGATCAGCTGCCGATGCTGCTCGACTCGAACGCGCCATCCTTGTAGGTGTACAGCGTCGAGGAATCGGGATAGTTCATGACCTCGAACGCGCCCCCCGTACCAGCGGCCGGAGGCGCCACGTAGATGCCGACGGCGTCCGCGTCGTACACTGGAAAGCTCGTGATCTCGAGGGCGGTCGGATGTGGGCCGTTGAGGATCGCGATCACCTGAAGCGCCGAATCACCGGGCGCTGTGCCTTCAACGACCGCGTCGGGTGTGCCGTCGCCGTTCAGGTCGCGAACCGTGGCGAACAGCGCCTGCATGCTGCCGGCGCCCATGGCCGCGGCTTGACTGACATCGGAGCGGAACGATGTCGTGCGAATCGTGCGAAAGCCCGGGGCGAGCGAGTCGAGTGACTGCTGCATTCGAGGCGGCAGATGCAGCACGAAGCCGACATCGGTCAACTGAATGCGCGGCGCATCCGGCTGTGCGCTGCATGCCGCGGCGAGAACAGCCGCGACGAGTGACGGAACGAGCAATTTCATCGGATCTCCCAGCGGCTGATCGATCGGGCCGCGGAACGAGTGGAGCCCCCTGTTGGCAGACGAGGCGGCGCGTCGCGCGTTTCAGTCTGGCGGATTCGTCGGCCGGCCCGTGCCGCGCCCGAATCGAAGCCGATGCCCGGCTCGAGCACGATGAACGGCGCCGGAGCCGCGTGCATCTGCGCGCGCTGATCGCCGCTCGTGCGCCAAAAAGCGTCCGCTTGCTCCCGACGCGCACCGAGGACCAGCTACCCTTCGTCCCCCTATTCGCCCATATTGCGCCCACCATGGCTTCGCCCCCAAAACAGACCACCATCCTCGACGCGCGGGCGTTCGATCGAACGCTCCGACGCATGGCCGACGAGATCGTCGAGCTGAACGACGGCACGGACGATCTCGTCATCGTTGGCATTCAGCGCCGGGGCGTCCAGCTCGCGGCGCAAATCGTATCTACGATCAACGATCGCGAAGGCGTCGAGGTGGCGCGCGGCGCGCTCGACATCACGCTCTATCGCGACGACCTGCAGACGGTCGGACCTCGGCCCGTCGTCGGGCAGACGCAGATTCCCATCGACATCGACGGTCGCAACATCATCATCGTCGACGACGTGCTCTACACCGGACGGACGATTCGCGCGGCGCTCGACGAGCTGGCGGATTTCGGCCGACCGAAGCGCATCGCCCTCGCCGTGCTGATCGACCGCGGCGGCCGCGAGCTGCCGATTCAACCCGATATCGTCGGCAAGACGATCAAGGCAGATCGCTCTCAGCGGGTCGATGTGCTCGTCGAGGACGTCGATGGAAAGAACGCGGTCGTCGTGACCGACCGGGAGCCGGACGCGTGACGCATCCGCTCGGCAAGGATCTCCTCGGACTCGAGCCGCTCACCGGCGAACAGATCCGTCTGATCCTCGACACCGCCGAGCCGTTCAAGGAAATCAGCGAGCGAGCGATCAAGAAGGTCCCGACGCTGCGCGGCGCAACGATCGTCAATCTCTTCTTCGAAGCCTCGACGCGCACGCGCGTGTCATTCGAGTTTGCTGAAAAGCGCTTGTCGGCCGACACCGTGAACGTCGCCGCGTCCGGGTCGAGCGTATCGAAAGGCGAGACCCTGGTCGACACCGCGCGCAATCTCGAGGCGATGCGCATCGACATGGTCGTGATCCGGCACGGCGCATCCGGCGCGGCGCGGTTTCTCGCCGAGCGGATCGAGTCCAACGTGATCAACGCCGGCGACGGCACCCACGAGCATCCGACCCAGGGGCTGCTCGACCTGCTGACGCTGCGTGATCACTTCGGCCGCATCGACGGACTCAAGGTCTGCATCGTCGGCGACGTGCTGCATTCGCGTGTCGCGCGCTCGAACATCTGGGGGCTGACCAAGATGGGCGCCCAGGTCGCGGTGTGCGGGCCGCGCTCGCTGCTGCCGAACGCGATCGACGAGCTGGGCGTCACCGTCTTCAACCGCGTCGAGGACGCGATCGAGTGGGCCGACGCGTTGAACATTCTCAGATTGCAGCTCGAGCGCATGACGGCCGGCTACATCCCGTCGCTTCGCGAGTACAATCGCGTGTTCGGCGTGTCGCGCGAGCGACTCGAGCGCGCGCCGCGCGACGTGCTCATTCTCCACCCCGGCCCAATGAATCGCGGCGTCGAGATCGACTCCGACGTTGCCGACGGACCATTCAGCGTGATTCTCAACCAAGTCACCAACGGCGTCGCGGTGCGCATGGCCGTGCTCTATCTCCTGTCCGGCGGCAAACCTGAGCTGGCCGAAGCCGCCAAGCGCGGTGGAGGCGACCGATGAGCCGCTCGGTACTCCTGCGCGGCGGCCGGGTGATCGATCCGTCGCAATCCATGAACGACGTCGCCGACGTGCTGGTGGTCGACGGCAAGGTTGAGGCGATCGGCACGCGCGTGTCGAACGAGACGAGCGGCCGGGAAGGACTCGAGACGATCGATTGCACCGAGTTGATCGTGTCGCCCGGCTTCATCGACGTGCACTGTCATCTCCGCGAGCCGGGACGCGAGGAGGTCGAAACCATCGCCAGTGGCGCGCGCGCCGCGGCGGCCGGCGGATTCACCGCCGTCTGCGCGATGCCAAACACCGATCCCGTCACCGACAACCAGGCGGCCGTCGGGTTCATCCTCGCGCAGAGCGCTCGCGCGAACGCGGCGCGCGTGTATCCGATCGGCGCGATCTCGGTCGGGCAGCGCGGGGAAGCACTCGCCGAATTCGGCGAGCTGGTTGCCGCCGGGGCCGTGGCGGTGAGCGACGACGGCCGGCCGGTCGCCAGCGCGCATCTCATGCGCACGGCGCTCGAATATGCACGCACCTTCGACATTCCCGTCGCCGATCATTGCGAGGAGCCGACGCTCGCCAAGGGCGGCGCGATGAACGAAGGGCTCGTGAGCGCCCGTCTCGGCCTCAAGGGAATACCGGCCGAGGCCGAAGAGATCATGGCGATCCGCGACATCCTGCTGGCGCGGCTCACCGGGGGCCACATCCATCTGTGCCACATGAGCACGCGCGGCTCGGTGGAGTTGATTCGCTGGGGCAAAGAGCGCGGCATCAACGTGACCGCGGAGGTCTGCCCGCATCATATTTCTCTCACGGAAGATGCGGTGGAGGGCTACGACACGAACGCAAAGATGAACCCGCCGCTCCGAACCGCCGACGACGTCGCCGCCCTCCAGGAGGCAGTGCGCGACGGCACGATCGATCTCATCGCCACCGATCACGCACCGCACCATTACGACGAGAAGGAGCGCGAGTTTGCTGATGCGCCAAATGGTATCATAGGATTGGAAACGGCACTGGCCGTGAACATCAGCTGGCTCGTCGCGCCGGGCATCATCGATCTGCCGCTGCTCGTCGAGCGGATGTCGTGCGCACCGGCGCGGGTGTTCGGACTCGCGGGCGGCACGCTGCGCCGCGGCTCACCGGCCGACGTGACCGTGTTCGATCCGGATACGGAATGGGTCGTCGACGCGGCGCAGTTCGAGTCCAAGGGACGCAATACACCGTATGCCGGCCGCACCCTCCAGGGGCGAGCGCATGTGACACTCGTGGGCGGTCGAATCGTCTATCGCAGTGAGGGGTGATCTCGCGGCGGCCGGCCGGACGTCCGCGCGTTACCTTTCGGCGAGCGACGCAGCTGCGCCAGCGCTCGCGCCCAACCCCGCCCGCACGACGAAGTGCGAGGACCGACGATGAGCGATTCGAAGCATCCGATGAACGCCGTACCCGCGCTGCTCGACGAGCGGCGACGATACGAAGCCTGGCTTGCGGCGCTCGAGGCGCGGCGCGACACGACGCCGGCGCACGTGTTCGAGCGTGTCCAGGCGGATTACACGACGCGACTTCGGCGCGTCGACGAACAGCTCGCGACCCAGCAGCAATCGATTCAGGATGAGCGAGTGAGCGTACAATCGCGCCTCACCCTGCTCGAGGCGGAAGAGCGGATGCGTCTCGACGAACGCGCCGAGCTCGAGCTGCGCATGCAAGTCGGCGAGTTGTCGGGACCGGACGCCATCACCGCGGCTGGCGCGGTGGACGACGCGCTGCATCAGTCGGCCACCGAACGCGCCGTGCTCACTCGGCAGCTGGGTGAGCTGGATGCGCTGCTGGCGCAGCGCGCCGCCGAATCGCGCGCGGCTGCACCGCGGCCCGCGCCGCCGGCGGCAGCTGCACCGGCACCAGCACCCATGGCCCCGCCGCCAAGGCCGCGAGTGTCAGTGGCTCAGCCGGTCGTGGCACAGGGGGTGGCACCACAGCCCGTCGCTGCGCAGTCGAACGCCGCTCCGGCAGCGCCGCCGCCGTCGACCGCTACGCCGCCCGCACCAGAGCGGCGAGTCAGCCAACAGATCAATGCGCCGGCACCCGCACCCGCTGGATCGTTCGACGAGTTGGCGTTCCTGAGCACCGTGGTGGGAACGCCAGGTCACGGCGCCGCTGCGCCGGCACGCCCGCAAACTCCCGCGCCAGCTCCGGCCGTCGCGCAGAATTCGACCGCGGCTCCGTCGGCGACGCCTCCAGACGCCGCCCCCGCCGCGGCTCCGCCCGCCCGGAACTCCGCGCCGACCGTTCAGCCGATGCCCCGGCTCAAGCCGCTCACGGCCACTCGCACGCCGGCGCAAGCGCCGCCGCCGCCGCGGCCGAGCACGGGAATCATTCGCGACGATCCCACGGCCGCCTCGCTGCTCGACGGTGTCGGATCGTCGCCAGCCTCGCTTGGCGGCGAACGTCCACTGGCCGCGAACGATCCCGCGAACACGCCGATCGTCCTGCGCACATCCGGCTCGACGGAGCAATCGAAGACGCTCCGATGCGCCGAGTGCGGTGCGATGAACTATCCCACGGAATGGTACTGCGAGCGCTGCGGGGCGGAGCTCGCCGCGCTCTGATCGCCTGACTGGAAACAGAAAAGCCCGGCCGAGGCCGGGCTTTTTTCGTGTCGGGGAACCAGTCGGCCTACGCCGACTTCGCCAGCTTGCTCTTGTGGCGCGCCGCGTTGTTCGGATGGATCAGGCCTTTGCGAGCGGCCCGATCGAGCATCGACGTCGCCGCGCGCTTTACCTCAGCGCTGGCGCCTGGCTCCTTGGCCTTTTTGAGCGCAGTCCGCAGGGCGGAACGCTGCGCACGGTTGCGCACGGTCGCCGCGCGCGACTTACGCATGTTCTTCTTCGCGGATGCAATATTCGGCACGAAATAATCTCCAGAATTGCTCGAAAAATACCCGGACAGGGTCGATGGTTCGCGGTTTGCGCGAAGGCTGGAACCTAGGTTTCGAGAGTGCGAAAGTCAAGCTGCGATAACGCTTTGACACCCGTCCGACCGCTCACTACCTTTCGCGCCGATCGCCCGACGCCAGGCACTGGCCTCAGACATGGCCCATCGGCGCCCATTCCGGCCTTCGAGCCGCCCACCCGTCTCGTTTCGCCCAGCCGACGTTGGACTTCCGAAGCTTTCTGCTCATCGTGCCGGTGCTGCTGTTCTCCGTCATCGCGCACGAGTATGCGCACGGCTATGCGGCGCTGAAGCAGGGCGACGACACGGCGTCCGCGCTTGGACGGCTCACCTGGAATCCGATCAAGCACATCGATCCGTTCATGACGATCCTGCTGCCGTTCATGCTCTGGATCGCTCACGGACCCATCCTCGGCGGCGCCAAACCGGTGCCGGTCGATCCACGGAACTACCGGAACTACACGCGCGGCGATCTCATCGTTTCGCTCGCCGGCGTGTTCGTCAACCTGCTGCTCGCGCTGGCGTCCGTGCTGGTGTTCATGCTGATCGGCCTCACCGGTCGTGCCGCGCCCGGCGCCGAGACGACGCTGGCCATCGTGCAGGCGATGACCTTTGAAGGCCTGTACTTGAACCTCGTCCTCGTCGCGTTCAACCTGATTCCGATTCCGCCGCTCGACGGCTCGCACGTGGTCAAGCATCTGCTGCCGGCGCGCTGGGCATATCGATACCAGCAGGTCGGTCGGTTCGGCATCATCATTCTGCTCGTATTGCTCGCCGTGCCTACGCTGCTCGACGCGTGGATGAAGCCGGCACTGTCGTTCGGCGGCTACCTGCTGCGGTGGGCGCAACCGTATGCGCTGCCGACGCTCGGGCAATGGCTCACCTGATGGAGGCGTGCCGATGACGACCGCGTACGCGCCGGATTCAACGTTCACTGATTCCAGTTTCGTCGTCGAGCTGGCGGCGTTCTCCGGGCCGCTCGACCTGCTGCTCTCGCTCATTCGCGAGGAGCAGGTGGACATCTACGACATTCCTATCGCGCGCATCTGCGAGCAGTTCGTGCAGCGAATTCGCACGCTCGGACTCAATGAAGCCGCCGAGTATCTGGAGATGGCCGCGCGGCTGATCCGCATCAAGGCGCAGATGCTCCTGCCGCGCGGCGACGCAGAAGCGTGGGAGGATCCGCGGGCCGAGCTGGTGCGCCGGTTGCTCGAGTATCAGCAGATGCGCGAAGTGGTCGACGTGCTCGAGCGGCGCGGCGAGGAGCGGCGAAATCAGTTCGCCCGCGCCTATCTGCCACAGGCGCCGGCTGCGCCGCAGGCCCCGCTCGCGCTGTCGCTCGCCGAGCTGCTCTCCGCTGTGGACCGCGTGCTGCGCGCGGCGAAGCCGGCCAGCATGCACGAAGTCATCCCACGCACCATCGACATTCCGGGCGCGATCACCATCATTCGTTCCGTGCTCGCGCTTCGGGCACGCATTCTGTGGACGGAGATCGTCGACCACGGGGCCGAACCGTGGCAGATTCTGTCGACACTGCTCGGATTGCTGGAGCTCGCGAAAGGCGGCGAGCTGCGCGTTCTACAACCCAGACCATTTGCCAACGTGGAGATCTCGCGTGACGCCGCTGGCGAAGCTGCTTGAGGCCGCGCTGTTCGCCAGCGCTCGGCCGATCGAGACCGACGAGCTGGCGGCGCTCGATCCGGACGTGTCGCGCGCCGAGCTGCAGTCGGCGCTCGACGAATTGCGCGAACGCTACGACGTCGACGGCCACGGCGTGGAGCTTGTCGAGATCGGCGGCGGGTGGCAGATCCTCACGCGCGCCGAGTACACGGAGGCGATCGAGCGCGCGCAACTCGCCGCGCGCCCTGCGCGCCTCTCCGGCGCGGCGCTCGAGACGCTGGCGATCATCGCGTACCGTCAGCCAATCAGCCGTGCCGAGATCGAGGAGATTCGCGGCGTCGCCGTGGGCGGCGTGCTGAAGTCGCTGCACGAGCGCGGGCTGATCGACGTCGTCGGCCGCGCGGAGGGTCTGGGGCGTCCGCTGCTGTATGGCACGACGCCGATCTTTCTCGAACACTTCGCGCTCCGCCATCTCGAAGAGCTGCCGCGCGCCGATGAATTGGCGATTGCGCTGCGGCTGCCGACGCGCGACGCCGAACCCGCCGTGGCCGCGAGCGAGACGGAATGAGCGGCGGCACGATGCGCATCCAGCGCGCGCTCGCGCGAGCCGGAGTCGCGTCGCGCCGCAAGGCGGAAGAGCTGATCGCCGCGGGACGGGTTCGCGTCAATGGCGACGTGGCGCGCACGGGGCAGGTGGTCGATCCATCGCGCGACGCCATCGTGGTCGACGGTGCGCCACTGGAGGCGCCCGCGGCAACCGAGTGGTTCGTGCTCAACAAGCCCGCCGGCGTGATGACCACGCGGTCCGATCCGGAGGGCCGGCGAACGGTGTTCGACCTCGTACCGGCGGTACCGGGACTCACCTACGTCGGCCGCCTCGACTACCTCACGGAAGGCGTGCTGCTGCTCACCACCGACGGTGCTGCGGCGCACCGCTTGTCGCACCCGAGCAGCGAAGTCGAACGCACGTACGTGGCCACGGTTACCGGCAAGGGTGACGACGCCGTGCTCGCCGCGCGCGAAGGCGTGATGCTCGAGGACGGCATGGTGCGCCCAAGGCGTGTGGACGCGCGAAAGCTTGGCCGCGATCGCTGGGAGTTCGAGGTCACGATCACGGAGGGCCGCAAACGCGAGGTGCGCCGACTGTGTTCGGCCCTGGGGCTCGCGGTCGAGCGACTCGTCCGCACGCGTTTTGGACCGGTTCACCTTGGCGAGTTGCCGAGTGGTGAAACGCGTCGTCTCACACCACGCGAACGTGCGGCGCTGATGCTGCCAGGGCGGTAGGGAACACCGGCACCTGCACACGGGCGTGGGGTAGCACGCGAGACACAGCCCGCCTCGACGGTACTAATCTTGAGGAGCGGCGGGTGCTGCTCATACGGACAGGGAGCGCTCGCGCCGATTGTTCCGGTGTGTTCACCATCTAACCCTGGCGGACAGTGGCTACACAGGTTTCGACGGCGGCGGATTCCCGACTCGTACAGGAAGTCGCGCGACAGGTGGCGCGTCGCGTCGTCGGTCAGGACTACATGGTCGACCGCCTGCTGATCAGTCTCCTCACCGGCGGCCACGTGCTGCTGGAAGGCGTGCCCGGACTTGCGAAAACACTCACGGTTCGCACGCTCGCCGAAACCATCGACACGACGTTTCACCGCATCCAGTTCACGCCGGACCTGCTGCCCGCGGACGTCGTCGGCACGCAGGTGTACGATCAATCCACCGGTCAGTTCTCGGTGAAGCGCGGACCGATCTTCGCCAACATCATTCTCGCCGACGAAATCAACCGCGCGCCGGCGAAGGTGCAGGCCGCGCTGCTCGAGGCAATGCAGGAAAAGCAGGTGACGATCGGCGGCACGACGTTCCGTCTGGAAGAGCCGTTCCTCGTCCTGGCGACGCAGAACCCGATCGAGCAGGAGGGCACGTACCCGCTGCCCGAAGCGCAGGTCGACCGGTTCATGCTCAAGCTGCGCGTCGGCTATCCGTCGCGCGACGAGGAGAAGGAGATCATGCGCCGCATGGCGAGCGGCGAGCCGATCGGCGTTGAGGCGGTGGCGTCGCCCACGGCGATTCTCGATGCGCGGCATCGGATCACCGAGTTGTACATGGACGACCGCATCATGGACTACATCGTCGACATCGTGCTCGCGACGCGCGAGCCGGCCAAGGCGGGACTGGCCGACCTCGTGCCCCTCATCGAGTTCGGCGCCAGCCCGCGCGCCACCATCGCGCTGGCGCAGGCGTCGCGAGCGCACGCCTTCCTGCGCGGCCGCGCCTTCGTCACCCCCGACGACGTGAAGGCGATCGCGCCGGACGTGCTGCGGCATCGCGTGCTCACGACGTACGAGGCGGAAGCCGAAGAAGTGACGAGCGATCAGATCGTGACACGCGTGCTGGCCAAGATCGAGAGTCCGTGAGTCGTGGCGTTCGCGCTCTTTCGCCGCAAGGCACGGCCGAACAGGCGTGATCGGCGCGACCAGCAGCCGCGGCCGGCCGTAGTCGCCACCCATCCGGCGGCCGCCGTGCCCCCGGAAGTGCTCCGACAGGTCAAGCTGCTCGAGCTGCGCACGCGTGGGCTGGTGAACTCGCTGTTCACCGGCGAATACCGCTCGGTGTTCAAGGGACAGGGAATGGAGTTCGCCGAGGTGCGCGAGTACCAGGCCGGCGATGAAGTGCGCAGCATCGACTGGAACGTCACGGCGCGCATGCAGCGGCCGTACGTCAAGCGCTACATCGAGGAGCGCGAGCTGACGGTGATGCTCGCGGTGGACGTGTCGGGCTCCGAGCGCTTCGGCACGCGGCGGCGCTTCAAGAGCGAAGTGGCATCGGAGCTGGCCGCCGTGCTCGCCATGTCGGCCATCCGGAACAACGATCGCGTCGGCGCCGTGATGTTCACCGATCAGATCGAGCACGTGGTGCCGCCGCGCAAGGGCCGCCGTCACGCGTTGCGTCTCATCCGCGACATCCTCGCGTTCGAACCGGTGCGCCGCGGCACCGACATCGCCGGTGCAACCGAGTATCTCAACAAGATGCTGTCGCACAAGGCGATCATCTTTCTCGTCTCGGATTTCCTCGGCTCCGATCTCGAGCATCCGCTCAAGCTCCTCGCCCAGCGCCACGACGTCGTTGCGGTCACGGTCGAAGATCCGAGCGAACGCGAGCTGCCAGACATCGGGCTGGTGCGGCTCGTCGATCCGGAAACCGGCGTGACACTCGACGTCGACACCAGCGATCCGGACGTGCGGGCGCAATTCGGCACGCAGGTCACGACCGAGGCGGCCGAACGGCGCCGCCTGCTGCGCCGCCTCGCGATCGACGAGATTCCCGTCACGACGGCGAGCGGCATCATGGACCCGCTGCTTCGATTCTTTCGGCAGCGCGAAATGAGAATTCGCAAATGAGCCGCGGCATCCGGCCGTTCGTGCTCTGGTCGGCGCTCGTCGCCGTCGCGCCGCTCGCCCGGCCGGCGCTCGCGCAGCAGATCACCGTCAAGGCGGGCGTCGTCGTCACGCCGGACACGGTTCGCGTCGGCGATCCATTCCGCGTCACCGTCGGCGTGCGCGCCCCGCTCGGCGCGACGATCGAATTTCCGAAGACCACGGACTCGACGTCGACCGTGCAGTCGCTCGACCCGGTCGCGGTGCGCACCATGCCGGACACGTCGGTCGTCGAACAGTTCGCCGACTACCGCGTGGCGGCGTGGGACGTGGCCGAGCAGCCGATCAAGCTCGGCGCCGTGGTGGTGCGGCTCGGCCGCGCGTCGCGCACGATCCAGATTGGCGATTCGGTATTCGTGAAGAGCGTGCTGCCGGCGGACACGGCGCTGCGCGTGCCGAAGCCGGCGCGCCCGTTGTACGAGATGTCGATCTTTCCGTGGTGGTTGTGGGCGCTCATCGCCGCGGCGATCGTCGCCATCGGCTTGTTGATCTGGTGGTGGGTGCGCCGCCGTCGCCGGCCGCCGGCTCCGGTGATCGTCGATCCATTCGCTCACGCCGAAGCCGAGTTCGCGCGCATCGAGGCCCTCGGGTTGCTCGAGGCTGGCGAACGTGGACGGTACGTTACGCTGATGGTCGAAGTGCTGCGCGATTATCTCGCCGCACGGTATGCCGAAGCGGCGCTGTCGCTCACCAGCACGGAGCTCCAGCGCTCCGTGCGCGAGCTGCCGCACGTGCCGCAGGACCGACTCACGCGGCTGCTCACCGACGCGGATCTGATCAAGTTCGCACGCCGGCCGGTGAGCACCGAGCGCGCCCGCGAGATCGGCCGCGAAGCGCGGGCCATCGTGAGTCACGAGCACGTCACGTCGCAGCCGCCAGCGCCGGCCAGCGAGGCCGCGGCCGCATGATCTCCTTCGGACCGATCCAGTTCGTATCGGCGTGGATGCTGCTGTTCCTGCTGCTGCTGCCGATCTGGTGGTTCGTGCGGCGGCGGCGTCGACCGCCGGCGCTGGTGTTCTCGCGCGTGCCGGTGCTCGCGGCTGGGCCGCGCGCCGGACGTCGCACCACGCTGTTCCTGTTCGTGCTGCGCAATCTGCTGCTCGCCTCGACGATCGTGGCGCTGGCGCGCCCGCGCTCGGGTGCCCACGCCGAGGACACGACCAGTGAAGGCATCAACATCGTGCTCGCGATCGATCTCTCGAGCTCGATGCTCGCCCAGGATTTCCAGCCACAGAATCGGCTCGAGGTGGCGAAGGACGTCGTGAAGCGGTTCATCGCCGCGCGAACGAGCGATCGCATCGGCATCGTCGCGTTTGCGGCCGAGGCGCTGACGCAGGTGCCGCTCACCACCGATTACCCGGTCGTGACCGCCGCCGTCGACAACCTCGCGGCCGGCCAGCTCGAGGACGGCACGGCGATCGGCACCGCGATCGCGACGGCCGCGAACCGGTTGCGCGACGCGCCGGGCCGGTCGCGCGTCATGATTCTGCTCACCGATGGCGAGAACAATCGCGGCTCGATCGATCCGCGCACCGCGGCCAAGGCGGCCGCCGTGTTCGGCATCAAGATCTACACGATCGGCGTCGGCACGGAGGGACTCGCCCCGGTGCCCGTCGGACGCGGGTTGTTCGGGCTGCGCTACGAGAATCGGCTCGTGCGCATCGACGAACCGCTGCTGAGCGATATCGCCAAGACGACGGGCGGGCGGTATTTCCGCGCGCGCGACGCGGCGGCGCTCAACCGGATTTACGAGGAGATCAACCAGCTCGAGCGCGAGCCGGTGCGCACCCGCACGTACGTGCGCTACACGGAACTGTTCCGCTGGCCATTGTACTTCGCCGGCCTCCTGCTCGTGACCGAGCTGCTGCTGGCCGCGCGACGAGGTCCACTGCCATGAGGGAACGAATATGAGCGAAATCGTATTCGATCATCCGTGGCTGCTCGCGCTCGCGGTGATCCTGCCCGCGCTGGCGATCTGGGTATTGCGTCACGCCTATCGGCAGCGCCGCGAACGACTGGCGCGACTCGGCAGCATCGAGGTCGTCTCGCGGCTCATTCCGCCGAACGCGCTCGTGCCGCCGGGCTGGCGCATGGCGCGGCTCGGCCTTGCCAGCGCCCTGATCGGCGTGGCCGTCGCCGGCCCGCGGTGGGGCGACGAGATGAACGTCGTGCGCTCGAGCGGCATCGACATGGTGCTGGCGCTCGATGCGTCGCTCTCGATGCTCGCCACCGACGTGCACCCGAACCGCCTCGAGAAGATGAAGGAGGAGGTGCGGCGCCTGCGTGCGCTGTCGCCGGGCGATCGCATGGGCGTGCTGGCCTTCGCGGGCCGGAGCTACGTGTTGTCGCCGCTCACGATCGACGAGGGCGCGCTGGATCTCTTTCTCGACAACCTCGACCCGTCCGTCGTCGGCCAGGCCGGCAGCTCGCTGGCGCGCACGATTCGCCAGGGCGTCGACCTGCTGACGCTGACGAATAGCGGGGCCGACCGTGCGCTGGTCGTCATGAGTGACGGCGAGGCCTTCGAACCGATCGAGGATGTCGAGACGGAGGCGAAGCGCGCGGGTGCGCAGGGAATTAGTCTAGTAACGGTGGGCTTCGGCACTCAGGCGGGAGCCACGATTCCGATCAAGCAGCCCGACGGAACGACCGCGCTCAAACGGGATGAGAACGGAAACATCGTCGTGACGCAGTATCATCCGGAATATCTGAAGGCCGCCGCGGATGCCGCCGGCGGTACCTTCATCGAGGCGTCGGCCACCGACAAGGCCGCGCGCGTGAAGACCGCGCTTGCCAACCTGCGAACCAAGGCGCGGAGCAGCGTGAGCGGCGAGAGCAAGACGCCGCGCTACCAGTGGTTCCTCTTTCCGGCGTTCCTGCTGCTGCTGATCGACACGGCGCTCATCGAGCGGCGCGGACGCCGCCGCCGCCGGCCGGCATCGGCCGAAGTGGCGGCCGCCGGAGCGCTCGTCGCCATGCTCTCGCTGAACGGCTGCGCCACGCTCTCGCGGAATCAGCAGGCGGCGGCCGCGTATCACCGCGGCCAGTTCACGCAAGCGGCATCCCTCTATCGCGACGCGATCACCGCGGGTGACAAGTCGCCGCAGACACTCTACAATTTCGGGACGTCGCTCGTCGGTGCCGACTCGATCGAAAGCGCCGGCGACGTGCTCGGCCGACTGGTCGAAAGCACCGACCCCGATCTCCGCTACCGCTCGCAGTTCAACCTCGCGCTCGGACACCTGAAGCGCGGTTTGGCTGCGCCGTCCGGTCAGGACAACGGCGAGCTCGATTCCGCGCTCGCCGGCTACAAGGCCGTGTTGTTGATGCGGCCGTCCGATATGGACGCCAAGTGGAATTACGAGCTCGCGTTACGGAAGAAGGATTCCGGAGGGGGTGGCGGCGGTGGCGGGGGCGGCGGCGGCGGCGGCGGAAGTGCAAAGAATCCTCAAGGCCAGTCGCCCCAACCAGCAGGCGGTCTCGGCGAGCAGCAGGCCGACCAACTGCTCGGCAGCGCGGCGCGCGAAGAGCGCGACGTGCAGGCGAAAAAGCAGCAGCAGAACAAGGTCGAGCCGCCGCCTGGGGGCAAGGACTGGTGATCGGATTCCTCGCGCTCGCGGCGCAGCTTGCGATCGTGGCGCACGCACCGGATTCCGCGTCGGCGTGCGAGGCGATCGAGATCAGCGTTGCCGTGAGCGCGCCCGGACGGTATGCGCCGCAGCTCACCGTGCCGTCGCTGGCGCCATTCGATGTGCTGCGCTCCTCGCCCGTGCCGCACGTCACGCACGACGCGCACGGACGGCTGATCGCCGAATACACCTACGTGCTCACGACGGATCGCTCCGGCAAGTTCACCATTCCCGCATTCGAGGCCCGTCTGGGTAGTATGACGGCGCGCTCGCGACCGCTCGACATCGTGTTGCGGCCGCCCGGTCCGGAGGGCGCCATTCCCACCGTGGTCGCGCGCGCACGTGCGGATACCAGTCTGCTCGTGAACTTCCGGGCGCTCACGCTGCCCGAAACGGTCTACGTCGGCCAGCAGGCGAACTATGAAGTGGCAGTCTTTCTGAATCACGCGGTGCGCGATCGCCTGCGCCGCAATCCGACGTTCTTTCCGCCCGACATGCAGTCGATGCTCGCGTACGATCTGCCGTCGGCCAACGAACCGCCGCAACGCCAGCTCGGCTCACGCTGCTTCGACGCGCTCGTCTATCAGCGCGCACTCTTTCCGCTCATGCCGGGCCGGTTCGCCATTCCGCCCGCGGATCTCGTCTATTCGCTGCCGCTCACCGCCAGCTTCTTCAGTCGCGAGGAGACGCACGAGATCGAGACCGACAGCACGATCATCGTCGCCGTCGAGCCGCCGCTCGCCGGACGTCCCGCTGATTTCGGCGGCGCGGTCGGCAATCTGCGCGTGGCGGCGCAGCTCGATACCAATGCCTCGCGCGTCGGCGACCCACTCGTGCTCACGGTGCGCGTGAGCGGAACGGGCAACGTGAAGCTGTTTCCGCGCCCGGCTGTCGGCGTGCCGTGGGGCGCGCTGGTCAAAGGCGAGGAACGCGTGCGCGTCGACACGACGGCGCGCCGAATCGGCGGCTCCAAGGAGTTCGACTGGGTGTTGACGCCCCGCGTTGCGGGTGAGCTCGACGTTCCGCCGATTCATTACAGTTACTTCAATCCGGACCTGCGGCGCTACGAAACGGCCACGACCTCGCCGGCGCGCGTACACGTCGCGCCCGGAACGCTCGCCTCCGCCGACACCACTCGCTCGGTCAAGCCGCTCGGCGTGCGAACCCGATATCGCGGCGCCCCCGCGACGCCGCTCCATCAGCATCCGGTATTCTGGGCGCTGCTGGCGCTCGTGCCGCTGCCGGCGATCACGTTGCGGCGACGAAACGGCCGCCACGCTACGCGTCGCGGCCTCACGGCTGCGGAGCGCCTGACGCTCCTTTCGCGTGGCGGCGCGGCTGCAACGACCGATCCATGTGTGATCCGTCGGATCTACACGCGCGCCCTGGCCGAGCGCATGGGGCTCCAATCCGAAGCGTTCACGCGGCCGGGCGCGCTGGCCCGGGCGCTGCGTCGCCGCGGCGTCTCGACCGAAGTTGCGGCATCCGCCGAGCGATTCCTGCGGCAGCTCGATGAAGCGGCATTCTCGGTCGCCGGCACGGCGCCCGATGATGCCGCCGCCCGCGCCGCGGAGCTGTACCGCGCCGTCGATGGTGAAGCCTTGTCGCGCGCGCAGATTGCCACACCCGTGATCGGCGTTGTCGTACTGCTTGCTGCGACCGTGGCGACAGCACACGCGTACGATGCATCCGTCGCGCGTCAGGCGTTCGATCGCGGCGTGATTTCCTACCAGCGTCACGACTTCACCGCCGCGCGCGACGCGTTCGCCGCCTCGGCGCTCGCCGAGCCGCGCGCCGCGGACGCGTGGGCGAATCTCGGGACTGCCTCGTGGGCGATCTCGGACACGGCACGCAGCGTCGCAGCGTGGCAGCGGGCGCTTCGCATCGAACCGCTCGCCTCCGATGTTCGCGAGCGCGTCGAGTTCGTGCACGCGTTGCCCGTGAGCGCCGCGGGGTATGTTCCGCCGCTGCCGGATTCGTGGCTGTTCGATCTCGCCGCGATCATCTGGTGCGTCGGCTGGGTCACCGCCGCGCTCCGCGCTCGCCGCCGCCAGCCGCTCGGCGCGCGCGAGCTTGGTGTGGTGGCAGCGGTGGCGATTGTCGTCGCCATCGGCGGATTCTCGCTGTCGGATCGGTTGTCGGGCCGACATCTCGCGGTCATTCGCCAGATGGCGTCGTTGCGCGCCGATCCGGATCTTGGTGCGGAGCGGCGCGCCACGGCGATCATCGGCGAGGTGGTGCGCGTGTCGGGCGAGCAGGGCGCATGGAGCCGCATCGTCCTCGACGACGGACGCGACGGCTGGATGTCCAACGCCAACCTGATCTCGCTCGATGCACGCGACGCGTCGCAGATCAGCGCGCCGTGAAAGTCGCGCACGGGCGTGCGGCTGACGCCCGCGCGCGATTGACGCTCGCCGCGCTGCGCCGGTAAGTTTGCGGGTGCCCGTCGCATCAGGTTCGCGCATCGCCATTCTCCCCAGCGCCGTCGCCGATCAAATCGCGGCGGGCGAGGTGGTCGAGCGTCCCGCGTCGGTGGTCAAGGAGCTGGTCGAAAACGCACTCGACGCCGGCGCAACGACGATCGACCTCGCGGTGGAGGACGGCGGCCGGCAACTGATCCGCGTCAGCGACGACGGCATCGGCATGACCCGCGACGATGCCGTGCTCGCGCTCGAGCGCCACGCCACGTCGAAGATTCGCGCCGCCGCCGATCTCGTCGGCGTGCGCAGCTTCGGGTTTCGTGGTGAAGCGCTGGCGGCCATCTGCTCCGTGTCGCAGCTCGAGCTCGAGACCGCCCCCGAGGATGGCGCCGGCACACTCGTGCGCGCTGCCGCGGGAACGGTACTCGACGTCAGTCCCGCGGCGCGCCGCCGCGGCACGACGGTGCGCGTCGCCCGATTGTTTTACAACGCGCCCGGCCGGCTCAAGTTCATGCGCGGCGCGAGGTCTGAATGGCGCGCCATTCTCGACGTCATCGCAACCATGGCGCTCACACGGCGCGACGTGCGCGTGTCCGTCACGCATGACGGACGTCCGGCCTTGTCGCTGCCCAATGCCGACACACTTCGCGACCGGCTCGCGGCCGTCTACGATGCCCGGTTCGCGGCGCGCTTGCTCGACGTGGAAGATGTGAGCGGCACGACCCACGTGTCCGGTCTCGTCGAGCGGCCGGCAGACGCCGGCACGGCGACGCGGCGTGTCTTTCTCTCGATCAATGGTCGCGCCGTGCGCGATCTCGGCATCGTGCGCGCGGCGGAGGCGGCGTATCGCTCGACGATCCCCGCCGGTGTGCGTCCGACGCTCTTTCTCGACGTCGTCGTCGCGTCCGATGCCGTCGACGTCAACGTGCATCCGGCAAAAGCCGAGGTGCGTTTTCGCGATCGTTGGCCGGTGGAGCGGACCGTCGAGACCGCGGTACGTCGCGCGCTCGGTACGTTCGACGCGGGCGCGACGTTGGGCCGTACTGCGTGGCCCATGCCGGGACGGCCCGTGCCACCGACGGGCATCGTCGAAATCAGTGATCTCACGTCGTCGGTGCCGCCTGAGCCGCTCTTTCGCGCCGAGGTGGATGACGATGGGCGCGTCGTCCGGAGTTCGCCAGCCGACGACGCTGCGCCCGCGACGCCGTCGGCTTCGGCGACTCTCGACGTACCGCCGCTCACACAGCTTCGCGGCACGTACCTGATGTTCGAGCACGAACACGGCGTGGTACTCATCGATCAGCACTCGGCGCACGAGCGTGTGTTGTACGAGCAGTTCATGCGCACGATCGAGCGCGGAGAGCAACCGTCGCAGCGCCTGCTCTTTCCCATGACGCTGCACCTGGGACCGGCCGAGAGCGAAGCGTTCGAGCTGCATCGCGCCGCGTTCGAGCAGCTCGGCTTCGACATCGAAGGCTTCGGCGGCCACACGCTGATCATCCGTGCCGTGCCGATGCCGCACCCGCGGTTCGATCCCGAACGCTGTCTCCGCGACACGCTCGCCGCGATCACCGGCGATCGCGAGGCCGGCTCGGCCTCTCGCCACGAACGGCTCGCCGCCACCGTCGCCTGCAAGGCGGCGATCAAGGCCGGCGACGCATTGTCGCCGGCCGAAATGCGCGCGCTGTTCATCGCATTGCGCGACACCACCCTACCGGCGCACGACGTGCACGGCCGCGCGACCATCGTGCAGCTCACCTGGGACGAGATTGAGCGACGCTTCGGCAGGCGGTGACCTCCGCATCGTCTGAGGCCCAACGGCGGCGGGAAAGAGTGCGATCGCGCTGTGGCTTGCCGAGCACACATCGGCAACGATCGTCAGCGCCGACTCGCGGCAGGTGTACCGCGGCTTCGACATCGGCACAGCCAAGCCGACACGCGAGGAGCGCACACGGGTTCCACACGCAGGCATCGACGTCGTCGATCCCGCGGAGCGCTACTCGGCCGCGACGTGGGCCGCGGCGGCGGATCGATGGATCGACGACGCGCGAGCAGCAGCGCGCGTGCCGATCGTCGTCGGCGGAACTGGACTGTACATCCGCGCGCTGTGCGAAGGATTGTTCGACGAGCCTGTGCTCGATGGCGCGCGCCGCGTCGCGCTCTCGCGAGAGCTCGAGCGACTGCCCAGCGGTGAGCTGCGCCGATGGGTGGCCGAGCTCGATCCGGATCGATCGCATCTCGGCCGCACGCAGCTGTTGCGTGCCGCGGAAATCGCGCTGCTCACAGGGCAGCGTATGAGCGCGTTGCATCGCGAGCGGCGCGGCACCAGCCGTTGGCGCCCCCGCTATCTTCTGGTGGACCCCGGGCCGGCGCTCGCTCACCGCATTGCATCGCGAATCGATCACATGCTCGATCATGGCTGGCCAGAGGAAGTTGCGCGGTTGATGCAGACTGTCCCGGCCGATGCGCCAGCGTGGAAGGCGACCGGCTACGACGCCGTCCGCCAGATGATCGACGGCAAGCTGTCGCGCGCGGCCGCTCGTGAGCAGATTCTCATCGCCACACGGCAATACGCCAAGCGGCAGCGGACGTGGTTCCGGCATCAACTCCCGGCCGCGGAGGTGATGCCCATCAATCCACTCTCGCCGGATTGGATGACGATCGCGCAGCGCTGGTTCGACGGCGGGCTCCCCGAGCATGGAGCGCCGGTGTGAAGATCGGCATCACCTGCTACCCGACGTACGGCGGCTCCGGCGCACTCGCCACGGAGCTCGGCATCGCACTCGCCCGCCGCGGGCATGAGATCCATTTCATCACCTATCAGCAGCCGTTCCGGCTGCCGGCGTTCCTGCCGCACGTCTACTTCCACGAAGTGGACGTCGGACAGTATCCGCTGTTCGAGTATCCGCCCTACGATCTGGCGCTCGCCGTCCGAATGCACGAAGTGGTGCTGGCCCACGGGCTCGATCTGCTGCATTGCCATTACGCGATACCGCACGCCACAAGCGCCTGGATCGCCAAGGAGATGCTGCGCACCGTGCGGCCGGACATACGCATCGTGACGACGTTGCACGGCACGGACATCACGATCGTGGGACAGGATCCGTCGTTCCGGCAAATCACCAAGTTCTCGATCGAGAAGTCCGATGGGCTCACGGCCGTCTCGCGCTACCTGCAGACCGAGACGTTGACGACGTTCGGCTGCACGGCGTGTCGCATCGAAGTGATTCCGAACTTCATCGATCCGGCCGTCTTCGACCGATCGCGGTACAGCTCGATCCTCACCGAACAAATCGACGCGTCAAAGCGCGTGCTGCTTCACATCTCGAACTTTCGGCCAGTGAAGCGCGTCCGCGACGTGGTGAAGATCTTCGCGCGCGTCGCCGCCGAAGTACCGTCCGTGCTCGTGATGGTTGGCGACGGCCCCGATCGCGTGCACGCCGAAGCCGAGGCGCGCGATCTCGGCGTTCACGACTCGGTGTTCTTCCTCGGCAAGATCGAGGCGGTGGCCCCGCTGCTCGCCGGGGCCGATCTGTTTCTGCTGCCGTCCGGCAGCGAGTCGTTTGGACTGAGTGCGCTCGAGGCACTCGCCTCGGGTGTTCCGGTCATCGGCACCGCGGCCGGCGGCCTGCCGGAGGTGGTTCGCGACGGCGAGACCGGTGCGCTGTGTCCGGTGGGCGACGTCGATGGCATGTCCCGCGCGGCGCTCGACATTCTCTGGGATCGCGATCGCTGGCACGCGATGAGTACGCGCGCGGCCGCCGACGCCCGGGCCCGATTTTCGCTCGATGCCATCGTCGCCGATTACGAGGCGTTCTACGAGTACACGCTGACGCGACCATCCACCACTGAACGCCGCTCGCCGGCCGAACTTCGACCAGCTGCTTCGTGACCATCCTCCAGACTGTCGTTCCCGCCACCGGGCTGTCGCTCGGCCATGCGCTCGTGCTCGGGATCGTCGAGGGCATTACGGAATTCCTGCCGATCTCGTCGACGGCGCATCTGATTCTGGTCAGCGACGCGCTGCGTCTTGCCGATACGGAATTTCTCAAGAGCTTCGAGATCATCATTCAGCTCGGCGCGATCCTCTCCGTCGTCGTCCTGTACTGGACCCGCTTCTGGAACTGGTCGATTTTCAAGAAGCTGGTCGTCGCCTTCATTCCGACCGGCGTGATCGGATTGGCGTTCTATAAAGTGGTGAAGGGGTACCTGCTCGGAAACGTCGCGGTCGTGCTGTGGGCACTCCTGCTCGGCGGCATCGCGCTGCTCGTCTTCGAGCGATTCAAGAAGCACGCAGAGACCGAAGCGAACTTCGACGAGATCACGTACCGCAAGGCACTGCTGATCGGCGTCTTCCAGGCGATCGCGATCATTCCCGGCGTATCGCGCTCGGCGGCGACGATCGTCGGCGGTTCGCTCATCGGCATCAGCAAGCGGACGATCGTCGAGTTCTCGTTCATGCTCGCGGTGCCCACGATGCTCGGCGCGAGCGCGCTCGAGCTCCTCAAGAACCACGGCGCGCTCGCCGGCCAGACGGCTGCGCTGGGGGTGGGCTTCGTCGTCAGCTTCATCACGGCGATCCTGGCGATCAAGGGATTTCTGAGTTTCATCAAGACGCGCAACTTCACCGCGTTCGGCTGGTACCGCATCGCGCTGGCGCTCGTGTTCTATCTCTACTTTGTCCGATAACCGTCCGGACGGACTGCCCGCCGGCGACGCACTCGCCCGCCTGCTCGAGCTGCCGCACGTCGTCACGTTCGCCGCGGTGGGCTCGACGCTCGACGAAGCACATTCGCTCGGGGCGTCAGGGGCTGCGGCCGGCACT
>Ga0207660_10000586_pt1 | contig 24531 bp, 19 predicted proteins | sample KBSC73BmetaG_FD_184335 | JGI IMG/M metagenome (GOLD analysis project Ga0207660, IMG submission 184335) | Corn rhizosphere microbial communities from Kellogg Biological Station, Michigan, USA - KBS C7-3B metaG (SPAdes) (version 2) | ecosystem: Host-associated > Plants > Roots > Rhizosphere ... | reverse complement strand
GCAGGCGCAGGGCCGCCCGCTGTCGGCCGGCTGCGTCAGCGCCCTCTCCGACTTCTGCTCGGCCTCGGAGAACACCTTCGCCTCGATCAAGCAGACCATCACCGCGCGCATGAACCTCTGGCTGAATCCGCGGGTCTGCGCGGCGACGGAATCCAGCGACTTCGACCTGCGCGACCTGCGCAACCGCCGGATCTCGCTCTACCTGACGGTCTCGCCGGACAACCTCGCCCGGGTCGCGCCGCTCTACAATCTGCTCCTGCAGCAGCTCATCGACCTCAACACCCGCGAGCGGCCGACGGACGAGCGGCACAACGTCCCTGTCCTCGTCCTGCTCGACGAGTTCGCGCGGCTGGGCCACGCCGGCGTCATCGCCCACGCCTTCGCCTACGTCGCCGGCTACGGCCTGCGGCTGCTGCCGGTCCTGCAGAGCCCCGCCCAGCTGCGCGCCGAATACGGCCCCGACCTCACCGAGGAGATCGTCGCGAACTGTGCGCTCGAGGTGGTGTTCGCCCCGAAGGAGCTGAAGGTCGCCCAGGACCTCTCCGCGCGCCTGGGCGACTACACCTACGCCGGACGCTCGCTCAGCCGGCCGAGCGGCCTGTCGAGCGGCCGCCGCAGCCAGACGGAGTCCGACCAGCGCCGCGCCCTGATGATGCCGCAGGAGCTGGCCCAGATGCCGCCGGGCCAGCTGATCCTGCTGCGCGCCGGCCTGCCGCCGGTGCGCGGCCGCAAGATCGTCTACTGGCGGGAACGGGCGTTCACCGCCCGCCTCCTGCCGCCGCCCGCCCTCGCCGCCCGTCCGCTGGCCGCGCCGCCGGCCTACGCCTTCCCGGCCTCCGACGCCGCGTCCGCCGGGCGCCCGCACCCCCGCCGCCGCGACGACGATCTCACCCTCTCCCTGCCCGACCTCGAAGCGGCCGGCGTCGCGCCGCTGCCGCCCGAAGGCGCGACGCCCGAGGAGGTCGAGGCCTGGGTGACCCGGTTCCTGGACAACGCCGCCCAGCTCACCCCGGAGCCCGCCGATGGCCGATGACGCCTCCGAAGCCAACCGCCTGGTCGCCCAGGTCAGCCTGCGCTCCACCCGGATGGGCGACGTGCCGGACCACCTCGCGCGCCGCTACTTCACCGACGGCCGCGGCGGCGGACTCGCTTTCTACCCGGACGCCGCGACCCCGGTCGCCGCCTTCCGCGATCGCGGCGCGCGCCTCACCACCGCCCGCAACGACCCCAACGCCATCCGGCACATGGTCCTGATCGCCCAGCATCGAGAGTGGGCCGTCGTGCTCGTGCGCGGCGCGCCGGAGTTTCGCCGGGAAGCCTGGATGGCCGGCCGCGCCCTCGGTCTCGACGTGCGCGGATACCGCCCCACCGAACGCGACGTTCAGGCCTTGCAGCGCCGCCTCACGGCCGACCGGGACCGACGAGAGAACCCTGAGCGCCCTGAGCGCCGCCGCGCCGAACCGCGCGCGCCGACCGTGACCAGTTCCGGCCCCCGGGCCCATATGCGCGCCGTCGAAGCCGTCGTCCGCACGCGCGTGCAAAACACCGAAGACCAGGAACGCATCCTCGCCGGCGCCCGCCGCCGCCTGGCCGCCTGGCTGGAGCGCGGCGCCCGATTTGAAGACATCGCCTCGACCCGATGGACAGACCGCCCCCGCGCGGGCGACCGGATCCGCTAATCGGTCTCGTCGTCATGGTCACCGGCGGCGGCTTCTCATCGCCGATGACGGTCGGCACGCGAGAGAGCCCTTCGGCTGCCAACTCCAGGCCCAGCAGCCTGGCGAGCACGTCATCGGCCACGAGAACCTGTCGGGCATGCGGTCCAATCCCTTGGTGATGTCCCGCACCACCCTCGCGTCACGACCGCCTCCAAGGCGAATTCTCCGCCGGTAGTGGGTCAGTTTGAAATTTAGTCGCGGGCGAGCGCCAAGTGCGACGCCTGGGTCAGATCGTGGATGACTTCCCAATCGGCCGCAGTGAACGCGTCCGGTCCGAAGGCGCGAAGGGAGCGGAGGGCGTCGTGCAGTTCGCCCCAGCCGTCGGTGAGGCCATTGAAGGCTAGGTAGCCGGGAAGGAGCACGGCAAGCGGATGAAACTTCCGCTCATCGCACCACCGATCAATCATCTGTCGCAAAACGCGAAGAAAGTCGTCGTTGCTGGCAAACGCCGTCATGCGATCCGCTTCTTATAAGGCCCGCGCGCAGCAGGCTTATCCGCTGCCTCCACAATAGCCACCAGATCGGCCATTTCCCAGAGCTTGTCCGTAACGCCAGCGGCCATCGCCGGGGTCATCCGCAGCGTCTGGTGGATGCGGACGAAGTTGTAATAGGCGAAGTGAAGCGCGATGGCGTTGGCGTGGTTCTCAAGCTTCTTGGAGAAGCCGTTCGTCAGGCGCGTGAAGCGGCGCATGTGCATCCGCATCGTCAGGTTCTGGCGCTCCACGAAGGACGTGGAGATGTGCTTCGGGTCCGGGTTGCCCTCGACGGCGACCAGCCGGGCGCCGGTGCAGACGGCGGGGCTATAGCGGCCCGGTGAGCTAGGACCAGGGCCGTATTGCTTGACCAGCTGGGCGAAGTCCACGTCAGCCCCGAACGCGCCCTCGACGGCGTTCAGATAGGACTTGTGGCCGTCAGAGGTGAGCTGCACGCGGTTTGACAGTCGGGACGCCACGTCTTCCATGAAGGCGTTGGCGAAGTAGGCGTCGCGGTCGCCACAAGAACGTAAGCGGAACAGTTCGCGCTTGGCGGCAAGCGCCTTCGCGTGGCAACCTCCCGCTCCCATGTCCGACTCAGCCGCTCCCGCCATCCGCTACTCCATCCGGCCCGACCACCGCGGCTTCAGCGTGTTCGATGTCTGGACCGGCCAACCTGTGCAGCTCGCGATGAACCTCCAGACGGGTCTATCCAAAGCCGACGCCGAGCACACGGCGCGGCTCTTCAACCAACGTCTCATTCACGGTCTGAAAAACGAGCCTAGGGCAGGCTCCGAGTCCGAAGGCGTGTAGCCAGTCTGTGTGCCGGCACGAAGGGTCGACCGACGAACAACACGACTGACATGGTGTTTGCGCGAATCGACTTGGTCCGAGACGCGCCATTCGCGGGATCGCCACCTGTGCTGCCAACGGACCGTGCTCTCGACGAAGCTGGCGAACGTGGAGGACATTGCGATCATCGCGATAGATTTGACCAAGCGCGCGAAGCCGGGTGGCGCGACTTCAGCGGGCGCAAAACCGATCACAACCCGTCTTTCCCAAGATCAGCTATGAAAGTCTTCCCGAACTTGTGCCCCGTCGCTTAGCGCCATGAGCGGACCTTGGCTCGGCTCCCGAAACTCGACGTTCGCGGCACCTTGGGGCCAAGGCTGGCTAACGGCCCGGCATAAACGTCCACTAGCTCGCCGAAAACTTTCTAGCTTTAGCCATCCGGTAGCGAGACGACCGGCCGAATTTTCGATGCACTCCGAGTTGGGGAACGGAACGGTCGTGACAGGGAGGCCGTTCGTCCATGCACCGGATGTTAAATTCGTTAGCGCTAGTCCGTGCGATGTGAGAGTTTCAGCGGTGAATTCGCGCTCACGAATTCGGCAGTCTTGAAGAGGCCCTTTTTAAGGGCCACTTTCAAACCGTTGGAAGGAGAGTCGGATCGACTCCCGAACCAATTGGAACAATGACGATGTTGAAGTACGGCGAAGTTTATTTGGATCTCAACGATCAGGCGCTTGAGCGGCTGGCTGAAGGAATGTCGCCAGCCGCCACCGAACTGGCTCGCGCTATCGCCGCGGAGATCGCAGCCGAAGAAGAACGCGAAGAAGCTGACGAGTTGGAAGCAGCCTAGGCGGCGCTAGCTCTCGATTGGCTTTGGCCAATCCCCCTGCATCACATCTGAGTTGGCCTCGATCAACAGAGGCGTGACCGCGGTCAGACGCCAAGATTGCGCGTCATTGTCCACACGCCCATCGAGGGTGCGCTCCGAAATCCGGCTGGGCTGAAGTGATAGGCAAAGGGCCTGGGCATTGGACGGCAACGCCAGTTCGAATGTCGCCCCACCATCGTCGCGCCACAACCCGATCTTGCGCGACGGGGGAAACCGTCCTCGGCCGTTCGATCGCTCCATCAGCCCCAACGAGGTAAAAGTCAGCACCGAGCAACCGGGATCTTCGGCCAGGACGGTCGCATACCGGGCCGGCCAACGGTCGGTCAGCTGCGGACCATCCATCAACAGCGCCACTACGAGGTTCGGCCCGATGCCCCGGACCAGCTCCTGGCACGGGTCGCTCCGCGCCAAGTCCTCACAGATGAGGGTCGTGACCGTGGACGCCCCGCGCAGGACAAACATGTCTAGGCTGCGGCTCAGGATATCGATGTGCTCCCACCACCCGAAGTTGGCGTCCAACGCGGCGCCCAGGGCGTAGGTCTCGATCTGACCGGCGTCGATGCGCCAACGATGGTGTTTCTCACGGATCGATGTGTAGTAGCCGGAGCGGGCCTCCCCATCTCCACTCTCGCTTTGAAACTTCGCCATCGCCGCGAAATTCCCCCGCCGCGGAGTAGCGTCCTCCAGCCGCGCGTCGAAAAGGCCGGAGATCAGGAGCTCAAAGGCCGGTCGGCCGCGAAGGCGTTCGCACAGGGCAGCGAAGACATCATGGCTCAGCGCCACTTCCGGAAACACCAACCCATGCACCACGCCAACGTCCGCCTCCGCCGCCTTCAGTAGGTCGTCGACGAAGGCGTAGAAGGCGTCAAACTCCCGTGCATTCAGTTCGTCGGTGCTGGCCGGGCACCAGTGCGGCTCGACCTCAAACCATCCCCACTTGGCATCGCTCGACGAGACGCCCCTGAAGGCCGTCGACCGCACCCGGAAGGGCGCGGGCACGATGACCATATTGAAGGGCGGATTGCCGCCTTGGTGCGGCCCGTCGGCAGGCGTCCAATAGGCGCGCGCCAATCCCCGTGGCGGCAACAGCGCTAGGTTGTGAGACAGTGAGCGGAGAGTGCAGCCAACCTTCGGCGTGCGGCTCTTCGGCTGGACACAGAGGTAGTCCCGATCCGCGCCGGCGATGCTGAAAACCTTGCTGCCTGCTTTGATGCGCTCGCGCATTACCGCCTCGATGAGCTTGGCTTGATAGGACTTTGGCTGCCCGGTCTCGAACCCGATCCCCTTCGCAGCCTCATCGGCGATGCAGAACAGGGCCAGCGCGGCGCGCCACCATCGCCGCGGCTCGCTGTTCGGAGTCTGGGTCCGAAACACCGCCCGGTCACGGTCCTTCAGCAGCTCCGTCCAAACGTCCAGCAACGCTTTCGGAGGTGGCGGCAGATCTGTCGCGCCGTCGCCGCGCCATTCGCGGCCAATCGCGCACCAGGCGTCTCGATCCGCCTTGGTGACGCTGATCGTCCGCACCGACGGGACCTCCGGAACCTCCGGACTCACATGGTGGTAAGCGCCGCTGCGGAGCAGCAGGAAGCCCGCGATGGCGAACAAATCGACGGCGCGGCACGGCGGGCTGGCGATCAAATCCGGACGGCGGGGCTTACGCTTGCCATCCAGCCGCGCCCTGAACGCCGCATGGTCTTCATATCCTTGCGGATAGAGCGCTTCGATCGCGCGTTCGATGGTCAGTCCGTAGGTGGTGGACGCAGCCGCAACTGACATTCGGGACCGATCTCCAGTATCACCTCAGCAGTAGGGCCGCTCCCCTTGCTCGCTCGGGCAAGCGTACAAGTTCTTCTCGCGTGGGGCGACAGCGAGGCACCGGATCCTTCCCCGCGAACACGGTTTCGGCCATCACCACGCTCCCTTTCTGGCTCCTGGTGCTGCCCTCGATTCCGAGCATGTCGACGGCGGCCATTCGCTTACGAGCCCGAACTCGTCGCAGCTGAATGGGCGGCTCGGATGCTTCGGTTCGCGGGGGACTTCTTACGTCCGATATTGACGCACCACTCCGGCACAAGAGCTCGGCAACCAGGGAGCTGCAGATGCCGATCATCAACCGCCCGACTTCGAAGTCCGCGTCCGAAGCCGATCGCTTCGAACTCACGCCCGCGGCGCTGCTCTACATCGCCCGCGCGCGTGGCGCGTCCGAGCGCCGCCGGCCGGCGAAGCACAGGGCCTGAGTTGAAGTTGCAGGTCGGCGCGGCAGCCCGCTAAGGTTGGTTCGGGGCCGATATGGATTTCAAATTCCTCCACGCTGCTGACCTGCATCTCGACAGTCCGTTACGAGGGCTGTCGAGATACGAGGGCGTGCCCGCCGAGACCGTCCGGCTGGCGACCCGCGCGGCGTTCGACAACCTCATCGAGTGCGCGATCGACGAGAAAGTCGCGTTCTTGGTCCTGGCGGGCGACCTCTACGATGGAACCTGGGAGGCCTTCGCGACCGGCCTCTACTTCTGCGCCGCGATGGGACGGCTTGAGCGCGCCGGCATCGACGTCTTCCTCGTTTACGGGAACCACGACGCGGATTCGCATCTGACCAGCCAGCTGCCCTTGCCGGGTAATGTGAAGGTCTTCTCGAAGAAGAAGGCCGAGACCTTCGTCCACGCCGCGACGGGCGCAGCTCTGCACGGTCAGAGCTACGCTGCGCGTGATCCCGGCGGCGACCTCGTTCCCGGCTATCCGACGGCCACGGCGAACGCGCTCAACGTCGGCGTGCTTCACACCGCCCTGAGCGGCGATCGAGGCCACGCCCCCTACGCGCCGTGCACGCCCGATGAGCTTGCCGCCAAGGGCTACGACTACTGGGCCTTAGGGCATGTCCACGCCTTCGAAATGGTGCGCGCCGAGCCTGCGATCGTCTTCCCCGGCAACCTTCAAGGCCGCAACATCCGCGAGACCGGACCGAAGGGCGCTGTCCTGGTGACGGTCGGCGATCGCGCTGTCCAGGACGTGGAACACGTCGCGCTCGATGTTGTCCGTTGGACGCTTACGGAGGTCGATGTCGCATTGGCCGCGGACCTGCAACAGGTGCACGACAGGGTGCGCGCCGGCCTGATCGCGGCTCTCGCTGCCGCCGACGGCCGGCCGCTGATGGCGCGGGTCCGTCTCACAGGCCGAACCTCGCTTCACGGCGAGCTACTGGGCGACCGGCGCGCGCTCCGCGAAGGCGTTCGTGCGATCGCGCTCAGTCTCTCCGACGGGATTTGGATCGAAAAGGTCGAGGTCGGAACGCAAGCTCCGCATGCCATGGTCACCGGCTCCGACGACTTTGGGGCCATCCTGAATGCGCTCGCCGACGACCCTTCGCTCGTCGAGGAACTTGCCCATGATCTGTCCGACTTCCTGAGCAAGGCGCCCCCCGAACTCGACGACGAGGTTGCATGTCTCGTCGAAGCGCGGGCCGGCCAACTCGGAGGCCTCCTCGAAGACGCCGCCCTCGCGCTGCGGGCGCGCCTCGGCATGGACGGCGACGCATGAGGCTGCGGCAGCTTCAGCTCATCAAGTACGGCCGGTTCGACGCGTGCGTTTTCGACTTTCCGCCAGGCGAGCCCGACCTCCATTTCCTGATGGGGCCCAACGAAGCCGGCAAGTCGACGACGCGCGCAGCGTTGTCGGATCTGCTGTTCAACTTCCCACACCGCACGCCCTTCGACTTCCAGTTCGACCGACAGCTGCTGCGCGTCGGCGCGGTGATCGAGAACGAGGGCAAGACGATCGAGGTGCGGCGCCGCAAGGGTCACGCCGACACACTGCTCGGTCCCGACGACACACCGATCGGCGACGGCGCGCTTGCGCCGCTACTTGGTGGCCAAACGCGAGCGAGCTTCGAGCGGATGTTTGGCCTCGACCAGACGGGCTTACGCGACGGCGGCGCGGCGATGCTCAAAGCCGGCAGCGACGCGGGCCAGGCGATCTTCGCCGCCGGCGCGGGGCTGCTCAATGTCGCGCGCATCTGCGACGCCCTCGAGGAGGAAGCCAAGGACATCTGGACCAATCGTGCGAGCGGCGCGAAGCGATACCACCAAGCCGCCGCCGCCTATCAGGACGCCCGGACCGCGCTCCGCGAATCCGAGGTCCGCGCGTACAAATGGGTCGAGGCGCGACGCGCTGCGACGAATGCGCAAGACGCCCTCGACGCAGCGCGGATGGCGCGCACCGAACTGGCGCAGGCGCAAAGCGGCGCGGAGCGGAAGCGGCGCGTCCTGGCGGCAAGCGCACGGCGACAGCAGGCGATCGAAGCTGCCGTCGGCCTGGCGGACGCGCCCGTTCTTTCGGCGGCCGAGGAGGCGCGGCTCGAGACCGCCGCCGAAGCACGCGCCGGAGCCCTTGCCGAGATCGCGCGGCTTGAGCGTGACCTGGCGACACTCGAGAGCGAACTCAAGGATTGCACGCCCGACGATCTCGCCCTGGCGCTGCTCGACGAGGTCGGCGCTCTACGCGCCAGCAAGACCTCCATCGAGGACGCACGCGGCGCGCGACCGAGCGTGGATGCGCAGCTGACGACGGGACGGCGAAGGCTCGCCGAGCTGGCGGCCGAAATCGGCTGGGACGCAGACGACGCCGCGGCGTTGAAGGAACGACTTCCTGTTCGCGCGGTCGTCGCCGATCTCGGCGACCTGACCGCCGCACGCAGCGGGATCGAAGAGCAGCTGCGTAGCGCGCACGAAGGCCTGGCTGAAGCCAAGGCGGCGGTGGCGCGCGCCGAGGCTCAAATCGCCGAACAGCCGCCGCCGATCGATGTCGGCGCCCTGCAGCGCGTCACCCGCGAGCTGCGCTCGCGCGCCTTGCCGGAGACGACCGCGCGAACGACCCAGGAGCTTCAGCAACTCGACGCCGTGCTTGGCGCCAAGCTGCGGACGCTCGCCCCTTGGAGCGGCGACGTCGCGGCGCTTCGCGCCCTCGTCCTGGCCGCCGACGAGGACATCGACGGCGCGATCGCCCGGATCGAGGTTGCAACGGAAGCGCTAGATGCCGAGAGCGCGGCGTGCGTCCGCGATGAGGAAGAGACCCAGCGGCTCGCGCTGGTTCGCCGCCAGCGCACCTCGGGGCGTACGACGCCGACGCTTGAGGCGCTCAACGAAGCGCGCCGCGCCCGTGACGACGCCTGGCGTCCTCTGCGCGATAGTCTTGACGGCAGAGGGCCTCTTACGGACGCGCCCGCCGCCATCACGCGTTTCGAAACTCAGATTGTGTCGGCCGATGGGCTCGCCGATGAGCGCTTCGAGGGCGCCGAGCATGCAGGCGACCTTGCCGCGCTCGAGCGTGAAATCGAGACCGCCGAACTTCGTGCCGCACAGGCCCGTGCCCGGCGCGAGACTGCCGCCACCGAACTCCAGGCGGCGACGGAGGGGTTCGCTGCACTGGTCACACCGGTCGCACCTTCGCTCACTCATAGGTCCTATCCCGCCTGGCGCGACGCGGTCGCCGACGCCCTTGAAGTCGCCACGGGGCGCGACGACGCCGCGCGCAATAGGGCGGCGGCGCTTGAGGCGGAGACCAGGGCCATTTCGGATCTTGCGGCCTTGCTCGAAAGTCCGCGCGCCAACCCAACGCTCGAGGCTCTGTTGGCGTCGGCCGACGCCGTCGTCGAGGCGGCGAGGAGCGCAACGGCCCAAATGGCCGCGCTCGCGACCGTGCTCGACATCGCCAAGACCGCCGAGACGCGCGCCACCAATGCCGCGGCCAAGGCGGAACGTGGGGACAAGGACTGGCGCGACGCCTGGGCCCCCGCGCTCGCGAAGGCCGGTCTTCCGGCCGGCGGGAGCGTGGCCGATGCGCTCGTCCGACTTGCGTCGGTGGATGCGCTGCGGACCGAAATCGACAGAGTCCTCGCGCTCGAGACTCAGTTGCGCGAGATCGAGGCGAAGCTCTCGGCCTTCGATGCGCGCGCGACCGCAGTTGGCGAGCATCTCGGTCTCGAGGGCGAGCCCACCTTGGTCCTTGCAGAGGCGCAGGCGCGCATCGAGGCCGCTCAACGCACTGCCGACCGCGCTGAAGGGCTTGGGCGAAGGCTGGCGGCCGCGCGCGAAGCGATGGCGCAGGCGATCACCGACCGCGACGCCGCCACGGCCGACCTGTCGGCTCTTCTCTCGTCAGCTTCGGAGGCAGACGCTACCGCCCTTCGCCTTGTCCTGACGCGCGCACGCGAAGCGCGCCGGCTAATCGAAGCCCGCAACCAGGCCGAAGCCGAGATTGTCGGTCACGGCGACGGCCGCACGCTCGAGGCTCTCCTCGACGAGATCGCCGACGCCGATCCGGACTGCCTGGCCGCCGAAGTCCGGCGTCTCGCCGATCAGATGGACGACCTGAACGCGCAGATCGAGACGCTAAGCGCGGCGCGGCAGGCGGCCGACGCCACTTTCCGCGCGATCAACGACGGGCCGGAGGCCGCGCAAGCCGCCACCGACATGGCGCAGGCGCGCAGCGACATGGGCGAGCAAGCGGAAGCCTACATGCGCAAGCGCGCGGAGATTCGACTGCTTCGCGCCGGCATCGAGCGCTTCCGCAAGGAGAAGCAGGCGCCGCTCCTCGCCCGGGCGTCGAAGCTGTTCGCGACGCTGACACTCGATGGCTTCGCCGAACTGACCGTAGAGTTCGACGGCGGCACGCCGAAGCTCTTCGGCGTTCGGGCCGACCGCGCCACCGTCACGCCTGTCGAGGGAATGAGCGAAGGCACCGCCGACCAGCTGTTTCTCGCCCTGCGGATCGCCGCGATCGAGGACGCGGTCGCGCAAGGCGCCCGCCTGCCCTTCCTCGCCGACGACCTCTTCGTGAATTTCGACGACGCCCGCGCGGCCGCGGGCTTCACGGTGCTGGGCGAACTCGCGACCAAGACCCAGGTGCTCTTCTTCACCCACCATCCGCATCTCGCTGCCATCGCGCGCGACGCGCTCGGGAAGATCGACCTCTCCATCTGCACGATCGAAGGGACTGGACCCGCCACCGTCAGCGGCGCGGATGGGGGATAGAAATTCCGACCATAGCCTCAGCCTTAGCTACTTCGCAGAGTCTGCGACCATGCTGCAGACATAGGCAAAGCGTCGAAAGCAGGCATTGGTCCCCATCCCAATCGAGAACTTGGGCGTGATGCAATCAAGCTGAACCCGTCACACCGAATAGGACGATGTCGGGCTTCGTCAACATGACCTGGCGACGGTGCTGCAGCGCCCTGAGATCGAGATTGAGCACCGTCGGACGCGCCCCGTCGGCGACCATACGGATCGTCTGGGCGATCAGGACGGCCGCGGCGGCCATGCCGACGAAGGGCGCCCCGACTGCAACCTCGGCGAGTCGTGTGAGTCCGCATTCGTCCAGTGCGCCGCGATCATGAAGATCTCGGTAGGCGGCCGGCGGCGGCTCCGGGGCCGCCTGCAGCTCATCCTCGGAAGGTGTTGCCCAGATTTCGGCGGCGGCGATGGGGCCCGGAAAGCTGTGAGTACGGATCAGGCGGAAATCTTCCACCCCGCTCCCAAGACCAGCCTCAAAGACGGTCGCGAACCCAGCTCCCTCCAGGATCGCTCGTGCTTCTGGGTTGTCGACGCCGCAAAGCGCTAGCAGCGGCTCGTCATCGGCGACCCGAAAGTCCGCCGCGAAGCGCCGCTCCACCATGCGGGTTTGGAATCGCCTCGTCTCGGCCCAGTCTGCGCAGATTCGCGTCTTGAGGCGGCCGCGGTCAGCCTCCTTTGTCAGCACCGAAGTGCTCTCAGTTGACTCGCCGGCCGGATCGACGTCCTGCAGGAACAGGCGGACATTCGAAGGAGTCGCGTAGGGAAGCAGCCCAAGGGTCCAAAGGAAGGCCTGGCCGAGATGTCCCAACCCGATGATCCAGAGGTCGCTCGGCAGATCTGTCGCAGGACGTTCCTCTGGGTTCTCAGCGGTCCAATCGGTGGACGACGACTGATCCCAGAGCGATAGGCCGACCGTGCGGTATCCGGCCATCCTGTCTCCGTCCAAATAGGCGAAGACCTCAGCGACCGCGAGGGCGCCCGAGAGAACGCCGGCGGGGGTGAATTCCTGTCGTTCCTCCAAGCCCGGTTGCCGGAGCGGAAGAATCCCCGCTCGCCAACCGTCAAAGGTCGTCCGGATGGCGAAGCCGTCACGCTCATCCACGGGTGGCGGGCCGACGCTGACAAACGGAGTGTCATTCGGAACGTCGGTGACAACGGTCCCTCGCAAGGCCTCAACCGCCTCCGCGAGGGTCTCGCCCGGCGCGATGGCGACGGCCAGCCGCGTGTCCAGCGCACCGGAAACCGTCACGCCGCCTAGGAAAGTGCGTCGGCCGCAGTTCACCGCCGTGAGAAGCGCGGCCTGATGGGTCGCGCTGGCCGCGGCGGTTGGCCCGATAAAGAGGTGCATGCGGAAGGCGCGTAGCTTTTCGGTGGCCTCCTCAATGGTGCCGACCGCGCCCCGGTCGATAAAGAGCTTGGCGGAGCGATTCAGGGTATCGATCACTTCGTCAGCCATTTTGAGCTCCTTTCGACGACCAGCGTCGGCTTGAAGAGGGTGGGCTTCAGCGTCAGCCAGTTGAACCGGCCAACGTATCGATAGAGACCGACGTCACGCAAAATCACGGGCTCGGCCGCGAAGCGGGGCATGATCATCGCCACATGACCGGGCTCAGCGATCATGGGGTGAGCCTTGTCGGAGTCGCTTTGGCCAGCACCGCCAGGATGGGTGTGGACATCCGCCAGGACCGCTTCGCCCCTCTCGCGGCAGATGCGCCACAACTCGGCCATGAGGCCGCCGTCGATCTCGATGATGCCGGTGTCGAACGCGGCGGGATCCACCTGGTCATAGAAGACGATCGACGAAATCCGTCGCGGTCCCGCCTTCGGTCCCAACAGGAAGGCCCCACTCTCGCGCCGCCCTTGGCCGCGCGCTCGCAGCCCTTGAAGCAGTTCTCGCCAAAGCGGCGCGGGGATCGAGATCTCAGGCGGCCGGCCGAACAGGCGGCTGATAAGCATAAGAAGAGAGAAGGTCATGGATGATCTCCAGGTAGTGGATGACGCCCCGGGCCGGCTTCCACAGAAGCGCGGGATGTTCGGTGACCCATTGGTGGTGGCCCGGCAGGGCGAGGCGATCGCAGGGCAAGTAAAGCGCCCCCAGGTTCCAGCTGGGATTGAAGGCGGCGCCCACACGGCCGGTGCCCCTCGGCCAGTTCTGCGCCGCTAGCGCGGCTCCGGTTTCGAGATCACAGGGAGCCGCGTTGGGCAGACCGCTCGGATAGCCGTCGAGCTGGAAGACGAAGCCCCATTCCGTGCCGTCGCGGGCGGTCACCGCGATGTAGGCCTTCGGCCAGTCGATGCGGACCAATCGCCACTGTCCCTTGATCGCGCCGAGAACGAAGTCAGGGCGTTCCACGTGCTCGCGGAACGCCCGTTCTCCGGCACCCATCGGCGCCTCCATCAACCCTGCACCAGCTTCTTGCGGACCAGGTCGAAGGCCACCGCGCAGCCGTGGGTCACGAACGCGCCCAGGTGGGCATTCGGCGGCGGCTGGACGCGGCTACCGTGGATCTGCAGGACGTGTTCCTCGGCCTCCTCCTTGCCGAGGCCGGCGCGTTGCACCGCCCAGGTGGTGATCGTGGCGATGGTCGCCGACGGGGCGAAGTGGTGTTCGAAGGTTTCGGTCTTGTAGTGGATTTTCGTCTCGACCTTCCGGCAACGGTGGGCGTGGAAGATCGGGTGGTCGTGGCCGTGGAGCGGGTGGTGCGGCTCCAGAGGCTCGTCGTGATCTTCCTTGAAGATCACCAGTTCCGCGATCTCCACGCCCCGCGTCTCCAGCAGGGCCAGAAGATCCGCGACGACCGCCTGTTCGCCGAGCTCGAAGCGGTCAATCGCCTGGTCCTCGACCGCCACGAAGATGATGGTTTTCATTAGCTTGATCCTTGCTCTGCGGCGGCCGGTGGCCGCCTTCAGGCAATCGATCAGCTGAGCTCGGCGAATGCGGAAAAGGGCCTCAGCGCTTTTTGGGAGCAAGCGCCGCGCATCGGGTCCTGGGACCGCGGCATCACCGTCGACGGCTCGTCTAGGCTGTCGCGATTCCCGCCTCAGGCGCCGCGCAGATGAAGAGGTAAGGGCAGCGCGGACACCGGAAGTCATCCTGATTGGGCGGGTATTGGCCCGACCGGATGTCGGCGAGCGCCGTGGCGCAATCGCTCAGACGCTTGTCGAATTTCGCCTTGGTCTGGCTGACCTCCAGCACGCCGCCGGACAGAAGATAATGGTTTTCGACGCGCGCCTGTGGCCCAAACGTTTCTTGGACGGCCTTCAACAGCATCGTCGCGGTGAGACGATCCGCGTCACCCGACCCCATACGGCCGGACCGAATGGATCGCACGACACTAACCGTCCCGTCCACGAAAACGCGGTCGACTTCCAAAGTAACGCTCTCAGGGCCGATCGTCGTGGAAAGTTGACCTTTCCCAGCCGCCGCGCCAGCGGCCGACGCATGGAGGCGTTCGAGCATCGATTGGGTCAGCCTGCGATAGGCCGCGCCGAAGGGGTGTGCCTCCAGGCCGCTTTCCACCCACGCCGCGTCGAAGAGCGCCGAAGCCTCGTCGCGGTCATAGGCGACGCCCTCCTCAAGGCCCCTCACGTAGGTGATCACACGTTGCACACAGCTATGGGCGTCGAGGTAGGCTCCAGCCTTCGATCGACGCGACAGGCCAAGCACACGCTCATAGAAGAACCGTCGCGGACATAGGCTGTAGCGCTCTACGTCGGCGGCGGTCAGATCGGTGGGAGCGGCCGGCGTCGAAATCGGCGCGTAGCTCAAGGGTGGGCGCCTGCGGTCGATCCCCGCCATGGGCTGGCCGGCTCCGATTGGGACGCGCGCCAGGAACTTCGAAGGGCTGGCGTTTCGTCCATTTCGGATGGACGGCCGATACAGCCGCAGATGAGACTTCGCCCGCGAAAGCGCGACGAAGAGAATGCACTCCTCCTCGGCCTCATGCGCGTCTTCCTCTTCCGAACCGACCATTCCGACCGGCGGAGGACAAGCGGGCGGACGGTTCGCGGAGGGCACGGCGCCGGCGTAGAGCCCAGGTAGATGGACCGCGTCGAATTCGAGGCCTTTCGAAGCGTGGATCGTCATGAGCCGGACACCGTCGAGTCCATCGAGCTCTGGCGGCAATTGCCGCAGATCGCGCTCGTCGGCGAGCATGATCATGTGCCGGATTCGGTCCAACGCGCGGCGAATCGGCGTGCCAGTTCCCCGCGTGGGCATAGCGCGCAAGGCATCCAGCAAGGTGTGAGCGGCGACGCGGCGAAGATTGTCCGAAGGCGTCTGGCCGCAAAGAACCGTCCGAATGTAGTCGCCGCCGTCGAACAGGAAACGACTGAGCGCGAGCCAGGGAGTGGAGCCTTGCGTCGTGCTATGCAAATGGCGAGCCAACACCAAAAGGCCCGCGCGGCCCGCCGGCGATAGGTCTTCCACTTGCTCGAGACGGCGCATCAGGTCGAGCACGCGTTGCTCGGTGGCGCGAGCCGTGCCGATTAGCTTGAGAACGTCATCCAAAGGCACCTGATAGCTGGGGAGACCGGCGGCACGCACGAGGCCGGCGCCAACGTCGTCAGCGATGATGGACAGAACCGATAGAAGGTCTCGGACTTCCGGGCGTTCGAAGAGCGGGCCGAGGTAGAGCACCGGCACGTCTCGCGCCTCGAGCTCCTCGGCGAACCGCGCGAGCGCGCCGTTGCTGCGCGCGAGCACGGTCTGTGACCGCAGAGGGGTGCCCTTCGCCTCGAGATCACGGATCGACGCGGCCAGCGTGTCCATCTCCGCGGTGCTGTCCGCCCCCGCGAATAGGATCGGATTGACGCCGCTGTCACCTCTGTGGGCCTGAAGCTCCGCCGTTCCGGCGAATTCGCTTACCTTCATCGTGGCGCCGAAGCTGGTGTACGCGCCAACGATCTCCTCAGAGGAGCGGTAGTTCACCTCGAGCCCGTCTCTGACGCCCATGGCGTAGTCCGTCTCGAACCGGGTGATATTCGCCGCCGACGCGCCCCGGAATCGGTAGATCGACTGGCGAGCGTCGCCCACGACCCACAGGTTCGCGCCGTCGCCGACGATCTCGCGCACCATCATGGCGCTCGCGCGGTTGACGTCCTGGTATTCGTCGACGTGCACGTGGGTGAAGCGGCTTCGCATCCCGTCGCGGAAGTCACGATCCGACCGCATCAGGAGCGTCGGTCGCATGATGAGGTCGCCGTAGTCGACCGCCCCATCGGCGACCAACCGATCCTGATAGTGCCGATAGACGATGGCCACCTCGCGCGCCTTTTCGGCGGCGATGCGCTCGTCATCGGTTTGGGCCTGCCGGAGCATGTCTTCCGCCGCCCGCGCGTAGTCTTCTGGACCCCACAGCTCGTCCTTGGCGCGGGCGATCGCCCGCAGGATGTCGCGCAGCGCGAGGGCCGGTTCGAGCAGATTGAGGTAGTGGACGAGATCAAGCGCGGGGAGCGCGTCCTCCAACCTGGCCACACTCTCGCTGGCGTCCACGATCTCTGGGTCGTCGGACACACCGAACAGGGCATGGTGCTTGCGGATGGTGTCCAGGCCGAAGGCGTGGAAGGTGCCGGTCCAGACGTTGACCCCCGACGGTCCAGCGACACCTTGCACCCGCTCGGAGAGCTCCAGGGCCGCCTTGTTGGAGAAGGTCAGCGCCAGGATTTTCTCGGCTGCGACCCTCTCATCCAGAAGCGACACGATCCTGGACGATAGAGTCTTGGTCTTGCCCGTCCCCGGCCCCGCCCGGAGCAGATAGGGCGTGCTTCGGTGGCGGACCGCGCGCTCTTGAGCCTCGTTACACGGATCTGGCGGACCGCTGTGCTTCTCCCCCATCGTCCCGACGTCGGGGAGGAGCACCCCATCGGCAATTTGCTGCAGGGTGGTCTCGTAGCGCACTTGTAGCGCGTTCGAGATCTGGGTGGCGGTCTGGCCTCCGAAGAACAGACGTTTGGCCAGGGGACGCGGGAGGATGAGCTCTCTGCCGAAACTGTTCGCCTGGGCCTCGCGCCGCTCCTTGATGCCGTAGGTTTCGATCCTCTGGCTGGGATCGCCCCCATTCGTTGGAGAGCGAGGATAGTAGCCCTTCTCCGACCCCTGGTGGACCACGAAATGCCCGATCTCGTGGGCGATGACCTCGGCCAGTTCAGCCTCAGGCAAATCCTCACGCACCAGGATCAGCTTGAACTGACGGTCAAGTGCGCCATGGGCGCCCTCGAGTTCGTGATAGTCCGCCGCGTGCGGCCGAATTGTCAGCCCTAGAGACTTCGCGGCCCCTCGCGCGACCTCGATGGCAGTGAGGTCGTCGGCGAGTTGCGCGTCGCTGCGGGTCGCTCGGGCCCTTGCTCGAATTGCGGCGAATTGGTCCATTCAGGCATCCAAATGGGTCAGCCAGAACACTTGGTCGTCGGCCGACAGGTTCGACGCGCGCACGGCTTCGGCGAAGCTGACTTTGTTGCCAGTCCGCCTGCCACCGGGCGCGAAATAGTCAGCCGCCGCGGCCATGGGTGACGACAAGTACGACCAAACGTCCGCGACGCGCGCGCCGGTCGCCTCCGCGATCCAGGCGACAAGCTTGCCTGGGATCGTGGCCTCATCGATCAGACCTCTGACCAATTGGCGCAAAATCGTCATGTCGATGCGGCACCGATCGGCCAGTGCTTGCAGGCCTTCCGTAGGGAGCGCCTCGAATGGATTCTCCGACGCTGGTGCCACACACTGCCAGAACCGCTCAAGGAGCTCGTTATGCCCCGCGACCGTTCGGCCAACCTCTCGTTCATCGTCAGGCAGATCACTGCCGTCAGAGGCGAACCACTCGGCCGCGAACGCAAGGATCTCATCACGAACCCGCGGATGGGCCTTGACGATCTGATCGATGCGGTCGGCGCTGGCGCCGGCTTCAAGTTCCTCGTGGACATCTGCGAGGATGTCGTCGAGCTCGGGGGTGGAAAGCGAATTTTCGCTCATGGCTTCACTCTTTCCCGCGCGCCGGTTCGCGCGCTCTTTGCCTCTCCCAGCGCCTTGCGGCGAACGTTCTGCAGTAAGTATCGGACGTTGCGGCCGGTGCAGTGCATCTCGACGCCTGCTTCGTCGTCCGTCATGCCCATCTCATAGGCGTAAAAGACCGCGCGGCGCTCGTTCTCAGTGAGCTTCTCGAGCAACTGGCTCAGCATCGCCTTCGCCTCGGCCAAGGGCATAGCGCGGTTCTGGGCGAAGGTGAGCGCGTCGACGATTTCCTCGCCCGTCGCCTCTGAATCCGTTGGGACCATGTCCTCTCTGGACACCTCGGTCCGACGTCGCAGACGCATCGCGGCGATGGCGTTCAAGTAGAGCCGCTCAGCTCCGGTCTTGAAACTCATCTCGAAAATATCGAGCCGATCTTCCGCTATCCATTCCAGCACCTTGCCCTGGACCCGCTCGTCAACCCACTCGCGGTCTCGCTCCGACAGACCCTTGGTCATCTGGTCCCCGGACCGCTCAATCCGTGAGAGGAAGGCGACCACTAGCGCGTCATATTCGGGCGTGGGCCGGTTGGGCCGGCAATTGCGCATTAGGTAGACCAACGTCTGCGGCTTGAGACGCCCTTCGGCCGCCAGCGCGAACGCCTTCGAGAGCGGCCATTCGAGAACCGCTTCGATCTCAGCTTCGACAGCAGGGTGGCGGGTGTGTGGCTTGCCCTCCTTGCTCTTGCCCAACAGTGGCGTCACCGCGACCTCCATGCAGTGGGTCCTCGTCTAGGGGCCGATCCGCTAAGTGCGACGATTCCGGAAAGAACCTTTTTGAGGTCGCGGAAATGCAATTCTGAATTGTCATTCGCCGTTCAGCAAGCTGAGGGCGCGCGTCGCGCTTCAGACACCCAGCCTACAGCGGACGTTTCGAACGTCACCCTTGAGTCGAGGCTGTGTAAAAACGCGAAGCAGTTCAGACTCGTGACATCGCCGTGTCGGGGGTCTTCGGATGAGCCGCTTCGTCGAGGGTGAGGATCGTAGGCAGTCCACGCTGTTGCCGAGCTGCCTGGACGACTACGTGGGCGAGGACAACCCGGCGCGGGTGATCGACGTCTTTGTCGACGAGCTCGATCTTGGAGAGCTGGGCTTCGCGGTTGCGCCGGCGGTCACCGGCCGCCCGGCGTACCATCCTGCAACCCTGCTGAAGCTCTACGTCTATGGCTACCTGAACCGCGTGCCGTCGAGCCGGCGGCTGGAGCGGGAGGCCGGACGCAACGTCGAGCTGATGTGGCTGACGGGCAAGCTCGCGCCGGACCACAAGACCATCGCCAACTTCCGCAAGGACCATGGCCCGGCGATCCAGGCGGCCTGCGCGCACTTCGTGGTGCTGTGCCGTCAGATCGGGCTTTTCACCCAGGCCCTGGCGGCGGTGGACGGCAGCAAGTTCAAGGCGGTGAACACCCGCGACAAGAACTTCACGGCCACGAAGCTGAAGAAGCGGATGGAGCAGGTGGCCGAGCACATCGCGGGCTACCTGGCCGACCTCGACACCGCCGACCGGCAGGAGGGTGCGGCCGCCGAGGCGCGGGTCGGGAAGCTGAAGGACAAGATCGCAACCTTGCGCGCGCAGATGCAGGCGCTGAAGGCCATGAAAGTCCAGGTGGCGGCCTCACCAGACGGCCAGATCTCGCTGACGGACCCGGACGCGCGGGCCATGGCGACCAGCGGCCGGGGCAGCGGGATCGTCGGCTACAACGTCCAGTCCGTCGTCGAGGCCGAGCACCATCTGATCGTCGCCCACGATGTGGTCATGACCGGCAGCGACCGCCAGCAGCTCACGGCGATGAGCGAAAAGGCCAAGGCCGCTATGGGTGTGGCCCGGGTCGAGATGCTGGCCGACCGCGGCTACTTCTCGGGCGAGGAGATCGTGGCCTGCGAGGCCATCGGCGTGACGCCCTATGTGCCCAAGCCTCTGACCTCCAACGCCAAAGCAGAGGGGCGCTTCGGCAAGCAGGACTTTACCTACGTGGCCGACCGGGACGTTTACCGCTGCCCGGCCGGCGCCCTGCTGCCTCACCACATGACGACCGTCGAGAAGGGGATGACCCTGCACCGCTACTGGGATCGGGCGAGCTGCCAAGCCTGCGCCCTTAAGCCCCAGTGCACGCCCAGCGTCGAGCGCCGCGTCACCCGCTGGGAGCACGAGGCGACCATCGAGGCCATGCAGCGGCGGATGGACCTGGCGCCGCAGAGCCCGATGAAGCTCCGCCGCCGGATCGTCGAACACCCCTTCGGCACGATCAAGACCTGGATGGGCTCGACCCACTTCCTGATGAAGCGGCTGAACAACGTGAAGACCGAGATCAGCCTCCACATCCTGGCCTACAACCTGAAGCGCGCCATGCAGATCCTCGGCGCCCAGCCGCTGATGGCGGCGATGAGGGCCTGAGCGCCGCCGCGTCTACACGCCGGCCAGCCGCCCGGCGCCGGGCGTTTTTACACAGCCTCCACCCATAGCGGACGTTGGGAGAGGCCAGCGCCGGCCCCTCCCTTTGCTGTCAGACCTCAAGCTGCTCCGACAACTCGAGCGCATCTTCGACCTCGATGCCCAAGTACCGGACAGTGCTCTCAAGCTTCCGGTGCCCAAGGAGCAGCTGGCAGGCCCTCAGGTTGCCGGTCTTCTTGTAGACCAGCGCGACCTTGGTCCGCCGCAGGCTGTGCGTGCCGTAGGCAGCAGGCTCGAGATCGACGAGTTGAACCCAGCGGTCGACCAGGCGTACTGGCGGGTGGTGACGTGGTCGCCGAAGCGACTTCGGCTTGGGAAGAGCCAGTCATCGGCGCGCCGGCCGCGGACCGCGAGCCAAGCCGCCAGCGCTTCCCGTGCTGGTTCGGTGATCTCGAACGGGACGGGTCGTCCCGTCTTCTGCTGGATCACCGTCGAGCGCGCTCGCAGCACGCCACCCGGAGCCACATCGCTGACCGTCAGCTTCACCAGATCGCAGGCCCGCAGCTTTGCGTCGAGCGCGCAATTGAACATCGCCAGGTCGCGACACCGCCCGCTCGTCTTCAGCTGCTGGCGGATCGCCCAGATGTGCTTCGGCTTCAGCGGTGCCTTCGGACCGATGATACGGCCTGCATTCCAGGGCTTCTTAGGGACTCGGAACATGTCGGGTTGGCGCATGGCCACCTCCCTTGAGGGAGCCCCTCGCCCCAGCCATCAAACAAGTGAGCGAAATCCTTCGGCGTCAGGCTTGCGCCATGTCTGGACGGCTCCCCGTTGGCAAGGGTGATCTGGAGCTCTGTGACGGCTGGTCGGTGCGGCCATGTCTTCGACCTGTTGGTGCGGCGCATGGGCCGCTGGCCATGATGCCCTCCGCGAGGCTGGGTCCCGACCAAAAGCACGGGCTCTGAGGCCCGCTGGCGCAATGGGTTTTCCCGCTTCCCGGTTCGACCGGATCACATCACTCCTTCGTCGCCCTTCCCAAGCTTGTCCGACGCCGAGGCGCCTGATTCCTTACGCGGCCTGCAGCACCGGCTCCCGGTAGGCCTCGCCGCTGGTCATGATCGCCCAGATCATCCGGGCGGTCTTGTTGGCCAGCGCCACGGCCGCGATCTTGGTCGTTCGCCGCGCCATCAGCTGCCCGAGCCAGGGCCGCCGGGTCCCGTGTCGCTCGGCGTAACGGATGACCGCCAGCGCGCCGACCACCAGCAGCTGGCGCAGGTAGCGGTTGCCCTGTTTGGTGATCCCGCCCAGCCGCGCCTTGCCGCCGGTGGAGTTCTGTCGCGGCACGAGCCCGATCCACGCGGCCAGGTTCCGGCCGGACTTGAAGGCGTGCGGATCCGGCACGCTCGCCACCATCGCGCTCGCCAGCACCGGCCCGACGCCGGGCACCGCCATCAGCCGGCGGCCGACCTCGGTCGCACGTGCGCTCGCCAGGATCATCCGGTCAGTCTCCAGCGCATGCCGGTTCACCACGTCGAGCTGCTCGGCCAGCAGCTTCAGGCAGATCCGCGCGCTCGCCGGGACACGCGCGTCGGTCTCGTCGCGGACGATCTCGATCAGACCCTGCAGCCCGCGCCGGCCGATCGGCGCCACCAGACCAAACTCCGCCATGTGCGCCCGGATCGTGTTGGAGAGCTCGATCCGGTGGCGCATCAGCGTCATCCGGGTCCGGTGGATCACCAGCACGCTCTGCTGCTCCGGCGCCTTCACCTCGACGAAGCGCATGCTGGGCCGCGTGACCGCCTCGTAGATCGCTTCAGCATCGGCCGCGTCGTTCTTCTGTCGCTTCAGGTAGGGCTTCACATACGCTGGCGGCATCAGCTTCACCTCGTGGCCGAGCTCGGTCAGCCGACGGCCCCAATGGTGCGCGGTGGCGCAGGCCTCGATCCCCACCCGGCAGGGCGGCAGCTTCTCGAAGAACGGGACCAGCTTCGCCCGCGTGAGCCGGCGCTGCACGATCACCTGGCCCTCAGCATCGACCCCGTGCACCTGGAACACCGACTTGGCGATGTCCAATCCCACCGTGACAACCTCTCCCATGGCGCTCCTCCATCTCAGCCGCGCCTAAACTGCGGCGGGTGGTAGGGAGCCGTCCACGGCATCAGAAGCGGAAGTTGGTTTCGCGCCCGAAACGAGACCTAGGACGGAAGGGCGAATTGGCTGGCCGGCGATAGTCCGTTCGGCGCCCGCTCGACGATCCTACCCTCCAGCGACGGGCGGCGGCGAGGATGTCTTCAGCGTCCGTCGCTTCGAGCGCTCGCCCGGTCGTCCTCGCGAGCGCCGGCGAGGATTCCGGGGAGCGAATAGTTGCCTTCATGGCAGGCGTCTTCCAGAATCCGCGCACTGCTTGCCTTAAAGGGAACCTCCGCTCGCCAGCTTTGTGTGTAGAGCGTCGGATCCGTCACCTTAACCTCATACAACAACTCACCGCTAGAGGTTCGGGTAAAGCGTTCGAGCACGGTCGTGGCGTTGGAAAGCCGGAGGCGCCCAAAGCGGAGTTGAGCAGTGGGCGGGAAATTCGTGGTCTCGATCACGAGAGTATCGCCCTCCCACCAGCCGATTTCATCCCCGTCCCAGGACGTAATCACTGATGGGGCGTGGCGATCGTACAGGCGCACGATGCGCAGCTCATGGTATTTCTCTGAATATAGGGCGACCTGGTTCCGGGTCTGAATGATCTGGATGTAGTTGCTGTCGGGGCTCGGGACGAGCGGTGGGCTGGCGTCCTCACCGAGGATGCATCGTTCCGTTAAGCTGCGGTCTTCCGGGTTATCACGGTGCGCGAGAGGGTTCTGGGGCTGATCGAGGCCAAACCGCTTCAGCGCTTCTGGCCGATACGGCAGACGCCCGTCGACGGGATCGACGATCATACCAGCTCGGATTTCCCCTCGGACCCGAGAAAACCCTTCGCCCATGTCGAAAGTAATGCGTTCGCTGTCGTCCTGCCCGACGTCCAGGCCAGCCGGCAGAGGATTGTCCTGGCGCATTTTCGCCGCGGCCATGGCGGCCTCTTCCGGCGTCATCACCACGTGGGGCGCGGAGAGTGGTCGCTCCAAGAAGGTGAAGGTCGCATTGCTCCAAACGCCCTGAAGATTGGGCTGGCCAAAGACAGTGCGAGGCGCGCGGTAAGGTCGCTCGGCGCCAAACGTGGGGGCCCCGGCGCCCAGGGTCATGAGGCATAGGAGAGCCAACAGAATGGTCCGCATTGCCCTGCCCCCAATCGCCAACCAGGCCAAGCTGACTTGCGCCGCACCGAACAGGTTCCGGAGGACCGCCTAAGCCCCGCGAGCGAGTTGAGGAAGTGCACATTTTTGACGCGCTCGTAGCGCTCCATCGCGCTCCGGTAGACCACATCGAGGATGGCCCGCTGCACGACGCGGTCTGCGACAGTGGCGACAACGATGGCTCGTTTGCCGGTCTTGCCCTTCCCTTTGGGGGCGGCGATGCCGAGCGCGGGCTTGAATCTATATTTGCGGTTCTTGAGGCGCCGCTGGATGTTTTGAATGTTCGCGAGGAGGTGGTCCTCGAACGCTTCTGCGGCGCGGCGTGTTTCGCGATTGCCCGAGTGCGCGGCATTGCTACGGATCACGCGCCAAGCCTTGAGGAGAAACTTCCTCTCTCGCACCCGATCGTAAAGGCTGGGCGTTGTCATCCGAGTGGCCTTTGGGTCTACGGTCGTCGACTCCTGGGCCGGGTGAGTTTGGCTTGATCCAGGGCCGGACGCGATGACACCGTCACCACGCCCGACGACCCGCACCCCAGGGCGAACCCCAAGGTCCCCGCCGCCATCCGCCTCGACGCTCACATGGAGCCCGAACCGCACGTCGCCGGAAATCTGCCCGGTCAGTGCGAGGGCGAACGCGAGTGCGCCCGCCGCCGCGAACCTCGTTTTTGCATCTGCGCCGACATTTGATGGTCCCCCTTCAGCGTAGCAGTTTTTGCCACGTGTCAAGTCGCCCGCCGGGCCCCCGCCGAGCGCCAGAATAATGTCCTTCGACCGTCCGGTAGGCGCATCGCGCGACGCCGGTCGTCGACTCCTGGGCCGGGTGAGTTTGGCTTGATCCAGGGCCGGACGCGATGACACCGTCACCACGCCCGACGACCCGCACCCCAGGGCGAACCCCAAGGTCCCCGCCGCCATCCG
>Ga0207660_10000577_pt1 | contig 24661 bp, 18 predicted proteins | sample KBSC73BmetaG_FD_184335 | JGI IMG/M metagenome (GOLD analysis project Ga0207660, IMG submission 184335) | Corn rhizosphere microbial communities from Kellogg Biological Station, Michigan, USA - KBS C7-3B metaG (SPAdes) (version 2) | ecosystem: Host-associated > Plants > Roots > Rhizosphere ... | reverse complement strand
CGGCGATGCGGTCAAGGTGCTCGACGGGCCTTTCGCGAGCTTCAACGGCGTCGTCGAGGAGCTCGATTTCGACCGCGGGCGGGTCAAGGTCAGCGTCTCGATCTTCGGCCGCGCGACGCCGGTCGAATTGGAGTTTGAGCAGGTGGAAAGGGTCAAGTAACGCCGAGCGCAAGGGAGCGTTTGCGAGAGGAAACGTGAGCTTGTGTCGAAGAGACGTCACTGACCCGGCCGGCGGGGCGCGAAGCCTAAGCTGAGCGAACCCGTCCGACGTGGTCACGCGATTCATTCGCGTGACCCTCCGCCAAACGCCCCCCATTTCCGACCCGATTTAAGCCGCGCGCCTAACCAGTTCGTAACCCTGTTCGCTTAACTTGCGGGTCTGCTCAAGGAGACCCGAAGTGACTGCCTCTGCTGCCCCCGCGCCGCCGTTCCAGCCGCGCATCTCACTCGCCGCTTTGCTTGCCGAGCTCGAGGCCATCCATGCCGAGATGACCTCGCGCATCGCCGCTCTGGGCGCCGTCGCCGACAGCCCGCAGCCCTCGAAGATGGAATATACCTCCGCCCGCCTGCGCCTCAGCCAGACGAGCATCGACAGGCGCTCGGCGGTGAACCGGATCCTCCGCTTCCTCGAGCAGCGCGGCCAGCCCGGCGACGCCGAGGCGGTGGCCAGGGTCCGCGCCGCCAACACCGAGCTCAACGTCCATTCCGTCGCCCACCTCGCCAAATGGCCGACCGAAAGCGTCGCCAACGACTGGCTCGGCTACCGCGAAGCCAGCCGCTCCATGCGCGAGCACATGCTGAAGACGGCGGAGGTTGAAGCCGGCATTTTGCGGGGCGTGCTCAAGTAAGTTCGCCCCGGGGCTCCTACCCCGAGCGCTTCCTTTCCAGGTCCTCCATCCGCCACCCGCCGAACAGCGCCCGCTCGGGGTGATGCGGCGCCTTGTTGGGATCGGCGTTCGACCAGCCCGTCACCTGCGCCAGGTCCGGCAGCCCCAACGCATTGCCTCCGTCCTGAGCTTGCCCGAGGGCCAGCTCGCGCCGCACCGCCTCGCCCGCCGGCCCCGACGCCGGCTCGCCCCGCTCCCACCGCTCCACCTCGGCGACCTCGAAGCGCTCGCGGTCGCGCTGCAGCCGCGCCTCGTACATCGCCGCCAGCCGGAACGAATAGGCTTCCTCGCTCTCCCCCGGCCGCTTGCGGATATGCGGCGGCTCGGCGGTGAGCCGCGCCTCCTTCTGATGCAGATAGAGAAGCTGCAGCGCCTGGTTGGCGGTCATCGGCGGCATCGCCGGCCGGTCGTTCTTGCGCCAGTCGTCATGCTCGTGGCTGCCGGCGTCGAAGCTTTCGATCAGCGCCGTCTCGAGCTCCAGATAGCCGTCCTCGATCGCCATCCGCATCTCGCGAGCGAAGCCGGGGTCGTTGCGCTTGCGCCGGTGGAAAGCCGCCTCCGCCGCCCCGACCGCCGCCGCGGCGAGCGAGATGTTGCAAGTCACGGAGAGCGTCGCCAGGAACGCCTGCTCCGCCTCCCACGTCAGCTTCCCCGGCTGCGCCCGGCGGATCTGGCAAGTGCCGTCCTTCAGCCGCACCACAACCGCTTCGCCGCCCGCGGTGCGGAACCTCCCCTCCGCTTCAGGGGAGGGGCTGGGGTGGGGCCTGCGCCCCTTCGCCAGCCGCGCCTGAGCCGCGACCAGCTCCGCATCCCACCGAAGCGCAAACGCCGGATGCACCCGCCGCCGATGCTGCATCGTGCCATATTTCAAGCCCAGCTCCCGGCAAGCCAGCCGCACATTGGCCGTGCGGCGGAGGGCTCTGAGGAAGGCGCGGTTCTCGAGGACCTGCGTGCGCGTGAAAGGTCTGCTCACTCACAGCGTGGAGCAAATGAAATCCTACATTTCAAGAATTTCCTTGCAGCGAGGCGCGTGATTGCGAGCGCAGCGCGGCAATCCAGCGCTAGGTCGCTCTTTTCTTTGGCCGCTTTGTCCGCCAAGGTGACGGCGCTCGGGCGCCGGCCGGACAGGGGAACACCGTTTTGCAAATCGATTCTGTTAGCGTTCCGAGCAATGCGCCCATCGCTGATGCCGTGATCGTCCAGCAGGGCAAGCTGCTCGATTTCATTGACGGGTCAACTCAGCGGCCCGAAACGCCGGAAGAGTATGTTCGCCAAGAAATTTTGAAATCTCTTGTCCGCGAATATGGATACGCCAAAAGCCAGGTTTCCGTTGAATTCACCCTACGCGTCGGGTCCCAACGACCGAGGGCGGATATCGCCATATTCGAACCCGGCGAACAGCACGTACAAGAGCGCGCTAGAATTATCGTCGAATGCAAATCCGAAAAGGTCAAGTCGTCCAGTCGTAAAGACGGCGTTGGCCAGCTCCAGTCGTATATGGCGTGTTGCCCAAACGCGGCCTTCGGAATGTGGACGAACGGACTCGAACGTTACTGCTTTCGAAAAATCGAGGATGACGGCGTCCTCAAGTTTGTCGAAGTGCCCGATCTCCCGCCATTCGGTCGGGTGGATTTTGACATCGAGCGACCTCGCTTTGACCAGCTCAGGCCGGCTTCGTCGGACGCGCTTTTGTTCGCGTTCAGACGATGCCACAATTACATAGCAGGCAACCAAGGGCTGCAAAAACCCGAGGCCTTCTGGGAGCTACTGAAGCTGATCTTCTGTAAGATTCATGACGAGCGCGCGTCGGACCTAGTGAACTTCTACGCATCATCATCAGAGCGATATAATATAAATGGCCAAATGAAGGTAAAATCGCGACTCGACAAACTATTTGATGCGGTAAAAACTGAATACCCGACTATCTTCCGTGAGCGAGATGAAATCGAGCTTAAGCCAGCCGTCCTCGCATATCTGGTCAGCCAGCTACAGATGTACTCCCTTTTGGAGAGCGACGTAGATGTCAAAGGCCGCGCCTATGAAGAAATAGTGGGAGCAAATTTGAGAGGGGATCGCGGGGAATTTTTCACGCCGCGGAATATATGCAGCATGGCAGTTGCGATGCTTGACCCAAGTGAATCTGATTTGATTGTAGATCCAGCGTGCGGGACTGGCGGCTTTCTCATCACGGCAATGAACCACGTCATTGATAAGATTCATGCCGTCGAAACACAAAAATGGGGAACGAACGTCGAGCGGATCGAAGGTGCAGTTCGCGACAGAGTTCAGCGGTACGCGCGAAATTTCATCGTCGGGATGGATTTGAATCCCAACTTGGTCAAAGCGTCGAAGATGAACATGGTGATGAACAATGATGGCTCGGGCGGATTGTTCCAAGCTAATTCTTTGACGTCTCCCGCTCTGTGGGAAGACGAACTTCGAGCCAGGAAAATAATGGGAAACGTAGATATCATATTCACAAATCCGCCTTTTGGGTCGAAAATACCAATCGACGACCCCAGTATTCTGGAGCAGTATGAACTTGGGCACGTTTGGCAGTACCAAAGAGATAGCGATATCTGGTTAAAAACAGCGGTCATCCATAAATCCCAGCCACCCGAAATCCTATTCATTGAAAGATGCATTCAACTTCTCAAAGAAGGCTCCGGGAGAGCCGCGATCGTCTTGCCGGATGGGATATTGGGTTCGCCAGGGCTCGGTTATGTGCGCCAGTGGTTGTTGGATAACGCGACAATCTTAGCAAGTGTCGATCTTCACGCTGATACCTTCCAGCCACACGTCAGCGTCCAAACGAGCGTGTTGGTGGTTCGACGTAAAACGCAGACCAAAATGGCGGTTGAGAAGGCCGCAGGGGCGGCCAACTTGTACGACGTCTTCATGGCTCTTGCGGAACACATCGGACACGACAAACGAGGGAACATAACGTACGTCAGGGACGAGAGCGGAAACGAAATCGTCGAAGAGGTCGACGAGTTAGTAAAAGAATATGAAGACGGCCGACCCGTCTACAGAGTTCAACGGAATCAGCGAAAAGTAATCGACGATAATACGCTGCAAATCGCTCAGGCATTCCGATCGTGGTTGATCGAGCGAGATTAACTCCGCCGCGGCCTCGGCAAGAGAATTGGCGGTGGCACGAAGCCACAGTTGCAGCGGTCTCTGTCGCGAAACTTTCTCGCGGCGACCGTCGAATGGAGGCCGCCAGTTACCTCGACCCCGGCTACGCAACCAGAATTGCCATCACGTCGAAGAGTTCGGGCTGGCTTGAATTGAGCGAAGTCGCGCGAGTCTGGCAACCTAGCCGCCTGAAGGGCATTCAGGTCGCCCCTGAACACGGAACGCCCTTCCTATCCGCCACTCAGGTATTCGCGGAACGGCCGACTGCCAGAAAGTGGCTTGCAGCCGACAGAACGCCAAATGCCGAACAGCGACTCATCCCGCACGGCACTATCTTGACCACGTGCTCTGGGAACGTCGGGCGAACCACAATCGCGCATTCACGATTGAGCGGAGCCTTCATTTCCCATGATTTGCTGAGGCTCGAGCCACGAGCTCCCGGGTGGCGCGGATGGATATACGCTTACCTCCTCGCTCCAAGCGTGCGCGGCCTATTGCAAGCCGCCCAATATGGACACGTGATTAAACACCTCGAGACGAGTCATCTTGATGGCATGCCAATCATTGAGATTGACGGCGAAAGCCGCGCCTCATTCGAAACGTTGTTCCAAGAAGTCCTCCGGCGTCGCGACGAGGCGTTCGATCTACGTGATCAAGCCGAGCAGTTGCTGGGAACTGCCCTTGGCGTGGAACGCGATGGCGCGAAGCGCGATCTCGTTGTCTTCGCCGCCAGCTCGCGCGATCTCCTGACGGGCCGCCGAAGGCTAGACGCAAGTTATTACTCTCCTGCGGCGCGCGACGTCTTAGCCAGCATCGCTAATTCGAAGTGTAAGACGGAGTCTCTCGGAGAGCTGTGCAGTCGTGTTTGGTGGGAAACGCGTTTCGCAAGAGTGTTCGGTTCGACCGGCGCGCCGTACATGAGTTCAGACGAGCTATTTTCAATCGACCTTCCATCCGTGAAGAGGGTCAAGCTTGAACCAATCGAACGGCCAGAGAGGTTTTTTGCAGAAGCGGGATGGCTTCTGCTCGCGTGTTCAGGGCAAACGTACGGAATCAACGGAAGCGTTGCACTAATGACTCGGCAGCACGAGGAATACTTTTTTTCACATGACCTGATCCGGTTGGCTCCAAAGGCCGGCCGCGTCGATCCAGGATATCTATTCGCTTATTTGGGGCACCCAACAATCGGCTATCCGCTGCTCATTCGTTTAGCATACGGCTCATCGATCCCGCACCTGGATCCGGCTGACGTTTCATCTGTACCGGTTGCGCGATTGAATCCGTCTCTGGAAAAGGAGATCGGCCAAATAGCCTCTCAATCTGCAGAACTTCATCAAAGTGCGCGTGAACTAGAAGGTCGCATGGCTCAATCTGCGGAGGACATTCTGCAAGCGTTCATAGCTGGGCGAACCTTCTCTAGCTTCGCTCGTGGAGCCCTCAGATTGGTTCAAAATTCGGCTTGATTGTTCGCTAGTCGGGATCGGCTGACCTGGTTCACGTACCTGGAGCACGGCAATGCGCTCATGGCTTATCCGTCTTGGCAAATTCGGCGAGAAGGAGGCTCATGCCCTTCAGTCTGGCGAGCTAGTGACAGGTTGGCAGCTCGGCAGTCTGAAGGGAGCCACCACCAAAGAAGCAATTCTGCCAGTCGTTACAGCTGCGCAGCCTGATCAGAAGCCGGGCACTCTCGCGAACTGGGCCGTCCAGCTCAACCAGTTCCTGAATGCAATCAAACCCGGTGATCTCATGATACTGCCGATGAAGACCACCGGGCAGCTCGCCATAGGTGAGGTCGTTGGCGACTGGTTTCAGACACCGGAGGGTAATCCGAGCCGAAAGGTGAAATGGCTCCGCACCGACCTGCCACGGCAAGCAATGAAGCAGGATTTGCTCTTCAGTCTCGGAGCAACGCAGACCGTAGCCGAAGTGAGTAGGAACGAGGCTCCGAAGCGCTTCCTGGAGGCAGCAAAGACCGGTCAAGATCCGGGTCCAAGCATCAAAACTGCACCCTCGCCCAAAAGCGCTGCGGTTGCTCAAGAGCCTGTCACCGACGAGGGCCACGTCGACTTGGCTGAAACAGCTCGCGACCAGATTGAACGCTACATCTCTGCGCACTTCGCGGGGCACGCGTTCACTCAGCTCATTGCGGCTATTCTGCGCGCTCAAGGGTACCAAGCACGGGTTTCTCCACCAGGGGCTGACAAGGGCGTCGACATCGTCGCTGGTCAAGGAGCGCTCGGGTTCGACGGCCCACGGTTGGTAGTGCAGGTGAAATCGGGCGACATTGTCGTTGATCAGCCGACGTTGCAGGGGCTGATCGGCTGTGTGGCCGACACCCACGCAGAGCATGGACTTTTCGTCTCATGGTCCGGCTTCAAGTCGCCCGTACGACAGCGCGTGAATGAACTGTACTTTCGCGTGCGCCTCTGAGACCGCCAGGACATCCTTGATGCGCTATTCTCAGTCTACGAAAAACTTCCAGAAGAGATTAGGGCCGAACTGCCACTTAGGCGCATCTGGACGATCGTTCCGGAAGAGTCGGACGCTTCCTAAGGCGACAGAAGCTACCCTTCACAATTCCTATTCCCTCGTGTAGGGGCGCCGCTCCAGCGAAAACTGGATCGTCTGCGGGAGAGCGCTTCGGCGTTCGCTTGGACCGCTAAACTTGAACGGATTCGCAGTGCCTGCTGGCACCGCGGCGCAGTAACAGAGTGAGACCATGGCAAAGAAAATCACCGGCTATATCAAGCTGCAGGTGCCCGCGGGCACTGCGAATCCGGCGCCGCCGATCGGCCCGGCGCTCGGCCAGCGCGGCGTCAACATCATGGAGTTCTGCAAGGCGTTCAACGCCGCGACGCAGGATCTCGAGAAAGGCGCTCCGATCCCGACCGTGATCACCGTCTATGCGGACCGCTCCTTCTCCTTCACCACCAAGACCCCGCCGGCCTCGTTCCTTTTGAAGAAGGCGGCGCGAATCCAGAAGGGCTCGTCGGAGACCGGCAAGGTCAATGCGGGGACCATCCGCCGCTCGCAGCTTCGCGACATCGCCGAGCAGAAGATGAAGGACTTGAACGCCAACGACCTCGACGCGGCGTCGAAGATCATCGAAGGCAGTGCCCGCGCGATGGGGCTCACCGTGGTGGAGGGCTGAAGCGATGGCGAAGCTTTCCAAGCGGCAGAAGAACCTGTCTCCGGTCGACCGCGACCGCTTCTACGGCGTCGATGAGGCGATCGGGCTGGTCAAGTCCAACGCCACCGCCAAGTTCGACGAGACGGTCGAGGTCGCGCTGAACCTCGGAGTCGACCCGCGCCACGCCGACCAGATGGTCCGCGGCGTCGTCTCGCTCCCAAAGGGCACCGGCAAGACCGTCCGCGTCGCCGTGTTCGCGAAGGGCGGCAAGGCCGACGAGGCCAAGGCCGCGGGCGCGGATGTCGTCGGCGCGGAGGACCTGATGGAGCAGGTCCAGGGCGGTCAAATCGACTTCGATCGCGTCATCGCGACGCCCGACATGATGGGCGTCGTCGGACGGTTAGGTAAGGTGCTCGGGCCGAAGGGCCTGATGCCGAACCCGAAGCTCGGCACGGTGACCATGGACGTCGCCAAGGCCGTTGCCGACGCCAAGGGCGGCCAGGTCGAGTTCCGGGTCGAGAAGGCCGGAATTGTCCACGCCGGCATCGGCAAGGCCAGCTTCTCCGAAGCCGACCTCGCCGAGAACTTCCGCGCGTTCATGGACGCGATCGTCCGGAACAAGCCGTCGGGCGCCAAGGGCAAGTTCATCACGAAGGTCTCGGTGACCTCGACGATGGGCCCGGGCGTGAAGGTCGATCTCGAGCAAATCGCCGGAGCTTAAGCTCCGCGACCTGTTCGCGCTCTCGCGCGTCTGCGCTGCAAGAGCGTGCAGACGAGAAGGCCCGGGTGAAGCATCGCTTTGCCTGGGCCTCTTCGTGTCTGCGCAGCGTGTTGCGGCGGAGCAACAGTTTGGCTGCTTTGCAATTGCTTCTCTGGCGAAAGCGGTTCTCCGCGGGTAAAGCTGCAAATCAGCCCGAACAGGCGAACGAAAGGGGTTCGTACATGCGCAAATATCTGCTTGCCGCTGTTGCAGCGGCGGCCATCTCGACGCCGGCGGTTGCCCGCGACGGATCATTCTACATCGGCGCCGATTTCGGCCTGATGAAGCCGCAAGACACGATCATGCAGACGACGGTCAACTTCGGTGGTGTCACCGGACTGCGGACGAACAGTCAGGGATTCACCGTCGACTATAAGACCGGCGTCGATGGCGACGTGAATGCCGGTTACGACTTCGGCATGTTCCGCGTCGAAGGCGAGGTCGCGTACAAGCGCGCCGGCGTCCACGACACGCGTCTCGACGAGGTGCTGCTCGGCAACCTCACCGCTGCGACGGGCGCCGTTCCGACGCTCACCAACACCAATTTCCGGATCGACAACAGCCACCTCAGCATCCTTTCGTTCATGGCCAATGCCATGCTCGACTTCGGTGATGACGAGTGGGGCGGGTTCGCCGGTGCGGGCGCGGGTATCGCGAGCGTGCACCTGTTCGGCGACCACTCGAACAAGTTCGCGCTGCAGGGCTTTGCCGGGCTGCGCCACGGGATCACGCCGAACCTCGATCTCAGCCTCAAGTATCGCTACTTCGTTACGGGCAAGGTCGACTTCGACAGCCATTTCGGGACAGTTCCCGATTTCCCGTTCTCGGCGAGCGGTCATGTGCATACGCACAGCATCCTGCTGGGCCTGACCTACAACTTCCTGGCCCCGCCGCCGCCGCCGCCTCCTCCTCCGCCGCCTCCGCCGCCTCCGGCGACGCAGACGTGCCCGGATGGGTCGGTGATCCCGGTGACCGCGGCCTGCCCGGTTCCGCCGCCGCCCCCGCCGCCTCCGCCGCCACAGCGTGGCGAGCGCGGCGAGTAAGCGACTTCGTTTCTCGCTCCGAGACAGGAGCAAAACAGCCCGGGCAAGGCAACGCCTCGCCCGGGCTTCTTTTTGTCGAGCCGCTCCATCTTTCCATCGAAGCTCAGCGCCCCTAGTCCATGCCGGCGGCTAGCGGTCAGCGCGTGTAGCGGGAGGTTTCATGAAAACGGTTGCGGTTCTTCTGGCGTCGGCGGCGCTCGCCTTCACAGCTCCGACGGCCGCTGCGCCGGTCGGGCACGTCGACACTGTCGACCCGTCACTTCCGACGCAGCTTCCACGGACGGCGATCCCGCATCATTATGCTATCACGGTCACGCCGCACGCGGAGCGCCTGAGCTTCGACGGCAACGCGGTCATTGACCTCAACGTCATAAAGCCGACCAAAGAGCTGGTCCTCAATGCCGCCGAGCTGAAGCTCGCGTCGGCGAGCCTGCGCCCGGCAAAGGGCGGCGCGCAAATCGCCGCGAAGATCAGCCTAGATCCCGATGCGCAAACCGCGACGCTCGCCTTTCCCCGCACGCTGACGCCCGGGGCCTATCATCTCGCGATTGCTTATTCCGGCGTGATTCATACCCAGGCCAACGGCCTGTTCGCCCTCGATTACAAGAACAAGGAGGGCAAGGACGCGCGGGCACTGTTCACCCAATTCGAGGCGGCCGACGCCAGGCGCTTCTTCCCCGGCTGGGACGAGCCCGACTACAAGGCCACTTTCGACCTGACCGCGCGCGTGCCGGCGAACACGATGGCCGTCGGGAACATGCCGGCAGCCTCATCCAAATCGCTTCCGGGTGGCCTGAAAGAGGTGCGTTTCCAGACCACGCCGACCATGTCGTCTTACCTGCTCTTCTTCGGCGACGGCGATTTCGACCGCATCACCAAACCCTCGGCGGGGCGCGAAGTCGGTGTCGTGATGTCGCGCGGGAACGGCCCGAAGGGGCAGCTTGCGCTCGACGCGGAAGCCCAGATCCTGCCTTACTACAACGAATATTTCGGGACGCCCTTCCCGCTCCCCAAGCTCGACAATGTCGCAGGGCCGGGTCAGTCTCAATTCTTCAGCGCCATGGAGAATTGGGGCGCGATCTTCACCTTCGAGCGCAGCCTTCTCGTCGACCCGGCATTCACCTCCGAGGCCGACCGGCAGCGCATCTTCGGCACCGAGGCGCACGAAATGGCGCACCAATGGTTCGGCGACCTCGTCACCATGGGCTGGTGGGGCGACATCTGGCTGAACGAGGGCTTCGCCAGCTGGATGGCGACCAAGGCGACCGAGCATTTCCATCCCGATTGGGGCGCCGATATCGACCATGTCGCGGCTCGCGAAGGTGCGATGGGGCAGGATTCGTTCCGATCGACGCACCCGGTCGTCCAGGACGTGCGAACGGTCGAGCAGGCGAACCAGGCATTTGACGCGATCACTTATTCGAAGGGTGAATCGGTCCTCTCGATGCTCGAGGGCTTCGCCGGCCCCGACGTGTGGCAGCGCGGAATCCAGTCCTATATTGCGAAGCACGCGTACCAGAACACCAAGACCGCGGACCTGTGGAACGCGATCGAAGGCGCCGGAGCGACGGGCCTCGCCACGGTCGCGCGCGATTTCACTGACCAGCCCGGCATCCCGCTGATCGAGGTCGGCCCCGCACAGTGCGTCGGCGGACGGACCATGGCGACGCTGACGCAAAGCCAGTTCTCGAACGATCAGCGCGCGGAAGTGACCGCGCATCCCCTGAGCTGGCATGTGCCGGTCCGGGCGAGTGCCGGCGGCGAGCCCGCGCAAGTGGTGACGCAGGGCGCGACGACGCAGCTCGCCGTCCCCGGATGCGGTCCGCTCCTCATCAATGCCGGGCAGACGGGTTACTATCGAACGCTGTACCAACCGGCGCAGGCGCAGGCGCTCCAAGGAGCATTTCTCCGGCTCGGCGCGGTCGACCAGTTTGGAATCTTGAACGATCAGCTGGCGCTATCGAACGCCGGTTATCAGCCGTGGGCGATCGGCCTCAACCTTCTCAGCGAGGTGCCGGACAACGCCAATCCGAAGCTCGTCGAAGCTGCGCTGGGCCACTGGGCCGGATTATACGAAGTCCTCGACAGCAATCCTGCCGCACAGGCAGCGATCGCCGCTCGGGTGAGCCGCACATATGGACCCCGGCTGCAGCAACTGGGCTTTGTGCCGAGAGACGGTGAGCCGGCGCTCGACGCCCTCCTACGCTCGAACCTGATCAGAACCCTCGGCGCGATGAAGGACCCATCGGTGCTTGCCGAGGCGCACCGGCTGTTCACTGCATGGCTGTCGGACTCAAACGCGATTCCGGGCTCGCTGAAAACGACCTGGCTCGGCGTGATCGCGCGCAATGCGGACGAAGCGACCTGGAATGCGATCCACGCCAAGGCACAGGCGGCGACCGGCTTTGCCGAACGCAACTCGCTCTATCAGCTGCTTGGCGCGAGCAATAACGACACGCTCGCACGCCGAGCGCTCGACCTCGCGCTAACCGAAGAGCCGGGCAAGACGACGCGTTCCGGAATCATCAGCGCGGTCGCCCGTCAGCACCCCCGCATGGCGGTCGACTTCGTCCTTACGCATCTCGCCGAGGTCAACCAGCTCATCGACATTTCCGGGCGGTCGCAATTCATGGAGCGGCTCTCCGGCGGAAGCAGCGATGTCAGCTTGGTTCCGCTTCTGCAGTCCTACGCCAATGCGAACCTCGCGCCGTCGGACCGCAAGCCGATCGAGCAGGCGATCGACCGCATCCAGTTCGAGGCGGGCAAGCTGCCACGCGAGCGGACGGAAGTGGGCGCTTGGCTGCAGGCACATCCGGTCTGACCAGAGGGTTGATCGAGCGGCATATTTCGCTATAGGCCGCACTCGCGTGACGGCTCTGCCGGAACGCACTCGTCCGAGACAGCTGCCGCCCCGAGCCCGCAAAGGCAACGGACTTAATCTGCAGCCGAGACGGGGACAGGAATCATTCGGAAGCGGCCACCGCTTCCGTCGTGCGTTGCTTGGCAGCGCCGCCGATCCCAACCCCACGGACATGAATGGCCCGCGCAGGTTCGCTCGGGCTTTTGTTGAACCTCGCTCGAAGTACCACTTCGAGCGAAATGTTGGAGTTGGCATGGATCGATCGCAAAAATCCGATCTGGTCGACGAGCTGAAGAACGTCTTCTCCGCGACGAGCGTGGTTGTGGTCACCCGCAACCACGGTCTCACGGTCGCGCAGTCCACGGACCTGCGCCTGAAGATGCGCGACGCCGGCGCCCAGTTCAAAGTTGCGAAGAACAGCCTTGCCCTGATTGCGCTCGAGGACACGCGCTACAAGCCGATCGGCGACCTTTTGAAGGGTCCGACCGCGCTTGCGACGTCCGGAGACCCCGTCGCGGCGGCCAAGGTGGCCGTCGATTTCGCCAAGACGCACGACAAGTTCGAGATCGTCGGCGGAGCGATGGGCGACACGGTCCTCGACGTGAACGGGATCAAGGCGCTTGCCGCGCTGCCGTCGCTCGACGAACTGCGTGCGACCATCGTGGGCCTCATCCAGGCGCCCGCGAGCAAGATCGCCCGCACGGTCAACGAGCCGGCTGCGCAGCTGGCACGCATCTTCGGCGCTTACGCGGCCAAGGAAGCCGCCTGAGCAACCATTTTCATCAACGCACGACAACAAGGGGCTGATGCCCCCCACCAAGGAGTATCAAATGGCTGACATCACCAAGCTGGTCGACCAGCTTTCCGAACTGACGGTTCTCGAGGCGGCGGATCTCGCCAAGGCGCTCGAGGAGAAGTGGGGCGTTTCGGCCGCGGCTGCGGTTGCGGCGGCTCCGGCTGCCGGCGGCGGCGCTGCCGCTGCTGCTCCGGCGGAAGAGAAGACCGAATTCGACGTCATCCTGACCGGCGACGGCGGCAAGAAGATCAACGTGATCAAGGAAGTCCGCGCGATCACCGGCCTTGGCCTCGGCGAGGCGAAGGCGCTGGTCGAAGGCGCTCCCAAGCCCGTCAAGGAAGGCGTCAACAAGGAAGAGGCCGAGAAGATCAAGAAGCAGATCGAGGATGCCGGCGGCACCGTCGAGCTGAAGTAAGCTTCTCGACCTTTCGCAAGATGGAAGGGGCGGCTCCTGTCGGGGCCGCCCTTTTTCATTTACTGAACCCTGCGCCGGTTCGGCGGCACCTAATCGCCATGCACTTTGGCGGAATGCTGCGTCGGTACCGACGGCGGTGGCTGGACCTCGTTGTGTCGATCTACGTTTATAACGAGCACCGCGGCTACACCGCGCTCGATGACCTGCTGGCAGCGGTTCGGGCCGACGGCCGGATCGACGCGGCCTTCGTCGCGCAGCTCGAACAACACCGGGCCGACGAGCATAAACATTATCTGATGTTCAAGCGCTGGTTCGAGAGACGGCGCCAGATGCCTTTGTTCGTCGACCGCACGTGCGGGCACATCGATCGATTCATCGAGATCATGTTCGGAGCGACCATCGACCACATCGACACAACCGCAATGGTTCGAGACGAGCGCAATTTCGAGAAATTGTGCCGTATCGTGGCGCTGACGGAGCGGCGCGGCTATCGGCAGGTCCAGACGCTGCTAACCCATCTGTTCGTCCGCGAAGATCGGCATCTGACGAAGATTTTCGAGGTGATCCGCGACGATGAGCCGCGCCACTGGGCGCCCTACGAGAGATGGCTCCGGCGCCACCAGTGCCGCGAGCCGGCGTGGTGGGAGCGCTGGATCGACGGCCTTATCCATTCGGAGCTGCTGGCGTTCAAGCTGCCGCTGCTGTTCCTGACACCGGTCCGCCGGCGTCGACGTTGGCCGGACGAAGACGCACGAGGTTCGAAAAAACGTCTTGCAGCCGGCGCGGCGCGTTAGCCGAGAGTTACAGCCAGGGCGGCAAAGAACAGGGCGCCCGCCGCAAGATTGACGACGAGGACGGCCGCGGAGCTCATGTCCTTTGCGGCGCCGATCTCCGAGTCATGGGATGGATGGATGCGGTCGAGGAGCGCTTCGATGGCGCCGTTCATCAGCTCTGCGGCGAGCGCAATGGCGAGAAGAGCGACAACGGACAACAGCCAGGGAAAGCTCGCGCGTGCAGCGAGAAGGACCAGCACCGCGACCGCGGAAAGCATCAGCTGAGTGCGCAAGCTCCGCTCGCGCTTCCAGCCTTCCGCAAGGCCGGCCAATCCATTTCGGAACCGGCGCGGCAAGGCGCGGTCCTTGTGCTCGCTCATGGCGCTGCATCGCGCCAGACCGCCGCTTCCGCAAGTAGCCGCAGCTTACCTCTGCAGACGCGCCACGAACGCGTCGATTGCGGCAATGGCCTCAGGCTCGCTCAGCGTCGGGGCATGCCCTACTCCGGGCACCGTCACCGATTTCATGTTCGGCGCCCCCTCGTGCATCTTCTGAAGCGCGGCCGCGCTCAGCAGGTCACTCAGCTCGCCGCGAACGACCAACAGCGGCTTTTCTGCCAGGACGCGGAACAACGGCCAAAGATCGACGCGGGGCGCCGGACCCTTGGTCTGAAACGGGAGAGCGATTGCGCGATCGTAATCGAAGACGATCCGGCCCTGGCGCTGGCGACAGACACGCCGTGCCATCTTCACCCAATCATAATGGCTGTAGTTCGGATGCGCGTTGCCGTTGATCCGGGCGAGCGCGTCCGCCGCTTCGTCCCAAGTCGCGAACGGGCCGCCCTTGCCGACATAGGACCCAATCCGATCAAGCCCCTCGGCGGACATCTCAGGGCCGATATCGTTGAGGATCGCGCCCGTGATCCGCTGCGGCGCCATCGCTGCGAGCGTCATCGTGACGAGGCCGCCCAGTGACGTTCCCACGAACACCGCCCGCTCGATCGCCAGCTGATCGAGCAACACGATGACGTCCGCGGCGTAGGTCATCGGCGTGTATCTTGCCGGCAACGGATCATAGTCGCTCATCCCCCGGCCGCGGAAATCCAGCGCGATCACGCGCCGGGCAGGCGAATAATCTTCGGCGAAGGCCGCGAAATCGCGCGCGTTGCGAGTAAGGCCGTGAAGGCACAGCAGCGGCAGCTTGCCGGACGCGCCGGCATAGTCGCGGAAGTGGAGACGAAGGCCGTCCGCGGTGACCACAAAGCGGTCGCGAAAGGCTGCTTCTCCGGCCTCTGGGTCCAAATCGCTTCCTCTCGTCCTTCGAACATCAATCGGGCGCCGCTTTCCGTTTTTCCAAGCTCAGATTAGGGTGCCCGGCGATGCGGCAATATCTCGATTTGATGCAATTGATCCTCGACCGCGGCGTCGAGCAAGAGGACCGAACCGGGACAGGCACACTCTCCTGGTTCGGAGCCCAGATGCGGTTCGACCTCTCGGACGGCTTCCCGCTGCTGACGACCAAGAAACTGCACCTGAGGTCGATCATCGTCGAGCTTTTATGGTTTCTGCGCGGCGACACCAACGTGCGCTGGCTCAACGAGCGCAAGGTCAGCATCTGGGACGAGTGGGCGGATGAGAATGGCGACCTTGGACCGGTCTACGGCAAGCAATGGCGCAACTGGGAGACTAGCGATGGTCGCGACATCGACCAGATCGCGAACCTCATTGAGCTGATCCGCCACGATCCTTATTCGCGCCGGCAGATCGTCACCGCGTGGAATCCGGGCGAGATCGCCGAGATGGCGCTCGCGCCGTGCCACTGCCTGTTCCAGACACAGGTCGCGGGCGGGCGGCTCAACCTCCAGCTCTACCAGCGCAGCGCGGACATCTTCCTCGGCGTGCCGTTCAACATCGCGTCCTATGCGCTGCTGACGCACATGCTGGCGCGTGAATGCGGGCTCGACCCCGGCGTGTTCGTATGGACCGGCGGGGACTGCCACCTTTATTCAAATCACATCCAGCAGGCGCGGCTGCAGCTGACGCGCGAACCGCGGGATCTTCCGCGTCTGGTGATCAAGGATCGCGGGCAATCGCTATTGGATTACGAGCCCGAAGATTTCGTTTTCGAGAATTACGACCCGCATCCGCATATCTCGGCGCCGGTTGCGGTTTGATCCTCAGCTGACGGCCGCTTCAGCCAAGAAAATAACGCATGCGCAATGGAGCACTTCGCGCAAACCCGCGTTACCAAAGCCCGTAAAGGAAGGGAGAAGCAGAAATGCTCCAGAAACTGACCACCGTCGCCCTGCTTGGGCTCGCACTGACGATCGCCGCATGCAACACCGTTCGCGGTGCCGCTCGCGACGTCAACTCCGTCGCCAACTGCACCGAAAACGCGATGGGCGGCGGGACGCGTTGCTAACCGTCCACTAAGTTCAGTGGACATACAGCTGTTTCGGTGATTCATTGTCGTTCCGGAAGTTCGAAGGGAGGGACGACAATGGTCCAGAAGCTCGTAACCGCGGCGGTGCTTGCGGCCTGTTTCGCGATCGCTGCCTGCAACACGGTGCGTGGCGCTGCCGCTGACGTCGGCTCGGCCGCCAACTGCACCGAGAATGCGATGCACGGCAGCCAGTGCTGAACAGCCAAGTCGCCGAGTAAAATACCCCGCCGGAGAGACGATCTCCGGCGGGGTATTTCTTAGGCTTGTCCGCTTTCCTATTCGCGGAGGTAATCGCCGGCGTCGGCATCGAGGCCGTGCCCGCTCGGAGCGACCTCGGCCAGCGGGTCTTCGCCGGTGCCTGCGGTATCGTCACGCGGCGTCCGCGCGAGCTCGGCCGCGCGAAGCTCCTCCGCCGAGTCCGGCGCGACCAGCGCTTCCTGCATCCGGTTGTGCGCAGCGCGAAGCGCCGTGTCACGGGCCGAGGCAGCGACACGCAGGCGGTTCATGCCCGCCCCGGTGCCGGCCGGGATCAGACGCCCGACGATCACGTTCTCCTTGAGACCCTGAAGCGTGTCGACCTTGCCCTGGACCGCGGCTTCGGTGAGCACGCGGGTGGTCTCCTGGAACGACGCGGCCGAGATGAAGCTGCGGGTCTGAAGCGACGCCTTGGTGATGCCCAGCAGGACAGGCTTTCCTTGGGCAGGCTTCTGCTTCTTCTCGAGCCTGGCATTGGTCTCGTCCATCTCGTCGCGATCGACCTGCTCCCCGGCGAGCAACGTCGTGTCGCCGCCGTCGGTGATCTCGACCTTCTGCAGCATCTGGCGAACGATCACCTCGATGTGCTTGTCGTTGATCTTCACGCCCTGGAGCCGGTAGACCTCCTGGATCTCGCTCACGAGATATTCGGCGAGCGCCACCACGCCGAGCACCTCGAGGATGTCGTGGGGATCGGGTGAACCGCCGACGAGATTCTCGCCGCGCTTCACATAATCGCCTTCCTGGACCTCGATCATCTTGGACTTGGGCACGAGATACTCGACCGGCTCGGAACCGTCCTCCGGCACGATCGCGATCTTCCGCTTGGCCTTGTAGTCGCGCATGAAGGTGACCTTGCCGGACACCTTGGCGATGATCGCGTTCTCCTTCGGCTTGCGCGCCTCGAACAGCTCGGCGACGCGCGGCAGACCGCCGGTGATGTCGCGCGTACGCGCGGCCTCCCGCGGCATGCGCGCCAGCACCTCCCCGGCCTCGACCTGCTGGCCGTCCTCGACGGCCACGATCGCGCCCGAGGCGAGCCGGTAGACGCCCGCTTCCTTCGCCTTGGCGCCGGTGAGCGTCAGGCGCGGGTGGAGCGCTTCCTTCTTCGACTTGCCCCCGGTGTCCTCGGTGACGACGCGCTGCGTGATGCCGGTCGATTCGTCGACGACCTCGGTCATCGTCCGGTTTTCGATAAGGTCCTGGTACTTCACGGTACCGGCCTTCTCGGTGATCACCGGGCTGAACGACGGGTCCCACTCGGCGATGCGGTCACCGCGCGTGACGATATGGCCGCTCTCGCATAAAAGGTGCGCACCATAAGGCACGCGGTGGGTCGACAGCTCGCGGCCGTCCATGTCGAGGATGGCGATCTCGCCCGAGCGCGACAGCGACAGGTGCCGCCCGCGCGGGTCGACGATCGTCGGCATGTCACGAAGCTCGATCGTGCCGTCGACCGGCGCTTCGAGGTTCGACTGCTCGTTGAGCTGCGCCGCTCCGCCGATGTGGAAGGTCCGCATGGTCAGCTGCGTGCCCGGCTCGCCGATCGACTGGGCGGCAATGACTCCGACCGCCTCGCCGATATTCACCGGCGTTCCGCGCGCGAGGTCGCGGCCGTAGCATTTGGCGCAGACGCCCTGCTTCGACGCGCACACCAGCGGCGAGCGGATCTTGACGCCTTGGAGGCCAATCTCCTCGATCTTCGCGACCATCGCTTCATCGAGAAGCTCGCCCTCGGCGATGATCGTGTCGCCGCTCTTCGGGTCGACGATGTCCTCGGCCGTGGTGCGGCCGAGCACGCGATCGGCGAGCGACGCGATGACTGCGCCGCCCTGGACGATGGCGCGCATCTCGAGTGCGCGGTCGGTGCCGCAGTCCTCTTCGATGATCACCGCGTCCTGCGACACGTCGACGAGGCGGCGGGTCAAATAGCCCGAGTTCGCCGTCTTGAGCGCAGTGTCCGCGAGGCCCTTGCGGGCGCCGTGAGTCGAGTTGAAATATTCAAGGACGGTCAGGCCCTCCTTGAAGTTCGAGATGATCGGCGTTTCGATGATCTCGCCCGACGGCTTGGCCATGAGGCCGCGCATTCCGGCGAGCTGCTTGATCTGAGCCTGCGAACCACGAGCGCCCGAGTGCGCCATCATGTAGATCGAGTTCAGGTCCGCTTGGCGCCCGTCGGGACGCTTCGGAGTCGCCGAAATCTCCTTCATCATCGCGCTCGCGACCTGATCGCCGCAACGCGACCAGGCGTCGATCACCTTGTTGTACTTTTCCTGCTGGGTGATGAGCCCGTCCTGATATTGCTGCTCGTAATCCTTCACGAGCGCGCGGGTCTCGTCGACCAGCTTCTCTTTGGCCTTCGGGATGACCATGTCGTCCTTGCCGAAGGAAATGCCCGCGGCGAAGGCATGACGGAAGCCGAGCTGCATGATCGCATCGGCGAACAGCACGGTCTCCTTTTGCCCCGTATGGCGATAGACGATGTCGATGACGTCGCCGATTTCCTTCTTGGTCAGAACGCGGTTGACGGTCTCGAACGGCACCTTGTGGCTCTTCGGGAGAGTCTCGCCGAGCAGCATGCGCCCCGGCGTCGTCTCGAAGCGCTTCATGTAAGTATTGCCCTCCTCGTCCGTCTGCGGGACTCGGCTGACGATCTTCGAGTGCAGCGTGACCGCGCCGGCGGCGAGCGCCTGGTGGACCTCGGCCATGTCGCTGAGCATCATGCCCTGGCCCGGTTCATCCTCCTTCTCGAGACTGAGGTAGTAGAGGCCGAGCACCATGTCCTGTGACGGGACGATGATCGGCTTGCCGTTGGCGGGCGAGAGGATGTTGTTGGTGCTCATCATCAGCACGCGCGCTTCGAGCTGGGCCTCGAGGCTCAGCGGGACGTGCACGGCCATCTGGTCGCCGTCGAAGTCGGCGTTGAACGCGGCGCAGACCAGCGGGTGGAGCTGGATCGCCTTGCCCTCGATCAGCACCGGCTCGAACGCCTGGATGCCGAGGCGATGGAGCGTCGGCGCGCGGTTCAGGAGCACGGGATGCTCGCGGATTACCTCATCGAGGATGTCCCAGACTTCCTTGCGCTCCTTCTCGACCCACTTCTTGGCCTGCTTGAGGGTCATCGACAGACCCTTGGCGTCGAGGCGCGAGTAGATGAACGGCTTGAACAGCTCGAGCGCCATCTTCTTCGGAAGACCGCACTGGTGGAGCTTCAGCTCCGGACCGGTCACGATGACCGAGCGGCCGGAATAGTCGACACGCTTGCCGAGCAGGTTCTGGCGGAAGCGCCCTTGCTTGCCCTTGAGCATGTCGGACAGCGACTTCAGCGGACGCTTGTTGGCGCCGGTGATCGTGCGGCCGCGGCGGCCGTTATCGAACAGCGCATCGACGGCTTCCTGAAGCATGCGCTTCTCGTTCCGGACGATGATGTCCGGCGCGCGCAGCTCCATCAGGCGCTTCAGGCGGTTGTTACGGTTGATGACGCGGCGATAGAGGTCGTTCAGGTCCGACGTTGCGAACCTGCCGCCGTCGAGCGGCACCAGGGGGCGAAGCTCGGGCGGGATCACCGGAACCACGTCGAGGATCATCCACTCGGGCCGGTTGCCGGACTCGAGGAAGCTCTCCACCACCTTCAGGCGCTTGATGATCTTCTTCGGCTTGAGCTCGGACTTGGTGGTCTCGAGCTCTTCCATCAGGACCTGCTTCTCGCCCTCGAGGTCGAGATCCATCAGCATCTGCTTGACGGCCTCGGCGCCGATCCCCGCGGAAAAGGCGTCCTCGCCATATTCGTCCTGTGCGGCGAGGAGCTCGTCCTCGGTCAGGAGCTGGTACTTCTCGAGCGCGGTGAGGCCCGGCTCGATCACGACATAGCTTTCGAAATAGAGGATCCGCTCGAGCTGCTTCAGCTGCATGTCGAGCAGCAGCCCGATGCGGCTCGGGAGCGACTTCAGGAACCAGATGTGCGCGACCGGGGCGGCGAGCTCGATATGGCCCATGCGCTCACGGCGGACCTTCGAGACGGTCACCTCGACGCCGCACTTTTCGCAGACGATTCCCTTGTACTTCATCCGCTTGTACTTGCCGCACAAGCACTCGTAGTCCTTGATCGGGCCGAAGATGCGCGCGCAGAACAGGCCGTCACGCTCGGGCTTGAATGTGCGGTAGTTGATCGTCTCCGGCTTCTTGATCTCGCCGAATGACCAGCTGCGGATCTTGTCGGGCGACGCGATTCCGATGCGGATCTCGTCGAAGGTCTCCGGCTTGGCGATCGGGTTCGCGAAGTTCGTCAGTTCGTTCATTTGCTAAGCTCCTGACCCCTCCCGCAACGGGATGGGCTGGGTTGTTCCTCGTTATTCGGCGGCGAGAGCGGTCGGCGTTTCCGCGTCGGGATCCTCGATGCTGTCGAGCTCGACGTTGAGTCCGAGCGAACGCATTTCCTTCACCAGCACGTTGAAGCTCTCCGGAATGCCGGCCTCGAACGTGTCGTCGCCCTTGACGATCGCCTCATAGACCTTGGTGCGCCCGATCACGTCGTCGGACTTCACCGTCAGCATTTCCTGGAGCGTGTAGGCCGCGCCGTATGCCTGCAGGGCCCACACCTCCATTTCGCCGAAGCGCTGGCCACCGAACTGCGCCTTGCCGCCCAGCGGCTGCTGGGTGACGAGGCTGTAGGGGCCGATCGAGCGGGCGTGGATCTTGTCGTCCACGAGATGGTGAAGCTTCAGCATGTAGATGTAGCCCACGGTCACGCGCCGATCGAACGGCTCACCGGTGCGGCCGTCGTACAGGACGACCTGGCCCGAGGTCTCGAGCCCGGCCTTCTCCAGCATCGCACTGACGTCCGGCTCGCGAGCGCCGTCGAACACCGGCGTACCCATCGGAATGCCGGCGGTGAGGTTGGAGGCAAGCTCCATCACACCGACGTCATCGCGGGCGTCGATGTCCTTGGCGTAAGCGTCGCCGTAGATGTCCTTGAGCTTGGTCCGGACCGCCTTGGCGTCCTTGCCGCTCAGCTCCTTGCCGCGCTCGTGGATGTCCTCGAGCATCTCCTGGATTTGCTTGCCGAGGCCGCGCGCGGCCCAGCCGAGGTGAGTCTCGAAGATCTGACCGACGTTCATCCGGCTCGGCACGCCGAGCGGGTTGAGAACGATGTCGACCTGGGTCCCGTCTTCGAGGAACGGCATGTCCTCGATCGGCAGGATGCGGCTGATCACGCCCTTGTTTCCGTGACGGCCGGCCATCTTGTCGCCGGGCTGGAGCTTGCGCTTCACCGCGACGAACACCTTGACCATCTTGAGCACGCCCGGCGGCAGCTCGTCACCGCGCTCGAGCTTCTCGACACGGTCCTCGAACCGCCGGTTGATGACGTTCACGGCCTCGTCGTACTGAGCCTTCAGCGCCTCGATGTCGGCCTGGCGCTTGTCGTCCTTGACCGCGATCTTCCACCAGTCGTGACGCTCGACACCGTCGAGGGTCCCCTCGTCCAGCGTCGCGCCCTTCTTGATGCCCTTCGGAGCCGCCGTCGCGACCTGCTTCAGGAGCATTTTCCGGAGCCGTGTGAAGGTCGCGCGGTTGAGGATCGCCTTTTCGTCGTCGGCGTCCTTCTTCAGCCGCTCCTTCTCCTCGGTCTGGATCGCCCGCGTACGGTCGTCGATGTCGATGCCGTGGCGGTTGAAGACACGGACCTCGACCACGGTGCCCGAAACGCCGGGCGGCAGCCGAAGCGAGGTGTCGCGGACGTCGGACGCCTTTTCGCCGAAGATCGCGCGGAGAAGCTTCTCCTCCGGAGTCATCGGGCTCTCGCCCTTCGGCGTGATCTTGCCGACGAGGATGTCGCCCGGCTCGACCTCGGCGCCGATGTAGACGATACCGGCCTCGTCAAGGTTGCGGAGCGCCTCCTCGCCGACGTTCGGGATGTCGCGGGTGATATCTTCGGGCCCGAGCTTTGTGTCGCGGGCCATGACCTCGAATTCCTCGATATGGATCGAGGTGAAGACGTCGTCCTTCACGATCCGCTCGGAGATCAGGATCGAATCTTCGTAATTGTACCCGTTCCACGGCATGAACGCGACGAGCACGTTCCGGCCGAGCGCAAGCTCGCCATATTCGGTCGAGGGACCGTCGGCGATAATCTCGCCCGCCTCGACCGTATCACCCACCTTCACCAGCGGGCGCTGGTTGATGCAGGTGTTCTGGTTCGAGCGCTGGAACTTCATCAGCGTGTAAATGTCGACCCCGGACTCGCCTGGCTTCAGGTCGCCGGTCGCGCGAACGACGATACGCGCTGCGTCGACCTGGTCGACGATGCCCGAACGGCGGGCCGCGATCGCAGCGCCTGAATCGCGTGCAACCGTCTCCTCCATGCCGGTGCCGACCAGCGGCGCCTCGGCCTGGAGCAGCGGCACCGCCTGGCGCTGCATGTTCGATCCCATGAGGGCGCGGTTGGCGTCGTCGTTCTCCAGGAACGGAATGAGCGAGGCGGCGACCGACACCAGCTGCTTGGGGCTGACGTCCATCAAAGTGATCTGCTCGCGCGGAGCGATCAGGAACTCGCCATTGCGGCGGGCCGAGATGATCTCTTCGACGAAGGTGCCGTTCTTGTTCAGCTCGGCATTCGCCTGGGCGATCGTGTGCTTCGCCTCTTCCATCGCGGAGAGATAGATGACGTCGTTGGTCACCTTCCCGTCGACGACCTTGCGGTACGGAGTCTCGATGAAGCCGTACTTGTTGACCCGGCTGAAGCTGGCGAGCGAGTTGATGAGACCGATGTTCGGCCCTTCGGGAGTCTCGATCGGACAGATTCGGCCATAGTGCGTCGGGTGCACGTCGCGGACCTCGAAGCCCGCGCGTTCGCGGGTGAGGCCGCCCGGCCCCAGCGCCGAGACACGCCGCTTGTGCGTCACCTCGGACAGCGGGTTCGTCTGGTCCATGAACTGGGACAGCTGCGACGAGCCGAAGAACTCGCGCACCGCGGCGACCGCGGGCTTGGCGTTGATGAGGTCATTCGGCATGACCGTCGACACGTCGACGCTGCTCATGCGCTCCTTGACCGCGCGCTCCATGCGGAGGAGTCCGACGCGATACTGGTTTTCGAGCAGCTCGCCGACCGAGCGGACACGTCGGTTGGCGAGATTGTCGATGTCGTCGATCTCGCCCTTTCCGTCCTTGAGGTTCACGAGCTCCTGCACGACCGCGAGGATGTCCTCCTTGCGGAGCGTCGTCACCGTATCCTCTACGTCGAGGCCGAGACGCATGTTGAGCTTCACGCGGCCGACGGCGGAGAGGTCATAGCGCTCGGGATCGAAGAACAGCCCGTAGAAGAGCGCGTCAGCGGTCTCGCGGGTCGGCGGCTCGCCAGGGCGCATCACGCGGTAGATGTCGGCCAGCGCGCTGTCGCCGTCCTCGCTCTTGTCCGCCTTCAGCGTGTTGCGGATCCACGGACCCGTGTTCACGTAGTCGATGTCGAGCAGCTGCAGCGTCTTGACGCCGGCCTCGTCCAGCTTCGCGAGATTCTCGGCGCTAACCTCGTCACCGGCCTCGATGTAGATCTCGCCGGTCTTCTCGTTGATGAGGTCGTGGGCCGAATAGCGGCCGAAGATTTCCTCGGTCGGGATGATGAGGTTCTTGAGCCCGTCCTTCGCTGCCTGGTTGGCGCGGCGCGGCGTGATCTTCTCATTGGCCTGGAAGACGACCTCGCCAGTCTTGGCGTCGACCACGTCGTGGGTCGGCTTCTGGCCGCGCCATGCTTCGGCGACGTAGGGGATCTGCCAGCCATTCTTGCCGCGCTCGTAGGTGACGCTGCTGTAGAAGGTGTTGAGGATCTCCTCGCTCGTCATTCCTAGCGCGTGCAGCAGTGCGGTGACCGGCAGCTTGCGCTTGCGGTCGATGCGGACGTTGACGATGTCCTTGGCGTCGAACTCGAAATCGAGCCAGCTGCCGCGATAGGGGATCACCCGCGCGGCGAAGAGATATTTGCCGCTGGCGTGGGTCTTGCCGCGATCGTGATCGAACAGCACGCCCGGCGAGCGGTGCATCTGGCTGACGATCACGCGCTCGGTGCCGTTGATGATGAAGGTGCCGTTCATCGTCATGAGCGGCATGTCGCCCATGTAGACGTCCTGCTCCTTGATATCGATCACCGACTTGGCCTCGGTCTCGGGATC
>Ga0207660_10000576_pt1 | contig 24693 bp, 20 predicted proteins | sample KBSC73BmetaG_FD_184335 | JGI IMG/M metagenome (GOLD analysis project Ga0207660, IMG submission 184335) | Corn rhizosphere microbial communities from Kellogg Biological Station, Michigan, USA - KBS C7-3B metaG (SPAdes) (version 2) | ecosystem: Host-associated > Plants > Roots > Rhizosphere ... | reverse complement strand
ACCTCGATCTCGGCGAGTACGCGCAGGCTTTGCCGCACATACAGGCCCTGCTGCGGCTCGACCCGCACAGCGCCGACAGCGCCTTGACGCTTGCCCTGACCCATGCGCTGCTGCACCGCAACGCCGAAGCGGTCCAAGCCTTCGATCTCGTCCAGCCGGAGACGCCGCTCGGGAAGGCGCTGGTCGCGGCGGGCCGGCTTGCCTACCAATCCATGATCGACCCCGCGCGGCACGCGCAGGCGGTGGCCGCGGTGGAGGCACTCGGCCGGCGCGCCGATCTCGACCCGGGCTCGCTCGGCGACGTGATCGAGCTTGATCTCGTGCTGGGCGAAAAGCACGGCGCGCTCGCACGGCTGCCGGGCTTGTGCGCAAGTGCGTCGGTCATTTGCAGCGACCTTAGCGTCAATCCGGTCTGGCTGCCGCTGCGCGGCGATCCCGGGTTCGAGGAGCTGGTGAAGCAGTACGACATCGTTTCGAAACCCGCCGCGGCGGCATCCGCGTCACCTTGACGCGTATGCACCCCCTTCGGCACGAAGGGGGTCGATGCTGCCTGCGCGCAGGCAGCATCGGGGGCATGCGTTCCCGCGCTTCAAAAGCAAAAACCATCCCCCTCCCCCGCTGCGCGGGCATTCGCTTACGCGCACCGTCCCTGGCGCGCACCCCGCGGGCCGGCTGACGCCGTTCACTGCCGATCCAGTCGGCCGTAGTCGCTCCGCCCTTCTCAAGCGAAGGGGGGAGCGAAGCACGAAACCTTCCACCGCGTTCGCTGCCCGGATTTCCCCTTGACGCCCACATTCGCCACAATGGTGCTTTGCATCGCCGGACACCACCATGAGCCTCGCCACCGTCCCCGAGCGCATCGCCGCACTGCGCGGCGTGATGCAGCAGCGCGGCATCGCCGCCTGCATCGTGCCCACCGCCGATCCGCATCTTTCCGAGTACCTGCCGGAACACTGGACCGCGCGCGAATGGCTTTCGGGTTTCACGGGCTCGGCCGGCACGCTGGTGGTGACCGCCGATTTCGCAGGGGTGTGGACGGACTCGCGCTATTTCTCGCAGGCCGAACGCCAGCTCGCCGGCAGCGGCGTTGAACTGGTGAAGTTGAACGTGCCGCATACGCCCGAGCACGTGGAATGGTTGTCCCGTCGCGTGAAGCCGGGCGACAAGGTCGCCTGTGCCGCGGACATGCTTTCGCTGGCGACAGAGCGTTCGCTGCGCAAACAACTGGCGGAACACGGCGCGGAACTGGTCGAGGATGACCTTTTCGCGGCGATCTGGAACGGTCGTCCGCCGCTGCCGCACGCGCCGGTGTACGAACACCCGCTGGAGTACGCCATCCACGGCCGTGCCGAAAAACTCGCAAACGTGCGCGAGGCGATGAAGCAGGCCGGCGCAAGCCACCACATCGTGTCCGCGCTGGACGAAATTGCGTGGGTGCTGAACCTGCGCGGGAGCGACGTCGAATACAACCCGGTGTTCCTGTCGCACCTGTTGATCGATGGCAACGGCGCGACGCTGTTCGTCGAATCTTCCAAACTCGATGTCGCGCTGCGGAACGCACTGCAAGCCGAAGGCATCCGCATCGCGCCCTACGGCGCGATCGGCGGTGCGCTCGGCCAATTGCCACAGGACGCGAGGTTGCTGCTGGCTTCAGGCGCGATTTCAGCCGCCGTGGCGCACGCCATTCCGAAACACGTCGCGTTGATCGAGGCACCCGGCCCGATCAGCGCGGCCAAGTCGCGCAAACACGGCAAGGAAATGGAGCACGTGCGCGAAGCGATGCGCCGCGACGGCGTGGCGCTGGTGCGCGGTGCGCGCTGGCTGGAGCAGTCGCTGCGCAACGGCACGCGCCTGACCGAACTCGACGTGGACGAAAAGCTGCGCGAGCTGCGATCGCAGCAGCCCGGGTTCGTCAGCGAGAGTTTTTCGACCATCGCCGGTTACCAGGCGAACGCCGCGCTGCCGCATTACCGCGCCACGCCCGAATCGCATTCGGAACTGAAGCCGCACGGCATGTTGCTGATCGACTCCGGCGCACAATACCTCGGCGGCACCACCGACATCACCCGCATGTGGGCGCTGGGCGAGACGACGCCCGAGCAACGCCGCGACGTGACGTTGGTGCTGAAGGGCGTGATCGCGCTGTCGCGCGCGAAATTTCCGCGCGGCACCTCGGGCCAGCAGCTGGACGCGTTGGCGCGCGCGCCGATCTGGGCCGCGGGCGTCGATTACGGCCATGGCACCGGCCACGGCGTCGGTTATTGCCTCAACGTTCACGAGGGCCCGCAATCGATACGCCCGCCGCGCTCGGGCCAGCATCTGGAGGCGATGGATGTCGGCATGATCACCTCGATCGAACCCGGCATCTACAAACCCGGTCGGCACGGCGTGCGAATCGAAAACCTGGCCGCGACGATCCCTGCGGGCAATGGCGAATTCGGTGAATTCCTCGCCTTCGAAACCGTGACCCTGTGTCCGATCGACACGCGCCTGCTGGAGCCATCGCTGCTGGATGCAGCCGAAACGACGTGGCTCGACGGCTACCACGCTACGGTGCGCGAACGGCTCGCGTCACTGCTTGACGACGCCGCCGACCGTGCATGGCTGGATGCGCGCTGCGCACCGCTGGGCATCGCAAAAGCCGCCTGAACAGGCAACCCGACCGTCTCAACAGAAAGGGCGAGTTCTGCTAGCTTACGCGGGTTCATTCGCAAGGATCCTTCCCGTGCCGCGCCGATCGATGCCGTTGACCCCGCGTGCACTGGCTTTCGCGATCACGCTGGCGGTCGCGCCCGGCATGGCGCTGGCGCAGTCGAGCGCGGATATCTGCCCGCTCGGCGCGTTCGTCTGTCCGGTGGTGAAGAATGACTTCGCGCTGTGCAAGAAGAATGACCTGCTGAATTTCTATGAACCGGGCCTGCCCAGCGAGGGCGACCGCGACGCCAGTCCGTCACAGGTTTACGGCGATCGTTTCTCAAGTCCCGACAGCAATATCTTTCATCTTTCGGGCAACACCTCGCTGCAGCGGCTCGACCAGTTGCTGCGCGCGGACGACCTCACTTACAACGCAGACACCACCGCGTACGACGCCGAAGGCCACGTGCGCTACCAGGAACGCGGGATGCTGTTCTCGGCGGACAACATGAAGGGCACCACCAACCCCGAATACGGCGTCGCCAACCACGTGCAATACCAGTTGCTGACCTCGCGCGGCAACGGCGTCGCCAGCCAGGCGATCATGCTGGACCAGGATCGCGACAAGCTGCACGACGTCACTTATTCGACCTGCGACCTGCACCATCGGGTGTGGGAAGTCGATGCAAAAACCATGACCATGAATCGCGACGAGGGCGTCGGCCGCGCCCACAACGTGACCATGCGCCTGAAGGGCGTGCCGTTCCTGTGGCTTCCCTACCTGCGCTTCCCGATCGACAAACAGCGCCAGACCGGTTTCCTGTATCCGTCGTTCGGCAGCCGCAGCCGGGCCGGCTTCTTCGCGTCGATTCCGTTCTACTGGAACATCGCGCCCAACTACGACGCCACCTTCACGCCCACCTGGTTTGCCGACCGCGGCGGCATGCTGGACAGCCAGTTCCGCTACCTCACCGGTTTCGGCAACGGCGAGATCAACTTCAACTACATGCCCGATGACAAGGTGGTGGACCACAGCCGCTGGTACCTGACACTTTCCAACCAGACCACCTTGCCGCTGGGCATGCAGTGGAACACAACCATCAGGCGTGCCAGCGACGACGCGTGGTTCCAGGATTTCGGCCAGAACCTGACAACTTCAACCGCCACGTTGTTGGGTTCCTCGTCCTACGTCACCAAGGCGACCGACTGGTGGAACGCCGGCGTCGGCGCCGACTGGTACCAGATCGTCACGCCAGGCATTTCGCAAAACGCCGCACCTTATCGCCGGATGCCGCGGCTGTTCTTCAACGCCGGCCGTCCGATCGGCGGCCCGGGAGGACCCGAGTGGGGCGTCAATGCGGAGGCGGTGCGATTCGTCAAACCGGAAGCCGTGGGTGGCGACCGCTTCGATTTCTATCCCTATCTGGCCTGGCCGTTGCAGGGCGCGGCGTGGTTCCTGCGCCCGGAAGTCGGCGTGCGCTACACCGCCTACAATCTGCCGCAGCCGGTCGCGGGCAGCGATACGGCCCATCCGACGCGCACCACGCCAATCTTCGACGTCGATGCCGGGTTGATCTTCGAACGCGACGTGCACCTGTTCGGCAGCGACTACACGCAGACGCTGGAACCACGCATCTATTACCTGCGGGTGCCGTACCGCAACCAGAACGACATTCCGCTGTTCGACACCCAGCCGCTCACCTTTGACTTCTGGCAGTTGTTCACCACCAACAGTTTCAGTGGTGCGGATCGCCAGATGAACGCCAACGACCTTTCGATGGCGCTGACCACCCGGCTGCTGGATTCGGACGGCGTGGAACGCGTTTCCGCCAGCATCGGCCAGATCCGCTATTTCGATCCGCAGAAGGTCACGTTGTACCCGGGCGGCAAGGCGGTCGATTACTCCGGTTCGAACTACGTCGCCAACCTCACGATCTCCCTCAACGACAACTGGCGCCTGACCTCGTCGCAACAATGGAACCCCAACACCGACGAAACCGACGTGTCCACCGTGGGCCTGCAGCGCCGCCTGTGGGGCGACGGCATCGTCAATTTCGATTACCGCTACCGGCGCGGCCTGCTGGAACAGGCCGACATGTCGGCGGAAGTGCCGGTCGGCGCGGCCTGGAAGCTGGTCGGCGGCTACACCTATTCGCTGCGCGACAAGCGTGCGATCGACACCTTCGCCGGCATCGAATGGGACAGCTGCTGCACGGCGGTGCGCCTGCTCAGCCGCCACTACGTGTACGACTACAAGGGCGATACCAACGACGCCATCATGTTCGAGATCGAGTTCAAGGGCCTCGGCGCCTACGGCGAGCGCACTGGCACATTCCTGCGCAATGCTATCCTTGGCTATCAATAATCCTTGCCTGGCCCGAACAGGGCCCGCCCGAAACTCAACTTTTTCACTACCGGCGCTGTCCAAGCCAGCGGCCGTCCGGCAATCCGCCCGGAACGCCGTCCTTCGATCCCGGTCACCCATGACGAACATGAAACCATTGCACCTTGCCAGCCTGGTCCTGACATTCGCGGGCGCGGTCTCCGCACTGCCCGCTTCCGCGCAACTGCTCAGTCCCGACGCGCCGCCACCCACCAGTGCCCAGCCCGCGCCGCTGCCCGGCGCGCAGGCCCCCGCATCGAACGGCCTCCAGCCGCTGGACCGGATCGTCGCGGTGGTCAACGACGGCGTGATCCTGCAAAGCCAGCTCAATCAGACGATGGGCACGGTGGCGCACCAGATCCAGCAATCGGGCGGCCAGCTGCCGCCCACGGATGTGCTGGCCAAGCAGGTGTTGCAACGGCTGATCCTCAACCAGTTGCTGGTGCAGAAGGCGCGCGACGGCGGCATCCGCGTCTCCGACGACCAGGTCGACGCTGCGGTCGCCAACATCGCGCAGCAGAACAAGATGAGCGTGCCGCAGATGCAGGCGGCCATGCAGCAGCAAGGCGTGGACTACGGCGCGTTCCGTAGCCAGTTGCGCGACCAGTTGCTGGTACGGGCGTTGCAGCAGCAGGTGATGCAGCAGTCCGCGCAGGTGTCCGACGCGGAAATCGACAACCTCATCGCCAGCCCGGCGTTCAAGCAGGGCGAAGTGCACCTGGCGCGCATCTTGGTCGGGTTGCCCGAAGGCGCCGATGCCAAGCAGATCGCCGCCGCGCAGGCCAAGGCGGACCAGATCGAGAGTGACCTGAAATCGGGCAAGGATTTCGCCGCCCTCGCCGTCAGCGATTCCAGCGCGCCCGAGGCCCTGGACGGCGGCGACCTGGGCTGGCGCCGCGTGGACGAGTTGCCACCGGCGGTCCAGCAGATCGTCAATGCGCTGCAGCCGGGTGGCGTCACCGAGCCGCTGCGCGACGCGTCGGGCTTCACCATCCTCAAGCTGGAAGGCAAGCGTGAACCCGGCGACAAGCAGATCGTCACCGAATTCCATGCCCTGCACCTGATGATCAAGCCCACCGCGGTGCTGAGCGAGCAAGGCGCGAAGGACAAGATCGAGAAGCTCTACAACGAAATCGTCAACCAGCATGCCGACTTCGCCACGCTGGCCAAGCAGGATTCCGACGACCCGACCACCGCCAATGCCGGCGGCGACATGGGCTGGTTCGCGCAAGGCGACTGGGGTTCCGAAGTCGGCAAGGTGCTCGCGGGCATGCAGCCCGGCCAGGTCACGCAGCCGTTCAAGAGCCCGGATGGTTCGTGGCACATCATCAAGCTGCTCGGCACCCGCCAGGCCGACAAGACGAAGGACATCGAACGCGCGCAGGCGCGCGAGGCCATCGCCGAGCGCAAGGGCCGGCAGGCTTACGAACAGTTCCTGCGCGACATCGAATCCTCGGCCTACATCAGCATCCGGGTTCCGGAACTGGCCGACGCCAATCCGTCTTCGGGCGACGCAGCCAAATGACCGCCGGGCCGGCTAGCCACCGGCCCCGCCTCCCGCGCCTCGCCATCACCAGTGGTGATCCCGCGGGGGTCGGCCCGGAACTGGTCGCGCGGCTGGCGGCCTCGCCACTCGCCGCCGACCTGATCGCGATCAGCGACGCCGGCCTGCTGGAACGCGCCGCGCAACGCTGCGGCATCACGCTGAAACTCGAAGCCGACGACGGCCAGCCGCGCAGCCTGCGCGCAGCGGGAAGCTTGCGGTTCCTCAACGTGCCATTGCGCGCCGAGGAAGTTCCGGGCCGACTCGACCCGCGCAATGCATTCCATGTGCTGAACACGCTCGCGCAGGCCGCCGACGGTTGCATCAGTGGCGCATTCGACGGCGTGGTGACGGCCCCGGTGCAGAAATCCGTCATCAACGACGCCGGCGAACACTTCACCGGCCACACCGAACTCTTCGCGCAACGTGCGGGCTGCGAGGTGGTGATGATGCTGGCCTCGCCAGAATTGCGCGTGGCCTTGGCCACCACGCACCTGCCGCTCGCCAACGTTCCCGCCGCGATCACGCGCGAATCCCTGACGCGCATCTTGCACATCTTGCATGCGGAATTGATCGCGAAATTCGGCATTGCGAACCCGCGCATCGCGGTGCTGGGCCTGAACCCGCACGCGGGCGAAAGTGGCCACCTCGGGCACGAGGAAATCGACACGATCACTCCCGCGCTCGATATGCTGCGCGATGAAGGCATGCAATTGATCGGGCCGCTGCCGGCCGACACCGCGTTCGTGCGGGCCATGCGCGCGCGCTACGACGCCGTGCTGGCGATGTACCACGACCAGGCACTGCCGGTGTTGAAATCCGAAGCGTTCGATCGCACCGTCAACATCACGCTGGGACTGCCGTTCGTGCGCACCTCGGTCGACCACGGCACCGCGCTCGATCTGGCGGGCACCGGTCGCGCCGATGCTTCCAGCATGTTCGCGGCCGCTGACATGGCCTTGCAGCTCGCAACCCGGAACAAAAGCAAAAAGCTTTGACACGGATCAAAGCTGATCGAAGCCGATAAAAACCCAGGCGCAATCTGCTCTATCCGCTTTTATCCGTGTTGATCCGTGTCAAAAGGCTCATCTTCAGGCACCCGAAGCCATCCAGGAACTGCGTTGTCGCGCCCCAAAAAACATTACGGCCAGCACTTCCTGCACGAACGTGGGGTGATCGACCGCATCGTGGCCGCGATCGCGCCACGGCCGGACGATCGCATCGTCGAAATCGGCCCCGGCGAAGGCGCGCTCACCTTGCCGCTGCTGAAAGCCGCCGGGCGTTTGACCGCGATCGAACTGGACACCGACTTGATCGAACCGCTCCGCGCGCGGGCGGCGAGCGCGGGCAAGCTGGAAATCATCCATGCGGACGTGCTGAAGGTGGACCTGGCCGCGCTGGCGAACGGCGGCAAGCTGCGCCTTGCGGGCAACCTTCCCTACTACGTGTCGAGCCCGATCCTGTTCCACTGCCTCGCGCATGCCGGTGCGATCACCGACATGCATTTCATGCTGCAGAAGGAAGTGGTGGACAGGATGGCCTCGGCACCCGGCAGCAAGGTCTATGGCCGGCTGTCGGTAATGCTGCAGCTCGTGTGCAGGGTCGAGCCGCTGCTGCGGGTCGCGCCGGGCGCATTCCGGCCTCCACCCAAGGTGGAATCGGCCGTCGTGCGGCTCACGCCGCTGCCGCCAGCACAAAGCCCCGATCCCGCGCTCTCCGGGAAAATCGACGCCGTCGTTCGTGCAGCCTTCAACCAGCGGCGCAAGACACTCTCCAACGCCTTGCGCGGACTGCTCGATGCCGATGCGATACGCACGGCCGGCATCGACCCGCACGTACGCGCGGAGGATGTCCCGCCCGCAGGTTTTGTCGCGCTGGCGCGCCATGCGGATTCCGATGGCTTGCAGGCCGCACCGAAACTCGCCGACAATGCGAACCAATGAGTCCCCGGCCCACCACCACCGACAGACCGCGCGAACACCGCGAACCCGAGCCGCATGCGATCGAGGTCGAGGTGGACGCGCGCTACGTGGCCGAACAATCCAAGCCGGAGACCAACCGCTACGTGTTCGCCTACGAAATCACCCTGCGCAACCTCGGGATGATGCCGGCGCGCCTGCAAACGCGGCACTGGGTCATCACCGACGCCAATGGCAAGGTCGAGGAAGTGCGCGGCGAAGGCGTCGTCGGCGAGCAGCCGCGCCTGCAACCGGGCGAAAGCTACAGCTACACATCCGGCGCGATCCTGGAAACCCAGGTCGGCACCATGCGCGGCACTTATCTGTTCCATGCCGATGACGGCACCGATTTCGAGGCCCCGATCCCCGAGTTTGTGTTGTCGGTGCCCCGAACGCTCCACTGACCGCCCCGGAATCCGCACATGGCCATCTACGCGATCGGCGATGTGCAGGGCTGCTATCCGGAACTGCAGCGGTTGCTGGAGCGGCTGCGTTTCGATCCTTCCGCGGACCGCCTGTGGTTTTGCGGTGACCTGGTCAACCGCGGCGGCGAATCCCTGGAAGTCCTGCGGCTGATCCATGGGTTGCGCGAACACAGCGTCGTGACGCTGGGCAACCACGACTTGAGCCTTCTGGCGATCGCGGTGCGCGAACCGGAAGCGCGCGCGCGCACCAATCCCGACTTGCGCCGCGTACTCGAAGCCGAAGACGCGGCGATCCTCGTCGACTGGTTGCGCTCGCAATCCATGTTGCACCACGACGCTTCGCTCGGCTTCACGCTGGTGCATGCGGGGCTGGCGCCATCGTGGACGCTGAAACAGGCCCTGCACATTGCCCACGAAGTCGAACGCACGCTGCGCGGCCCTGCCCATCGCGGCCTGCTGCAGCGCATGTTCGGCAATCGTCCCGCACGCTGGTCTTCCAGGCTGCACGGCCAGGATCGCCTGCGTGCCGCCATCAACATCTTCACCCGCATGCGCTATTGCGACGCGAACGGGCGCATCGATTTCGATTCGAAGGGCGCACCCGGTTCGCAACGCGCGGGCCTGTACCCGTGGTTCGAAGTGCCCGGCGTGAAATCGCGCGACACCCGCATCGTGTGCGGCCACTGGTCGGCACTCGGACGCTTCGCCGGGCTCGGCGTGTATGCGATCGACACGGGTTGCGTGTGGGGCGGCAAGCTCACCGCACTGCGCATCGACGGCGAGGAACCGCAGTTCATTGCGGTGGATGCGGAGCCGCGTCGCAAGCGTACGTAGCCTCTCCGCGCCTGCGGGATGCAGGGCGGGAGTAGCGCGGCGCATCCCGCCGAACGACGCATCGCGGTCACGACAGGCAGGCTGCACCCGCCCTACCAGGGTTCGATCCCAGCCTGCGCCCGGATGCCTGCCGGGATCCTGTCAGCGCAATCCCGTCTCGTTGCGTGCGATCACCATGCGCTGGATCTCCGACGTGCCTTCGTAGATCTCGGTGATCTTGGCGTCGCGGAAATACCGTTCCAGCGGCATTTCCTTGGAATAACCCATGCCACCGTGTATCTGCACGGCCTGGTGGGTGATCCACATCGCCGCTTCCGACGCCGTCAGCTTGGCGACCGCGGCTTCAGTGGAGAAGCGCGCGCCGGTTTTCGTGGATTCCTGTTTCATCCACGCCGCGCGCAAGGTCAGCAATTGCGCCGCCTCGAGCTTGCACTTCATGTCGGCGATCTTGGCTTGGGTCATCTGGAACGAACCGATGGATTGCCCAAAGGCTTTGCGGTCGCGCGAATATTCCAGCGTCGCCTCATAGGCGGCACGCGCAAGCCCTACGGCCTGCGATGCGATGCCGATGCGGCCGGCATCCAGCACGCCCATCGCGATCTTGAAGCCGTGTCCTTCTTCGCCGATCACCTCGTCTGGCTGCGCAACGTAATCGTCGAACTCGATTTCGCAGGTCGCCGAGGCGCGGATGCCGAGCTTGGGTTCGGTCTTGCCGCGACCGAAACCCTTGCACTTGGTGTCGACCATGAAAGCGGTGATGCCGCGCGAATGTTTTTCGGGATCGCTCATCGCGAACAGCAGGATGTACCTGGCGACCGGGCCCGAGGTGATCCAGCTTTTCTTGCCGTTGATCACGAAGCTGCCGTCGGCCTGTTTCACCGCGCGGCAACGCATCGCGGTCGCATCGGAACCGGACTGCGGCTCGGTCAATGCGAATGCACCGATGGCTTCGCCCGACGCGATCGGCGTCACGTATTTGTGCTTTTGTTCTTCGCTGCCGAACTTCAGAAGGCCGTTGCAATAGAGCGTGTTGTTGACGCTCATGATGGTCGAATGCGCGCAGTCGGCGGCTGCGATTTCGATCATAGCCAGCACGTAGCTGATCGAATCCATCCCGGCGCCGCCGTATTCGGCCGGCACCTCGATGCCCATCAGGCCCAGCTTGCCCATCTCGCGGATGTTGTCGAGGGGAAACTCGCCAGACTTGTCGAAATCCGCCGCCACCGGCGCGATGCGCTTCTGCGCGAAATCGCGCGCGATCGACTGGATCTGCAACTGCTCTTCGGAAAAATTGAAATCCATCGCGACACCTCTGTCTGTCGTGCGCCGTGCCTGTGGTTGGCGTGGCAATACAACTCGACATCATACCGCTGCCGGACGCACCGCTTTAATTTATCTCTCTATCCTGATATAAAGATGGAATGCTTGATCTGGTTTCCGCCACCGCGTTGCTGCGCGTGTTGTCCGATCCCACGCGGGTGCGGCTGCTGGCACTGCTGCGACGCGAGGAGTTGACCGTCGCGGAGCTGTCGTCGGTGCTGCGGCTTGCGCAGCCGCGCGTATCCACCCACCTCGCCAAGCTCAAGGAAACCGGGTTGGTGCGCGACCGTCGCGCCGGCGTGTCGGCGTACTACCGTTTCAACGAGAGCGGCTTCGACGGCGCGGCCGACTTGTTGCGCGCGCTGGAAGATGGCGTCGACGACGCGATGCTGGATGCCGATGCGCAACGCCTGCCGTCGGTACTCGCGGCGCGTGCGCGCGATCGCGGCTGGGCCGACAGCGTGGCCGGCGACATGGAACGCCACTATTCCCCGGGCCGTACGTGGGAAACGCTGGCGCGCACCTTGCTGCAACTTCTGGAAACGGGCGACGTGCTGGACATCGCTTCGGGCGATGGCGTGCTGGCCGAACTGCTGGCGCCACACGCACACTCGATCGTGTGCGTGGACTCCAGCCCCAACGTGGTCGCCGCCGCGCGCAAACGGCTGAAGACTTTCCGCAACGTCGAGGTGGCCGAAGGCGACATGCACGCGCTCGATCTGGGCCGGCGCAGCTTCGACCTGGTGCTGATGATGCACGCACTCACCTACAGCGGGCATCCGCAACAAGCCATCGCGGAAGCTTCGCGCGTGCTCAAGCGCGGCGGCCGCCTGCTGGCGGCAACGCTGGCGAAGCACGCGCACCGCGCCGCGGTCGCTCCGTTCGACCACAAGAACCTCGGCTTCAGGCGCGAGGACCTGACCGGCTTCGCGCGCAAGTCGGGCCTTGAAGTCCTGCACTGCGAACGCATTTCGCGCGAGGCGCGCTCGCCCCATTTTGAAGTATTGAGCCTGCTGGCCAAAAAACCATGAACCAGAATCTGTCTTTCCTGCATCCCGAGCGCGTCGAAAAGCTCAATGACGCATTGGCCAAGCGCATCCTCGTGCTCGACGGCGCGATGGGCACCATGCTGCAGCGGCACGAGCTGGACGAAGCCGGGTACCGCGGCGAACGCTTTGCGCACGGTTGCGATGCCGGACACACGCATGAGCATGCGGGCGAACACTCTGACGGTGCCGGCTGCCAGCGTGACCTCAAGGGCGACAACGATCTGTTGTCACTGACCCATCCGGAGATCATCCGCGACATCCATGCGGCGTACCTCGATGCCGGCGCGGACTTTGTCGAAACCAATACCTTCAATTCCACGTCGATCAGCCAGGCCGATTATGCGCTGCAGCACCTCGTGCACGAATTGAACTACGAAGGCGCGAAGCTGGCGCGTGCGGCCTGTGACGAAGCCGAACGCAAGGCACCGGATCGTCCACGCTTCGCGATCGGCGTGCTGGGACCGACCAGCCGTACCGCGTCGCTGTCGCCCGATGTCAACAATCCCGGTTTCCGCAACGTGGATTTCGACGAACTCGAAAACGCCTACGCCGATGCCACGCATGGGCTGATCGAAGGCGGTGCCGACATCGTGATGGTGGAAACCATTTTCGATACGCTCAATGCGAAGGCCGCCCTGTCCGGCATCGCGCGCGTATTCGACGAGCTGGGCGGACGCCTTCCGATCATGATTTCCGGCACGATCACCGATCGTTCCGGCCGCACGCTCTCGGGCCAGACCGCCGAGGCGTTCTGGTATTCGGTCGCGCACGCGCGGCCCTTGTCGGTGGGGCTGAATTGCGCACTTGGCGCGAAGGATCTGCGCCAGCACATCGAAGCACTGGCGCGCGTCGCTGACTGCGCCATCAGCGCGCACCCCAATGCCGGCCTGCCGAACGCGCTGGGCGGCTACGACGAAACACCCGAGGAAATGGCGAAAACGCTGGGCGAATTCGCGCGCGACGGCCTGCTCAATATCGTCGGCGGCTGCTGCGGCACGACGCCCGAACACATCGCCTCGATCGCAGCGGCCGTGCGCGGCGTCCCACCGCGTGTATTGCCATCGCACGCCCAAGCCGCGTGAGCTCCAGAGCGAAAGCCTTTGACACGGATAAAAGCGGATCAAATCGGATAAAACCCCGATTGTTAGCCCAATCCGCTCTTATCCGTGTTGATCCGTGTCAGAGCCTGCTGTCCTTTCGCACCAAAGAAGGCTGAAATGAAGGAACCGATACGCTACACCCGCCTCTCCGGTCTCGAACCATTGGTCATCACGCCCGAGACGCTGTTCGTCAACATCGGCGAGCGGACCAATGTCACCGGCTCGGCGAAGTTCAAGAAGCTGATCAAGGAAGACCGCTATGACGAGGCGGTCGAAGTCGCGCGCCAGCAGGTCGAGAGCGGCGCCCAGATCCTCGACGTCAACATGGACGAGGGGCTGCTCGATTCCGAGGCCGCGATGGTGAAGTTCCTGCGCCTGATCGCGGCCGAACCGGACATCGCGCGCATCCCGGTGATGGTCGATTCGTCGAAGTGGAGCGTGATCGAGGCCGGCCTCAAGTGCCTCCAGGGCAAGGGCGTGGTGAATTCGATCTCGCTGAAGGAAGGCGAGGAAAAGTTCCTCGACGAAGCGCGCAAGATCTTGCGCTACGGCGCCGCCACCGTGGTGATGGCCTTTGACGAAAAGGGCCAGGCCGATTCGGTCGAACGACGGCTTGAAATCTGCGAACGTTCCTACAACCTGCTGACGGAAAAAGTCGGCTTTCCGCCCGAAGACATCATCTTCGATTCCAACATTTTTCCGATCGCGACGGGCATCGAGGAACACGCCAACAATGCGGTCGATTTCATCGAAGCCGCGAAGGAACTGAAGAAACGCTTCCCGCACTCGCACCTCTCCGGCGGCGTTTCCAACGTGTCATTCTCGTTCCGTGGCAACAACGCGGTGCGCGAAGCGATCCATTGCGTGTTCCTGTACCACGCCATCAAGGCCGGCATGGACATGGGCATCGTCAACGCGGGCGCGCTCGCGATCTACGACGACCTCGATCCGGAACTGCGTGAGCGCGTCGAAGACGTGGTGCTGAACCGCCGCCCGGACGCCACCGAACGCCTTATGGAAATTGCCGAGCGGCACAAGGGCGGATCGCAGGAGAAGGACGACGGCAACAGGTTGGCGTGGCGCGAACTGCCTGTCGCCAAACGAATGGAGCACGCGCTGGTGCACGGCATCGACCAGTTCGTGGTCGAGGATACCGAGGAAGTCCGCAAGACGGTCACGCGCACACTGGACGTGATCGAAGGCCCACTTATGGACGGCATGAACGTGGTCGGCGACCTGTTCGGCGCCGGCAAGATGTTCCTGCCGCAGGTGGTGAAATCCGCGCGCGTGATGAAGAAGGCGGTCGCCTACCTGCTGCCCTTCATGGAAGAGGAAAAGAAGAAGAGCGGCAACACCAGCAAGTCCAACGGCAAGATCGTGATGGCGACCGTCAAGGGCGACGTGCACGACATCGGCAAGAACATCGTGGGCGTGGTGCTGGCCTGCAACAACTTCGAGGTGGTGGACCTCGGCGTGATGGTGCCGGCGCAGAAGATCCTCGACACCGCGATCGCCGAGCACGCGGACATGATCGGTGTGTCCGGCCTGATCACGCCATCGCTGGAAGAAATGGCCAACGTCGCCAAGGAAATGAAGCGTCGCGAGTTCAAGATTCCGCTGCTGATCGGCGGCGCAACCACCTCGCGCGCGCACACCGCGATCAAGATCGAGCCCAACTACGAAACGGCCTGCGTGTGGGTGAAGGACGCCTCGCGCGCGGTCGGCGTCGCGCAGTCGCTTGTCTCGAAAGAACTCGTGGATGGGTTCCTCGCCAAGGTGCGCAGCGAATACGCCGAGGTGCGTGAGCGCCATCGGAATCGCGGTCCGGCCAAGCGGCTGGTGTCATTGAAGGACGCGCGCGCCAACGGTTCGAAGTTCGACTGGAAAACCTACACGCCACCGGTGCCGAACAAGCCCGGGATCACCGTGATCGACGACATTCCGATCCCCGAACTGTTGAAGGTGGCCGACTGGACGCCGTTTTTCCAGGCGTGGGAACTGCACGGCCATTACCCCGCGATCCTCAGCGATCCCGTCGTCGGCCCGCAAGCCACGGAGCTTTTCAACGATGCACAGAAGATCCTGAAGCAGGTCATCGACGAGAAGTGGCTGCGCGCCAAGGCGGTGATCGGCTTCTGGCCGGTATCGCGCATCGGCGACGATCTCGAAATCCGTTTCCCTCCCCCGCTTGCGGGGGAGGGTCAGGGTGGGGGCAAATCGACCGATTCCCCCCATCCGCCCTCCGGGCACCTTCCCCCGCAAGCGGGGGAAGGAAAAACCATCATGCTGCACCACCTGCGCCAGCAGGCCGACAAGCCGGTCGAACGGCCCAACCTGTGCCTCGCCGATTTCATCGCGCCGAAGGAAACCGGCGTGCAGGACTGGATCGGCGGCTTCGCGGTCACTGCCGGGCTCGGTATCGAGGAACACCTCGAGCGATTCCACAAAGACAACGACGATTACTCGGCGATCATCCTGAAGGCGTTGGCGGATCGCATGGCGGAAGCGCTGGCCGAATACATGCACCGCGAGGTGCGCACGAAGTACTGGGGCTTCGCGCCCGGCGAGAACCTCAGCAACGAGGACCTGATCGCCGAGAAATGGCGCGGCATCCGCCCCGCGCCGGGTTACCCCGCGTGTCCCGATCACACCGAAAAAGCCACGCTGTTCAAGCTGCTGGATGCGACCAACAACGCCGACATCGAATTGACGGAAGGTTTCTCGATGTACCCCGCCGCCGCCGTTTCAGGCTGGTACTTCAGCCACCCCGACAGCCAGTACTTCGTGGTCGGCAAGCTCACCAAAGACCAGATCGAGGATTACGCGAAGCGCAAGGGCTGGTCGCTGGTCGAAGCCGAGCGCTGGCTCTCGGCCAACCTCGATTACGATCCGGATTGAGCGTCGCGGCTGCGCGCACGCCGCACGCGCAGCCGCGTCAACACGTCAGAGCGTTGCCCCACCCATCATCCGCGAACCCATCAGCGCCGCCATTCCGCCCATGATCAGGAACAGGATGAAGATCACGATGCCGATCAGCATCCAGATCAGGTAGGCGCGGCAGAAATTGCGCTTGCTCGGGTGGGTGCCGTCGGCAAAGCCCCACACGAACAGCATGATGATGCCAACCAACGGGATGCAGAGGATCAGCAGGGTGATCATCCAGTCCCCAAGCGAAATCGGCGAGGACTCGCGTTCGGCAAGCTGTGCGTTCATGTGTGCTCCTGAGCGTCATGGATCCACCGGATGGGCACCGCGGGCGGTCCCGGCCGGAACAGGTTGGCATTTCCCCTGGGCACGACCGGCCCGCGCACGATCCTAGCCGACCCTCGCGCTCCCCGCATGGTCGACGAACCTCACGCCGTGAGGTCGCCGGTCGTGGTGTTCTTGTGGTGCTTCAGGTGCATCATCAGGTTGTAGACCGACACGACCACGGGAAACAGGTTGGAGAGGATGCCCACCGAATCGTTCTTGCCCACCACGAAATACGCCAGCAGCAGGATGCTGCCGCACACGGACAGCACCCAGAACGAAAGCGGCATCACCACCCGCTTGTGCTTGCGCGTCGCGTACATCTGCACGAACCAGCGACTGGTGAACATCACCATGCCGAGGTAGCCAACCGCCTTCCACGGGGTGATCTGGTAATTCGCGAGCGCGTGCAGGATGTGTTCCACGGTGAAGGTCCGGCTTGGGTTGGAAGGCGAATTGTATCAACCAGCCGGCCGCCGATTGACCGGAAAACCCGCCGCCCGTAGACTCGCCGGTTCGCATGGGCGGTTAGCTCAGCGGTAGAGCACTGCCTTCACACGGCAGGTGTCGCAGGTTCGATCCCTGCACCGCCCACCAGAATCGAGTGTTTCCGGACGGCCAGCACCAGGTGCTGACCGTTTTTTTATGTCCGTGACCCGATGTTTCCTGGCACCGCCCGATCGCAAGCCGCCGACAGAATCGGCCGGATCACGGTCTGAACGCCGCAACGGCTGTGCGGAAGTCCCATTGCCTTCCTGTAGCCTTGGCCCCATGTGACCCTGCACGCATCCGATCGGAGGACGCCGCGATGATGACCTTCCTGCTGTGGTTGCTGTTGCTGATCTTCTGCTGGCCGCTGGCGTTGCTGGCGCTGATCCTGTGGCCGCTGGTGTGGCTGATCGCGCTGCCGTTCCGCCTGCTCGGCTTTGCCGTGGACGGCGTGTTCGAATTCCTGCGTGCACTGTTCATGCTGCCCGCGCGAATCCTGCGCGGACCGCGGGGAAACGGCGCGCCTGCACGATAAAGGACCCGTCCGTCCCGAGCGTAGCACCGCATGCGCGAAGTCGAAGGGTGCAGAATGCATTCTCCAGTGTTTCGATTCCGCGAAGTTTCGCCTCGCCACGCCCAACACGAACGGTTGAAAAATCCATCCCCGATCCACTACCGGAGCAACCATGACGATTTCCATGTACCAGGCTTCCATTCCCGTATTCGTGCGTGCGCTGAACAATCTGTCCAGCGTATTGAAGAAGGGCGAAGCGCACGCGAAAGACAAAGGCGCCAACCCCGACGGGCTGTTGCAGCAACGCCTGATCTTCGACATGCTGCCGCTGATCAAGCAGATCCAGATCGCCTGCGACACCGCCGCGCGCGGCGCCGCGCGCCTGGCTGGCGTGGAACCGAAATCATTCGAGGACAACGAGAAGACGCTTGCCGAGGCGTACCAGCGGATCGACGCCGCGATCGCCTACGCGAAATCCTTCGCGCCCGAACAGATCGACGGCAGCGAAGCCCGCAAGGTGACGATGAAAACCCGCCACGGCGACGTCGAATTCACGGGCCTCGCGTATCTCACGGAATACTCGCTGCCCAACCTGTTGTTCCACTGCACCACCGCCTACGACATCCTGCGCGTCGCTGGCACCCAGATCGGCAAGAAGGATTTCCTTGGCGATCGGTGAGAATGGGCCGATCAGTCTCCCTTTTCGTCATTCCGGCGCAAGCCACAGGCGGCGCATCGCGCGAGCGCCAAGGATGGCGCGAGTCATTCCGGGATGACGAGCAGAAACAGATTTTCCCCGGGAAAATCGGCAAGCTCAGGAAAAATTCGCGCCCCGTTTTTCCCAGGACGACTCAAACGCCCCGCTTGCGAAAGCGGGGCGTTTCTTTTTGCGGGCACGCACGGGTTCCATTGCAAATGATCGGCGTCGAAGGCAAAGAAGACAACATCACCGACTGGGCGCTGAAGCAGTTCAAGGATCACTACAAAAATCTCGTCACCCCGGCGAAAGCCGGGGCCCAGCGCCTTTCTGCTTCGGCCAAAGCAGAGTCACTGGGTTCCGGCTTGCGCCGGAATGACGAGCAAGGGCAGAGCGGGCCCCCATCCCAGCCTTCCTCCGCGAGCGGGTACAGCCGCCATCCATGGCCAAAAACTCCGTGGTGCCCGAAGGGCGGAAGGGGGGCAGCAGATCACCAAGGAGGCGATCTTCCACTACGTGTACGCAGTGCTGCACGATCCGGTGTATCGCGAGAAATACGCGCAGACCTGCTCGCGCGCGTCACCCGCGTCAGCGTGGAAACCCAGGCCATTGTCGAAGCCATGCGCGTCGCGCCGCGCAGGCCGCAGGGCGGGAGGAGCGCAGCGCATCCCGCCGTTTGCGTTTCACCCCAAGGCGGGATTGTTCGCATCATCCCTGATGCTCACCCCTCGCTTGCGCTCGGGGCCGACCTGTGGCCGTCCAGTCGTTCCAAACGAATTTGTCGCCGCTACGCGGCTGCTCCCGCCCTACGCGTCCATCGCCTTTACAATCCGGCGATCTCTGCTGCTGCATCGAAGGACGCCCATGCCCATCCTCATTCTTGGCCTCGTGATCTTCCTCGGCGCGCATTCGGTGCACATGCTGGCGCCGGGTTTTCGCGAGCGCGCGGTGGCACGAATCGGGCTGCTGCCGTGGAAGGGTTTGTACTCGCTGGTGTCGATCGCGGGATTTGTGCTGATCGTCATCGGATTCGGCACGGCACGCGCGCAACCGCACCTGCTGTATGCGCCGCCGCTGTGGCTGAAGCACTTGAATGCGCTGTTCACGCTGGTCGCGTTCGTGCTGATTGCGGCGGCGTACGTGCCGCGCAATCATTTGAAGGCAAAAATCGGGCACCCGATGCTGGCGGGCGTGAAGTTGTGGGCAATCGGGCACCTGCTGGCGATCGGCTACCTGCACGACGTGGTGTTGTTCGGCGCGTTCCTGGTTTGGGCCGTCGCGGATTTCATGGTGTCGCGCCGGCGCGACCGGGCAGCCGGCACCGCGTACCCTTCGGGCACGGCCATGGGCGACGGGCTGGCCGTGGCGGTTGGCGTGGCGGCATGGGCGATCTTCGCGTTCCTGCTGCATGTGCGCCTGATCGGCGTCAGTCCGTTCGCATAACCCTGAATGGCCCGCTGCGCTTGGCAGCTTGCACGCCGGCGGTGCTCGGCATCCTCATGTACTGACGTGTACACTCCGGTGCCTGCGCGCCGCCGTCGCACAATCTGCCTGTACTCGCGACGGCCCTTCAGGGTTCTGTATTTGACGGAACCATTGGCGTCCGTGCGCATCAAAGACTGGTGGTTTCCGGTTTCGGGGGTAACGTGACTCGACGCAATTCGGCAAAGGGCAAGATCATTGGCGCGATCGTGGTGATCGTGATCGTCGCGCTGGCTGCGTGGTGGTATTTCACGCGCATGCCGGGCGTGGATTTCTCGCGTCAGGGGCCCGCGCCCTCCGGACCGGCCAAGGCAAGCACCGCGCCGGCGCCGATCGAGCATCCGATTTCCGAGGCGCAGACCGTTCCCGCGCCCGCTACCACCGCGCCGCTGCCGCCGCTGGATACCAGTGACGACGCCGTGGCGTCCGCGCTGGCGTCGATTCCAGGCGCGGATGGGCTGACCGGACTGCTGCTTTCGCGCGGATTGATTCCGCACATCGTGGCGACCGTGGACGCCCTGCCCCGCCGCTCGATCGGCGCCAGCATCCTGCCGCTGCGCACGCCGAAGGATGCGTTCGCCGCGGATACTTCCAGCGGCAAGCCGATGCTGGACAGCAAGGATTTCGCGCGCTACGACCCCTACATGAAGATCGTCGGGGCGGTGGATTCGCGCACGCTGGTGACCTGGTACGTGCACTGGTACCCGCTGTTCCAGCAGGCCTACCGCGAACTCGGCTATCCACAGGGCTACTTCAACGACCGCCTGATCGCGGCGATCGACGACATGCTGGCCGCGCCGAACGCGCAGCCGCCGGTGGCGCTTGTCGCCACGCAGAACGGGCGCTACGCGTTCGCCGATCCGACCTGGGAATCGTTGTCGGTGGGCCAGAAATTGATGATCCGCATCGGGCCGGAGCACGAACGCACGTTGAAGGCCAAGCTGCGCAGTATCCGCGCTTTGTTGTTGGGCCAGGCGCCGGTGTTCCACACGGAGGCGGAGGAGCAACCGGCGGCAGCCTCGTCTTCGCACTAGGAACCACTTGTTTTTTGCTCGTCATCCCGGATTACTCGCGCCATGCACCGCCTTCGGCGTTTGCGTTTGCAATCCTGCAAACGCAGTCGCGAAGCGATATCCGGGACCCAGTGGCTTTGCACTTCAACGTAAAGGCACTGGGTTACTCGCGCCATCCTTGGCGCTCGCCCTTTGGGCCGCCTTCGGCGTTCGCGTTTGCAGTCCTGCAAACGCAGTCCGGTTTGCGCCGGAATGACGAAAAGCTCGGTGATTCGCGTCAACCGGCCGAGCCAAAGCGCAGCGTGGTTTGTCCCTGCGCCACGCCGTTCGGCCCGAAGCGATGTTCCTCGATGATGCCGCCGCCGTCGCGGTCCAGCGCGATGATCGTGGTGGCGCGCGTGCCGTAGCGTTCGCCGCGCACGAACACCGGTGACAGTTTGCGCTCCAGCACGATGCCGACGCCGGTGTCGGGAAGCGCCGCGTCCGGCGCGGGCGTTTCGTCGGTGAACGCATCGAACAAGGTATCGAACACGTCGTCCCCCGCCTCGATCCAATCCCGCAGCACCGCGGTCACGCGCCGCACTTTCGGCCACGGCGCATCCAGGTCGCCGTTCGACAGGCCGTGCACGCCATCCGCGATCGTGCGTGCGCGAACGTCGGGATCGTTGGACACGAAGCGCGCAGCCTCTGCGTCGAACAGCAGCAGGTTGAACGGCCGATAGCGCGTGGCGATCTTTTCCAACGCCACGGCGTGACGCACTGCCGAATCGCCGCCCTGCAGGAAATCGGTCACCAGCCAGCCGCGCGAAGCACGATCCTTCGATGCATTCGGATCGCGCACGTTGGTCACCACGCAGGCGCGGCCGGGTGCGCGCACGCCCATCCAGGTGCCGCCCGCCTCGAGGTCGCGGCCGGCGACGAGGCCGGGCGCATCGGCCCAGCGTTGCAACGGCGCGGACGGCCGCGCATGCGCCTCGTCGCGGTTGCCGATCAGCAACAGGCGCCAGCGCGGGTGGACGTTCCAGGCAAAAGCGATCACGCACATCCGGGAAAGGCTACCGCATCGGCGCCACCAGGCGGCCCTGGTCGTGCAGCCAAGTGCTAGACTCCAGCCGAACCTGCCGTGTCTAAAGGGGGGACGGCATGAGAAGCAAGCTGGCACACATGGCGGTGCTGGTGGTCGAGGATCACGACTTCCAGCGCCAGGTGGCGCTGCGGCTGCTGCAGCGCATGGGCGTCGGTACCGCGCTGGAAGCGGCGGACGGTCGCAGTGCGCTCGCCGTCCTCGGCCAGCAAAAACAGCCGATGGACGTGGTACTGGTCGATCTCGACCTGCCGCACATGGATGGCATCGAATTCATCGGCCACGTCGCGCGGGAACGGCTCGCCAACGCGGTGGTGGTGCTGACCGCGCTCGACCCCGCGCTGCTCAACACCGTGCGCATCATGGCGCGCGCTTCCGGCATCCGCGTGCTGGGTACGGTCGAAAAACCGCTGACCGCAGCGAAGCTCGGCGACGTCATCGACCTGTATTTCACCGCCGACCTGCTGGCTGACGAAACCCCGCAACTGGACATCGACGAGGGCCTGCTGGCGGAAGCGCTGGCCGGTGATGCCTTCGAAGCATGGTTCCAGCCGCAGGTGGCGATCGGCAGCGGCTTCGTCACCGGCGTCGAGGCGCTCGCGCGCTGGAGCCTCGACGGCCATTCGGTTCCACCCGCGCGTTTCATCCCGGAATTGGAGCGCTGCAATCTCATCGACGCGCTGACCGAACGCATCCTCGCGCAGGCGTGCCGCTGGTGCGCGCGCTGGCGCGAAAGCGGGCTCGACCTCGGGATTTCCGTCAACGTGTCGATGCACAACCTCGAGGACACCGCGGCCGCCGACCGCTACCAGGCCATCGTGCAGGCGGCCGGCATCGACACCCACGATGTGACGCTCGAGATCACCGAGTCGGCCATGATGCACGAAGCCGCGCCGGTACTGAACGTGCTGGCGCGCCTGCGGCTCAAGGGCTTCGGCTTGTCGGTGGACGATTTCGGCACCGGCTGGTCTTCGCTGTCGCAGCTCGCGCAACTTCCCGTCACCGAACTCAAGATCGACCAGGGCTTCATCAATGGTGCGACCACCGAACCGCGCAACCGCGCGGTGGTCGAGGCCAGCCTCGAGCTCGGTCGCAAACTCGGCCTGACCACCGTGGCCGAGGGCGTGCGCAACATCGAGGAATGGCAGATGCTGGCCGAACTCGGTTGCACGCGTGCGCAGGGCGAACTGGTCGGCATGGCGGTGCCCGGCGACCAGCTCGTCGCCGCGATCGAAAAGTGGCGCCGCAGGCAGCCATGACGCGCCACTTCTGGACCGTCCGCCGCCAACTGCTGCTGCTGTTCGGGGTGATGCTGCTCGCCGCCGGGGTGGTGCTGGCCCTTGATGCGATCTACCAGCGCAGCCACGAAGCCACCCTCAACCGTCTGTACGACAACGCACTGGGTGGGCAGAGCAACGTCAAGACGCTGACCGACGCCTACGGCATCACCGTCATCGGCGTCACCTTCAAGGTGCGCAATGGCCTGATGACCTTCGACCAGGGCCTTGCGGCGGTGGGCCAGGCGCGGCAGCGCAGCGACCAGGCTTTCGCCGCGCTCGCCGCCGAAAGCATGCCGCCGCGACAGCGCGAGGTATTCGCAAGCATCCGGCGCGAGCGCCAACCCGCCGACGCCGCGATAGCGCGCCTGCGCGCGCAACTGGCCGCGCGCAGCACCCCCGGCGTCGGGAACTTCGCGGACACGGAACTGTTTCCGGCGCTCGATCCGCTGTTGAGCGACCTGGACCTGCTTGCGGACCTCAAGATCCTCGATGCGCAAACGCAATTGCAGGATGACCGCACGCATGCGCTGCGGCTGAATGCATGGCGCATCGGCTTGTCGCTGGTCGCCCTGCTGATCGTTTTCGTGGCCGGCCGCGCGATCCTGCGCAACATCTACGGCGGCATCGGGCAACTGGTGCGTTTGTCCAAGGGCATGCGCGCGGGCGATTACGACACGCCCACCGGAGCACCCGTGAGAGGCGAAGTGCGCCAGGTGGTCGAAGGTTTCCTGACGATGCGCGAAGAGGTCAAGCGCAAGGACGCCGCACTGCGCGACAGCGAGACCCGCGCCCGCGACGCCAGCAAGGCCAAGAGCGCGTTCCTCGCCGCGATGAGCCACGAAATTCGCACGCCGATGATCGGCATCACCGGCATGCTGGAATTGCTGGAACACACGCGGCTGGACGCGGAACAACGCCGCAGCATCTCGATCGTGCAAAGCTCGGCGCAGAGCCTGCTGCAGATCATCGGCGACATCCTGGATTTTTCCAAGATCGAAGCCGGCCGCATGGAACTGGCGCCGGCGGACATCGACCTGCGCCGGCTGGTCGAACACACCGTCGGCAACTACCTTGGCTTCGCGTCCAGCAAGGGGCTGACACTGGAATCCGCGACCGACGCGCAGCTCGCGCCCGCCTATGTCGCCGACCCGCTGCGAATACGCCAGATTCTTTCCAACTTCATGTCCAACGCGATCAAGTTCACCCGCACCGGCGGCGTTACGGTGCGCGCCGAACACATCGAGACGCTGCGCGACGGGCGTGATCGCATCGCCCTGCGCGTACGTGACAGCGGTATCGGCATCAGCGAGGAACAACGCGGCGCATTGTTCCAGCCGTTCTCGCAGGCGGACACCAGCACCACGCGCACCTTCGGCGGCACCGGGCTCGGGCTGGCGATTTGCCGGCAACTCGCGGAATTGATGGACGGCAGCATCGAACTGGCCAGCAAGCCAGGCGTGGGCAGCACCTTCAGCCTGATCCTGTCGTTGCCCCGCGGCGATGCATCGAAAGTGGAACCCGAGCGCGTCACTGCGCTGGAGGATGATTTCCCCACGCGTCCGCTGCCCGGCGTCGAGGAAGCGCAACGCGAGGACAGCCTCGTGCTCGTCGTCGACGATCACGCGACCAATCGCGAAGT
>Ga0207660_10000564_pt1 | contig 24915 bp, 15 predicted proteins | sample KBSC73BmetaG_FD_184335 | JGI IMG/M metagenome (GOLD analysis project Ga0207660, IMG submission 184335) | Corn rhizosphere microbial communities from Kellogg Biological Station, Michigan, USA - KBS C7-3B metaG (SPAdes) (version 2) | ecosystem: Host-associated > Plants > Roots > Rhizosphere ... | reverse complement strand
CTGGTGCCACCACAACGCCGGGATGAAAATGGCGTCGCCCGGCTCGAGTTCGGTAATGCGCGATTCCGCCAGAGCTTCGGCAAAGCGCGGGTATTTGGCGAAGTCGGGATCGCCGAGATCGACCATACTCGCGGGCTGGCCAGCCATGGTGACGTCGAGCGGACCCACGTAAAGATTGCGGACCTGCTCCGGCGGGAAGAGCCGGAAGCGCCGGTGTCCGGCAACCACGACCGCGAGATTGTCGGACTCGTCGAAATGCGCGCTGACGACGGTCCGGTTGCCGATCCAGATTCGCGGCACCGCTGGAATGCCGTCGAGCAGCGGCATCGCATTTTCCTGTTCGAACCCCGGCAAAACCTCGGCGGTAGCCGCGGCGCCGACATAGATGGCGGGCGCCGACGGAGAATCTGCGACCTGCCGGATCGCGTCCAATATCTCTTTCAGCCCGCCGCGGCGCCGCTCGAAATTGAACGCCGCTGCGCCGTCCCGATAGAAGAAGCGACCGCCGATTTCGGGCGGACCGACGAACGCCTCGACCGCAGACTGGCGGTCGAACCGCTTGAGATAGCCAATCGCGGCGTCGATCGATTGCGAAGCGCGCACCGCCGGCCAATCGCGCACCAGCGCGCGAAGAACGACGGGTTCGTTGCTTGTGAGGATCTCCGAGCGGAACGTCTCGAGGCGGACGTCGCTGCGCTCCGCCGCTGCGGCGGGCGCTCCAGGTTTCGAGGCTGCGTCGGGAATCACGCCGGCACCCTAACGACTGGCTGCCCGGAGTGCGACAGGTGCTGAGGCTGGGGCACCCCGCGACCCCCTCCGCGGTGGCGGAGAGGGTCAGGGGAAAAGGCTGGCTAGAAGTTGCCGCGGAGGATCAACGAGTAGCGGCGGTCGTTCATGAAGTAGGACCGCGGCCCGGTCAGTCCGGTCACAGTGAACATCTGACTGGTCTTCGTCACTTCGTTGGTCAGGTTCACCGCCTGTACACCGATCTTCAGGTTCTTCGTCAGTGAATAGAAGGCCGAAGCGTCGAGCTGACCGCCCGATTCCTGGAAGATCGGATCGAACGGGAAGATCACGTCTGCCGCGGTCAGCAGGAAGCGCGATCGCCAGTTGTACGCCACTCTGAGCGAGATCGGCCCCTTCTCGTAGAATGCCGTGAAGTTGATGTTGTGCTTCGACAGCTGCTCGAGCGGGAGGTTGCCTGGAACGCCGCTCGGCGACGTCTGCACGACAACGCCATTATTGAGGAAGCTGTTGGGCAAGCCCTTGCTGTTGATGTGCGTGTAGCTCGCGTTGACGCCGAACCCGTTGAACGGCCGCGGCAGGAAGTCGAACGTCTGCTGATAGTCGAGCTCGAACCCCCGGATTTTGCCCGTTCCGCTGAAGTTCGCCGGACCACGAACGAACACGTTCTCGGTGACGCCATTGCTGGTGATCTGGCGCTCTGTGACGTTCGCGAAGAAGAAGTTCCGCACGTCCTTCGCGAACAGGTCGAAGGTCAACGAACCGACCCGCGCGAAATACCATTCGAGCGTTGCGTCGGCCTGCCACGCGCTTGCCGGCTTCAGGAACGGATTGCCCGCCGTCGCCGTGAGCTGGAAGCCGTTCGACGTATCCGACCCGATCTGCAGGAAGTTGCGGATGTCCGAAAGCGCAGGGTAAGCGAGCACCTTCGACACCGCGAACCTGGCGATCACATCGCGGCTCAATCCGAACTTCAGATTCAGGCTCGGCAGCCAGTACCAATATTTGTTGACTGCCGTGTTGGGCGTCGTGATTCCGGTGGCGAACTGCTGGAGCGCCGCGAAGCCCTGCGCTCCCAACGTGCAAACGCCTCCCGGCGGAACAGGCGGAGCCGGCGGCGCGGGAATCGCGCATCGAGTGTTGAAGTCGAGAAGATTTCCCTGCGCGTCGGCGACCCCGACCGCCTGGCCCGTCGGCGCACCGATCGAACCGCTCGATTCGAGCCGGGTGTTGACATAGCGGACGCCGATATTGCCATCGAGCCGGACGTTGCCGAAGATCGGCTCGTCCTGGCCGAACCGCAGCATGACGTAGGCGTCCTTGTCCTTCTCGTCGACCGGCTGGATTTCCGACGGGAGGAATGGCGTGCCGGGCACCACGCCGGCGCGCTCCGCCAGCGGAACCCATCCGGCGTTACCGCCGTTGGCCTGCCACATCTGGTTGATCGATTTGAAGAAATTGGACGAGCCGTTGTAATCGCTGATCAGCGATCCGTCATAGTAGAATCCGCCGATCGGCCCGGGCGTCTCGCCGCGGAAGAAGTTCGGGAACGTGAAGAACTTCACGGCATTCGGGTCGGTCTGCGCGATGCTGACCGGAGTGCTGCCGGACCACACCTCGCTGAGCACGCCCCAGTTGTAGGTGGTGTAGCGAATGTCCTGGCTACGGTCCGCATAGCGGGCGCCGAACTTCAGCTGCTTCAGGAATGGAACGTCGTCGAGGAAATTGTACGCGACGTCGCCGCGGAACGCCCATTCATGGCCTTGGCTATGCTCGATATGGTCCATCGCCGCGCGCCAGAATTGCGCGTTCGGATCGGAGAAATATTGCGCGTCGGTCTCGTTCGCGAGAGCCGGGTTCGGCGTCGACCAGGCATAGGTCAGAGTCAGCGGCTTGTGCGGAACGACGACTGGGAGCTTGCCCGTGAGGTCGAGCTCTTCGTCCGCGAAGTTGGATCCGAACACGCTGACGTCCAGGGTGTCGTGCTTCGCCTTTGTGTAATCGGCGTCGAGGTTGATCGCCCAATGCGGATCCGGGTTGAACTTGAAGTTCAGCCCCATGTCCTGAACGATGTTCTGGTCGAAGACCTCGCGGCGTGACAGCGACTGCTGCATCCCGCCGGCTGGAACGATCACTCCGTTCGCCGCAACGCCGCCGTTGCCCGGCGTCGCTCCGCGCCAGCCGCCGCCCGGGGAGGTGATGAAGCCTTTTTCGAAGATGTTGTTGTTGCCGTACAGGTAATTGCTGAACGACCCGTCCGGGCATTCGGCGCGAGTCGAGCTGTTGGGTCCGTCGGTGTTCTCGAGGCACCCCGCCGGATAGGTGTTATATTCCGAAAGGTCTGGCGCGCTTTCGAACGTATGCTCGCCCCACTGGTTGGACGAGTCGGTGCGCAGGAACTGCGCAGTCAGGGTCGCGCGTCGATCGAGGCTTTCCCACTGTGCTGCTGCTGCATAGCCGCGGCGCTTGCGGTCGTAATCCTGGGTGCGGAACTGGCCGCCGAGCGGCGCATATGAAAGCGGCCGGAAATCGGCGAAGCCATCGGCGCCGGCTCCCTCGGGAGTACCACAAGCGGAACCGGGAGGCGGCAGAGTCGAAGTGTCGGTGTCGGACGGGAGCTGGTTGCGGCAGGTCGGACCGCTGCCATTCGAACCGGCAGTCACCGAACCATCGCGGGTCTGGAAGTTGGTGACCTGGATACCGTCCGAGCGGCTCTTCAGCCGCGAATAGGCGATGTCGCCGAGCAGGCCGATGCGGCCGATGCCGGTGTCCCAGGTGTCGCTGACCAGAAGCGAACCCGTCGGAGTCCACTGGCGCCGCATGTCGCCCCAGTTCGCTTCGACATCGAAGCCGATCTGGAGGCCATTCTTGTCGAACGGAAGGCGGGTGTTGAGGTTGACGGTGCCCGCGAGACCGCCTTCGATCATTTCGGCGGTCGCGTTCTTGTAGACCTCGACGGACCCAAGCAGCTCCGGCGGAACGTCGGAGAAATTGATCGCCTGGCCATAGACGCCGGTCGAGAAGGTGTCGCGACCGTTGAATTCGGAGCGGACGAACGTCAGGCCGCGAACGGTCACGCCCGAACCTTCAACCGAGAAGTGGTCGGGGTCGTTGCTGCCGGCGAACCGGTTGATCTCGACGCCAGGAACCCGCTGCAGCGCTTCCGTCACCGAACGGTCGGGCAGAGCGCCGATGTCCTGCGCCGTGATCGCGTCGACCACGGTGTCGGAATTGCGCTTGATCTGCTGCGAATTGGCAAGGCTCTGGCGAATGCCGGTGACGATGATGACATTGTTGTTGTTTTGCGTCGGCGCCGGGGGAGTGGAGCTGGAGATGGTCGCGTTCGGGACCGCGGACGTGTTCGTCTGCTCCGTCTTGCCGACGGTATTGCTGAGGTCGGGCTTTGCCGCCCGCGGGTTGGTGGTGGTGGGCGGAGTCGTCTGCGCCACCACGGGCGCCGCCGCAGCAAAGGCACAAACGGCAATCAGCGAAACGCTACTGCGCAGCAGCCCCACATCATGCGCAAAATGCGGGCACGTTCTCGATTCGGCCATGAGCCCCTCTCTCGCCTCTGGTAGCGCTAACAAACGCGACCAGCCTCTCTCCTAGAACGATGCATAACCCGCCACTTTTTTAACGGCAAGACGGTTGCGAAACGAGTTCGTGCTGGATTTCTGAAAACTGTGGCAGCAATGCCGCACCCGGACCAGAACCTGCGATCCGCTTGATTGCGAAGGCAAAGCCAAGAAAGACTATGCACGCGCGCAGATGCGCGGGGCGACGAGGTAGATGACCGACCGACAAAAGGTGCGAGTTGTGATCATCGGCGGCGGCACCGCCGGCTGGATGACTGCGGGAGCGCTAACAAAACTGCTCCCCGGCCGGTGCAGCGTGCACCTGGTCGAATCGGAAGCGATCGGAATCGTTGGAGTCGGCGAAGCCACTCTTCCGCACATCCGGGCGTTCAACGAACGGCTCGGAATCGACGAAGCCGATTTCATGGCCACCACCCGCGCCACCTTTAAGCTCGGCATCGAGTTCCAGGGATGGGGCCGCGCCGGCGAGAGCTACATCCATCCATTCGGCACTTTCGGCAGCGGCAAGGGCACCGTCGAATTCCACCATTATTGGAACCGCCGGCGTCAGGAGACGGGAACGGTGCCGCCCATCGGCGAATATTCGATGGCCGTGACCATGGCCTATATGAATCGTTTCACCCGGCCAGATCCTGATCCCGACGCGATCGAGTCGACCTTCAACTATGCCTATCAGTTCGACGCGACCTTGTTCGCGCCCTACCTCCGGCGGATCGCGGAAGGCCTGGGTGCCAGGCGCACCGAAGGCCGAGTCGTCGACGTCGAGCTCGACGGCGATTCGGGCGATGTCCGCGCCGTTCGCCTCGAGAGCGGCGAGCGAATCGAAGGAGACCTGTTCATCGACTGCTCCGGCTTCGTCTCGCTGATTATCGGCAAGGCGCTCGACGAGCCGTTCGAGGATTGGTCGCACTGGCTGCCGTGCGACCGCGCAGTCGCAATGCCGTGCCGGACGCGCACCGCGCTCACTCCTTACACCAGTGCGATCGCCATGCCCGCCGGCTGGCGCTGGCGGATTCCGCTGCAGCACCGCACCGGCAACGGCTACGTCTATTCATCGGCCTTCACCTCGGACGACGAGGCGCGCACCGGACTGGTTGGGGCCGTCGAGGGAGAACCGATCGCGGACCCGCGCGTGCTCAAGTTCAAGGCGGGTCGCCGCCGCTCGAGCTGGGTCCGTAATTGCATCGCCATCGGGCTTTCAAGCGGATTCCTGGAGCCACTCGAGTCGACCAGCATTTACCTCATCCAGGCCGCGATCACCGGTCTCGTCGAGCTGTTTCCCGAGCCGAAAGTATCCCCGGTCGACCGCAACGAGTTCAACCGGTTGATCGACATGGAATATGACCGGATCCGCGACTTCCTGATCCTTCATTATCATGCGACCCAGCGCTCCGAGAGCGAGTTCTGGGATTACGTTCGCACGATGCGGGTGCCCGACACGCTTCACGAGAAGATCGAGCTATTCCGGCGGCGCGGCCGGATCGTCAAATATCGCGAAGGCGTGTTCCTCGATGCGAGCTGGGTCGCGGTTTACATTGGCCAGGGGGTCATTCCCGAAGGGCACGACATGCGCGCGGACCTGCCGGCTCTTCGAGCCCTTACCGATGGAATGGATGCACTGCGCTCCGAAATGCGCAGCAAGGCCGAGCGGATGCCGGACCATCGCGCGCACATCGAGAGCTACTGCCCGATGGCAGAGGCCGCCTGATGCAGCCCGATTCGATCAGAACTGTCGTGATCGCCGGCGGCGGCATTGTCGCATGGTCTGCAGCCGCGGCACTGAAGCGGCGAATCGGATCACTGAGGATCGCGGTCGTGACCTGCCCCGTACCGGCGAACGCGCTCGCGGACCGCGCGATCAGCACATTGCCGTCAATCGTCGGCTTTCACGAGGACCTCGGACTGACCGAAGCCGATACGGTTGTTCGGGCGGAAAGCGGGCTTCGGGTCGGCACGATGTTCGAAGGATGGTCGATGGGCATTCCGCCTTACGTCCACGCCTACGGCAGCTACGGCGCCCCGGTCAGCGCGGTCGCCTTTCACCAGCTCTGGCTTCGCGGCGCCGATTGGGGAACGCCGCAGTCTTTCGATTGCTTCTCGCCCGCGGCGGAGCTCGGCCGGCTCGGTCGAATAGCGTCCGCCGCGTCTGCAGGCGGGCCGACGCCCGAGATCGGCTATGGCCTGCATCTGACGCTCGGGCGCTATCACCAACTCATGCGCGCCTACGCGCTCCATCTCGGAGTGGCGGAGCAAAGCTGCGAGTCGCTCGACGTCGAGCTGCGCGGGGAGGACGGCTTCATCGAACGGCTGAAGTTCGATGACGGATCGACGATCGAGGGCGACCTGTTCGTCGACTGCTCAGGTCCGGATTCGCTGATCCGCTCTAAGATGGGCGGCGAGTTCGCGGACTGGTCCAAGTGGCTGCCGTGCGACCGCCTCGTTGTTGGCGAGGGCGCGGCCGATTCGCAGGCTATGATGCTCGACCGCGTCGCAGCGACGCCAGCCGGCTGGCGATGGAACTCGTCCTCACCGTCGCGCTCGTCTCGCGGCGTCGCTTATTCTTCGGCGCATTCGAGCGGCGAGGAAGCGCTCGGCCAGTTCGGCGCCGCCGGGGCTGACGCAACCGATGTTACCATTCGCCAAGGCGCTTGGCCCGAGCCGTGGGTGCGCAATTGCGTCGCGATCGGCGATGCAGCGGCCATGCTCGAGCCGCTCGAATGGGCCAATCTTCACCTTGCACACAGCCAGATCGATCGCCTCATCTCGATGATGCCGGGACGCGACTGCGCGACTGTCGAGCTGGCCGAGTATAATCGCCAGTGCACCGCCGAAGTCGAGCGGGTGCGGGACTTCATCTGCATGCATTACATCACTGCTGGGCGCGACGAGCCATTCTGGAAGGACGCAGCGGAAATCGATCCGCCTGCTTCGCTCGCGCATTCGCTGTCGCTGTTCGCCGACCGCGGAAGGCTGCCCTATTATGAGGAGGAAACCTTCTCGCGCGACAGCTGGCTGGCGGTCCTGCTCGGCCAGGGATTCCGGCCGCGACGGACTGACCCGCTCGCCGATATCCTGACGCCCGAGGACGCTGAGCGCGAGGTCGCGCGCTACGGCGATTTCGTGCGCGCCTTCGTCGCGCCGCAGCCGAACTACACCGACTATATGTCCAACCTTCGACAGCGAAGCTTCCAATGACCGATCACCGAATTCGCGACGTCGTGATTGTCGGCGGCGGGACCGCCGGATGGATGGCGGCCGCGGCACTCTCGCGCTTCCTCAACAACAGCTACACCCGCATCACCCTGGTTGAATCCGACGAGATCGGGACGATCGGCGTAGGCGAGGCCACGATCCCGCCGCTCATCAATTTCAACGGGCTGATCGGCCTCAACGAAAACGAGTTCGTCAGTGCGACGCAGGCGACGTTCAAGCTCGGGATCGAGTTCGTGAATTTCGGCCGGCTCGGCCAGCGCTATTTCCACCCGTTCGGCTCGATCGGGCAGGACCTGCAGGGCATCCCCTTCCACCAGCTCTATCTGCGCGAGCGGATTCGGCGCGTGCTCCCCGACATCTCAGCCTGGTCGATGAGCGCGGTCGCCGCCGCGCAGGGCAAGTTCGCCCGTCCGGGGCGTCAGGCGCAATTCCCGCTTTCCGGGCTGCTCTACGCCTTCCATTTCGACGCGAGCCTCTATGCCCGGCTCCTCCGCTCCATGTCGGAGCGCGGCGGCGTCACTCGAGTCGAAGGCAAGATCGTCGATGCAACGCTCCGCAGCGAAGACGGCTACGTCGAGTCGGTCCGGCTCGCCGACGGGCGAATAATCGAGGGAGACCTGTTCATCGATTGCTCGGGCTTTCGCGGGCTGCTCATCGAACAGAAGCTCGAGACTGGCTACGAGGACTGGACCCATTGGCTGCCGTGCGACCGGGCGATCGCAGCGCCGTGCAGCTACACCGGCGGGCCCGACCCGTTCACCCGCGCAACGGCGCACCAAAGCGGATGGCAATGGCGAATCCCCCTCCAGCACCGCATGGGCAACGGCCATGTCTATTGCAGCAGCTTCATTTCCGATGACGACGCGGAACAAGTCCTGCTCTCCAACCTCGAAGGCGAACTGATCGGCGACCCGCGGCGGCTGAGGTTCACCACCGGCCGGCGCAAGCTGGCGTGGAACCGCAATGTGGTCTCGCTCGGGCTTTCGACCGGCTTCGTCGAACCGCTCGAGTCGACCAGCATCCACCTGATCCAGGCGGGCATTGCGAGGCTCATCGCTTTGTTCCCGGACAAGCGCTTCGCCCCGATCGAAAGGGACGAATACAACCGCCGGATGGAAACGCTGTTCGATTGGGTCCGCGACTTCGTGATTCTGCACTACAAGGCGATGGACCGACCGGACTCCGAATTCTGGACCCAGTGCGGCAACATGGAAGTGCCCGTCAGCCTCGCCGAACGGATCGAGCATTTCCGCAACAAGGGACGAATCTTCGCCGAGGGCTTCGAGCTGTTCAGCACGCCGAGCTGGGTCGCGGTCATGCTCGGCCAGGGAATCGTGCCGCAAGAATATGAACCGGTGGTCGACGGGCTCGACGAGGAGAAGGTCGCGCAGGCGCTTGAGCAAATGCGCCTCGCCATTCTCGATACGGCGCAGCGGCTCCCTCCGCAGGGTGAATTCATCGCCCAGTGTTGCGCATCCCCTGCCCCGGCGCCGCCCGCCACGGAGTTCGTCTTTTGATCGAAGACCGCATTCGCAGGATCGTGGTCGTCGGCGGCGGCACCGCCGGCTGGATGGCCGCGGCAGGCATCTCCAAGATCATGGGAGAACTCCCCGACCTGTCGATCGAGCTCGTTGAATCCGAAGAGATCGGAACGGTCGGAGTCGGCGAGGCGACGATCCCGCAGATCACCTTGTTCAACTCGCTTATGGAAATCGACGAACGCGATTTCGTGCGGGCGACGAATGCCACCTACAAGCTCGGAATCGAGTTTCGCGACTGGACGCGGCTCGGTCACCGCTACGTCCACCCGTTCGGCTTCTACGGCATCGACATGCTAGGAGTCGAGTTTCACCATCACTGGCTGAAGGGCCACGCCCTTGGCGATCCGAACCCGATCGACGCCTATTCGCTGGGTGTCGTCGCGGGACTCCAGGGACGATTCGCACATCCACGGCCGGACCAGCCGAGCTCCCCTTTGTCGCGCATCGCTTATGCCTTCCAGTTCGATGCCTCGCTCTATGCGCGATATATTCGCCGGCTCGCCGAGGCAGCGGGCGTGCGGCGCACGGAAGGCCGAATCGTCGACGTCGTCCAGAACGGCGAGACGGGGTTCATCGAAGCGGTAGAGCTCCAGGACGGGCGGCGCGTCGACGGCGACCTGTTCATCGATTGCTCCGGCTTTCGCGGGCTGCTCATCGAACAGAAACTCGGCGGCGGTTTCGAGGACTGGTCGAAGTGGCTGCCCTGTGACCGTGCCGTAGCGGTCGCGTGCGAAAGCAGCGACGACGCGCAGCCGCTGACTCGTTCGACCGCTCTTCCCGCCGGCTGGCAATGGCGAATTCCGCTGCAGCACCGCACCGGCAATGGCTATGTCTATTCGAGCGCGCACATCGGCGACGACGAAGCCGCCTCGACGCTTCTTTCGAACCTCGACGCTGCGCCGCTCGGCGAGCCGCGTTTACTCCGCTTCAAGGCAGGGCACCGCCGCAAGACATGGATCAAGAACGTCGTCGCGCTCGGCCTAGCGAGCGGCTTCCTCGAGCCGCTCGAATCGACCAGCATCCACCTCGTCCAGACCGGCATAGCGCGGCTCATGTCATTCTTCCCGACGCGCCGCTTCGACCAGCTTGAGATCGACCGGTACAACAGACTCACAGTGCAGGAATATGTCGATATCCGCGACTTCCTGGCGCTGCATTACAACGCGACCGAGCGGACCGACTCCGACCTGTGGCGCTACTGCAGCGCGATGGAGCTTCCGGAAGGACTCGCTTACAAGCTCGACATGTTCCGCCGCAGCGGGCGGGTCATTCGCGAACATAATGAACTGTTCACCGAGACGAGCTGGGTTTCGGTAATGATCGGCCAGGGAATCGAGCCGCAGGGCTATCACCCGGCTGCCGACATCCTGGCCGATGCCGAAACGCTCCAGCGCCTGAATCACATCCGCGAAGTCATCGCGAACACGGCTCAGTCGATGCCTCGCCAGCGTGAATTCCTGGAGCGAAACGGGAGCGCCAGCCACGTGTCCCTGAGGCGCGCATCCTGATGACGGTCGCCAGCCCGCAACCGATTGCGGAGTATGTAGGCGTCGACCGGACCGAATTCCTCGAGAAGATCCGCCCCGCGGGCCAGCCGGCGGTCCTCCGCGGGCTAGGCGCGAGCTGGCCGGCGGTCGAGGCCGCGCGCCGCTCGGACGAGGATTTCATCGCTTACCTGCGGCGATTCCGGACCGAGCGGCCGGTCTGGGCGATCGTCGGCGAGCCGGAGATCGAAGGCCGGTTCCTCTACAACGACGATCTTAGCGAGCTGAACTTCAAGCGCGGGACATCGCCGCTCGATCCCTTCCTGAAGCGGCTGCTCAAAGACAGGAGCAACCCGCGCCCGTACGCGATGGCGGTCCAGTCCGAGGAGATTCCGAGCGTCCTTCCCGGCTTCGAGCGCGAAAACCGCATCGACCTCATCGATCCGAGCGTGGTGCCGAGGGCATGGATCGGCAATCGAATCCACGTCGCAACCCATTACGACCTGATGGAGAATATCGGCGTCGTGGTCGCGGGAAGGCGGCGCTTCACGCTGTTCCCGCCCGACGAGATCAGCAACCTCTATGTCGGCCCGTTCGAGCTCACGCCCGCGCGAACCCCGGTCAGCCTGGTCGACCTCGGCAATCCAGATTTCGAGCGCTTCCCCCGGTTCGCCGAGGCGCTGAAGCGTGCACAGGTGGCCGAGCTCGATCCGGGCGACGCGATCTACATCCCCTTCCACTGGTGGCACGGAGTCGACTCACTCGAGCCGGTCAATTTATTCGTCAATTATTGGTGGAACGACCGCCTGGCCGAGACCGGCAACCCCTATGACGCGCTGATCCACGCTTTCTACGCGATCAAGGCGCTGCCGCCCGAGCAGCGGTCGGTCTGGCGCATGATCTTCGACCATTATGTGTTCGAGGCGAACGGCGACCCCGGCGAGCATCTCCCGCCCTACGCGCGCGGCGTCCTGGGTCCGCCCACCCCCGAACTGCTGAACGGCCTCCGCGCGATGCTCCGGCAAACGCTCGGCCGGCTATAGCCATGCTCAACCGCCGCGAACTCATCGTCACCGCCTCGGCCCTGCTAGCATCTCCGGCGATCCCTGCAGCGCGCCGACCGTCGTTCGTGCGGCGCAGCGGAACGCGCTTCATGCTCGACGGCAAGGCGTATCGGATTGCCGGAACGAACATGTGGTACGCGGCCTATCTCGGCGCCGGTGCACCAATCGGCAACCGCGACCGGCTGAAGCGCGAGCTCGACCGGCTTCATGCGCTCGGAATCAACAACATCCGGATTCTCGGCAGCAGCGAATTCTCGCCGCTAAAGAATTCCGTCCGCCCGACCTTCCGCAACCGCACGCGCCATTTCAACGAGAGGCTTCTTCGCGGGCTGGATCACACGCTCGCCGAAATGGGCCGGCGCGGAATGAAAGCCGTCATCTATCTGGCCAATTTCTGGGAATGGTCCGGCGGGATGATGACCTATCTCTACTGGACCAACGGCGGCCGCTACGTGAACATGAACGACCCGGCGCACCCGTGGCCCGAGTTCCCCGACATGAGCTCCGAATTCTATGGCCACGCCGCGGCGGTGAAGATGTTCGACGAATATGTCCGCGCCGTCGTTGGCCGGCGCAATACGGTGACCGGCCGGCTCTACCAGGATGATCCCGCGATCATGGCCTGGCAGCTCGCCAATGAGCCGCGACCCGGCGGAAGCGACGAAGCCGGGCGCCGGCACATGAACGCGTATCTCGCCTGGATCGACGGAACCGCGCGCCTCATAAAGTCGCTCGATCGCAACCACATGGTGGCGACTGGAAGCGAAGGGACGATGGGCTGCATCGACGATGTTCAATGCGTGATCGACGCGCACAGCTCGCACGCTGTCGATTATGTCACAGCGCACGTTTGGCCGCAGAACTGGAGTTGGGCGGATCCCAAGAATCTCAGGGGCACCTGGCCGACGGTCGAGCGGAACACGCGCGATTATGTCACGACGCAGATTGCAATTGCGCGCCGGCTGAACAAGCCGTTGGTGATCGAGGAGTTCGGCTTCCCGCGCGACAACGGAAGCTACGATCCGGGGTCGCCGACGACGTTCAAGGATCGCTTCTATCAGCTCATTTATGGAGCAGTGCTCGATAGCGTCCGTTCGGGCGGCCCGCTGCAGGGCTGCAATTTCTGGGCTTGGGGCGGCGAAGGCCGAACGCAGCACGCCGATCATCATTTCGTCCGTGGCGACACCAGCTACGTCGGCGACCCGCCGCACGAGCCGCAGGGCTGGTACAGCGTGTTCGACGTCGACGCCTCAACGCAATTCGCGATCCGCGATTATGCGGTGGCGGTCACGGCCTAGGCGCCCACCCTGAACATCGCCACTCCGTGCGGCTCGACCGTCGCGGAGATTGTCCCCGTCCACCGCCCCATCTCCTTGTGCAGCCACAAGTCGCGAACATGCGCGCGTGCCGGAGCCTGGACCTGGTCCGCAGTCGCACTTATCGCCGCGGGAGTGTCGCCGCGGTTGAACAGGAGCACGGCCTTCGCACCGCCGGACAACGGCTTCACCCAGACCTCTCGATCGCCCTGCTTCCACACGCGGTGGCCCTGCACGCCGAGCGGGTCCTGGTCCACCGCGATCACGTCCGTGTTGAGCAGGATCGAGCGCGTGGTCGCATCCATGTGCGCGACGTCGTTCCCCGCCATCAGCGGTGACGCCATCATCGCCCAAAGCGAGAAATGCGATCGATATTCCGCCGCGGTCATGCCGCCGTTCCCGACCTCGAGCATGTCGGCATCGTTCCAGTGCCCGGGTCCGACGTAAGGCCACAAGGGCTCGTTCAGGTCGACGATCTCGGTCACCGGGTGGGCCCAGCTGTGCGCCGCGTCATTCTTGTCGAAGCTGTCCCAGATGTCGCCGGTCGTCCGCCACAAATTGCCGACATTCTTCGCCCACAGCCACGGCTTGGCCGTGCCCCATTCGCACATCGAAAAGACGATCGGCCGCCCGCTCTGCCGAAGCGCATCGGCCATCACGGCATACGCCTCCTTCGCGTTTCGGTCGCCGGTGTTGCACCAGTCGTACTTTAGATAATCGACTCCCCAGCGCGCATAGGTGAGCGCGTCCTGATATTCGTGTCCCTCGCTGCCGGGTCGGCCGCCGCAGGTCAGCCGGCCCGCGTCCGAATAGATTCCGAACTTGAGGCCGCGTGCGTGGATGTAGTCGGCGAGCGCCTTGATCCCGGAGGGGAATTTCTGAGCGTCTGCGACGATGAATCCGTTGGCGTCGCGCGAAACCTGCCAGCAATCGTCGATTACGACATATTGGTAGCCCGCGTCGCGCATCCCCGATGCGACCATCGCGTCGGCGGTCGCGCGCACGGTCTGCTCATTGTTGTCGCAGGCGAACCTGTTCCAGCTATTCCAGCCCATCGGCGGCGTCAGCGCGAGTCCGTTCGGCGCCTTGTTGACGACCTCTTGAGTGCTCTCCGCAGCCGCCGGCGCAGCGATCAGATTCGCTGCCAGCATCATCCACAACGCCACTTTCAACAGACGAGTCATGCGCTTCCCTCGCTCCCGCTCGCCTCTTGCGTTAGCGCTACCAACCGACGATGCAAACGGCCGAGGGGAGAATCGTGGAACGCTTGCGCGCGCTGCTCGTCGGAGGCTTGCTGCTGGTCGCCGGCACGGCACTGCACGCGCAAGCGGCACCCCTGCCGCGCCTGGTCGAGTCCGGCGGCAAACATGCGCTGATTGTCGACGGCCAGCCTTTCCTGATGCTCGGCGCGCAGACCAACAACAGCAGCAATTACCCCGCCGCCCTTGCTGAGGTCTGGCCGGTAATCGAGCAGCTCCACGCCAACACGCTCGAAATCCCCGTCGCTTGGGAGCAGATCGAACCCACCGAGGGAAAATTCGATTTCTCGTGGGTCGATACGCTCCTCCCGCAGGCCCGGCAGCACAATGTCCGGCTCGTCGTCCTCTGGTTTGGCACGTGGAAGAACACCAACCCCCAATACACGCCCGAATGGGTGAAGTCTGACACGAAGCGATTCCCGCGCGAGATCACGCCCGAGGGAAAGACTCACTGGGTGATGTCGGCCCTCGGGATGAACACGCTTCAGGCCGACAGCCGCGCTTTCGCCGCGCTGATGCACCACGTCCGCGAAGTCGATCCGCAGCACACGGTGGTCATGATGCAGGTGGAGAACGAGACCGGAAGTTACGGAATCCCGCGCGACTTCTCGCCCGAGGCGCAGCGGCTCTTCGCGCAATCCATTCCGGCCGAGCTCGCGCGGCGAATCGGCAAGAGCGGCACATGGGCTCAGGTGTTCGGCAAGACGGCCGACCAGGCGTTCAATTCATGGTACGTCGCGCGCTACGTCGATGCGGTCGCCGCCGCCGGCAAGGCCGAGCTCGACCTGCCGATGTATGTGAATGCCTCGCTGACCGACCCGTTCACCCTCGATGGGGTCGAGCATGGCGCGAGCGGCGGACCGAACTGGAATGTTATCGACATCTGGAAAGCGGCGGCGCCGCACGTCGATATCGAGGCGCCGGACATCTACACCGCCGATTACGCGAAATATGCGAAATACATCGAGGACTACCGTCGTCCTGACAATCCGCTGCTGATCCCCGAAACAGGCAACGATGTCGCGTTTGCGCGCTTCTTCTGGCTCGCACTCGGGAACGGAGCGATCGGCTGGTCGCCGTTCGGAATGGATGGGACCCGCTATTCCAACTACCCGCTGGGTGCGAAGCAGCTCGACCCGCAAACTCTTGACGCATTTGCGGCCAAGTTCGCGCTGATCGCGCCGATCGCGCGCGATTGGGCGCGCCTCGCCTACGGCCGTCCGATCGCGGGATTCGCAAAGCCCGAGGACGCGTCAGACCAATCGGCCGTTCTCGGACGATGGAAGATAAGCGCGAAGTATGGATACTGGCAGTTCGGGCTGGAAGACTGGGAGAAGACCCGAACCTCGCCCAACAAGGATCTCGCCGTCGGCGGCGCGGCGCTGGTCCAGCTCGGGCCCGACGAATTCCTCGTTGCCGGGTCAGATGTCCGGCTACGTTTTTCGCTCGACCGGCCGCAAGCGGGCGAGAACTCGCAATTCCTCGATGTTGAGGAAGGCACATTCGTGAATCACCGCTGGGTGATGGCCCGGCGCTGGAACGGTGACCAGGTCGACTACGGGATCAATCTGACCGCTCCGACGCTGCTCAAGGTTCGATTGGGGACGTATCGATGAAACTCGGACTTATCGCCTGCACGCTCGCGGGAGTGAGCAGCGCCTGCCTCGCGCAGAAGGTCGAGCGCACGGCCACGGGCATCGTCGTCCACCCGGCACAGGGCCCGGAAATGTCGGTCGAGCTCCAGGCCTATCCCGACGGAATCATCCGCGCGACGGAGATCCCCCCGGTCCTCGACTTTCACCTGCCGCCGAGCCTGATGGTCCGTGCAAAACCGCTCGCGGGCGGCTTCATCGTGAGCGAAGCGCCCGGCATCGTCATGCTCAGCACCGGCAAATCGTCGGCCGACGTTGATTTGAGCAGCGGCCAAGTCCGCTTCCACGATGCGAGCGGCAAGCTCGTCCTCGCCGAGCAAGGACCGCCGTCGTTCGCCGCAACGACCGCCCAGGGCGTCGCCTCGATGTCCATCTCGCGCCAGTTCAACCGCGGCACGGATGAGGGTTTCTACGGTCTGGGCCAGCACCAGAACGGGCAAATGAACTACAATGGCGAGAACGTGATGCTCGCCCAGCACAATATGGACGTCGCGATCCCGTTCGTCGTCTCGACGCGCAATTACGGGCTGCTGTGGGACAATGATGGAATCACCCGGTTCGGCGACCCGAAGCCCTACGCCTATGCCGGCGGTCCCGACGACGGGCTGCAGGTCAACGACGGCGCGGGCTGGTCCGCAACCTACAGCGTCAACGGCAAGACCGTCGCGCAGCGCAGCGAGCCCGAAATCCGGCTCCAGTATCTCGAGGACGTGAACCGCTGGCCGGCGAGAACGCGCACCCCCGACATGCAGCAGACGGTGCCTGGGCTGCACGTGACCTGGACCGGCACGATCGTCCCCCGCACCGGCGGACTGCACCGGTTCCGCCTGTATGGATCGAGCTATTTCAAGCTGTTCGTGGATGGCCGCAAAGTGCTCGACCGGTGGCGGCAGAACTGGAATCCCTGGCACCACAATTTCGACCTGGAGCTCTCGGCCGGGCAGCCGCACGAGGTGCGAGTCGAGTGGGACCCGGACTCCGGCTACATCGCGCTGCTGCACAGCGATCCCCGGCCCGAGGCGGACCGGCATTCCCTGACTTTGTCGTCCGATTACGGGCGCGCGATCGATTATTACTTCATCCCCGGGTCGAGCATGGACGAGGTTATCGCCGGCTATCGCACGCTGACCGGCAAGGCGCCGATTCTTCCGAAATGGGCGTACGGCTTCTGGCAGAGCAGGCAGCGCTACGAGACCCAGGGGCAGCTACTCGGCGTGCTGCACCGGTATCGCAAGCTCGGCCTTCCGCTCGACAATATCGTGCAGGATTGGCTCTACTGGCCGCAGGACCAGTGGGGGTGCCAGTGCTTCGATCCGGCGCGATTCCCCAATCCGAAGGCGATGGTCGACGAGGTCCACGCCGACGGCGCGCATGTAATGATTTCGGTCTGGGCAAAATTCTACAAGGGTGTCCCGAACTATAATGCGCTCGAGGCCATCCATGGCATGTACGACCGGATGGTGGACCCGCTTCCCGGCGAGCCCAAGGACCCGAATTACCTCAAGTGGATGTACCTCGACTGGGTCGGGCCAGGCTACTTCAATGCCTTCTACGATCCGTACAATCCCGCGGCGCGCGACCTCTATTGGAGCCAGATCCGCCAGGGAATCGAAAGCAAGGGGTTCGATGCCTGGTGGCTCGATTCGGACGAGCCCGACTTCCACTCGAACCTGTCGCCGACCGAGACTGCGCGCCGCATGGGCCCGACCGAGCGCTGGCCGTCGGAGTTCAACTTCAACTCATATCCGCTGGCGCATGTCGACGGCGTCTACGACCACCAGGTCGCGGACAAGCCCGACGTCCGCCCTTTCATTCTGACGCGCTCCGCCTTCGGCGGGATCCAGCGCGACAGCGCCGCGGTCTGGTCGGGCGATGTCGCCTCGCGCTGGGACAACATGCGCGAGCAGATTTCGGCGGGGCTCAACTTCTCGCTGTCGGGCGATCCGAACTGGAGCCACGACATCGGCGGCTACACGATGGAGCCGCGCTTTCAGAAGCCGAACGCGTCCGACTTCGCCGAATGGCGCGAGCTTCAGACGCGCTGGTTCCAGTTCGGCGCCTTCTCGCCGATCTTCCGAAGTCACGGCGAACTCATCAAGCGCGAGATTTTCGAGCTGTCGCCGCCGGGGTCGCCTACCTACGAGTCGATGGCGTGGTACGACCGGCTGAGGTATCGGCTGATGCCTTACATCTACACGCTCGGCGCCGACACTTACTTCCGCGACAGCACGATCATGCGCGCGCTGGTGATGGACTTCGCCGCGGACAAGCGCGTCTGGGGAATCGACAACGAATATATGTTCGGCCCCGCGTTCCTCGTCGCGCCCGTCACCGAGTTCGAGGCGCGCAGCCGCAAGCTGTACCTCCCGGCGGGCTCGACCTGGTACGATTTCTATTCGGGCCGAAGCATTCGCGGCGGGCAGACGATCGACGCCGCGGCGCCGTACGAGCGGATGCCGCTTTTCGTCCGCGCCGGGTCGATTGTACCCACCGGTCCCGCGATCCAGCACACCGGCAACAACTCGCATTCGCCGGTCACGCTCAACGTCTACACCGGCGCCGACGGTCGCTTCTCGCTGTACGAGGACGACGGCACCAGCCGCCAATATCTACACGGCCAATATTCGCGCATTCCGCTGGCGTGGGACGAGCGGACCGATACGCTCACGATCGGCGCGCGCAAGGGCAATGGTTATTCGGGAATGGCGGGCACGCGGGTGATCAACATTCGCTGGATGAAGCCCGGCTCATTGCGCGCACTGGCATTCGACGCGAAGCCGGACGCGACCGTCACCTACACCGGCGTCCCTATAACCGTGCGGATGCGCTGATCAGCGCCGGGCGCGTTTGTACAGCGTTACCACCTGATCGACAGGAATCGCGTCGATGTGGCGGCCGTTGCCGTCCATCGGAGTCGCCGCGAACAGCGAGTTGATCGCCGCCTCCTCCGCAGCTTCCACCGCGGCTTCGAACAGGGGCGACATCTGGTCGTTCGGAAAGTCGACGATGGAGCTCGGCTTGGAGCGTCGCTCGGGCGTCCGGCGCACGTCAAGGTTGGTCGAGAAAGCCACCGCATATTCGCCCGAGCCATTGGTCATCGGCGAACCAGTGCGCGCGATTCCGAGCAATCCTCGATGCGCAACTCGCTCGAGGTTGCGGTCCGACAGCGGCGCGTCAGTTGCGATCACGACGATGCATGAGCCGTCGCCGCTCGCCTTCGACAATTCGTCCTTCAGAAAATATTGGCCGAGCGCCTGACCGACCGGAACGCCAGCGACCTCCAGGACTCCGCCATAGTTCGTCTGCACCAGCACACCGACCGTCCATCCGCCGAGGCTCGCCGGCAGCTTGCGCGAGCTGGTGCCGATCCCGCCTTTCCAGCTGAACGCGATCGTGCCTGTCCCCGCGCCGACGGCCCCTTCCTGCACCTGCCCTTCGCGCGCCGCCTCGATCGCCGCGATCGCGTCCGCCGGCCGCACCCGCCGAGCGCGGATATCATTGAGAGTCCCGTCGTTGGTTTCGCCGACGACGGCGTTGACCGAGCGAACATCCTCGTTGCCCGGCTGCTTCAGAGTCCATTCGATGATCCCCGCCGCAGCCTCGGGAACGTTCAACGTGTTGGTCAGCACAATCGGAGTCTCGATCTCGCCGAGCTCCTTGATCTGCGTCGAGCCCATGAACTTGCCGTAGGCATTGCCGACGCTGAAACCCGCCGGAACCTTGTCCTGGTAGAGGTTTCCGCCGTGCGGCAGGATCGCGGTCACGCCGGTGCGGATATTGCTGCCCTCAACGATGGTCACCTGGCCGACCTTGACTCCGGTGACGTCGGTGATTGCGTTCAGCGGGCCCGTGGGCATGATTCCGATTACGATTCCGGCCTCGCGGGCGCGTGGGCGATGCTGGTGCTGAGCGGCGGCGGTCATCGCGACGAGCAATAAAGCCGCGGGCAGGATCTTGAGCATTTGCATTTCATACTAAGCCACGGCCGAGGATGCGAATGGCCGGCGTGATCGCGCGCTCCCCGGGCGGAAGCGTAATCCTCAACGCTTCGGCATCGCGGCGAAACGGCAGCTGCGGTCCGCCGAGAAGCTCGACTCGCTCGATCACCGCGTCGGGAAGCGCGCGCGCTCCGAGAGAACCGATCGCGCTCTCCCGTTCCGGCCACTCCATGAAGATCGCGTACAGCGCGTTGCCCTTTCGCGTGAACCGGATGTCCTCGGCCGTGAACGGCTTCGCCTGGTCCTCGTTGAGCGCGCCTTCGGGAGGCCGTGTCGGACCCTCTCCGAATATGCGCCACGGCCGGGTATCGAAGATCGCCTCACCGTTGCGTGCGGTCCATGCGGCGATTTCGTCGACGATCGCCGTTTCCTTCTCGTCGATCGTCCCGTCGCCGCGCACCGGAATGTTGAGCAACAGATTGCCGTTCTTCGAAACGACGTCGGCGAGCCGCTGAACGACCTGCTTGGGCGTCTTGTACGAATTCTCCTCGTAGATCCGCCGCGAATAGTGCCAGTTGCCGATGCACGTGTCGGTCTGCCACGGAACGTCGCGGATTTCGTCGACGAATCCGCGTTCGACATCCTCGACAATCGCGCCACGCTGCAGCGCGTCGAGCTTCTTCCCGAACAGCACGCCTTCACCTGTGCCCGAGCGGTTGTAGAAATACGCCGCCGCATCGAGGCCCGCCTGCCCAAGCGGAAGGCCCGTATCGTCGAAATACATGAGGTCGGGCCGGTAGTCGTCCACGATCTGGTTCTGGCGAAGCAGCCAGTTGCGCACGAACGCCGGGTTGGCCGGCGGCGCGGCCTCGATCCACTGGCCGTCTCTCTTCGCGTGCCAATCCATCATCGCCTGGTCGGACGTAATCCCGTCCGGCGGCACGTAATAAGGGCCCGTGTAAAGCTCCTGCGGGTCAAGCCCTTCCCAGAACCTGCCGCGGCCATGGGCCCTGCTCAGCCAATAAGCATCGTAACGCCGACCGCGCATCGCTCCTTCGGCGTCATAGCCGTAAGCGACTTGGTACCAATGCCAGGCGTGGCTCGAATGGTTCGAGATTCCGAACTTCAGCCCCGCCTGACGAACGACCGGCTCCCATCCTCCGAGGATGTCGCGCCTGGGCCCGACCCGCGTCGAATTCCAGCCGTGGTGCCGGCTAGCGAAATTGTCGAAATTGTCGTGGTGGCTCGCCATTGCGAAGAAATAGCGAGCGCCCGCCTTCACATAGCGCGCGATCAGCTCTTCCGGCTGCCAGTGCTCCGCCTTCCACTGGCCGATCACGTCGATGAAGCCGGTGCGGCTCGGATGCCCATAATGTTTCAGGTGGTGCTGGTAGGCGGTCTCGGGCGGTAGCCACGGCTCGCGCCCCTGCATGTACATCAGCCGCGCATACCAGTCGCCCCATTCGGGCTGGCACTGCGGCCCCCAATGCGCCCAGATGCCGAACTTGGCGTCGCGGAACCAGTCCGGCACCCGGAAGTGGCTGGAGAGCGACTTCCATGTCGGCGCAACAGGTCCGCGCGCTTGCGCCGCCGCTCCGGCGCACGCCGCCGCAGCGCCGGAAGCGATGAAGGTGCGACGATCGATCCTCATTCGGCGCCATGCTTGGCCAGCGATGGCGAACAGTCAAACGCCGAACGCCGGCCCTCCGGCTCTCAGTCCTGTTTGCGGACGGTCCCGTTGACCTCGGCGAATTTGAGCCCGAACTTCTTCGCGATCACGTGGTTCGACAGCGTTCCGTCCCGCCCGAGCTCGAGTTGCTGCTCGACCTTCAATCCGCCGTCTTTCATGACATAGCGAATCAGCGCCGTGGTGCCGGAGACCGTCACGTCCACGGGGCCTTTGGCGTCGCTTAACACACCGGTGAAATGGTTCGGGCCGTCGGGCTGCATCACCCAGGTGCGCTTACGGGCCGGCTTGCCTTCCTCCTGCACCGTGTCGATCAGGACGAACTGACCCTCCTTGTTGCGGCCGCCGACACTGTCGACGGTCAGCTTGTGCGGGGCATGCAAGGCGATCTTGATGACATTGTCCGCATGCGTGCGGCCCGTGAAGAAGGCGAGCATGTCAAGCTTCGGTTCGGCGGCGGGCGCTGCGCTCGCGAGCACGAAGGCGGAGAGTGTTGCGACGGTCCTCATTGGCGGCCTGCAACAAGGGCGTCGACAATCGTTGGATCGGCGAGAGTCGAGATATCGCCGAAGCCGCCGGTCGCTCCCTCGGCAATCTTCCTGAGGATTCGCCGCATGATCTTGCCCGATCGCGTCTTTGGGAGCGCGGGCGTGAAGTGGATCTTGTCCGGGACCGCGAGCGCGCCGATTTCCTTGCGAACGGTCTGCTTCAAGTCGCCTGCAAGCGCGTCGTTTCCCTCCTCGCCCGCGACAAGGGTGACGAATGCGTAGATCGCCTGTCCCTTGATGTCGTGAGGAAAAGCGACGACCGCGGCTTCGGCAACCTTCGGATGCGCGACCAGGGCACTTTCGACTTCGGCGGTCCCGATGCGGTGCCCGGAAACATTGATAACGTCATCGACGCGGCCGGTGATCCAGTAATAACCGTCTTCGTCGCGGCGGCAGCCGTCGCCGGTGAAATAGAGGCCGGGGTAGGCCTTGAAATAGGTTTCGAAGAAGCGGCCGTGATCGTTCCAGACGGTGCGCATCTGGCCGGGCCAGGAAGAGGCAAGGCACAGATTGCCGCTGGCGGCGCCTTCGAGGACGTTGTGGTTGGGGTCGACGAGCAACGGCTGGATTCCGGGCAGAGGCTTGGTGGCGGATCCGGGCTTCGTCTCGGTCGCGCCCGGAAAGGGCGAAATCAGAATGCCGCCAGTCTCGGTCTGCCACCAGGTGTCGACCACGGGACAACGGCCGTCGCCCACCACCCGCCAGTACCATTCCCACGCTTCGGGGTTGATCGGCTCGCCCACGGTTCCGAGCAGCCGCAGCGATTGCCGGCTGTACCGCTTCACTGGCTCCTCGCCCTCGCGCATCAGCGCACGAATGGCGGTCGGCGCGGTGTAGAAGATCGTCACTCCCAGGCGGTCCACGGTCTCCCAGAAGCGGCTGAAGTCCGGGTAATTGGGGACGCCGTCGAACATCACGCTGGTCGCCCCCATCGCAAGGGGCCCGTAGACGACATAGCTGTGGCCGGTGATCCACCCGATGTCCGCGGTGCACCAGAAGATATCGTCCGAGCGGTAGTCGAAAATCCAGTCGAAGGTGGTCGCGGCCCAGACCGCGTACCCGCCAATCGTGTGGACGACGCCCTTCGGCTTTCCGGTCGAGCCCGAGGTGTAGAGGATGAACAGCGGGTCTTCCGCCTTCATGATCTCGGGATTGCAATCCGTCGAAAGCTGGTCGCGATGGTCGGAGTAGCGAATGTCGCGTCCCTCTTTCATCGGCACATCCGCGCCGGTGCGGGTGACGACGATGACGGTCTCGACGTCGCGTTCCTCGAGGGCAGTGTCGACGTTGCGCTTCAATGGAATCCTCTTGCCTCCGCGGACGCCTTCATCCGCGGTAATCACCACAGAAGCATCACAGTCGACGATGCGACCATGGAGGCTCTCGGGCGAAAAGCCCCCGAACACGACGGAGTGGATGGCGCCGATCCGCGCACAGGCGAGCATAGCCGCCGCCGCTTCGGGGATCATCGGCATGTAGATCATCACCCGGTCGGCGCGCTTGACCCCACGCTGCTTCAGCAGGTTCGCGAAGCGGCAGGTCTCCTCGTACAGCTCACGATAGGTCCAGCGGTGCCCCTGCCCCGGCTCGTCGGCTTCAAAGATGACCGCGGTTCGATCGCCATGCTCGGCGAGGTGCCGGTCGAGGCAGTTGACCGACAAGTTAAGCTCGCCGTCCTCGTACCAGCGGATGTGGAAGTCCCGCTCGGCGAACGACCAGTCGCCGGCCTTCTTCGGAAAGGTGTTCCAGGTCAGCCGCCGCGCCTGATCGAGCCAGAAGCGCTCGGGATCCGAAGCGGCGAGATCGTGGAGCTCGGCGAGCTCGGTAGGACCAATGCGGGCGTTGAAGTCCTCGGGAACCGTGTGCACCGCTTCGGCCATTCGACCCTTACTCCCTGGCTGCCCGTTCCAGAACGCGCCGCGCCTGAACGAGATGCGGCCGGTCGACCATCCTGCCACCGACCGAAAGCACGCCGGCGTCGGGATGCGCTTCGAACGCCGCGACGATTTCCTCGGCGTGGCGGACCTCTTCACCAGACGGCGTGAACGCCGCATTGATCACCGGCACCTGCGCCGGGTGGATCGCGAGCTTGCCGGTGAATCCTTCGCGGCGCGCGGCTTCGGCTTCGGCCTTGAGCCCGTCCTCGTCCTTGAAATCCGCGAACACTCCGTCGACCGGCTGGGCTCCCGCGGCAACGGCGGCGGCGAGGCAGAGTGAACGGGCGAGCTTGTAGGTGAAGCTGAGGCTGCCGTCGGCATCGTATTTGGACGAGGCGCCGAGGGCCGCCGACAGGTCCTCCGCGCCCCAGCTCATCGCGACCAGCGGAGACCTCGGGTCGCGATAGGAAAGCATCCCGAACAGGCTCGCCGGAGTCTCGGTCACGATCGCATGGACCGGGATGTTGCCGGTGCGGTGCGCGAGCTCGACCACGTCCCAGCCGCCTTCAGCCTTCGGGAGCACGATGCCGTGGATGTCGGCAACGCCGATCAGCTGCAGGTCGTCGCGGTGGAATTCGCTGCCGATCGGGTTGATCCGGACCCAAAGCTGCGGCCGCTCCGATCGCTCGGGCAAGTGCTTCAGCAGCTCGCGTGCCGTCCCCTTGTTGGCAGGTGCGACGCTGTCCTCGAGGTCGAGGATGATCGCGTCGGCGTCGCTGTCGAGCGCCTTGGCGATCTTCTTCTCGCTGTCGGCGGGGACGAAGAGCCACGAGCGCGGTTGCATCAGTGCGGGCGCCTCTGGATCAACGCAGTGCGCGTCATTTCGCACACCAGCTCGTCGCGCTGGTTGAATGCGCGCAGCGCCCAGGTGACGATCCCGGCGTTCGGACGCGACTTGCTTTCGCGCAGCGCAACGCACTCGCTTTCGCAATGCAG
>Ga0207660_10000557_pt1 | contig 25041 bp, 23 predicted proteins | sample KBSC73BmetaG_FD_184335 | JGI IMG/M metagenome (GOLD analysis project Ga0207660, IMG submission 184335) | Corn rhizosphere microbial communities from Kellogg Biological Station, Michigan, USA - KBS C7-3B metaG (SPAdes) (version 2) | ecosystem: Host-associated > Plants > Roots > Rhizosphere ... | reverse complement strand
AGTCCATGTAATGCGCCGTTTCGGCTGCGACTGACGCCCCACACATCTGAGCAGTGACGTACAACGCCATATCGATACCGGCAGAAACTCCCGCAGATGTGATCGCGCCATCGTCAACGAAACGGAAGTCGCGCTGGACAGAAATGGCGGCCCCTCGCGAGTCGCTGATTTCCTGCAAAAGATCCAGCGCTCCCCAATGAGTCGTTACCCGTCTGCCATTGAGCAGCCCCGCTTGAGCGAGCAGCAATGAACCTGTACAAACGCTTGTTACCTTCCGGGTCGTTGCTGCCGTGGTGCGTAACCAATTTAGCGTTTCAGTGTCGTTCAAGAGCGCGCGCGTGCCGTAGCCACCGGGAACAACCAGGACATCGATGGGAGGTGCTGTCTGGAAGCTGTAGTGAGGTGTCAAATCCAGATCGCCTGTGGTCCTAATAGACCCACCCCTCTTCGCGACCGTAAAGACGCGAAAGGGGGCACTCGTGTCTGATCGGCGCGAATCCACGCCCGGAATGAGCCTCGTTCTCGAAAAGACTTCGAAAGGCCCACCAAAATCGAGCACCTCAACGCCGTCGAACAAAAGGATTCCGACATTCTGCTTGTCCGGCGACTGCGACTTGGAATCGGGCCTGGTTACAATGTCCATGGCAGCATTAATCCCAGATTGATGGCCTTGGCACACCAGCCATGCGCAGATACTGCAACATCTGCCCGGCGTGAACGGATTCGTGATATGCGATTCGCAAAATGAAGTCACCGGCTTTGCGGACATATCCAACATCGCTGCGGTCGATTGTAATGGTATTTAGATCGTCGTCGGACAGCTGTCGGACGGTTTCCAGGAGCGACTCCCGATAGGCATTTGCAAACGCAAGTGCAGCGTCCACATCAGCAAAATGATAACGAGCGAAAGGGCTATCGCCTGAAAAGCTGCGCCGTTCACGAACCATCTGTCCGTACAGATAATCTGCTTCCAGTACATGTAGCACCATTTCGATGCAACTCATGGCATCCGGATCGGGGCGCCAGTTGAACAAGGACAGCGGGATCGCTCGCCAGATGCGAATACTCCGGCGCCGCGTTTCTATTAAATTGAGGCAAAGAAGTTCTGCACCAGGCATATTGTCTCTTCCTCTTGCGACCAGGGATCACCTGCGTGCCTAAACGGCCGCAGGAATCAATCAGGTGGCTCGTGTAGCCGAGCCATGCGGAACGTCGCAGCGCGCAATTTCGACCGGAGTTGATCCAATTCTTTCAAATAGAGCGCTCTTTCGGAGCTGAATCTCGTCAATTAGCGCGCTCATCGTCCGCTGGAATGCGTGTTGAAGAGCCTCACGTTCGAGCGACGACGGATAACACTCCGCGAATCTACTTTTTTGGTCTTTTGAGAGATCGTCAAAGCCTCTGCCCTCACCGGGGGGAAGACCCTCTCGCAAGCATGCCAATTCGATCACCCGATTCCGCATGTTGCTTAACATATATTCGGCTTGAAGAACCCGGCGTCTTCCAATAGAAGAGCGTACATGTAAGCCATAAAGCCATGCTAAGCCGATCAGTTCGGCTGCGTTCTCGCCGGCCGAGAGCCGCAACTCGTTCGCGCTTCCAAAGATCAGCTTAAATTTCGGCCCCGTGGCGCTGAATCGGTCTGCCGCCAAAAGCTGAGATCCACTTGTAGCGTGTTGTGCAAAAGGAATACGCGGTAGAGTGTCTCGCCTCTTCTTACGTCGCAATGAGCAACGGCGCAGCAATCGTCGTACATGCGAGTCGTCCATGCAGTGATCACATCATCGACTGCAGCGCCGGGCGAGATGCACAACGCCAAGTCGATGTCGGACCACTCGTCCAGGCGATCTGCGGCGGCGGAGCCGAGATGCGCGGCTCCGGTGATATTTGAATCCGCCTGCGCAGCACGTACCAGTGCGATCCTTATCTGCTCGCGTTCCTCTCTACTAAACATCCGAGTGCTACAGGAAGCTCCTCCGATGAAATCCGCTGCAACCGTCCCAATACGGTTGACGAATAATGATAGAACGAACCGCGACGCCGGGCATCAGCAACCGGTCACGGCTTCAATTTTGTCGAAGCGTGCGCTCAGGCGCACGGTATCGCCATTTTCGAAGGCACCGCGGATCCATTTCGGGCAGCGGCAGCGGCGGTAGTGAATGTCAGTTCTTGGGCAAGGCGGGTAATGGCGGGTGTAGACCGAAAACATTCGGACCTCCTGGCTTTCGATCCCGGATGATCAAACGGATCAAGGCGGAGGTACAACAGCGATACGACAGCGCCCGATCCAGAAAGGAAGTCGCTTTTTTTCAGGAAGTTAATTTGGTGGAGCTAGTCGGGATCGAACCGCCTCAGTGGATTGAAAACATGCAACTTGCTGATTCTACAATGTTCTCGAACGGCTAGAAAGACACAAATTCAAATTCACGGTACAAACGGTACAAAACGGTACAAGGTGCAAAGAACCAGGGACAGCTCAACGACTGTGGGCGAGCGATAACGTTTCCTGCGGGTACGGATGTTATGAAATGTTCGCCACCTGCTGTTTTCTCATAGGTTCGCAAAGTTCTAGATTCTCGACCAAGAGCCCAAGTTGAGCTTTCACAACTATTGTGCCAGTTCACCTGCTGGAACGACTACTGGCTCCGGTGTTAGCGTTCGGCAGTTTCAGCCTGAGGCTCCGCTGTAAACTGCAGTTGTTTTATGCGGCTGGTGGTTCCACAGTGACTCTGCCCCGCCCGGCTTTCTTCACAGCGTACATCGCTCGATCCGCGGCGGTGATCATCTCCTGAACGGACTCTGGAGGAGGTTGAAACGTCACCACGCCGATGCTGAATGTGACAGCCCAATTGTGCTGCTTCATGGCGGCATTCAAGGAAGAGCGCAATTTATCGACTGCTGCTGTGGCGGCCGCGCTGTTTGTCTCGGAGAGCAGCACAGCGAACTCATCGCCTCCCAGACGTGCGACCGCATCTGTGCTCCTGAGAGCGTCACTAATTACGTGGGCGACCAGGCTCAGTAGGTTGTCGCCTGTACTGTGTCCAAATCTGTCGTTGACTTGCTTAAAATTATCGAGATCAATGTACGCAAGTGTAAGAGGATGGTCATAACGCTTCGCCCGGCTCTTCTCGATTTCCAGGCGCTCGAAAAACGAGCGCCTGTTCGGGATCCCGGTTAAGGGATCTAACTGTGACCGGCTTCGTTCCCGTGCGTACAGATGTTGAATCTCAGAAATGACGTAGACAAAAAACACGTAAACTGCGAGCCAAGCAAGCGCATTCCATAACGCAAGGCGGGAACGGGAAGGAGCCAGGTTCACGCGGTGGATGGCGAGGGCGACGCTGGCGCAAATGAAAGAAACAGCCAAACCCGACCGCCTACCAAGGAACCAGCCAAAGAAAGAAACTGGAATCAAATAGAAGATGGAGGCCTCGAATCCGGGAGGGCTCGCCTTGTCAAGCAAAATCATCGCCGCAAGCAAGGCAACTCCGGTAGAGAAGAGCACGGGCTTGTTTTGCCGGGCGATGAACTCTGTCAGGTTCATACGAGAGTGGCACTGTTGGTTTGGATGCAGAGTTCGACCCGCCGGCGCATTCAATATAAGCACTGGTGCGTGACGCTCTGTTTCTGCGACGCTGAAAAGAACGACTGAGCCGAAGCACCAGCCGGTCCAGCGACGGTTTTTAGGCTGCTGAGGTCAGGACCAGACAAGGAGCCTGGGCTGCAACCAAAAAGGTTACGTCCGGGGGAAGGTGAGCTATCAGAGGCGTGTCTCTTTGGATCGATAATACGATCAGATCGGCGTTTCGTTCCCCAGCTACTTTGATAATTGTTTCCGCCGGGGCGCCAAACTCAACTGCGAGTTCCGCTTCGGTTGAACGATCGCCCGCGGAGAGAGCAGAACTGAGTCGAGACATCGGGCCTTCGGCTTTCATGCGCTGAGAGATGCGGTCGGCTCTATCCAGGCCTTGGCCTTCCACAACGTGCAACAGAATAATGTGAGCTGAAAATGCTTTCGCAAAGTGCCATGCGTGTCGCAGGGCTGCTACTGACCCTTCCGAGAAATTCGTTGGGCACAAAATTGTCTTCAATTTGAACGTTTCATTGGGCAGCGAGGACTCCGGCGTAATCAGAACGGGGCAGCGGGCTTGTCGGGCAATCTTTTCCGCTGTAGAACCGAGGAGCAACCGTTCTATCCGAACATGCCCTTGCGTTCCAACCACCAAAAGCGAAATCGAGTTTTCTTCCGCTAAGCGCAAAATCACCTCGCTGGGAGGCCCTTGCTCAACGATAGTTTCTAGCTGCAGGCCGTTGAGCCGGGAGCGTAGCGTGTCCATTTTCGCTTTAATATCATCAATCGTTCTTGTTTTTGCCTCCGCAAGGAGCTCGGGAGGGACATCGGCATAGATTGAGCGGGAAATTACATGAACGACGAACAACCTGGCCTGAAATTGTTTGGCGAACGCTGCCGCGCATCTCAGGGCAGCTTCACTCCATGGTGAAAAATCCGTCGCTATAAGAATGTTGTGGAGATCCATCGCGACTTCCTAACCAAGGGCATCGCTTCCAAACTCTGGGTGGCTGATCAAGAGTCGTAGAAAGTCAAACGCGAAAGTGCGCCTGCTTTGCTTCGATGTAACGGAACGGCCTTGAGTGGCCATGCACCGCACAACCAGTTTCGAACAACTATTTGATAAACGCGAGCAGAACTTAAGCTGCGTAAGATCGCGACGTGAAACCCTCGATGAAACGTTCCGCGGTAAAGTTTTTGAAGCTGCGAATCACCCAATCCGCGCCATGACTCTGCAATTTTCCAGACCCCTTACGGTCGATCCCCAGCACCAGCCCAAAGCCACCTCTCCTTCCGGCCTCAACACCGGAAATTGCGTCTTCCACCACGGCGGCATTACGTGTCAGGGCATTTGCGTTAAGTTCCTTGAGGCACTCAACAAAAATATCGGGCTCGGGTTTGCCTCTAAGATTCAGGGATTCGCTCACAATGCCATCAACGACTGCGTTGAATAGATGGCGCAGCTTGGTAGTTTCGAGTATTAGCCGAGCATTCTTACTTGACGACGCAAGCCCGGTCCTCACCCCGCAAGATCGCAATTCGCGCACAAAGCGCACGGCCTCAGGATCCACATCTACTCCGAACTGCTGCAGCTTTCGCCTAAACAACTCATTTTTTTGTGTCGCAAGCCCCCATACCGTTGTCGCGTCGGGTGAATCCGAGGGGCTGCCCAGCGGAATCTGAATTTTGCGCGCGGAAAGAAAGCTTAGGATGCCATCAAGCCTGGGTTTGCCATCTACATATTGGCTGTAATCGAAATTGATGTCGAAAGGCTGAAAATTTTCGCCGGACTTTTCGCTTTGTTTCCGGAGAAAGTTGTCAAAGAGTTCCTTCCACGCCGCCGCATGAACTCTGGCGGTGAAGGTAATCACGCCGTCCAGATCGAGGATAACCCCTTCGAGTGTTCTGTGTGTCTGCATATATTTGCTCAGGTAACAGGCTGTTTGCTGCGATGGGCGCTAATCAGCAAAACTGGACAACCGCTGGTCTGGATCACAACTCGTGTAAGGCTGCACCGGGAGCGCTGCCAGTCTCCAGGGTTACCCATCACTACCAAATCCGCCTTCTGACTGTTGGCAAGGAGCGCAATTTCAGACCCTGGCTGCCCTCCTTTGACGAGCAGCTTGAAGTTAATGGCTGAAGCTGGGGCACCCATAGCTTGCATCCGGGCGCTGAATTCAGCCGTCCAGGAAGGCCATTCGTGTTGGGGCTGATCGACATAGTGGGGTGCGGGAAGGCTTCCCGATTGCTTCGGGGCGCCCTCGCGAGGAGCTGCAACATGTATGGCAGTGACACTCGCCCGGGCGCGCGCGGCAAGTTGCGCGGCAGGCGTGATCGCGCAATCTGCAGCGGGAGTGCCATCATGCGCAAGCACGATCTTAGAAATCTGGAACGTTGCTCGGCTGTGTTCCGGAGCCACTAGCACGATGCGCTCCGGATTGTTGGCCAGCACTTCCTCCGTGACCGAGCCGAATAAATCAGGCAGCGGAGTACGACCAGTGCGTGTGCACATCACGATCAGCGGAGCCGGTAGGGCCTGTTCGACGCTAAGAATTGCTTCCGGTGGGAGACCCACCGCTTGGTCGATAACGGCTCCAGGTAAGTCCTCCCATTGAACTCCAAGCTGAGCCAATTTTGCTTCTGGTGCGACTTGTTCCGCACCGGCGTAGATCACATGGAGGGTGGCTTGGTAGAGCTGCGCTAATCCAAGCGCCACTGGTATGGCCACTTTCGACAGCTCCCTACCGTCCAGCGGCAACAAAATATTGCGCACGCTGGTCCAATCCGTCGCATTGGTCCCGTGATGGGATTCAGGCAAAGCTGCCGCCACAAACTCCTCCCGTCGTCAGGTTTCCTGCCAGTCGGCCCAGCCATCTTGCTTGTGTACCGAGACGTAAGTGCGATCCGGACTGGCACGTAGCGCCGGTCCATTCGCAAGTAGTACTTGTATGGAATCACGCCCGGCAGCTTTCACTTTGAGTGATTCGTGCTGAATCGAGATGTACAGACCGTGATTGCGCCAGCGCAGGGGGAACGAAAGCTGTCGCCAGTGAGGAAGCAGGTTTGGGGCTAACATGACCGTTTCGGAACAGCGTTGCAAACCAGCAAATCCAAAGACGGCCGCCTGCCACAGACCCCCAATGGCGGCTGCATGTACACCGCCCGCGGCATTGCCCATATTATTGCTCAGGTCAATTTCTGCCGATTGCTGTAAATAACGCTGCGCCAGTTCCATTTCGCCCAACCGAGCCGCAAGCAGCGCATGAATTGAGGGGCTCAATGAACTTCCATGAGCTGTTCTCGGCTCATAATAAAGGAAGTTGGCTTTTCGAACCTCAGGTCGAAGTTCGTCCCATAGCAGGTAAATCGCCATCAGTACATCGGCTTGTTTCACGATGTTCGTTTGCTGGACGCGATCATGTCCCAGAATCGCGTCTACGCTCGCAGAACGAGGCTCAAACTTTCTCAAGTCAATCTGTTCCTTGCTGAAATAGCCGGTGAACTGCTCAAACAGCAGGCTCTCCGAATTGAAGCCAGTGGCCATAACATCCGCCAGCTTGGGCCAAAGGCTCACTTCTGACGCGGTGAGATGAAGCCGGTCCCTGAGATCGGACCAGCGATCGCTCCAATGGTTCTCCAGTAAATTCGCGATCTCGGCCGCACGCCGCAGATTCCATGCAGCCATCAAATTGGTGAATGCGTTGTCATCTACATCCTCGTGATACTCGTCCGGCCCAATCACATGACGGATATGGTAGAGTCCATCGGCTTCGAGGCTTCCGCGGCCCGCCCAGAACCGGGCCGCTTCCAAGATAATCTCAGCCCCAAAGTCGAGCATAAAGCTGTCATCTCCGGTTGCTTTCCAGTACTGCCAAATGCCGTATGCAATATCGGCGGTTATATGGACTTCCATTTCGCCGTTCCGAACAGGAAGCACTTCTCCCATCGGAGTAATGGCAACTGCCGGCGTGACCTCTTCGCCAGTATCCGCAGATTCCCACGCGTACATTGCGCCTCGATAACCTGCCTTGCACGCTTTTTCCCGAGCGGCCGGAAGTGTGTGGTAGCGGTATTCGAGCAGCGCTCGTGCTGTTGCCGGGTGCGTTGCGGTAAAAAACGGCAGCATATAAATTTCGGTGTCCCAAAACACGTGCCCTCTGTAGGCATGACCTGTCAGAGCACGGGCGGCGATTGAGCTGTAGCTATCCTCAGGATTGGCAGCGCTGATGAGGTGGTAGGCAGCGAAACGAAGCGCCTTTTGCAGCGGTTCATCTCCATCTACCAGCACGTCGGCTGCCTGCCAGCGGGCTTGCCATTCAGATTTGTGGGCCGACAGCGCGGGCGAGATGCCGGCGGACGCCGCCGCACGAGCGTGAGCCACAGCGCTTGGGACGTATTCGTTGCCCCTCACTCGCGAGACCGAAACGAAGCGGCGGAACTCGCATTGCGCTCCGGCTCCAGCCTGAATTTGATAGCTTTCGACAAGACGTCTTGGTTGCACCGCGACATGGCGCTCGACCCGATGCTTTTCCGTAGCCAGCACCTGCGAGGCAATACAAAATTCGGCTGCGACTTTGCCTTCCGGGAGCCGCAGGGTGAGCGGAAGAAGGTTCGGGCACTCAGCTCGACTTTCTTGCTTCCACTCGGCAAGCGATTGAGGATCAAGACCTGGGCCAAGTTCAATCGAACTCTCGATGGTCAAGCTCAGGCAGTAATTCTCTGCCGTGAGAAACACCTGCTGAAGCAGCAAACGCCTGTCTGCCAGAGACGCCAGCCGTAGCGAACGGAACCGTGTTATGCGTCCATTTGGATCAGATTGGCGCCATTCGCGATGAAGGGTTGCGTGCTTCAGGTCGAGAATGCGCCGGTGTTCAAGTACGCCACCTTCTTTCATGCTGAGCATAGATCCATTCACCCACACCTTCATGCCTGCCCAATTCGGAAACGTCATAAGTTCCGGGACGGCTCCAGGCGGCTCGGGATGAAAAAAGACTCCTGCAACGAATGTGGCTGGCGCCGAGAAGTCGCTGCCCTCTTCGAGCGACCCTCGCGTGCCGGTGGCGCCATTGCCGACTGTAAACAAAGATTCGACCTCGTGCTCTCGGGGAAGAACAAAGCCCTCCTCCACAAGCAACCATCGGGGATCCGTTTCGTAATCCATTTCAATCTTCGAGTTTGGTGCTTGCGGGACAGTCTTTGGTGTTCGCAAGAGGTCAGATGGAATCAAGCTACGACTCCAGAGCCACAAACCTTCGTTCTTTCGCAACGATCGAAGGTTTCATATTTGACGGTCCAGGCGCCGAGCGTCACTGCACGTTCCCACGAATCGTCAAAACCGGGCAGGTCGCAAGGCGAACAACCTTTTCGGTGACAGATCCAAAGGCCAGGCGGCGCCATCCTGTTTTCCCGTACGTGGCAATCACAATGAGGTCCACCTGCTCTCGCTCAGCAGTTTCAACGATTGCGGTAGCTGCATCTCCAACGACGACAATGGCGCGCGTTGTAAGGCCCGCTTTATTCAGCTGTTCAGCCACGTTTTGCAGATTTCTTCGCGCCTGCTCATCCAAAATTTTATCTGCCTCCAGCGAAGTTAAGGAATACTCAGGATCGGTCGGCAATGGCGGCGCTTGCATCGAAATTGCGTGTAGCAAATAAATGGCTGCTCGAAATTGCTTTGCCAACTCGGTTGCTTGTGAAATAGCTGCTCTCGAGCCTTCGCTGAAATCCGTAGGGCAGAGGATCTTTCTGGGCGGCCACATAGGCATGTTCTTATACACCCCGCGTTTAGTTGTTCAGCAAAGGAGTTGAACCTGTACGCGACACCGGATCACCTTTTCTCATCGCGAAGACTCGGCACTCTTGCTCCCTTGGCGCGGAACTCATCTTCGAAGCTGCATCCCTTCCTTATAAATGCTGCAGATACTCTCCGAAACCAGATGCCGGGAGGATCAGCGAGGTTCACTAAGACACAAAACGTGCTTAGCTTATTTCTATTCAGGAATCGCGGTGTTCAGTTGGAGCATCGCTTGTGAAGGCATTTGCGCCGTTGGCAGTTTGGGCATGCCACGATCCAAAGGGAAGACGGTGAAATTTCTTCGTACAGATGTAGCCATCATTGGAGGAGGTCTTGGAGGCTGCGCGGCGGCGTTAGCAGCGGCAAGAGCAGGGAACCGCGTCATTCTGACAGAGCAAACGCAGTGGCTGGGCGGACAACTTACAAGTGAAGCGGTCCCTCCTGACGAGCACCCCTGGATCGAGCAATTTGGGGCAAGTAGCAGCTACCGGGAACTTCGCCGGGGTATTCGCGATTATTATCGCGCTCACCTCCCGCTCACGCCACACGCCCGCAGGATAAAGACTTTGAATCCAGGCAATGGCTTTGTTAGCCAGTTGTGTCATGATCCGCGAGTCGCGCTTGCAGTTCTGGGTCAGATGCTTGCTCCGTATGAATTAAACGGGAATCTCTTTGTTTTGCGGGCGTGCCGTCCCGTTCAGGCGCGTGCCATTAGAGACGAGATCGAGGCCGTGGTGGTCGAGAGCCTTGATTCCGGAGTGGAATACGAAATCCACGGGCGCTACTTTATCGATGCCACGTCATTCGGAGACCTCCTTCCGATCTCAGGAGCGGAGTATTGGATTGGCGCTGAATCTCAAAGGGATACTGATGAACCTCATGCGCCGGATCACCCGGATTCCCTGGACCAGCAGGCAATCACGTTCTGTTTTGCCATGGAGTATCTGCCCGGTGAAGACCACATCATTGAAAAGCCACGTGAATACCAGTTCTGGCGCGACCACACTCCTCCGAACTGGCCAGGTCGCCTGCTTAGCTGGAGAGTGGTAAAACCTTCCACTCTCGAGCCCCTGGAGCGCTCTCTTTTTGAGCCAGCCGATGGCTATTCTTGGTGGAGTTTTCGACGAATTCTGGATCGAAGTAACTTTCAGGATGGCTTTGCACCGAGCGACATAACTCTGGTTGACTGGCCGCAAAACGACTACAGAATCGGGCCTGTCTGCGGCGTCGATCGCGGCGAGCAGGCCCGCAATCTTGAAAGCGCGCGCCAACTCAGTCTCAGCCTCTTGTACTGGCTCCAAGTCGAAGCCCCGAGGCCGGATGGCGGCACTGGCTACCCTGGGCTGCGGCTCCGGGCGGACGTTGTCGGCGGAACTCCGGACGGACTCGCGCTTTCGCCTTACGTCCGTTCATCGCGCCGCATCCGTGCTGAATTCACGGTTCTTGAACAGCACATTGCTTCCTCCTTACGCCCTGATGGTCCAGAACTGTTTTCAGATTCGGTCGGCGTGGGCTGCTATCGGATTGACCTGCATCCTCGTACAAACGGCGCCGGGTATTTGGACTTGGGCGCCTGGCCTTTTCAGATCCCGCTTGGTTCCTTGATACCAGAGCGACTGGAGAACCTTTTACCCGGCGGAAGGAACGTGGGCGTGAGCTGCATCGCGAGCGGGGCTTACCGCGTACATCATGTGGAATGGGGAGTGGGCGAAGCTGCGGGGTCGCTGGCAGCATTCTGCCTGGAACGGAAGGTAACTCCCAGGGGGGTGCTGCACCGAAACTTTCTTCTCCTAGAATTTCAATCTTATCTTCGCAAACAAGGCATCCAACTGGAGTGGCCTTTGCTCACGCCTGTGTGAGAACGTCTAGCCATCGTTTGAATCTAACCGGTGGTAAAAGCGAAACAGGAATCTCCAGTGAAGCGCGTCTTCCACGTCGGCATTTCGGGATCCTATGGCGGCATGAATCTGGGAGATGAGGCGATTCTCGACGGAATCATCTCCCAACTGCGGGCCTCCTTGCCGGTGGAAATTACCGTATTCACTCGGAATCCTGCGGACACTCTCAGCAGGCACAAAGTGGAGCGAGCCGTGCCCGTTCGGGAATTGACTCGAAAGGAGATTACTCCCGAGATTCGGCGGCTCGATCTTTTCATTCTGGGCGGAGGAGGAATACTCTTCGATGGCGAGGCCGAGATTTATCTCAGGGAAGTGTTAGTGGCTCATGAGCTGAATATTCCAGTGGTGGTTTACGCTGTCAGCGCCGGGCCGTTGAACAACCGTGAAGCGCGAGTTTCCGTCCGGGAGGCGCTGAACTCGGCCGCGATTGTGTCTGTGCGCGACAGGCAAGGCTATCGTGTGTTGGAAGACGTCGGCGTAAACCGTGAAATCCATTTGACTGCCGATCCTGCACTTCTTTTAGTCCCCGGGCAGTTATCGCTCGACGCAATCAAAGAAGAAGGCGTTCAGTTCGAGCGCCATTTGGTTGGATTTTCCGTTCGGGAACGTGGCCCGGCGGCTCCCGACATTAATCCAGAGGAGTATTACGCGCTGCTTGCGAATGCCGCGGATTACATCGTTGACCGATTGGATGCTGACGTCGTGTTTGTCTCTATGGAAAGGACCGACGTTCAGCACAGTCACGCAGTTGTTTCACACATGCAGAACGCAGACAGGGCGGAGGTGCTCAGGCGCACCTACTTGCCTCAGGAAATTCTGTCCCTGCTCGGTCATTTCGAATTTGCCGTGGGTATGCGGCTTCATTTTCTGATCTTCGCTGCACTGCGTGGGGTGCCGTTTACCGCGTTGCCCTATGCCTCCAAAGTCATGGGGTTTTTACAAGATCTTGATATTGAGACACCCCCACTCGGAACTTTCAGTATAGGGCAGCTCATCGCGCGGATTGACCGCTCATGGGATACACGGAAGGAAATCACCAAGAGTATAGCGAAGAGGCTGCCTGATCTTCAGACGCGGGCAATGGAGACTAACCGTCTAATTATAGGACTGCTCCGGGAGCAAGAAACTGGTCAGGTGCATCCAGCAGCCTGAAATTTCGAATATTCCAGGAGAGGAAAGCAAGTGTCTCTAGCATCGCGAGTTTCGGGCCTGCTCCATGTTCCACCCCCCGTTTTGACTGCATATCTCGACGTGAGTCCTGGCAATCCGAGGAACCAAAGCACGCCCAGAGGCTACATGAAGTGGCTTAAGTCAGCTGGGCAAGCACTCAACAACGAGCTGCCACCATCTGCGCGAAACGAGTTTCGCAAACAACTCAACCGAGTAAACGAATACGTTCAGAAAGCCCGGCCTCGTAGCCGCGGCCTCGTGGTATTTGCGGGCCAGCAAACATGGGAAGCAATCCCGTTGCAGGTTGAAGTCGCGGAGGAACTGCATTGGGGCAACCCATCGCTTCAGCACATGGCATGGCTGCTTGATGAACATCGGCTCCGTGGCGCCGTTCTCATTGGCGGATCTGGAGCACGGTTTTTCCGTTTCTGGCTCGGATTCGTTGAGGAAGATCCAAACTTTGCCTTCTCTATAAATATCTCCTCCTGGAGGAAGCCGCATCTTGTCGGACCGTCCACTTCAGGAGTATCGAAGCAATACGGCATACAGCGCGACCAAGTCGCCACTCGCACAGCAGAACAGCGCAATCATTTTCCCAGGCGTCTGTCCAAGCGCATTGTCGACTGGTCAAACGAAGGACAAATAAGCCCCATCATCCTGGTCGGCGAACGAGCGGAGGTCGAAACCATTATTAGCACAGTACCTTCAGAATTTCGTGAGCAAATGGCCAGGCTCCAGAAAACTTTCCCTGACATGTCTGCGAGCGAGGTAAACAAGAAACTCCAGCCCGCCCTGAATCGTTGGGAGCGCGAGTATGAGACAGCGCTTGTCAACGAGCTCATTTCCGGACAGGAAACAAGCCAGAGTGTAACGGGCCTCGATCAAACTTTGGACCGGCTTCAACGTGGAGAGATACGCGAACTGGTCGTAGCTCGCGGCCTGAAGGGAGTGGTTCAGCAGTGCCTTAACTGCGGCTGGGTAGACCCGAGGGCGGACGCTGTTTGTCCAATCTGCGGCTCTAAACGGCAATCACGAACGCTGCGCACTCTACTTCCCGAACTTGCTAACTTACAGTCCGTTCGAATCGAGGTTGTGGCAGGTGAAGCGGCCAGAAAGCTTCGCGAAGCGGGCGGCGTCGGCACGTGGCTTCGCGCCGCGAGGATACCGTCACGCCGGAAAACAAACATTCCGCTTTTTTCGCGCGCTGTTTAAAAACTGAGAAGGTTTCGCGCCCAACGCTCTCTGACCAGATAAAGGTTCTAAAAAATGAGCACTGAGACTGATGCCGAAAAGATGTTGGACAAGACTCTTGCAGATACTTTTCCCGCCAGCGACCCGCTCTCTACGTTGCCGAACCCGGCCTTTGACTCCTTCGGCTCCCAAACGCGCGGGACGAAACACCAGGATGCACCGAAGACGACGCGCAAGATAGAGCCTGAGGAACGGAAGAGCGCCTGAAACGCTTAGTCCGCCAGTTCGCCCGAGAGCCGGATCAACTCTTGATCCAACATTTTTTTCGATGACACGACTGTTGAGAGGGCGGTCACAGCGACTCTCCCTGCGGCCATTCCGACAAGAACCCCGTGCTCGCCGCGTGCAAAACAGTCACACGCAGCAACTCCCAGCCGCGAGGCCAGCAGCCGGTCGACTACGCCTGGGGCTCCGCCACGTTGAACGTGACCTAATTTCGTTACTCGCGTGTCAATCCTGGTGTATTTTGGATCTGCTGAAAGATGCTTTGAGAACGCATCCGCGTCGTAACGAGCCCCTTCAGCGACCACCGCAATAGCATGTGCGTGCCCGCGTTGATAGGCACCAAGCAGTTGATCTGCCATCCGGGCGGAGTCATCTTCGAATTCGGGGATTACGATGAGCTCGGCTCCACCCGCAATTCCGGAGACCAACGCCAGGTATCCGGAATCCCGCCCCATAACCTCTACAAGAAATACTCGCTGATGGGAGGCAGCGGTGACCTTAATGCGATCTATTGCTTCCAAGGCAATATTCAGAGCAGTATCAACGCCTATGGCAAGATCCGTCCCGAATACATCGTTGTCAATCGTGGCTCCAATGCCAACGACCGGGAAAGCTCGTTTTGCAAGAGCGAGGGCTCCAGCTTGAGATCCATTGCCCCCAATCACGATCAATCCGGTAATTTGGTGCGCTCGGAGGGTGGCCACCGCTTGCGCTTGGGCCTCCTCTTCCAGGAAAGCCGCTGATCGTGCGCTGCGCAGAAAAGTTCCCCCTTTGTCGATGATACCGCTCACGTCGCCCCTCGTCAGGCCACGGAACTCCCCCGAAAGCAGGCCAGCAAACCCGGATGCGATTCCGATCACCTTCCATCCCCGATGGAGGGCGCTTCGAACAACTGCGCGAATTGCTGCATTCATTCCGGGTGCATCGCCACCACTCGTCAGTACGGCAATATTGTGCGGCATTTCGAAACACCTCCATCCCGGGTTGCGCCTGCCCGATGGAATCCGCCGAGACAACTCCGTTTAGATTTCCAGTCTTGTACCGCGTTTGTCCTCTTCGCTGTATTTGCCCGTTTGGTGTACCGCTGGGAGCGCGTCGAGGTCACCCTCTTTGCAATGCCTTATAGATGCGGTCCGGCTGCAATCCGGCCGACACTGCTATTCGAGCTTGTTGGCGTGCATACGGCACCCGCTTGGATCAGAACCGAACATCAGGAGAGGCGATGAGCACGGATCAGTTCACACCTTCAATAACTCAGGAGAGTTCACAACTTACATCCTGCAGCAACCTTCATCTTTCCTCGCACTAGACTGGTCGAGGCAGGGAAACCACCAACATGGACGACTCATCACATCACGCATTCCGCGAATATCCGAATCACAACAGAGTTAAAAATGAGCGCGACTGCGCCAGTTCGATCTTTCAACAGCAGCTCTTCCAGCGCTGCGAAAACCAGATTCGAAGACAAACATCGTGCACGCTGTCTTTCGACAGGGGATGGTGGCGAGGTGAGACATGACTAAAGACTTGAAGAATGTCAGACACGAAGTCTACCCGAAACCAGAGCACCGCTTTCCGGATGCAAAAATCGGAATGACTTACCATGATTCGAAACCTGACTTCCCGCCGGTGGATAAGGCTTCGCCTCACGCGCCCAACATTGTCGTCGTGCTGCTTGATGACGTGGGCTATGGATGGCCGAGCGCCTGCGGCGGTCTCGTCCGAATGCCGGCAGCTGAGAAGCTCGCACGCGAGGGTTTAACGTACTGTCAATTCCATACGACGGGCCTTTGCGCGCCCACACGCGCCGCGCTGCTTACCGGTCGCAATCATCATTCAGTATCAACTGGAGTAGTTCAGGAGATGGCAACAGGGTTTCCCGGCTACAGCGGAATCCTACCGAAGAGTTGCGCCACCATAGCCAAGATACTGTCACACAACGGATACGCAACGGGCTGGTGGGGCAAGAACCACAACACGCCTGACAGCCAGACCAGCCCGGCCGGACCATTCACCAACTGGCCCACCGGACTCGGCTTCGACTATTTCTACGGGTTTATGGGAGGAGAAACGGACCAATTCTATCCGGCTTTATTTCGAAACACCGTGGCTGTGGAAGCGCCAACCAGCCCGGAAAAGGGTTATCACCTCACAACAGACCTCGCAGATGATTGCATGGCCTGGATGAGAACGCAAAAATCCATTGCGCCCGATCGTCCATTCTTCGTGCACTTCGCTCCGGGAGCGGCGCACGGCCCTCATCAACCTCCGCTGAGTTGGCGGGGACACAACACCGGCCGTTTTGACATGGGTTGGGAACGCTATCGCGAAGTGGTCCTCAAGCGGCAGCTCGAGATGGGAGTAGTCGCTCCCAAAACGCGGCTGACGGCTCGTCCGGCAGAGATTCCCTCCTGGGAAGATTTTAGTGTTGAGGAACAGCAGCTATTTGAGCGACAGGTGGAGAACTTCTCCGACTTCCTCGAGCATACCGACTACGAAGTAGGCCGCCTGCTGCAATCGCTCCATGAGATGGGCGAGCTGGAGAACACACTCTTCATCTACATTCTTGGTGACAATGGATCGAGCGCTGAGGGATCCATTCGCGGCACCATCAGCGAACTTGCAGCAATGCAGGGAATCGACCCGCCCATCGAGGCAAGCCTCCGCCGGATCGATGAGCTTGGCCTGCCCGGAACCAGCCCGCACTTCGCCGTGGGGTGGGCGTGGGCCGGCGATACACCGTTCCAATGGGTCAAGCAGATTGCGTCCCACTTCGGCGCAACCCGAAACGCACTGATCGTCGGTTGGCCTGCTGGCATTTCCGATGCCGGTTCCACACGCTTCCAGTTCCATCACGTGATTGACGTGCTGCCCACAATCCTCGAAGTGGTTGGTATCGCTGAGCCGACAATCGTGGACGGTGTTGCCCAGAGGCCAATCGAGGGCGTCAGCATGGCCTACAGCTTTGATCAACCGAACGCGAACAGCGCACGCACCATCCAGTATTTCGAAATGCTTGGCAATCGAGCCATTTACTATGAGGGATGGATTGCCAGTTGCCGCCATGGACGGCTGCCCTGGGTAACCAGGGGGACCGCGGACTTTTCCGACGATCGCTGGGAGCTCTATAACATCGAGGAAGACTTCAGCCAGTCCGAAGATCTCGCGGCCAGCCATCCGGAAAAATTGCGCGAGTTGCAAGAGCGCTTTCTTGTGGAAGCGGGACGATATCACGTGCTCCCGCTTGACGACCGGTTCGCGGAGCGAATGGACAGCACCTTGCGCCCGAGCTTTTTTGCCGGCCGCGACCAGATCACGCTCTTTCCCGGGATGGGGAGCCTGCCGGAAGGAAGCGCCCCCAGGACGATCAACATCGATCACGCCGTTGACGTCATTGCCGAAATCCCGCGGGAGGGCGCAGAAGGGGTCCTCGTCTGTATCGGAGGAGACACCGCCGGCTGGAGCCTTTTCGTCCTGGACGACCGACTCCGCTATCACTACAACTGGTTTACGCTGGAGCGCTACGATGTCGTCGCTCATTCGCCGCTGCCCCGCGGACGGGTAGTCTTCCGTATGGAGTTCCAGTGCGAAACCCCAGAGACGCCGGGCGGACCTGCGCTTGTGCGCCTGTTTTACGATGGTCACTTCGTGGGTCAAGGCCGGATCGGGAAGCAGGTGCCGGGGAGGTTCGGATTTGAGAGCCTGGATGTCGGAGAGGACACGCGATCGCCGGTGTACCCCGGCTACCGCGAGCGGCTCCCGTTCCGCTTCACAGGTCGCATTGAACGTGTCGAACTGCATTTCGGCCAATCAGCAGAGTGGACGCATCAGGAACTGATCACGCGACACTTGCAGGACTACTAATTGGTCCCTGGCAGATCTCATGAGAGCAGCCCTCGCACAAGCGGCCAGTATCGCCATCACCATCTTCGCCGTGAGCAGCATGCTGTCGGTCGGACTGGCTTACCGTATCGGTCTGATCATCGGTCCGCTGCGAGAAGCTCGCGCCGTGTTCCGTGCCTTGGTCGCGAACTTCGTCCTCGTTCCCCTGCTCGCCGTCGGAATCGAGCGGGTGATCCCGCTCGATTCCCCGGAGGCGCTCGGGCTGTTTCTGCTCGCAGGGTCGGCTGGAGCGCCGTTTCTGATAAAGCTGGCGAGCGCTGCAAGAAGGGATCTCGCGCTCAGCGCGGCGCTCCTGCTCCTCTTAGTCCCAGTCACGGTCTTCTTCCTCCCATTCTACGTGCCATTGGCTATGGCCCATCCTTCTCTGCGCGGCCTCTCCTATCTCCCCTCCAGTGTTTTCGCGATCGGCCTGCCGCTCCTCTCCACGTTGGTCGTTCCCATCGTGCTGGGTCTGGTTGTGAAAGCGCTCGCCCCGGGCTGGGCCGCGCGGCTGGTCCCGATCGGCGGCAAGCTGGCGACTATCGCCCTCGTGGTGGTGGTTCTCTCCACCTTCGGCGCCAATTTCCATGACCTGATCAGGATAGTGAGGGGTGGTGCGGTACCGGCTGCGGTCCTGCTCATCGCGGGAGCCTTTGCCATGGGATTTCTGCTCAGCCGTCCTGAACGCAGCGCCGTGCTCGGGCTCGGAACGGCACAGCGAAATGTTGCCGGGGCCATGGTGATCGCGTCCAGAGACTTCAATGATCCGGACATCCTGGTGATGGTCACAGCTTCCGTTCTGGCCGGCCTGCTCCTGCTCTTCGCGATCGCGTGGCTCCTGAGCAGGCGAACGCCGCACGTCGGAGTTCCCACTCCGGAAGTCACCCCGTTACGAGCAACACTCGAGGTTGAAGAGCGCCCATCCAGAGCGGCGTAGAAGGTGGATCAATAAATGCGGTTACTACATGAAGCGATTTGTAAGTCCGCCCTGCTTCTGTAGAAACGATGGCCATGGAAAGGACAAGAATTGGGACATGCAGCGGCCATCGTGCATCTCAGGCGTTAGAGACGGTCGCGCGGCGAGCGCGTCAGCCGGACTTCTCGCGGTCGATGTTGTCCGCTTCTTCCGGATGGAGCTTTTTAGGGTCGAGCAGTAATAGAACCAATAGGGTCGTGCCCGAAAGCACTATACCGAGCGCGAAGAGCTGGTATGAGGCCGCAATCCCTATCGCAACGGTCACCCAGAGGCTTACTGCCGTCGCGAGTCCGTGAATTTTGACGCGACCCTTTATGATCGCGCCCGCGCCGATGAACCCCATCCCGCTCACCAATCCTTGAAACACACGCGCCTGTGCGTCGGGGTTATTGTGGAACGCAAACTGGCCTATCTGGAGATAAGCGCAGGCCCCCATGGCCAACAGAGGGTATGTGCGTAGGCCGGGCTTGGCTGGATCTCCGCGCTCCCATCCAATTGGCAGACCCAGGGCGAATGCTACCGCAAGGCTCAACAGCATTCGTGGAAATTCGTCCCACCCGGTCATGGCTCGCCGCCTTAAGCGCAACAGCGCGCACGGGCCGGAGCCAGACTGAACCCACCCGGTTTGTGACCTAAACGCTCGAAGTGATGTGGAAGTCGAGGGGTAGCCATGATCCCTCCTTCTTTATACGGTAAACCGACGCATTGACTTGTACTGAGATGCCTCGGCGCTAAGAGGGGCAAGGCCTCCTGGGAGGCATTTCGAACGGATTCAAAACTCTTGACTGCATCAGCCTTGCCAGGGTGGCCGACATGGCTGCTCGTTGAGCCCCCACCAGATCACAGTCGGGTAGTGTCGCAAGCTTGTCTCCCTACCTCCGTAGTTGGTAACAAGCCAGCAAGGATCCTAGTCAGTAAAATCTATCACGCACAATGAAATGCAAATCTGTTCCTCCAGTTAGGGGAGAATAAATGATTTCGTCACCCACTCTCAACAAGCTCCGGCGTAGGGGATCATCCGAAGGTCGGTTCCGTTTACGTGGGGTCACGACACGTCCACTACAAACTTTTTCTCTTGAACCGTAGCAGGGGTCGACCTCGATCAGGTACTTTCTTCTGTTTTTTGTTTGCGAGTTCAAAAACCTTATTCGCAAGATCAGTTGGCGAATTGGCAGGGACCTCGAGCCACAAGTCGGCCTCTGGCAAAGCCGGACCTGCGTCCGCGGTGAACAATTCCAAAATCTGGGCTGAGCAACAGTTGTAGCGAAGCATTTCAAAGAAGTGGCGCTTGATATTGGAGGCTTCGATCTGGCCAATCACGGCAATGTCGAATGCGTTTTCCCTGCATGCGGCCACCATTTCCTTATCATCCATGGCAGTTATAACCGTATGCCCCGCCTTCTCAAGAATAAGCTTTCGCGTTTCGACCAGCGCGAAGTCAATCCCCGTGCAGAGAACCAGCGCCATGGCCCAACCTCAACCAGATCCCAGGTCGGAAAGGGATCAGCACGAGCATCCGCTCCATCGCAATCTTAGCGCTGGAAGAGACAAGCCAAGTCACATCCGCTGGAATTATTCTGTGGAAATTTCTCAACGAGAAACGTTAAGGACCTTTAATGCAGCGGCTCGGATTGAGATTGGTTCCTCACTCCAGTACTGCGGCGTCGAAGGGGTTGAGTTGGCTGATATCGCAGAAGAACAGGCATTGAGCCCTCTGCAAAATTGAGACTCTAAACGAAGTAACCCTTTGCGCCGTCTAAGTGCCGCGAATTTCTTTACGCTCCCCAATACCCGGAGCCGTTCGCGGGGCAACGCGGTCCGGCAGAAACATGCTGACACATGTGCCTCATGCTGCTGGTGTTCGTGACTATCGTGCATGACATCCCTTCAGCTGTGAATGCGCGCGGGCTAGACTTCAGGTGCCGAGCCGATCACGTCATCCTGCCACTATAAGCAATATCTCTCCTTCCCGACAGTCTGAAAATCAGCCCCGCTACCCATTTGCCGCGTCCGGCGGAAAAAAGCTGGAAGGAGCTGGCGATCTCTCTGGGATCAACGAAATCCTTCAACCACCTGGGAAGACCGTTACGTTCTGCTGGAGATCATGGCCTGAGTATTTCCATTGTCAGTGGGCCATAGAAGTTGATGAAGTGCCCTCGATGCGATTTTAAGATCTTTAGCGCCTTATTACGATCGTGCTTATCGCGGACGGAAACCCCGATCCCGAAGTGGCCTGCCAGCATCTCTTTTTCATGCCGCGTCGCATGTGGAATTTCGTAGTCACCGAGGATTTTCTGGGTTGCGCGCAACATGCGCGCGAATAGACCGTGTTTATCGCCACGCGCATTGATACGGCGGGCCCCTTTCTTGCCGGTGAGCACCCTTATTTTTCCTGCCGAAAATCCCGCCTCCTGCAAATCACGCACAGCAGCCTGGGCATCCTTCACGTCATCTATAACCCCGACTACCTTATTGGTGGGATACGGAATAAAATCAGATTCGTCGTCGACCCAGGCTGGCCTCTTGACAGCCTCGGTTGCTGGTCTTGATCTTGAGCCATTGGCTCCTTGCTGACGTTTGTTAACTGCCATTGTCCTTACCTCCGCGGGCAGACCCAATGATGTCTCCTCTTCTTACAGTGAGTTCAGATGCCCGGATCGGGCTTCAATTTGCTCTTTTGAGATTGCTTAGGTGCTCGGCCACCCTGCATTGAATTGGATCAAGGAAAGTCACTCAGCGTTGGCGCCGGGCCGCTTCCCTTGCGCATCGGCGCGATACTCGAGTCTTTTGAAACGTTAGCTCTCTTTTTGTCTTAGTCCTGTTTATGATCGAGCGATGTGTGATGTGATGAAGCATTGGTTCCCGTCCCTCGTCGCCGTTGCCTCATGTTTGTCCTTGAGCCTCAACTGCCTACAGTTTGCCTGCCCCTTTCAGTGCAGGTGAGAATCGACCAGCTTTGCCTTGTGAGTGGATGGGCCGCGCTACTGAGATAAACTTCCCCCTTCGATCCTGACTACTCTTGGTGTTTCTGCCTGAGGGACGCTCCCCTTTCAGGTAAACAATCAGTTGTAAGGCCGTTGTGTGTGCGCCGGTTGTCACAAGGCCTCTAACGATGAGCCGCCGAAAAGATGAGCCGCCGAAACCAAGGCTCCGCAGCGACCCAATCTCCCCGTGCGGTAGCTGGTTCAAGCGGCCGGGCGCAAGGCGACGATATGGCCGAAGGAGCGAACTGCAAAGGCAAACATTATGTCGGACCAGCCTCGCAATAGAAGTGCAATTCCGAGTGCGAGCCCGAGAAACCATAATCCCGACCAAGGCATTCCAGCCCAGAGCACCACGCCAAGAGCGAGTGTCACCAAGCCATCGAAGACGGCCCAACCCCAACTGCGATATCGAAGCGAGATGGCGGCAATGAGACGGAACAGCCCAACGACAGTAAAGAAGCAGGCAAACAGCAGTGTGAAGGCGAGCGCGCCTGCCAATGGATCTGTGACTACCAGCAGCCCGACCAGAATGCCGAGTGCGGCGCCGGCAACGTGGAGCAGTACGCCACCCCATCCGCGCGTTTGGAATGCGTGCACGGCTTCCACAATGCCGCTGAAAAACATCAGCCAGCCCAGAATGAGCACACTGGCAAGCGTTGCTGCCGGCGTAAATATCAGCGCAAGAATCCCGAGCACGATCAGGAGAATTCCCAGCGTGAGGAACCATCCCCATCTACGTCCGAGATGCTCGAAATGAAGCGGAATTCGAGTGGTGGCCATGATCTCTCCTCCTTTGGGGTGGGGTTGAGGAAACGGAGGGTTGACCTCTACTAGGATGCCCTGTCCCAGGGCTAGAGCCAGCGAATATTCCGAGCGCTTCTGCCAATTCACGTCGCCGCAGGTCCTGAGTCGAACGACGCTGTTTGCATTAGCTGCTCAAATTTGGCAGCAGGCATCACACTGCGAGAAAAAGGAGGTCCCATGAAGCCCAACAGGAACTCAGGCCGTGCTGAAAGAATGAGTGCTCAGCCTCGCCTGCATCAACGTGCTGCACAAGTCCAACAATACGGGACGGTGAACTTGAACCTGCCCCTGGAATTGGAAGAACCAGTTCGGCTGGAAATGACCGAGCAACTCAACCAGCTCCTGGCTGACACAATCAGCATTCGCGATCTCTACAAGAAGTGTCACTGGCAAGTGGCAGGACCCACCTTCTATCAACTGCACTTATTATTTGACAAGCATTTCGATGAGCAGATGGGATTGGTCGACGGCATTGCGGAGCGCATTCAAACACTTGGCGGCATCAGCCTTGCTATGGCGGCTGATGTGGCGGAGGAAACCCAGATCGAGCGGCCGCCGCGCGGTCGTGAGGAGGTTCCTGCGCAACTTTCCCGGCTCCTTGACGCCCACCAGATCATCATTCGCGAGTGCCGCAAGCTCGCTCCGCGTGCCTCGGAGCTCGGCGACGAAGTGACGAATGATCTCGTGGTAAGTGAGGTGCTGCGCACCAATGAAACGCAAGTCTGGTTTTTGAGCGAGCACCTGGTGGCCATGCCGCTGGTACACGCAACCAATGGAGAGGCCGGGGAGGCAACGCCGAGCATCAAGAAAACAGCCTAGCTACTGCTGGGTTGAACGTCGCACGCGAGCACCTGCCGATGCGGAGCTACGCTTTCTTTGCTATCGGCGGGCAAAGGAGCAGGCCATGAAGGATGATCTGCGACGCCGTTCTGCCGCTGAGGTCTTCGAGGACCATCTGCGCCTCGCAGCCGAGCATCGATTCGAGGAAGATATTGAGCGCAACGTCTCGCCCGATATCGTGATTCTCGAGCGTCGAGGCATTTTTCGCGGCCGTGAGGGCGCGAATGAGCTTGCACGGCTGCTCGAACAGGAGCTGCCGAACGCACCTTATCTGTACACGAATCAGTTAATAGAGGGAAGTGTGGCGTTCCTCGAGTGGACGTCCGAAGCTGAGCGCACGTTTGTGCGCGACGGCGCCGACTCGTTCTTCATCGAAAATGGCTGGATCGTCGCCCAGACTATCCACTACACCGTCGAAGCGAAGTAACGTGGCCCGGAAGATTCAAAGTCGAAAACATGGAGGTCACAATGAAAGCAATTCGCATACACCAGTATGGTGACGCTGCCACATTGAAACTGGAAGACGTTCCGCGCATGTCGATCGCAGATCATCAACTCCTCGTCCGTATTCATGATGCAGGTGTGAACCCAATTGATTGGAAAATCAGGCAAGGCTACATGAAGCAGGCGATGCCCGCGACATTTCCCATGACAATTGGTCAGGATTTTGCAGGTGAAGTTGTCGATGTCGGCTCGGCCGTCACGCAGTTTGCGGTTGGTGATAGGGTATTCGGGTTCGCGCACGGCACCTACGCTGAATACGCGGCTGCGCCGGCATCAACCGTGGCCGCGATTCCGAACTCAATGGACTTTACCACAGCAGCAGCGCTGCCGACCGCTGGATCGACGGCACTGCAGATTATCCGGGATGTGATAGCTGCCAAAACCGGGATCACGATCCTCATCCATGGCGCTGCGGGCGGGGTAGGCTCATATGCTTCACTGATCGCCATGAATGTGGGAGCCCGGGTGATCGGCACCGCCACCGGAGCCGACATAGAATACCTCAAATCGCTGGGGATAGAACAAATCGTTGATTACAAGCGTGAGCGTTTCGAAGACACGGTAAGTGGCGTCGACGCCGTAATCGATCTGGTAGGCGGGGAGACGCTCTCGCGCTCGTATTCCGTCGTGAAAAAGGGCGGAGTGCTCGCCACTACTGTTCAGCCGATAAATGAACTGGCAGCGAAGCGGGCCGGAATTCGCGCTGTCCAGGTGATCATGAGGCGCAACGCGGCAGATCTGGCCGAACTCGCACGACTTGTCGAAAAGGGCGCAATTAAACCTCGACTTGGTGAAACCATGAGCCTAACCCAGCAAGAGAAGCGCAGGAACTCGGCGAGAACGGCAAAACGCGCGGGAAGGTGATCTTAAAAGTAGCCTGAATAACACAGCGCGGTTTTCGCGCTCTCTTGTCATTCGTCGAACGAGCTTGAGGTGGGGCCCCTGTTGCGACGCAGTACCTCGCGGAAACGACCGCCTACGAAATCGTCTACAGTCGGCCAAAATGAAAGATACTGCTGTGCCTGTAAGTTAGTGAAAAGAAATGGTGAGCGCGGAAGGAATCGAACCTTCAACCTACTGATTAAGAGTCAGTTGCTCTGCCAGTTGAGCTACGCGCCCTTGATGTGGAAGGGGAGGAAGAT
>Ga0207660_10000546_pt1 | contig 25285 bp, 18 predicted proteins | sample KBSC73BmetaG_FD_184335 | JGI IMG/M metagenome (GOLD analysis project Ga0207660, IMG submission 184335) | Corn rhizosphere microbial communities from Kellogg Biological Station, Michigan, USA - KBS C7-3B metaG (SPAdes) (version 2) | ecosystem: Host-associated > Plants > Roots > Rhizosphere ... | reverse complement strand
CGAGTGCCACAGGATGTGAGATGAGATGGCCGGCTTTGATCTTCACCTTTGGATTTTTCGTATCCGACGCATCCACGGACTCAACTGTCGCGGTTCCCACAGCCTGGCGCTCATCACCTGTGTGATAGATCACCAGCTTGTCGCCTTTATTCATCGAGCGCAGATTCTTGAGCGCCACCGGATTGGAGACACCGTCCCAGATGGTTGAGAGATCCTTTTGCAGATCGGCGAATCCGTATTCTGAAGGCTCGGTCTTAAGAAGGTAGTACATGCGTTCGCTCCTGGCTGCTGGGCAACCCGCTGCTAGTAAATCAGGAGAGGGCGGCCATCGGCAAATTGCAGAAAGCATCCAGCGTAACCGGCTAGGGCGAACGCTTGCTTTTCAACCCGGATTTGGTAAGATTTCCGCCCGCTTTGAGCTGAAGAGAAGGATTACAATTTAAGGAATTGCCAGGAATCTGCCATGGACTCCTCGATCATCCGCCAGCTCCGAAAGATCGTCGGTAATGAATCTGTACTGGACCGTCCCGAAGAGCTGATGCTCTACGAATATGACGGGGGCGTGGACAAAAGCCGTCCCGGTGCGGTGGTTTTTCCTGCGAACGCGCAGCACGTCTCGCAGATCATGCGGCTGGCATCTCAAAACAAGATTCCCGTGGTCCCGCGCGGCGCCGGAACCGGCCTAAGCGGCGGCGCAATCGCCCGTAAAGAAGCCATCATGCTCGCCATGGCGCGCATGAATAAGATCCTGGAGATTGACATCCCCAATCAGCGGGCTGTGGTGCAGCCGGGCGTGGTGAATCTTGAAGTCAGCAATGCCACCGCGAAATACGGGTACTACTACGCGCCTGATCCTTCCAGCCAGAAGGCTTGCACCATCGGCGGCAACGTCTCGGAAAATTCCGGCGGCCCGCACACGCTGGCTCTGGGCGTTACGGTGAACCACGTTACCGGATTGGAAGTGGTGCTGCCGGATGGAAGGATCGTGGAGTTTGGTGGCAAGGCGCAGGATTCGACGGGTTTGGACATGACGGGCTTCTTCGTCGGTTCGGAAGGCACCATGGGCGTAGTGACAGCGATCACTGTCAAGCTCACCAAATTGCCGGAGCACGTGACCACGTTGCTGGGCATTTATAACTCTGTTGAAGACGCCGCGAACACAGTGGTCGCGATCACGCAGAGTGGCATCACGCCGGCGGCACTGGAGATGCTTGATTCCTGGATGCTGCGCTGCGTCGAGGAAAACGTCCACGCCGGATATCCTGTCGATGCGGCGGCCGTGCTGCTCATCGAACTCGAAGGCATTCGTGAAGCCGTCGAAGAGCAGGCGGAAGCCGTTGCCGCAGTCTGCATGCAACAGAAGGCGCGCGAAGTGCGGCGGGCCCGGGATGAAAAGCAGCGGCAACTGCTCTGGCTGGGACGCAAGACCGCTTTTGGCGCCGTGGGCCGCGTCTCTCCTTCTTATTACACGCAGGACGGTGTGATTCCGCGCACCAAGGTTCCCGCCACGCTGGCCGAGATCCAGCGCATCAGTGAGAAATACGGGCTGATTATCGGCAATGTCTTCCACGCGGGCGATGGCAACCTGCACCCGCTGATCCTGTTTGATCCGCGTGATCCCAAGCAGATGAAAGCCAGCCATGACGCCTCCACCGAGATCATGGAGTATTGCATCAAAGTCGGCGGATCGATTACGGGCGAACACGGAGTAGGATCGGAAAAAAAGCACTTTATGCCCGCGCTCTTCAGCGAAGACGATCTGCAGGTGATGATCACCTTGCGCAACGCCTACAATCCTGACTCCATCCTGAACCCGCAAAAGGTGATTCCTGATCTGCGCTTCTGTCGTGAAATTACCGGCGGACTGCCGAAGGCCAAAGTTGAGCCCGTGGAAGGATTGCCGGTATGAGCACTGTAGCCGCAGCCGAATCCGTTCATCGCGAGTTGGCGTCGATTGTTGGCGAGCAGAACGTCGAACAAGGCAACGAGCAGTTCGCCATCAATGGCGTTGTTCCCGGCTCCGTAGTCACTCCCGCGTCAGCAGAAGAAGTTGCCGCGGTACTCGCGCTGGCCAACAGCAAAGAGCTCGTCGTGGCGCCTGCCGGCGGACTCACCAAACAAAACATCGGCGGCGTTCCGGAGCGAGTGGACATCCTGCTCCGCACAACAAAGCTGAGCGGCATCGAGCACTACGATCCCGGCGATCTGACCATCAGCATCCATGCGGGCACGCCATTCGCTCAGCCGCTGGCGCAGATGGCAGAGCACAATCAGTGGCTCCCCTACGACGCGCCCAATCTCAGGACTGCCACCGTTGGCGGCTGTCTTGCTACTGGATCAGCGGGGCCGCTGAAGCACACCGCCGGTGGTCTGCGCGACTTTTGTATAGGCGTTCATTTTGTGACAGCGGAAGGCCGCATCGCAAAAGGCGGCGGCATGGTGGTGAAGAACGTTGCCGGCTACGATTTGATGAAGCTGCTCGCCGGGAGCTACGGCACCATTGGCGTGATTACGCGGGCAAATTTCAAAGTCTCCCCGCGTCCGCGACAGACCAGAACCTTTAGCTGCGAGTTCTCATCGCTGGATGAGGCGCTGGCATTCCGGACGAAAATCCTGCAATCGCCGCTCACGCCGATCTGCCTTGAAGTCATATCTCCCGGCGCACCGGAATATCTGAGCGATCCGCAGCCGCCCAAAGACCCGGATCATTACGCGCCATCTCAGCCGGTGGCCAAAGCCGCAGGGCCGTGGCAGATTGTGTTGCGCGCCGCCGGAAGTGACAATGTGCTGGCGCGCTACAGCAAAGAGCTGGGTTCGGCGGTGACTCGCGCGCTTGATGGAGCGGCAGAAGCCCAGTTCTGGGCGTGGGTATCGGATTTTGAATACAGCGTGCTGCGGCGGCACCGCAATGCCATGGTGATGTATACGCACCTCCCAATCCAGGGCGTGGGGCCGGCGTTTAAGGCGATAGAAAAAGCCGCATCCGATTACAGCTTTATCCCTGCTGCTCTGGGGCGCGCAGCCACAGGAAACCTGGTGGTTGCGTTCATGCCACTTTCAGTCGATCCGCCGTCTGCGATGCAGTATGCAAACTGCGCCTCTGCATTTCGCGGCATGCTGCCGGCCGGATCGTCCGCCGAGGTGGCACACTGCCCCAAGGAAGCCAAGCTCCACTTTGACTTGTGGGGCACGACGCCGCACGACATCGCCATGATGCGCGCACTCAAGAAAGCCATTGATCCCAAGAATATTTTGAACAGAGGCCGATTCATTGTCTGAGCAGAGCACAGCCACCGCAACTTCAGCGCAATTGCACGATCCGCCGCTCGCCTCCACAGGCGGGCAGGACCAGCCCACATGGGAACTGCTGCGCACCTGCGTCCATTGCGGGCTGTGCCTGAACCATTGCCCAACTTACAAGACGCTGGGGATGGAGATGGATTCACCGCGCGGGCGCATCTATCAGGTGCTCCAGGTCAATGAAGGCCAGCTCGAGATGGGCGAAGCTTTTGCCACGCACATCGACCGATGTCTGGGCTGTCTGGCATGCGAGATTGCCTGCCCCTCAGGGGTGAAATATGGCCGCATCGTGGAACGGGCTCGCGCGCAGATCGAACAGAAATATGAGCGGCCGTTTTTCCAGAAGAAAGTGCGCGACATTTTTTATCAAAGCATTATTCCCAATTATGGGCGGCTAAAATTCGTGGCAAGCCTGATGCGGTTCTATCAGCGATCCGGATTGCAGTCCCTGGCGCGGGCCATTGGAATCACAAAGCTGCTGGGTGTGGCCGATGTGGAGAAGCTTTCTCCTCAAATCGACTCCGAGTTTTTCTTCAGCGAAATCGGCAAGACTTATCCAGCCATAGGCGAGCGCCGTGGCAAAGTTGCATTTCTCGCCGGCTGTATCAATAACGTCGCGTTCTCGCACTTGAACCGGGCGACCGTGAAGGTGCTCACGCAGAACGGCATTGAAGTCCAGATACCTGCTGGTCAAGGCTGCTGCGGCGCGCTGCACGCGCATGCCGGATATCGCAATGAATCGCGCGAGCTGGCGCGAAACAATATCAGGATCTTCCTTAGCGGCGATTATGACGCCATTGTCACGAATGCTGCCGGTTGTGGATCGCACATGAAAGAGTATGACGACCTGCTGGAGCACGATCCTGAATTTGCCGGACGCGCAAAGCAGTTTCGCGACAAAGTAAAAGATATTACCGAATACCTGGCCGCAATTGGCCTACGCGATCCCCATAAGAAAATCGGCCGCAAGGTCGCTTACCAGGACCCATGCCATCTTGCCAATGCGCAGCGCATCAAAGATCAGCCGCGCGCCTTGCTGAAGGCCATTGGCTGCGAACTGGTCGAGTTGCCGCATCAGGACCAGTGTTGCGGCAGCGCCGGCGTTTACAACGTTCAGGAAACTGAGCTCTCCATGAAGATTCTTTCCGCCAAGATGGATGACGTGCAGTCAGTACAGTCAGAGATCATCGCCACGGCCAATGTGGGCTGTATGATCCAGCTTCGCGCAGGAATGGAACAACGCGGGCTCAAGCAGCCGGTGCGGCATGTCATGGAGCTGATGGAAGAAGCCTACTCCTGACCACCAACTCACGACCTTCATAATTTCTGCCGCAACTTCTCAGCGGCGGCTCTTTTTTTGCAACAACTGATGTTCCCGGGTAAGTTTCTGGAGCGCGGAAACCAGGATAGGACCGACGTTCCGCAGTTCTTCGCGTGAAGCACTCGCCTGCTGTCTCAGGACCTTTTCGCCATCGGAAGTAATAGCCAGTGTGACCTGGCGACGATCGCTGGCTGTTTCCCTAAGCCGGCGGATCAGGCCGCGCTTCTCGCAGCGGTCGGCAAGCTCGACCATGCTATTGTGGTTCAATTGCATGCGTTCCGCCAGTAGGGTGACCGTGGGCACGCGCGGCGCTGGCAAGCCTTTAATGGCCAGAAGCAATTGATATTGTTGCGGGTGATGGCCTGAGGCGCGCGCCTGTTCCTCCATGTAACGCAAGTATCTGCGAAGCTGATAGCGAAACTCTGCCAGGGCAACGTATTCGGTGTTGGTTAGCAATTTCGGTTGTCCGTGGGCGCTACGTGTTTTCTGCGTTCCTTTCACGTCGTCATTCACCAGCATGCCGCTTGCACTACCTCCACTGTATGACTTTAAGTGATAACCGCATATTTTCCAAACAGATGGGCTGGCATCATTAAGAGGTGGTGTGCATGGAAGCCAACTCTACTGCCGCTGCACCGGATCCTGGACACGCCCCTTCCACTCGCCGCCTCTGCCGGACCAGAACTTGAAAGCCGAGTGAAGAGTCGCCGCCATATAGAACAGAGCGATCACTGGAAGCAGGAGCGCCCAAACCGGGTTCAGCCGGTAGTAGCGCACCGTCGGGAAAAAACAAAATGCCATAAGCATCCACGATGCAGCCCCGATCAACCCAGGAGCTGGTCGCCCGCTGAACACCAGAAGCGGCGGAGCCACAAATGTGATCGCGAGACCAAGAAGTATCGCCACCAACAGAAGGCCGGAATGTCGCAGTTGACTGAAGGCAGCTCGCGAGATCATGTTACCGATTGCTGCAAACGACCTGTAAGGACGGATACTCTGCGTTTCCGTTGTAAGTCCAAGCCAGACGCGTCCGCCACTCTTCTTCACTTTTCGTGCGAGCGCGCAGTCATCAATGATTTCGCTGCGAATCGCTGCGATCCCTCCTGCTCTCTTAAGCGCCTGCGGTCGGACCAGCATGCATCCACCCGCAGCGCCTGCCGTCCTCCGATTTGGATCGGCAATCCATGAGGGCGGGTAAAGCATGAGGAAGAAGAACACAAATGCGGGAATCAGGGCCCGCTCCGCAAGCGAGCCGCAATGCAGCTTCACCATGAGTGAAACCAGATCATACTGCCCATTTTCCGATAGGCTCGCGAGCGTTTGGATGTTTTCCGGACTGTGAACAATGTCAGCGTCTGTCAGCAGCAGGAAGTCCGGATTGAGACTGCTCGCCCGCTCAATCCCTTGCTGAACGGCCCACAATTTTCCCGACCAGCCCGGCGGGAGCGGCGAACCTTGTATGACCGTGAGTTCCGCGGAATTGGCGGCGCTCTCGGCTGTTCGCAGCGCGACGTCAGCAGTACCATCCTGGCTGGAATCGTCCACAAGGAAGATGTACATGCGCACTCCTCGCTGATTCAGGAGCGAACTCATGGAGTCGGCGATCACATCGGCTTCGTCGCGTGCGGGTACCACAGCGGCGACAAATGGCGCATGATCGGGCACGGAAATCGGAGGCAAGATGAAGCGTGGAATCCGCCAAAAACCGCCGTGGACCGCGACAAGATAGAGCCAGATGAGCAGGCTGGCGATAGCGATGTAGAGGAGCATCCGGCGCGATGATAACAAAGCTGGACGGACCAAGAAAAAACCGGGGCCGCAGACGGGCCCCGGTAAGACTTAAACGCACTCGTTATTGGACGTTGAGGTTCACGTCATCAATGACGAACGAGGTTTGCAGGCTCGAATCCTCCTGTCCAAGGAAGCGGATCTGGACAGTCTGGCCTTTAAAGGAAAGCACGCTAAAGGACCTCTGGATGTAGCCGGCAGCGTGGTTCAGGTTGGAGAACGTGCCAAGTGTCGCCAGCACCGTGCCGCTGGTGTTCAGGACCTGAATACTCAGCTTGTCAAACGCGGTGGTTGTAGTTGTCTCAGCCGTATCGATATGCAGCCAGAAGGTCAACGTTGCCGAAGTTGCGGTTGAAGGAATGCTGACCGTCTGCCTGGCGCTGTCTGTGTGCGTCGTCCCATAGCCATCCAGCCACGCGTCGAACGCTCCGCTATGCGGCGGTTCAGCAGTTGAGCTGTTGAGCACACCTGCAGTCAACGTCCATGGAGAGCTCCCATTCTCAAAGCCGGGATTCACGATCAACTGAGTGGCCGAAGCCGAACTGATCGTAAGGCTGATGCTTGTGGTGTGTGTCAGCGTGCCCGAGGTGCCGGTGACCGTGATTGTGCTTGTACCGGTCGTCGCGGTACTGCTGGCGGTGAACGTGAGCACGCTGCTCGACGTGGTGGGATTAACACCGAACGATGCTGTCACTCCGCTGGGCAGACCCGAGGCGGAAAGACTCACGGATCCCGTAAAGCCATTCTGATCGGTAACCGTGATCGTGCTAGTGCCACTGGTGCCCTGCTTCACAGTCAGACTCGACGGCGAAGCTGAGAGCGCGAAGTTCGGCTGCGCCGGCGCACTGACCGTAAGCGTTACTGAAGTCGTGTGGGTGAGCGAACCAGACGTTCCTGTGATCGTAATGGTGGAAGTTCCCGTGGCCGCAGTCGAACTGGCGGTGAGCGTCAGAACGCTGCTCGAGGTAGCCGGATTCGTTCCAAACCCGGCCGTTACGCCCGCCGGCAGACCAGAGGCAGACAGGGTCACGCTGCCCGTGAAACCACCGGACGGTGTAATCGTGATTGTGCTGGTTCCGCTGCTGCCCTGGTTAACGCTGACGCTGGTGGGCGACGCCGAAAGTGAAAAGTTCGGGTTGGAAGCCGCGGGCGGCAGGACGCAGTTGTTCGCCGCGTTCGAAAACTCCAGTTGAATGGTATACGTGGTCCCGTTGGCCGTGTAAGAACCTTGCTGCGCGTTGCAGATGTCGCCGATTTCGCCATTGTTCTGGTCATACCAGGCCAGCGGCGGCGCAAATGTCGTGGCGATACCCACATCAGCATCCGTCATGGCCTCCACCAGTTCGTGGCTGGTAACTGATGTGTAGTTGCCGAAGGTTGTCGAAGTCCCGCAGCCCGTCGAGCAACCGCTGCCTGCCTGCATGTCCGGCAACACGCCGTAAAGAACATGTTTTGAGTTAAGCGTACTCGATGTGGTTCCGTGGTAGGCGCAGAACCCACCCGCCACGCAACTCGATGACCCACCCTGGGTGATCGTTTTTCCCGGAGGAAAGAAGATCATATACAGCGTATTCGGGTTCCCCGCCGCGTCTAGCACTGGCGCGGGGAGATGGCCGGCGTTGATCTGGGCCAGCAACTCAGATTGGATCTGTGAGTCGCTGATGGTTGAACCGTTGTTTCCGGCCGAGGGGACAATCTGGAAGAGTCCCCCGAACGAGCCAAAGCCAAAGGTCTGGTTCGTGCCTCCCGAAATGTTGGTGTTGTACTGCGTCAGCAAAGAGATGAGCCCGCTGCCGCTACCGGTGATGTCACCGAAGAACTTCCCCATGCTGGGCGATGTCGTTCCGGCAACCTGCGAGTTGTAGGAGCCGCTTCCGTACAGCACTTGGACCACTTGGACGTTGGAGATGATTGGCCCTCCAAAGTAGGAAAGGTGAGCTCCGGCAGGCGCGGCAAAACCGATCGGTCCTGCCGCGGGATTACGCCATGGTACTCCGTGATGCAGCGCTACGAAATTGGGCGGAGTCGTGGGCACATGCGCCGAATTTCCTGCCGGACTGGACGGCTGTTGCGCCTGGGATTGGGGCGCGCCACTGTCATCCTGGTTTTGTGCGGGCGACATCTGCGCCACCACCGGCATTGCTGCCACTGTGAAAAGAACTGCCATCAATAGCCATAACCACGCTGAACTGAGGCAGGCACGCTTCTGGCCTGGTAGAGTGAAACGCGATCCTGGAAACATTCTTTTCTCCTTCGGTTTGTTGGTGCTTCATTCACGAACGCGACTGTCTCTCTTCAATCGCGTCTGTTTTCGTTCGGGATAGCGACAGGGATAGCAAACCGCCAGCTTTCGGCGGTGCACAATCCTAATCCAAAGTTCCTCGTGGAAGGGCAGGTTTTTAGGACAGGAACAAAGGTTCTAAGTAGACAATGAAAATGCGGGTCTGGACGCTTGTTCAGTTCCAAAATGGAACGGCGCGGTCGGCAACTATCTTGGAAAGCCGAGCATCGCGAAAGGAAAAATTCCGGGATCAGCGATTACTTTGCTCCCGCGCCCACGCCCATAGTGCTCAGGATCTCATCCACGGTGGCGATAGCCCGCTCGATCTCCTCCATGGTGTTATAGAAGTGCGGAGAGAAGCGCACACCGGCGTTGGGACGGAAGTCCACCAGAACGTCGCGGCGCAGGAGTTCCGAGCAGACTTCCCTCGAATTTGGCATGTCAATCGCCACGGTTCCGCCACGGCGTTCGGGATCGCGTGGGGCGTTCACGCGCCAGCCGCGCTGATCCGCCAGCTCGATGAGTCGTGCAGTCATCTTCTTTGATTTCGCGCGAATGTTTTCAACGCCTGCCTCGCGGATAATCTTCAGCCCAGGCATTGCCGTAAAGAATCCGGGCACGTTCGAGGTTCCCTGCATAAAGCGCAAAGGCGGCTCGCCGTACTTCATTGCCCCAATCTCAAAAGCAAACGGGTTCTCGTGAGCAAACCAGCCGGTGAGCTTCGGCTCCAGCTTCTTGCCCAGATCGGGCCGGACATGCAAATAGGAGGTGCCCGGCCCGCCACAAAGCCACTTGAGCACGCCACCCACGGCAAAGTCCACATTGAGCGCCTGCACGTCCACGGGAACACTGCCCAGCGACTGGAAGCAATCCAGAACCACATGGGCGCCCACGCGGTGCGCCTTCTCGACGATTGCCTTCGCGTCCTGGATATACGCGCTGCGAAAGACCACGTGCGACATGGGCACCAGCAGTGTCTCTTCATCAATGGCGTCGAGCATGCGCTCGGTGGGCACATGGATTCCGTCATCAGTCTTCACCATGTGGACGCGCGCGCCCCGCGAGCGCTGCCCTTCCCAGAAGTACATGATGGAAGGAAAATTCAAGTCGCTATAGACGACCTTGTTCCGCGGGCCGCTGAAGTCAAAGCAACTGGCCACCACCGCCTGGCAACTCGTCACGTTCAGGTGGACGCTCACTGAACCCGCAGGCGCATTCATGATCGAGCCGATTGCATCGCCCACCTCGCGGGCCATCATCCACCACTCCTCCTCCCACGCGCGCACCCCGCGCGTCGCCCATTCATCGCAGTACTGCTGCACGGAGCCATACACGCCCTTTGGCATCGCTCCCAGCGAGTTGCTGATCATGTACGTGGTGCGCTCAAGGATGGGAAACTCGGGGCGGAAATGGAGAAGTGGATCGGCAGTTGTCATGGCTCAAACATTGTGCCTGAACCGCCGAATGTTTGCATCCCAGAGCTATTGGAGCGACTCCGAAAATTCCTGAGCCGCCGCAAAGATCTCACCTATAATCGTGAGCTTCCAATGCTATAGTCGCACTAACTCCCATGAAAAAATCTCGTGCCGCTTCTCGCGGCAAGCTGGGCCTGCTGTCGCTGGCAGCGGCAACCTATTTCATGGTCTCCGGCGGCCCATACGGTCTTGAAGAGCTGATCCAGGACTCCGGCTACAAACTAGCCGTACTGGCAATTGCGGTAACGCCGCTGATCTGGGCGCTCCCGACCGCCCTGATGGTAGGCGAGCTCTCGGCTGCGCTGCCTCAAGAAGGCGGATTTTACGTGTGGGTCCGGCGCGCCATGGGACCGTTCTGGGGATTCCAGGAAGCCTGGCTCTCTCTGGTTGCCAGCATCTTTGACATGGCCATCTATCCCAGCTTGTTTGTAGCCTATTTCGGCCAGTTATTTCCTGCGGCCATTCACGGCGACCGGGGCATTTGCATCGCTGCCGGTGTGGTTCTGCTGGGCGTTCTTTGGAACCTTCTCGGCGCCAAAGCCGTGGGCGAAGGCTCGCTGGTGATGGGAATCATTCTCCTCGTTCCCTTCGTAGTGCTCACAGTTGTAGCTCTTTTCCGCCATGTAGCACCGGCCGCCACACACATAGTGAGGGGTGACCTTCTCACCGGCCTGTTGGTGGCCATGTGGAACTACATGGGCTGGGACAACGCCGCCACAGTCGCCAATGAGGTGGAAAATCCGCAAAGGACTTATCCGCGGGTAATGCTGCTGGCGATGGGAATCATTTTTCTTTCTTACATCGTGCCTGTGCTTGCGGTCTGGTCCACGCACCTTCCACAGGCGGCCTGGGACAACGGGAGCTGGGCGACCATTGCAGCTCGCATCGTCGGCCCCTGGCTCGGCGTGATGGTTGTAGCCATGGCGCTAGCCGCCGAGTTCAGCGCCTTCAGCTCGCTGGTGATGTCCTATTGCCATCTGCCGGTCGCGATGGCTGAAGATGGCCACCTGCCTGCCATCTTCACGCGTAAGCTCAGGAACGGCGCGCCATGGGTTTCCATCCTGGTCCTGGGGCTTGCCTGGGGACTCTCGCTGGGACTGAACTTTGATCGTCTGATCATGCTGGACATCCTTCTTTATGGCGCCAGCCTGGTGCTGGAATTTCTGGCGTTGATCCTGCTTCGCCTGAGAGAACCCAATTTGCCGCGGCCGTTCCGGGTTCCCGGTGGCATGGCCGGCGCCCTGGCTGTGGCAGTAGGCCCAACGCTGCTCCTGACATTCGCGCTGGTAAGGAATCGCACGGAACGCCTCAATGTCGGGCACTGGGGAAGCGTGAGTACCCTATCTCTTGGCGGATTGTTGATGGCGCTGGGCGTGATCTTTTACTTTGTCGCTGGCCGCCGGAAGCCGGCGGTTGAGTTCGCGGCGGTCGACTGAAGCGTCCTCTCACTTTATTGCGGACGTAGCTCTCTTCGCGTCGGCTTTCGATCTGCGTACCAGAAAATAGGCAAGCGTGAGAAGCGCCAAATAGAATCCTGCGCTCTTGGCGGCAACGCTGGACTGCTGTACCCACCACGTGCATGCAACTGCAGCGACAATGGCTACAGAACCAGCAACGGATCCTGCAGCCCCCAGGGGCGAACGCAACCCAAGCTCGCGCAGCTTTTCCCGTGAAACCACTTTTCGGAAGCGCACGTGGGCCAGCAGCGAGATCAGCCAGGCGATCATTCCCCCGACCAGTGCGGCGTTGATGATGTAGAGGTAGGCATTCTCGGTGCGAAGTTGAAGGACAATCGCCCCTACAATACCCAGCATCGAGGCCAGCAAAGAACCCATGGGAACGCCTTGCTGGTTGAGCGCGCCCATCCTGGCCGGCGCATAGCCGGAGCGGGCCAGCGAAAATAACATGCGTGACGTAACGTACAGGCTGGCGTTAGCGCCGGACAGCGCGGCGGAAAGAACCACCACGTTCATGATAAAACCTGCAGCCGGAATTCCAGCCACGCGAAAGACGGTGACAAACGGGCTTTCCGTCACGCCGGCCTTTTGCCACTGCATCACGCCTACGAGCACCGCCATCGCGCCGATATAAACAAATGTCAACGTCAGAAACGCCAATCGTGTCGCGCGTGCCACCTCTCGTTGTGAACGAGCCTCGCCTGACGAGATGGCCACCATTTCAATGCCCAGAAAGCTGTATAACCCAAAGGAAATGGCCAGCAGCGACGCCGGCCATCCCCGCGGAGCAAAGCCGCCATTGATTGTGTATTCCGCTGTCACCTTGCCCCCAAACAGCAGAGCCGCGCCCATGAGGATAAAGACGAAAATCGTGACAACCTTGATCAGCGCAAACCAGTACTCAAAGGTGCCATAATGTCCCACGGAAAAGAGATTGATGGCCAGCAGAAATATCCCGAACACCACCATCCACAGCACCACCGGAACGTGCGGAAACCACGTTTTCATGTAGGTTCCCGCTGCTACCACTTCTGAGCCAATGGCGATAACCACAGAAAACCAGTAACCGTATCGCGCCACAAATCCCGCCCAGCGATTCAGGTACAATTCGGCATAGACTCCGAAGGAACCCGCTGCCGGGTGCATCGCGGACATTTCGCCCAGCGCCATGGCGACCGTGAAGGAAATCGCCGCGCTGAGAACATAGCTCACTATCACGGCCGGCCCGGCGACTTGAATGGCAGCGCCCGAGCCCAGCAGCAATCCTGTCCCGATGGAACCACCTACGGCGACCATCGCCATCTGTCGCGCACTGAGCTCGTGCTTCAGCCCATGTTCTTGATCAGTCATTGGCGCTGTTATACATGCAGTGTGCTTGAATTTGCCAGAACTTGCGTCCTTGAAGGGACATTCACTGAAGTTCCCGCATGAGCATTGAGCAGGGGAAGGATTCCGCATAGAATGAACCTACTTGTCCTCAGCCCAACTCGGTCCGCCCTATCCGGGAAGTTGAGGAAGACTCGCTGCCAATGCCGGACATCTCCAAGCGACTCGACAAAGCGGAAAAGTACCTGCAGAGAGGCAAGCCCGAAGCGGCGCTTGAAGAATATCTTTCCATCCTGCAGGACGAGCCCCGCAATGAGCAGGTTCGCCAGACCGCAGCCGACCTCTGTCTTGCTCTGGGTCGCGGGGCGGAAGCTGCCGGCCTGCTGAGCTCCATGTTTGAGCAAGAGGCCGAAATCGGCGATATCGCCAAGGGCATTGTCACGTACAAGAAGCTGGCTAAGATCACCGTTCCCACTCCATTGCAAACCTTCCATTACGCGCAGCTTGTAGAGAGGAAGGACAAACACGAAGCGCTCGCGGCCTATGAGAGCGCGTTGTCTGGATTCGAAAAGCAGCGAAAGAATGCGCAGGTTCTGGCAGCGGCAAAGCGGATTGTGGAGCTATCGCCAACGGCGGAAAACTATCAGCGCGCGGGTGAAAAAGCCGCCCTCATGGGCGAGGGCCGCGTGGCCGCAGCAAACTTCGTGCAGCTTGGGCAGGTGAAAGACGAAGCTTCACCCGGCTCCGGATTCCAGTGGTATGAACGCGCCTATCACCTGGATCCCATGAATTTGCAGGCGGTCTTTCTATACAGTCGCGGACTCTTCGTACGGAACCATCTTCCCGAGTGCATTGATGTGCTCACGCCTGTAGTCACCCGCTTCCAGAGCACCCCGGAAATTCGCGAGCTTTACGCGCATGCCATGATGGCGGCCCACCGCCCGGCTGATGCTGAGCCGCACTCCTGGGAACTCTTCGTAAGGGATCCCCAACAACTCGAGGAGATTGCAGCGCTTGTGGGAGTCTACCTCGACGTAGGCGATAATCCTGGCGCCATCGCACTGGCCCGCAAAATTGAAGACCACGAGAGCCGCGCGGGCCGCCGGCGGGAATTCCTTACGGCCATGTTCGAGATGTCTGACCGGCGCCAGGCATCACTGCAGTTCACCGAGTACCTGGAAAAGCTGTTTGCCAATGCCGGCCGCGAGCACGAATACAGTCGCATTCTGCTCAAGTTGTTTCAACTCTATTCTGACGCGGGCCGGTTCCGCGAAGCCGCGGAGACGCTCGACCGCGCCGCCGAACTGGATCCTTATGAATCCGGCCATGCCAAACGTCTGGAGACCTTGCGCGGGCGCATTGACGAAAAGCTGTATAGCCGGGTGGCCAACCGCTTTCAGAAAGAGATCAAGCAAGGCAAAGCCCGGGCCGGACAGCCGGTCCCGTCAGGCGCTGCGCCCTCTGCGCCGGAAGCTGCAGCAGCTCCTGCAATTTCCGGAGAAGCACAGGCCCACGTGCTGGAGGACTTGATTCTCCAGGCCGAGCTTTACATGCAATACGGCATGAAGGCCAAAGCCCTGGAGGGCGTCGAGCGCATTCACAAGCAGTTTCCGCGCGAGGAGCTGAAAAATGAAAAGCTTCGTCACCTGTATGCTTCAGCGGGGTTCACTCCACATTACAAGGCAGATGCGCCGGCCATCCCGGCCCAACCTCCTGCTGCCGCTGCAAATAATCGCGCTGTATCGGCGCCCGATGGCGGGACTTCCGTGGACAGTTTTGCCCGCGTCACCGACATCACCCGCAATATCTACCGCCAGGCAAGCGTCAAGAGTGTTCTATTCACCGCAGTCAACGAAATTGGACGTCATTTCGGCGCCAGCCGTTGTGTAGCTGGTCTCTGCACACCGGGCAAGCCGCCTTCAGCGGCGCTGGAATTTTGTGCACCCGGAATCAAGCAGTCTGACGTAATGTCGATTGTGAAGTTGATCGCTGTGGGCCAGCAACTGGCGGCCAACGGCGCGGTGACGATCCCGAATGCCCAAAAAGCGCCGGAACTCGCCTCGGCCAAAGAGCACGTCGAAGCGCTCAGCATTCAATCCATGGTGGCTGTGCCGCTCCTCGATTCAGGGGAACAATCGGGAATTCTGATTCTTGAGCAGATTACGCCCCGGCAATGGCAGTCTACGGATCTGGAGTTGCTGAATACGCTGGCCGAACAGGTTGTCCAGGCAGTGGCCAACGCGCGCCTGCGCAGCCTGATGAAAACTCTGGCTGTGACGGATGAAAAATCGGGGTTACTGAAAAGATCTTCGTATCTTGACGTGCTTCTTTCCGAGGTAAAGCGCTCTCTTCAGCAGCAGACCCCATTGACACTGCTGCTGCTGCATTTCGGAAAGGCTTCTGTGCTGGTGAAGGAAGTGGGACAAAGCCAGGTCGAGAACATGATGCAACAGATCGGCCAAAGCCTGGCTTCTCACATCCGTCAAAACGATGTGGCTGTACGCTACGACCTCACCACAATTGCGCTGCTACTCTCCGATACCGGGGAAAAGAACGCCTTCCTCGTAGTGGAAAAGATGCGGAAGGTGCTCGCTCCCGTCAAACTCCCCGGTCTCGACCGCGCGCCCACCATGAGCGCCGGCATTGGGGAAGCGTTCATGCACGAAGGCTTTGATGCGGTGGATATCGTGACCGAAGTCATCAACCGCGCGGAAACCGCTCTGGAACTTGCACGCACCAGCACCGGGATCAAGGTCCATGCCATTACCGCGAATCTTGAGCCCACTCCCGCCTAGCATTCGTTGCTGCCGACTCCAAGCTGATTTTTCCTGAAATCAGAAGGAAAACATCATCTGGAGATCTACTCTCCGGTTGGCCGCCTGGGTGTTGAATGGACCTCCCGCAAGCGAGTTGGATTGTCCGAACAAAGAAGAGGTCAGGTTTCCTATCCGCGGTCCTTGGTTAACAAAGTTGAACAGATTGCGCGCGTTCGCGCTGATGGTAATGCTATAGCGCTGGCCGGATTGACTGCCGATGCTGAACGGCCCGCCCCCGCGCCCTCCCGGCCCCCCTCGGCCACCTCCGCCTCCACGACGTTCACCAGGATGCGGCCCTCCTGCCTGCGGGCCGCCCTGGTTATCTCCGGTCTCAAGTTTAGGACCGATACCAATCGTCTTGGCCAGCCGCATGTTGAATGTGAACTGAGAGGGACCGTTGCCAAAATTAACGGGGACGAGCGGCTGGCCCGGCGCGGGCGTGACATCAAAAGCAGGAAAGCCGGGCTTGCTCACGATTGTGTGCCCGGGAATTCCATCATCAAATGCCGGGCGATCATTGAAAATCGAATCTCCGTTCAGATCAGTCCCCGTGGTGATATCAAAAGGAGCACCGCTGGAAAAGATCATGAAAGGGCTCACCCGGAACCCGTGTGGCAGCCCAACACTGCCCCCGAAGAAGAGCCGGTTGCGCACATCAAAAGATGCCCGTCCATAATCTGCGCTGATGTTGTTGGGATCAGAAGCGAAGCTGCTTGCTCCACCGGTATCGCTATTCGCATAGCTCAGGCTGTAAAAGCTGAAGAGCAGCAGCTTCTGCCCGGCGCGCACGTTCAAATGCGCCATCAATTGGTTCTGTTTAAAATCGGCTTCGGAGGTGAATTGATAGATGTTGCCTGCCCCGGGAATGGGCCGGCTGTTCGGATCTGTCGGATCAAGTGGAGCATTCGCATTGATTGTCACTAACTGGTGTACACCGCGTGAATGGATATAAGTCAGCGTCGCTGTAGCGCTTTTCGTGACTTGCCGCTCCACTGAAACCGCGGATTGAATGCTGTACGGCGCCCGCAAATTATTTGGAATGGTATAAACCGTTGCGGCGGATGCGGCAGCCCCAGAAATCTGATTGATCGAAATAGGAGACGGGAGCTGCTCAAAAAGCGAATTCAGCAAAGCCGCTCCCGCAGGCGTTCTATTGCTGATGATGAACTGCTGCTGGTTGATCCCGTTCAGGCGCTCGGCCTGGAGCACCAGGTTCTGGTCAAATCGGTCGTAGAAGATGCCGAAGCCGGTGCGGATCACAGTTTTGGGCTGGCCGCCCTTCTTGCCGCCCAGCCCCCACGCGAATCCGAGCCTCGGCGCCCAGTCCGCATGGTCATTAATATCATTCTGCGTCTCGTATCTCAGGCCGTAACTCAATGTCATGTTCTGGCGGAAGCGCCAGTCGTCCTCTGCGTACACCCCCGCGTCAAAGATTGCATTCGTGACCGATGGCTGCCCTGTCGCGATGACAAACTGGCTCGGTCCGCCGCATTGATCGAGTATCTGCTGAGAAGAAAGCCCGCTTTGCAATCCCAGCTCGGTGGCCCTGAAAGCATCCAGCGAACTGAACTTTGGGTTCGCCTGCACGATTGCTGTGCATGCCGGCGAGAGATTTGGATTGTTGGGATTGGGAGCAGCAAAAGTAAAGGTTCCATTGAAATTCTGGGTTGTGCTGTCTGCTTCCCGGGTCGCTCGCAAGCGCCCGCCGAACCGCATGAAGTGTGTTCCCCGGTTCACTGAGGTGTAGTTCTGCAACTCATAATGATCCGTGTTGTCCAGAACCGATCCCAGAGGGTTGCTGCCGCTAATGAAGGCTTCCGATACCGAAATTGTCGGCCCTGTGCCCAGGGCATTCTGGTTGTTACGGCCCCGCTGGTATTCAAACCGGGTCTCATTCACCGCATGTGGGCCGAGGACTTGCGTATCACTGATCTGGATCGCCTGTTCGGTATTGCTTTGGTTGAATCCCTGAGTGGCCAACGAAAACTGCCCGATGCCTCCGTTCTGTTCGTCAGTCTTGGTGAACTGATAGCGCGCCGTAAGCGTGTTGTTCGCGCCCAATTGGAAATCAAAACGCGGGCTGATGCTGGTGCGTACCCGTGGGTTCGGCACGTTCACATTGAACGGCACTTCGTTGAAGGAAGAATCCAGCACCGTGGCACTTACCAAAGCAACTTCATTGATATTCCGGCGTTGCGCTGTAAAAAAGAAAGAAGCATGCTTGCCTAACGGCCCGCTTACGTTGCCGTTGTAAATCTGTGAATCAAACTCAGGCTTGTTGTCAGAAAAGAAGCTCTTCGAGTCCAGGGCAGAGTGATTGTCATTCAGAAAGAACTGCCCGTGGAACTGGTCGGTGCCGGGCTTGGTGAGGATTTCTATGCGCCCGTAGCCCATACGGTCATACTCGGCCGAGAACGGGTTCTGATTGATCCGGATCTCACGAATGGATGACTTGGGTGGAAGCTGCCCTCCGGTAAAGCCGTCAATATAGATCTGGCCGCCGTTCGGCCCTGCCGCAGGCCCGGCGAGCGCCTGCAATTCTGCTTGCAGCTCATCGGGGTCATCTGACAATGCATCCAGGTCCTTGCCGCTCAGCACCAGCGAGTTGGCATTGTTTTCCGGATTCACGCTCACGTGCGCGGCGTCACTCTGCACGTCCACGTGCTCTTCCTCGACAAAAACCTCCAGCGTAACGTCGAGCTTCTTGTTTTCTCCTGGCGCGACATCAATTGCCTGCTCACTCGTGCGAAAGCCTTTTTCGCCCACAGTAATGGTGTATTTGCCGGGAGCCAGGTTCCTGACGGCATAAGCGCCAATGCCATCGGACGTGGCGGAAACGCTTTTTCCGTTCGCCGGTTTAACCGTGATCTGTGCGTTGGGAATGACAGCCCCGGTCTGGTCCAGCACCTGCCCGTGCAGGCTACCCACCTGCGACTGCGCCGCCATGATCGTGGTGCAACAAAGCAGGGCATAGACAAGAGTGAAGATGCGCGCACCCGTTTTCCGGAGTGCAGAGACAGGCCTGTGCTTGATCATTGTCCTCACGATGACGTTACTGAGGTCCTGCATCGCCAGCGGGCGCGGAAAGGTTCCAGCCGTTGAGCAGCGCCGCAGCCTGCGAAGTGTTGGAGGTCAGAATCGGTTCCACGCCGCTGAGCAGCGTAATGGCAGTCACCTCTGAATTTCCGGTACCCGGTGTGGAAACGATCATTACTGCTTCGTCTTTTTTAAGATCTGAGAGTGTGACAGCCGGAAGGCGGTTAATCATCTGCTGGAAGTCCGGAGGTCCGCCCGCGCGTTGCCCTCCAGCGCCGCCTCGCGCAAATCCTCCGTTGCCCTGTTGTCGAAATCTTTCAGCCGCAGCCTGGGCCGCTTCGGGAGACTTCACGAAAAATGCAATTCGCCGCGCCAGCGGCTCAGGCAGGTTTCTCATCTGGGAGTCGGGCGTGAGCCTGACCTTTACCGTCTTCTTGCCAATGACGTCCTTCACGGTGAGGGTTGATGCGTCGGCATCTATCGCAGTAATGGCACCGGCGATATTGCGAAAGCTTCCCGAAATCACCTCGTCAGCGGTGAGTTCCTTACCGTCCGGGCTGCGCGTCCCGCGGGCGCGCAATTGGTCACCGGACTTGATCTCGCCCAACGTGCTCTTCTGCGCGTTCTCGAACTTGACTGAGTTCGCTGCGTAACGAAGGAAGGCCGTCTGAGCAGTCGTCTTGACTACGAAGCTCTGCGTAGGCGTAACCGAAAGCGTGATCGTGCCCGTACCGGTGTCAATGCCACTGACAATTCCCCCCGTACCGTGCCGCTGCCATTCCAGCCGTTCCTGCTGCTGTTTTTCCGCTACATCACTCTTGCGCATGACAACAATAGCTGAGGCGAGCAGCGAATCCGGCTGGTCGCCAGGCTGCCCACGGACGAGCATACGGTCTCCAACTTGAATGTCAGCCGCCGTCATCGGCGCCGCCGATTTGAGATCCGTCTGCCCCGGAGAAACGCGCAGGATACGCGCATTTTCCTGGATGGTGATCTTCAGGTCCTGCCCTGCATCATCGCGCAAGACAACCTCGTTCCCCTGAACTGACTTAACTGACCCGGTTTTGCGCGCCAGAGCAGACTGCTGCGCCCCAGCCATGACACACACCATGCAGGTTACTGCCAGCCATGCCAATGCTTTGTTCCAGGTGATCAAATTCCTTTTGCTCCGGTTGGCGGAAGCCGCACCAACGACCATCATCTCAGAAGGCCGATACCTCTGCGTAGAAAGAAAATCCAACGCGGAGCTAAGATTTGTAAAGCTGAGCGCTATGAGGCATGAGCGACGCGCAGCCAATTCGCAGCCGAGGGACCCGAACGGGATTTTTACGTGTAGAGCCTGACGGCGGATATCGCTCACACGGTACTGACGCGCCGCGACGAAGGTCCACTTGAGACGTATCTGAGTTTCAAGTGACTGCTCAAACGAAAGTAATATTGACGCTCCCGGTTCGGTAAAGCAATATCTTCATTATGCAGGAAAGCTCAGGTCTGCCCTCAACTTCTGCCGTCAAATCCGGGTCCGCGGCAGTGGACTCACGCCAGGAGCAGAGGATCCATATTGCTGTGCCGGTGAAAGTTTTTCCCGATATTCGCACAGCAGACTGGCAGACTTGCTGCACCTATGAGATTTCCACGCTCGGCGCAAGGCTGGCGTCAATGCCGGGTATCAATAAGGTGGGACAGGTAATCTGGATCCAGCGCCTGAACCGTCGCGCAAAATTCAAAGTCATCTGGATTGGCCAAAGCGGCACCTCGCAGGCCGGGCAGGTGGGAGTTGAATCCCTGGAGCCGGGAAACGTGATCTGGGAAAATGAGATCAAGGCCCGAATGATGGCCAGCCGCTAAGCGCGTACCACCTCTGCCGTTTCCTGTGTTGAACGCCTTTCGTCATAAGCGCAATTCTTATCCACGCTAAGCAAACCACCCTAGTGCAAACATAGGTGCAATGCTCCAGACTGCCAGCACTCTCCTTAACACAAGTATCATGGCCGCGAATTGTCCTTATATCGTCAGGTGTAACGAGTGCGACTTTGTCAGCGAAGTCTTCATGGAGGAAGGTGTGGCGATGAATGAGCGAGACTTTCACTCCTTCGAGTGCCTGCACTCTGTCTCGATCTGGCGTTACGCCTGGGAGCGCTGGTCGCTGGTGACCGAACTGATGGGCTTGGAGCTCCGGTAACGTCGCGGTTTAATCTCGAACAGTTCTACTACTCTGCCGCTCTTGCATTCAGCATGTCAAAATCGCTCGATCTGCCCGTCGCTTTCCATTCGTTAAAGTAGAGACGCGGCATGCCGCGTCTCTACGCCCCAGCGTCGGAGAGCTCAATATTCGCGAGACCCATCGGCGGCGTCAATTTGATGATTTGCTGCTGTTTTAGCCCGCATGTTACCTTCTAAAATTCACCCTTATGCTTCGCGCTTATCAGGGAATCTCGCCGCGAATCCACGACAGCTGCTACATCGATCAGTCCGCCCAGATCATCGGCGATGTGGAGATCGGCGAGAATTCAAGTGTCTGGATGAATGCCGTAATCCGCGGAGACGTATACGCCATCCGCATAGGCAAAAACTGCAGCGTCCAGGATTGCAGCGTACTCCACGGCATGCGCCACAAATACGGAGTCACGATGGGCGACTGGATCACGGTTGGACACTCCGTGACCCTGCACGGGTGCACCATCGGCGACCGCTGCCTAATCGGCATGGGCTCGGTGATCCTGAATAATGCGAAGATTGGAGAGGGTTCGATCATAGCCGCGGGAACTGTCATCCCGGAAAACACGGTTGTGGAACCGTTCTCGTTATGGGCTGGTGTCCCCGGCAAATTCCGCAAGAAAACCGACGACGAGAAAACCCAGGAGATGATCCTGATGTACGCGAAGAATTATCTGGATTACACGCAGATCTATCGGAAGGAATTCCCTCTCAGCAATGGCTGACGTGTTCAAAATTGTGATCCATGAAGCCGATGAAGTTGGTTATTGGGCAGAAGTGCCCGCCATTCCTGGTTGCGCGACTCAGGGCGATACCATGCGGGAACTGCTGAATATTTGCATGAAGCAATCGAGGGCTGCCTTTGTTCCATCGGGAAAGATTGATCATCCGATTGAAATTCTCACTCCGCCTCTTGGTGAATAGTGAGCCGCGTGCTAATTGCTAATGGCTAATGGCTAAAGGCTAATGGCTGCAATTATCAAATCCGTCCGTGGCACTCGCGACATTCTGCCCCCCGACACCGCTCTGTGGCAGTTTGTCGAGCAGGCGGCACGCGACGTGTTCCATCGCTATGCCTTCCAGGAAATCCGCACCCCCATTTTTGAAGACACGCAGTTGTTTGCCCGCGGTGTAGGCGAAGAAACTGACATCGTGTCGAAGGAAATGTTTACGTGGGAGGACCGTCCACGGGCGCAGAGCGAGAAAGCGCAATCGCTGACGCTGCGCCCGGAAAATACCGCCGGCGTGGTACGCGCCTATATCGAACATAAAATGGGCGAGCAGGGCAAATTGCAGAAGCTCTACTACATAGGCCCGCAGTTTCGCCGCGAGCGCCCCCAGAAAGGCCGCTATCGCCAGTTTTATCAAATCGGAGCGGAGGTTCTGGGCCCCCCTTCAGCCGGAAGCGAATCACCTGCGCGAGACGCGGAGATCATTTCCATGCTGGCTCATCTACTGCGCGAGGTGGGCATACGAGAATGGACATTGCAGTTGAACTCCGTCGGCTGTGCCGATGATCGCGCCCGCTACAACCAGGCCCTGCGCGAGGCGTTGGCCGGAGTAAAGGACAAAATGTGCGCGGATTGCCGCCGGCGGGCGGAAACCAATCCGTTGCGCGTGCTCGACTGCAAAGTGCCGGAAGACCAGCCCATCATTGAGTCGCTGCCAAAAATCTCCGAGTACCTGGACGAGCCCTGCCGTGAGCACTTCAACGAGGTGAAAAAAATTCTCAATCACGTGGGCATCCGCTATGAGGTGAACGAGCGCATGGTGCGCGGCCTTGATTATTACACCCGCACCACATTTGAGTTCACGCACGGCGGCCTGGGAGCACAGAGCGCGCTGCTCGGCGGCGGACGCTATGACGGGCTTTCGGAAGCCCTCGGCGGCCCCAAAGCTCCGGGCATAGGGTTTGCCCTCGGCCTTGATCGCTTCATTCTGGCACTGCAAGCGGAAGAGACCGTCGGAACTCCTGACCTCGCGCCCCGTGTTTACATCGCGCCGCTCGGCCAGGGAATGAACGCCGAGGCTGCCGTGATCGCGCGCGATCTGCGTAAGCAGCAGATCCCTGCCGAACTGGGCGATGAAACTTTCCGGGCAAAGAAATCCTTTGAAGCAGCCGAGCGCTGCGGCGCAAAGTACATCCTGTTTGTTGGGGAAAACGAGATTGCTTCCGGCCAGTTCGCGCTCAAAGAACTTAAAACCGGCGAGCAGGTGAGTGTTGGGCGGGAAGAAATTGCGTTGAAACTGAAAGCCTCGGTCTGAAATCCCGAACCGCGTTTTTGCGGGTGAGCGATCCCTATGGCGTTTCAGGAGTTCCGGATTTGTTATTGCACCAAGCTGACAGGACCGCCTTCAACCTCATCGTTGGTATAGAACTCTCTCGCTGCGTTTGAGATTCCAGAAAAAAGCCTTGCCATGCAGCCAAGGCAGTTATTTCAGGACCATCGCATCTCCTGTCTTGTGTTCCCTGATCTGAAACGCCAAAAACTCATGCACTGCCTTTACGGCCTGAGTATTGCCGCTGCTGATCACTACGCGGCCGCCGTTTTCAATCGGCTCGTATTTGTATTGGATCTGCTGCTTCAGCTTTTTCATTGTCGGAACGCCGGGAGGAGTCTGGTCGTGCACGAACATTGGGATGTTGAAGTCGCCGGAGTTGAACGCGTGCTGAATGTGCTGGAGGTGCATTCGGATTTCGCCCAAACTCTCCTCGTCCGAGCTTGAATTCGCTGTGACCTGGATGATGCCGCCATCCTTCGTCAACAGGAAATGATGTGTGTTCTTCTCCTGGTCAAAGCCCATGCCGGCATTGCCACGCTTCTGCATGGCTTCGTGGTTTTGGCCGACTAGAGTGGTAGCGGTCAGAACCAGGACTAACCAAAAGAATGATTTCACCAGGAACCTCCAATAGTAAGACGCATCTCTCGGTGTCTTTGTGAGCACAATCGGGGTGCCCGTGCCATTAAGCTGAAATTCTTTTTTCTGCGACGATTTTGATCGCAGCAAGGATCTTTCAATTTCCGTTGGGTTCCCGCGAACACCAGAGGAGCGGATCCTTCACCCCCGCCGGAAAAGACTGCGACTGCTCAGCGAGAATTCAGTACGCGGGTTCAGGATGGGATTCTCTATTGGGAGAAGGTCCTCTCACAGCATGGCTGCATGCAGAGGGACAGACTCACAGCCGGGGGCGGCTGTGCCACTTAAATCGTTAAAGCTCGCTCACTCTTTGTCGCGCGCCGCCGTCCCGCAGCACTAAACAGTTCGTCAGCTTACCCTTTATAATCACACTCTTAGCCCTACTCCGATTTTCATCACAGGAAGGTATCGTTTGCCGCTCGATTTTTTAGGTGATCTTCGCCGCACGCACATGTGCGGAGAGCTGCGCGCCGAAAACGCAGGCCAGCAGGTTGTGCTCATGGGATGGGTGAACCGTCGCCGTGACCTGGGCAACGTGATCTTCATTGATGTGCGCGACCGCACCGGCCTGACGCAACTCGTCTTTGACCGCAGCGACAATCATGCGCTGCATGAGAAGGCCAGCGACCTGCGCAATGAGTACGTGATCGCCGCCATCGGCACGGTGCGTAAGCGCGACGCGAAGACCACAAACCGCAACATCCCGACCGGTGAAATTGAAGTGGTGGTGAAGGAGCTCAAGGAGCTGAACGAATCCAAGGTGCCGCCGTTCCTTCCCGGCGACCCGGTGCTGGCGAATGAGGAGATGCGCCTCAAGTATCGCTACATTGACCTGCGCCGCGAGCCCATGCAGTACAACATTGAGCTGCGCCATAAAATCGCGCTGGCCATTCGCAACTATCTTGCTGGGATCGGCTTTTTCGAAATTGAGACGCCGTTCATGACGCGCTCCACGCCGGAGGGCGCGCGCGACTACCTTGTGCCCAGCCGCGTGTATCCCGGCGAATTCTATGCCCTGCCGCAGTCGCCGCAATTGTTCAAGCAGATCCTGATGATCTCCGGTTTTGACAAGTATTTTCAGATCGTGCGCTGCTTCCGCGATGAAGATCTGCGTGCCGACCGCCAGCCCGAGTTCACACAGATCGATCTGGAAATGTCATTTCCTCAGCCGGACCGCGTGTTTGAAGTGGTGGAAGGATTTCTGACGGCTGCATTCAAGGCTGCCGGCTACGAGTTGCAGACGCCGTTCCCGCGCATGAGCTACGACGAAGCGATCCGCCAGTACGGCATCGACAAGCCCGACCTCCGCCTGCCGAAACTGACAGATGTACGTTTGGCGTTCACGCCTG
>Ga0207660_10000537_pt1 | contig 25426 bp, 39 predicted proteins | sample KBSC73BmetaG_FD_184335 | JGI IMG/M metagenome (GOLD analysis project Ga0207660, IMG submission 184335) | Corn rhizosphere microbial communities from Kellogg Biological Station, Michigan, USA - KBS C7-3B metaG (SPAdes) (version 2) | ecosystem: Host-associated > Plants > Roots > Rhizosphere ... | reverse complement strand
CAGGCCGTAGAGCGCCCCGACCAGGGTCAGCACCGCCGCCCCCACGAACGGCAGGCGCAGGTTGATGTCGCCCAGGAAGCCGCCGATCGCAGGGCCTACGATGAAGCCGACCCCCCAGGCCGCGCCAATCAGGCCGAAGGTCGCCGCGCGCTTCTCCGGCGGCGTGACGTCGGCGATGTAGGCGCTGGCGACCGCCATGCCGGCGGCGGTCAGGCCGGACAGCACCCGGCCCACGAACAGCCAGCCGAGGCTCGGCGCGAACGCCATCAGCAGGTAGTCGAACGCCAGCCCGAACAGCGAGATTAGCAGCACGGGCCGCCGCCCGAACCGATCGGAAAGCGCCCCGAGGACCGGCGCGCCGAAGAACTGGGCCAGCGCCCAGACCGTCGCGAACAGGCCGATATAGACCCCGGCGGCAGCGGCGTCCCCGCCCTCGAACCGCTGGATGAGAGGCGCGAACACCGGGATGATCACGCCCAGCGACAGCACGTCGAGCCAGACGCTGACCAGGATGAACCCGACCGCCGCCCGACGACCGCGCGACGCGCCGGCCTGAGTTTGCTGATCGCTCATCGTCTGTCCCCTCGCGCGAGCATGAAACAAAGCATGAACTGACGCAACCAGGTTATCCGAGGGTTTCACTGACCGCGGCGAGTTGCCCGCGCCAGTATTCCGCGAGGCGCAGCAACAACACCTCGTCCGGGAAGCCGTGGCGCGCCACGCTGCCCGCCGGAACCTGGTCGAAGCCGCGATGCTCCACGCTGACACGGGTCTCCGCGCCCACCGCCTGGAAGGTGACCTCCACCTCGGTGCGAAGGTCCGGCGGAAAGTTCGCCTGGCGCCAGGCGAAGACCAGGCGGTTCGGCGGCTCCCACACCCGGATCCGGCCGATCTCGAAGACCTTGCCGCCTTCGCGCGTCTCGATCAGGCGGCCGCCCTCGCCCGGTTCGAACGACAGCCGCCCTGGCCGCGGCGTGGTCTGGAACAGCACGCTGGGCCGCCACCAGGCGCCGATTTCCTCCACGAAGGCGGCGAACGCCCGCTCCGGCGTCGCCCGGACCCGCATCGCGACATAGACCTTGGAGGTCACGTTTCGCCCTCGGGTCGTTCCAGATGGGCCTTGAACGCCAGGAGTTGCTCGCTCCAGAGCCGTTCGGCCTCCTCCAGCCAGCGCAGCAGATGGACCATGGGTTCGGGCCTCAGGGCATAGATGCGGACCCGCGCGTCGAACGGCGGATGGGATTCCTGCACCAGGCCGCTCTGGCGAAGCGTCCGCAGGTGCCGGCTCATGGCCGGGGCCGTCAGGTCGAGCTCACGGGCCAGGTCGCCCGCCGCCCTTGGCCCGCCGGCCAACAGGTCCACCACCCGCCGCCGGTGCGGGTCGGCGAGAGCGGCCAGAGTCCGGTCGAGGTCCGACGGCGCCGCCGGGATCGGCTGGGCGGCCTGGCTCACACCCAGCCCGTGATCTTCAGGCCGCTGGCGGCCTCGGCCTCCTCCCGGGTGACGGCCTGAACCGTCTGGGCGACGGTCCAGATGTGGCCCTCGGGATCGCGGCAGCGGTAGGTGCGGTCGCCGTAGAACTGGGTCGCCGGGTCCATCAGTATCTCCGCGCCCGCGACCCGCGCCCGTTCGCAGTGGTCGTCGACGTCGCCGGTGATCTGTATGTGCACGGTCTGGGTGTTCTTTCCGCCGATCGACCTGGGGCTCTTGTGGTCGTCGGTCCACTCGTTGCCGATCATCACCACGGCGACGCCGAAACGCATCTCCGAGTGGATCAGGCCGCCCTGCCCGTCCTCGATCAGCATCAAGAGCTCGAAGCCGAAGGCCCGCTCCAGCCACGCGATCGCCGCCTTGGGGTCCTGATAGCAAAGGGCCGACATCAACGGCGCGCGCGGGTCAGCCACGGCCGACGCCCTCCCGCGAGGTCGCGAACTTGAGCCCGCTCGCTCGTTCCATCTCCTCGTTCGAGACCTGCGCCACGGTCTGGTTAAAGTTCCAGATGTGGCCTTCGAGGTCCATCGCCCGGTAGACGCGCGCGCCATAGAACTGGGTCTGCGGCTCGGCCGTGATCCGCGCGCCGGCGGCGCGGGCTCGTTCGCAATGCTCGTCCAGCCCCTCGGCGAGTTCGACGCGCATGAACTGCGTGCCGCAACCGCCGAGATTCTCCGGGCTTTTCATCTGCGCTCCGCCCAGCAGGTCGCCGCCGAACTCCCCGCCGATGCTGACCGGGCATCCCCGGAACTCCATCTCCGCATGGCCGAGGTTGCCGTCCGCATCCGTAAGCAGGACGGTGGTCTCGAACCCGAAGGCCGCCTCCAGCCATCGGATGGCGGCGAGAGGGTTCTTGTAGAAGGCCGTCGAGACGATAGCGGGCCGATCAGCCATGGCGCTTGTCCTTCTCCGATTGGAGAATATTTAACGCATATGATAATTATCTCGTCAAGCGGCCCAGCGCCGGCGCGAGGTCGGCGAGCTTGCCGTCGTTCGGCTGCGGCCTCACATCCAGCAGCTTCGCCAGCAAGGGATAGACGTCGACGTTGTCGAAGGTCGCCAGGCGAACCCCATGCCGGAACGCCGGCCCGTTGGCGATGAAGACGGCGCGCATCTCCGGCGAATAGGGATCGAAACCGTGGTCGCCCCGGTCCGGCTGGAGGGGCTTGTAGCTGTGGGTGGTGATCTCCCAGCCGGTCTGCGGCAGGCAGAACAGCGGCGGCACGCGCGGGTTCTTGCCATAGTGGTAGCGCGCCGGGATGTCGGCCTTGCGCCAGCACTGCATATGCGCCCGCGGGGCCAGCAGGATCTTCTCGACTTCAGCCTCGTGGCCGGGCCGCGGGATGACGCTCATGAAGGCGCCCATGGTCGGCGTCGTCACCGTCTTCAGGTCGAGGAAGTCGTCGGCGAATATCCGCCGCTCGGGCGCGATCGGCGCCATGCCATGGTCGGAGACGACGATCAGGTTGGCCGTGATGTTCCTGGCCTTCAGCCCCGCTTCCAGCCGCGCCACGGCGGCGTCGACCTTCGCCGCCGCCTCGTTCAGGCCGGGCGAGTCCGGCCCCTGGTGATGGCCGGCGGTGTCCACATCGTCGAAATAGAGGGTAAGCAGCCGCGGCCGCTCGGCCGCCGGTCCATCCAGCCAGGCCAGCGCCTGGTCCACCCGGGCAGCCGCCGGCGTGGCCATGTCGAACTTCAGCCAGTGGGACGGCCGGACGCCGCGGATCGCCACCTCGGAGCCCGGCCAGAACATCGTCGCCGTGCGCTCGCCGGCCTTCTCCGCCGTCACCCAGATCGGCTCGGCCTCGTTCCACCAGCGCGGGTCGGCGGCCGTCGCCGCGCTCATGGTGAACTTCTGCGGCCCGATCGCCGGGTCGTACATGTTGTTGTCCACGATGCCGTTGCGGTCGGGGCGAAGGCCGGTGACCAGGGCGTAGTGGTTCGGGAAGGTCTTGGACGGAAAGGAGGGCCGCATGTCGCCCCTCGCCCCGCCCGCCGCCAGCCCCGAAAGCGCCGGCGTCACGCCGCGGTCGAGATAGTCGGGACGAAAGCCGTCGATGGAGACGAGGACCGTCAGCGGGGGAGCGGACGTCCCGGACAACTTCGGGCCGACGGCGGCGCAGGCCGCCAGCGTGAGCCCAAGGATGGCGGCGGCGAGCTTGGCGGTGATGCGTGTCATGGCGCGAACCTAGCCGGCCCGCGCCGCAAATCCATTTCACCCGCCAAACAAAAAGCCCCGGAGAGGCGCTCCGGGGCTTTTCAAGTCTGTCGTGGGGTCCTGCGCCTACTCGGCGTAGGCCTCGACGACCGGGCCGGAGTCCTTGCCCTTTTCGGCCGGGTCGCGATCGACGAACTCGATCACCGCCATGGCCGCGTCGTCGCCGTGGCGGAAGCCCGCCTTCAGCACGCGGATATAGCCGCCGTTGCGGTCCTTGTAGCGAGGGCCCAGCACGGCGAACAGCTTGCCGACCTGTTCGACGTCGCGCACCGCGCTGATCGCCTGGCGGCGCGCATGCAGGTCGCCGCGCTTGCCCAGCGTCACCAGCTTCTCGACGAAGGGCCGAAGCTCCTTGGCCTTGGGAAGCGTGGTCACGATCTGCTCGTGCTTGATCAGGCTGGCCGCCATGTTGGCGAACATGGCGGTGCGGTGGGCGGACGTCCGACCCAGTTTGCGGTGCGCGGAACCGTGACGCATCTTGAAATCTCCTGGGTCGCCTGACCCGCCAGGGACGTTCCCGTTTCTGCGGGGAAGCCGTCCGACCTAACCAATCCCAGCCTGCTCCCGCCTGGGTCACTGTGGAGCACCGGAGCCCTTCACCGCGGTTGCGGCTTCATCGGGCCCGGGCCGCCCCGCCTTCAGATGAAGGCAGGCGGCCCCGGAGTCGGCGCGAAACGGATTACATCTGGTCTTCGAACTTCTTGGCCAGTTCTTCGATGTTCTCGGGCGGCCAGTTGGGCACGTCCATGCCGAGGTGCAGCGCCATGCCGGCCAGCACTTCCTTGATCTCGTTCAAGGACTTGCGGCCGAAGTTCGGGGTGCGCAGCATCTCCGCTTCGGTCTTCTGGATCAGGTCGCCGATGTAGACGATGTTGTCGTTCTTCAGGCAGTTGGCCGAACGGACCGACAGCTCCAGCTCGTCGACCTTCTTGAGCAGCGCCGGGTTGAACGGCAGCTCCGGCTTGGCCTCGCCTTCGACCTTCTTCTTCGGCTCTTCGAAGGTGATGAAGATCTGCAGCTGGTCCTGCAGGATGCGCGCGGCGTAGGCCACCGCGTCCACCGGCGTCACCGCCCCGTTGGTTTCGACTTCCATGACCAGCTTGTCGTAGTCGAGGCTCTGGCCCTGGCGGGTCGGCTCGACGCGATAGGCGACGCGCTTGACCGGCGAATAGAGGGCGTCGACGGCGATCAGGCCGATCGGGGCGTCCTCGGGACGGTTCATCTCGGCCGGGACATAGCCCTTGCCGGTCTGCACCGTGAACTCCATGCGCACCTGGGCGCCGTCGTCCAGCGTGCAGAGCACGTGGTCGCCGTTGAGGATCTCGATGTCCGAGGGGGCCTCGATCTGGCTGGCGGTCACCGCGCCCGGGCCGGTGGCGCGCAGGGTCATGCGCTTGGGGCCTTCGGCGTGCATGCGCACGGCCAGTTGCTTGATGTTCAGCACGATGTCGACGACGTCCTCGCGCACGCCCTCAAGCGAGGAGAATTCGTGCACGACGCCGTCGATCTGCACCGCGGTCACCGCCGCGCCTTGCAGGGAGGAGAGAAGTACGCGCCGCAGGCTGTTGCCCAGCGTCACGCCAAAGCCGCGTTCGAGGGGTTCGGCCACCAGGCGCGCCTTGCGGTTCGCGTCTGCGCCGATCTCGATTTGCGGCTTCTCGGGACGGATGAGCTCGTTCCAGTTTCGTTCGATCACGGATGGATGTCCCTCGAAAACGCAGGATCGCCGGCCGCGTTCGCGGTCCGGCGCAGGGAATTGGGTACTTGGTTACTCAGACGCGCCGGCGCTTGGGCGGCCGGCAGCCATTGTGCGGGATCGGGGTCACGTCACGGATCGTGGTGATCGTCATGCCGACCGACTGCAGCGCGCGGAGCGCCGACTCGCGGCCGGACCCCGGACCGGAGACGTTGACCTCCAGCGTCTTGACGCCGTGTTCGGCGGCTTTGCGCCCGGCGTCCTCGGCCGCCATCTGGGCGGCGTAGGGCGTCGATTTGCGCGACCCCTTGAACCCCATCATGCCGGCGCTGGACCAGGAGATGGTGTTCCCCTGGGCGTCGGTGATGGTGATCATGGTGTTGTTGAACGAGGCGTTCACGTGCGCCACGCCCGAAATGATGTTCTTGCGCTCGCGACGTTTGACGCGCGCCGGTTCCTTGGACATCGGTACGCTCTCTTACTTCTTCTTGCCGGCGATCGGCTTGGCGGGGCCCTTGCGGGTCCGGGCGTTGGTGTGGGTGCGCTGACCGCGGACCGGCAGGCCCTTGCGGTGACGCAGGCCGCGGTAGCAGGCCAGGTCCATCAGGCGCTTGATGTTGACGGCGGTCTCACGGCGCAGGTCGCCCTCGACGGTGAAGTCGCGGTCGATGGTTTCGCGGATCTGCAGCACCTCGGCGTCGGTCAGCTGGTTGACGCGCCGGGCGTCCTCGATGCCGACCTTCTGTACGATATCGCGCGCCTTCGCAGGCCCGATGCCGTGGATGTACTGCAGCGCGATCACCACGCGCTTGTTGGTGGGAATATTGACGCCTGCGATACGGGCCACGTGCAAATCTCTCCTGGTCACGCAAGGAAAGCGCGAACGGCGCCCCGGCCCCTCGCCCCGAAGGCCAAGCCGGTTCGTCCTTCGCGCTCTTTCGCGGAAGCGCCTCGTTATAGGGATCGTTGCGGTTCCGTCAACAACCGAAACGCCTATTTATGAACGCCCAAGGGCGGGCGCAAGGCCCTGCCTCGCCCGCGTCCGTACGCCCAGATCCCCCGCGACTCCGCGCGGAGGAGAGGCAAGGGAAGCATGAAGACGCCCCCGGGCGCAATCAACTCGCGCGCGAGGCGTGAGTGCGCGCAGGCTTGCGTGGGGGCCTGCGGCGCCCTCACCTAGCCCGACGATTCGGGGAGGACGAGATGGGGCTGCGTAAGGGGCTGATGGCTGCGGGCGCGGTGGCGGCGCTTCTGGCGCTGGGCGTGGTTCCGGCGGCGGCTAAGGACGTGGTGATTCACGCCGGGCGGCTGATCGATGGGATGGGCAAGGCCCCGCGCGACAAGGTCTCCATCCTGGTGCGTGATGACCGCATCGTCTCGGTCGACGCCGGCTACACGACGCCCAAGGGCGCCGAAGTCATCGACCTTTCGAACGCGACCGTCCTGCCGGGCCTGATCGACGACCACGTCCACATCACCCAGAGCTATCACAAGGGCGATCCGATCCACACGGCCATGACCCGCACCTCGTTCGACGACGAGATCGACGCGGTGGTCAACGCCCGCAACACCCTGATGGCGGGCTTCACCGCAGTGCGCGACGTGGGCGGAAACACCCAGGTGGTTGTGGCGCTGAAGAACGCCATCAAGGCCGGGGTGGTCCCCGGTCCGCGCATGTGGGTCGCGGGAACGCCGCTTGGGCCTACCGGCGGTCACGGCGACGCGGCCAACGGCCTCGACCCCGAGCTCGAGCATCCGCACTGGGGCGACAACCTGGTGGATGGCCCCGAGGCCGCCCGCAAGGCGGTGCGCCGGCTGCGCCGCGAAGGCGCGGACCTGATCAAGATCATGCCGTCCGGCGGGGTCATGTCCATCGGCGATGACCCGGCCCTGCAACTGATGGCGGACGACGAGATCAAGGCGGTGATCGACACCGCCCACAGCCTGGGCATGAAGGTCGCCGCCCACGCCCACGGCAAGCAGGCGATCGACCACACCATCGCGCTGGGGGTCGATTCCATCGAGCACGGCACCTACGCCGACGCGGAGAGCTACAAGCTCTTCAAGGCGCACGGGACCTATTTCGTCCCGACCATGCTGGTAGGCGCCAAGGTCTACGAGCACGCCAAGGCCCACCCCGAGGACCTGAACCCGTCCACCGTCCAGAAGGCGCTGACGGTGGTGCCCTACATGCTCAAGAACATGCACAACGCCCACGAGGCCGGCGTGAAGATCGCCTTCGGCACCGACACCTTCGGCATGTCGGCGCACGGCGAGAACGCCCAGGAGTTCAAGCTGCTGGTCGACGCCGGCATGTCGCCGATGGAGGCGATCCAGGCGGCCACCTGGAACGCCGCGGACCTGATCGGCGACACCCAGGACATCGGATCGGTCCAGGCGGGACGCTATGCGGACATCATCGCGGTGAACGCCGATCCGCTGAAGGACGTGACCGTGCTGGAGAAGGTGCAGTTCGTGATGAAGGGCGGGGTCGTCTACAAGGCCGGCGGCCAGCCCGCGGCGCACTGAAGCGACGGCGCTTGACCTCGGGCCGAGGCGCCGCGGAAGTAGCCGCCATGAGCGACCTAACCAGCTTCATCCGCGGCCTGCCCAAGGCCGAGTTGCACCTGCACATCGAGGGCAGCCTCGAGCCCGAGCAGATGTTCGAGTTCGCCCGGCGCAACCGCATCGCCCTGCCCTTCGCCTCGGTGGAGGATGTGCGCGCGGCCTACGCCTTCTCGAACCTGCAGGACTTCCTGGACATCTACTACCAGGGCGCGGGCGTGCTGCTGACCGAGCAGGACTTCCACGACCTGGCGATGGCCTACTTCCGCCGCGCCGCGGCCGACGGGACGCGGCATGTGGAGCTGTTCTTCGATCCCCAGACCCACACCGACCGAGGCCTGCCGTTCGCCGTCGCGGCGGAAGGCCTGCTGTCCGGCATGGCGGAGGCTGAGCGCACGCTCGGCGTCACCTCGAAACTGATCCTCTGCTTCCTGCGCCACCTGGACGAGGACGCCGCCTTCGCCACCCTCAGGGCCGCCGAGCCCTGGCTCGACCGGATCGTCGGCGTGGGCCTCGATTCATCCGAGATCGGCCATCCGCCGTCCAAGTTCGCCGCCGTCTACAGGGCCGCCGCCGAGCGCGGCCTGAAGCTGGTCGCCCATGCCGGCGAGGAAGGCCCGCCAGCCTATGTCTGGGAGGCGCTGGATATCCTGAAGGTCGACCGCATCGACCACGGCAACCGCGCGCTCGAGGATCCGGCGCTGGTCAAGCGCCTGGCGGCGGAGGGCATGACCCTCACCGTCTGCCCGCTCTCCAACCTGAAGCTCTGCGTGGTCGACGACCTGAAGAGCCATCCGCTGAAGCGGATGCTGGAGCTTGGCCTGCACGCCACGGTCAACTCCGACGACCCCGCCTACTTCGGCGGCTACCTGGGCGACAACTGGGTCGCGGCGGCGACAGCCTTGGAGCTGGCGCGCGAGCACCTGGTCACCCTCGCCCGCAACAGCTTCACCGGCTCGTTCCTGACGCCGCAAGAGGCCGCGGCGCACGTGGCGGCGATCGACTCCTACGCGGGCGCCTAGCCAGCCCCGCCCCAGCAGCGCGGGCCGGAGCCCTTGGCGTGGACGCTCTTCTCGTACATCGCCCGCCATTCGTCGGCGTAGTCGCTGGCCTCGTAGCCCGGCAGATACGGGCCGCCGCGGGTGAAGTGCGCCACCTTGGCGGCAGGATTGAAGTCGTACTCGCCGACCAGCCAGTTCCACTCCAGCGGCAGCGACCCGATCTCGTCTTCGCTCACCAGCCACTTGAACTGGTGCAACTCCAGTCCCGAGGCGGCCTGCACGAACGGCGGCGTCAGCGCCCCGCAGCGGGCGTTGTTCATCAGCATCACGCTCGACCAGTTCTTCTTGGCGTAACGCGACTGGGCGCGTTCCAGGAACTTGATGTCATCGCGCGGCGTGTAGTCATGCTGACAGACCATGACGGCGTAGCGCTCGTCGGCGAGCGCGAAGAGTTCGCCGATATCGCCACGCACCAGCATGTCGCAATCCATGAACAGCGACCATCCGGCGTACCCGGAAAGATAGGGCGTCAGGAACCGCGAGAAGGAGAACTCGGTCGACTGCTGGCTGGTCGCCTCGCGATGGAAGATGGCCTTCAGGCTCGCCAGGTTGATCGGCGTGAACCGGACCGGATGGGCGCTGCGTTCGACGATGCTCTGGCAGAGCACGTGATAGGCCACGACCTCGTCGCGGTCGTAGCCAATGAAGACATCGAGGACGGGCGGAAACGCCACTCGTCAGGCCTCTCGCACGGCGCTCAGCCGAGCCTGCACGGCCTCGGCGACCTCGGCGATGACCGGCGCCCAGGCTTGCGGCTTCGGCTGGCGAAACAGTCGCACCGAGCGGTACCAGGGCATCGTCGACCCGCTCGCTCCATAGCGCCAGATCGGGTTGTAGGGGACCATCACCAGGGCTTCCTTGCCGAGCGCGCCGGTCAGGTGGACGACCGAGGTCTGGACGGACACCACCATATCGAGATTCGAGATCAAGCCGGACAGCTCCTCGAAGTCGTCGATGTCGCCCGCAGGGAAGACGCGGATGGGCCTCGCCAGGCCGGCGTTGACCGCCGCGACTTCGTCGGACGCCTCCCCGTACTGCAGGCTGACCGCCTCGCACCCCGGCAGATCCAGCAGTCGGGCGAAATCCGCCAGCGCCAGGGAACGCGTCGCCCGCTCCGTCGAGGGCGTTCCGCCCCGCCAGGAAACCCCCACCCGCAGGCCCCGGGGCCTCGGCCCAAGCCGCACGGCCCAGCGATCGCGGACCTCCGCGCGCGGCCGCAGGTAGAGCGAGCCCGGGAAGTCTTCGATCCGGTTGCGGAAGGCGTGTCCCAGGCTACCCATCGCGATCACCCGGTCGAAGGCCGACCGCGACAGGTTTGAGGTCTCCGGGCCTGCGAAGGTCACCCCGGGGAACGTGTTGGCGAATAGCCGCACCAGCCGCGGGTCGCAGACGCAGGTGACGCTGGCGGCGACCTTCGCGAGGTCCGGGATCATGGAGGCGAACATCACCTGGTCGCCGATGCCCTGTTCGCCGACGAGGAGCACGCGCTGGCCCGCCAGGTCCTCAACGCTCGGCCGCAGATGCAGGTGCTGGCGGACCTGCGGCGAGACCATCGCCGCCGACGCGCCGCGGAAGAGGTCGTTGTCCCAGCGATGTTCGTAGTCCCGCCAGCCGCCGGCGAAATCGCCGGTCACCAGGCGCACCGGCGCGCGGCGGTGGTAGGCCAGGTGGTCGGCCGGGCGCAGCACCGCGGCCTCGTCCAGCAGGGCCAGGGCCTGTGCATATTCCCGCAGGGCCGCGCGCGCGATCCCGATCCTGATCATCGTCTCGTAAGGGTCCGACGCCAGCTGTGAAGCGTACAGGTAGCTGTCCAGCGCCGCCTCGAAGCGGCCCAGGCCGTAAAGCGCATCCCCCCGCGCGATCAGGCCCTCCGGCGTCTTCGCCTGGGCGAGCGCATGATCCGCCGCCTGCAGAGCTTCCGCATGCCGCTCCAGGAGCGTGAACAGGATGCCGAGATTGCGGATCGCCGCGCCGTGGCCGGGCTCGATCCGCAGGGCTGCGCCGTAGCTCGCCTCCGCCTCGTCCAGGCGGCCGAGCGCCTTCAGCGCCGTGCCGCGGTTCACTAAGGTGTTCACGTGCCGCGGCGCGACCCGCAGGACCTGCCCGAAACTGGCCGCGGCCTCTTCGGCGAGGCCGAGCTTGAGCTGGACGAGGCCGAGCTCGGCGCGAAGGTTGGGGTCGCGCGGCGCCTGCGCCAGTCTGGCCTTGAGCCGTTTCAGCGCTGACTCGAGGTCCTCGGTCATCGGCCCGGCGGCGGCGACTACCAGCGCGGCGCGTCGAGCGCTTCGTCGATGGCGGCGGCGACCTGGTCGATCGAGCCCATGCCGTCGACCTCCACCAGCTTCTTGTGGTTCTCGTAGTACGGCAGGAGCGGTGCGGTCTGGGCGTTGTAGGCCGCCAGCCGGACCTTGAAGCTTTCCGGATTGTCGTCGGGGCGGCCGCTTTCGGCGAACCGCCCGGCCACGCGGTCCATCAGGGCCTGGTCGTCCACCTTCAGGCGCACCACCAGGTCGATGCGCGAACCGCGATGCTCCAGCATCAGGTCCAGCGCCTGGGCCTGGGCCAGGGTGCGCGGGAAACCGTCGAAGATCGCGCCGCCGGACGCTTCGGCTTCCGGCAGGCGCTGCTCGATCAGCTCGATGACGATCTCGTCGGAGACGAGTTCGCCGCGCTCCATGATGCCCGAGACCCGTTGGCCGAGCTCCGAGCCCGAGGCGATGGCCGCGCGCAGCATGTCGCCGGTCGAGAGCTGCACCATGTTGCGGTTGCTGACCAGGCGCTTGGCCTGGGTGCCCTTCCCCGCCGCGGGCGGACCGAACAGGATCAGATTCATGCGCCCCTCCATCGCCGGCCCTCTTGGCGGGGCCTGCGAGACGTTTGCTGTTGCCGCCCTAGACCCTGTCCCGTTTGATGGAAACCATCAAAACGGGGAAGAGCAGGGTCGTCGCTTAGACTTGCGAGCACGATTCAGCGTTTTGATGATTCCATCAAAACTCATCGTGCTCTAGCGAGCGCCCTTGCCGCGCAGCTTGGACCGCTTGATGAGCCCTTCGTACTGGTGCGCGAGCAGATGCGATTGGATTTGGGTCACCGTATCCATGGTGACGCTGACCACGATCAGGACCGAGGTGCCGCCCATGTAGAACGGTGCGTTGTAGAAGCCGATCAGCGCCTCTGGCAGCAGACAGACGATGGCGATGTAGGCCGCGCCGATCACCGTCAGCCGGGTCAGCACGAAGTCGAGGTATTCCGCCGTGCGCTTGCCGGGCCGGATGCCGGGCATGAAGCCGCCGTACTTGCGCAGGTTCTCGGCTGTGTCCTCCGGGTTGAACACGACGGAGGTGTAGAAGAACGTGAAGAAGACGATCAGCAGCCCGTACAGCACCATGAACATTGGCCGGCCGTGGGTCAGCTGGGCGATCGCGCCCGGCACCCACTGCGCCCAGGGCGGCAGGTTCGCGTTGGCGAAGAACGCCATCGCGGTCTGCGGCAGGAGCAGCAGGCTGGAGGCGAAGATCGGCGGAATGACGCCGGAGGTGTTGATCTTCAGCGGCAGGAACGAGGTGTCGCCGCCGAACATGCGGTTGCCCACCTGGCGCTTTGGATACTGCACCAGGAGCCGCCGCTGGGAGCGTTCGATGAAGACGATGGCGACCGTCACGGCGATCACCAGCGCGAAGATGAGGAGCAGCCCGCCGCCGCTCATCGCACCCGTGCGGGCCAGCGAAAACGCCTGCGAAATGTAGCGCGGGAAAACCGCGACGATGCCGGCGAAGATGATCAGCGAGACGCCGTTGCCGACGCCGCGGCTGGTGATCTGCTCGCCCAGCCACATCAGGAACATGGTGCCGCCGGTCAGCGTCGCCACCGTCGAGACGGTGAAGAAGATGCCCGGGTTGTCGACGATACCCTGGCCCGACTGCAGGCCCATGGAGATGCCGAAGGACTGGAACAGCGCCAGGACGACCGTGAGATAGCGGGTGTACTGGTTGAGCGTCTTGCGCCCGGCCTCCCCGCCCTCCTTCTTGAGCTTTTCCCAGGGCGGATAGATCGTCCCCAGGAGCTGCACGATGATCGAGGCCGAGATATACGGCATCACGTTCAGGGCGAAGACCGCCATGTTCCGCACGGCGCCGCCGGAGAACATGTTGAACATGCCCAGGATGCCCTTCGCCTGACCCTCGAAGGCCTGCGAGAAGGCGGCGATGTTGATGCCCGGGATCGGGATGTAGCAGCCGATCCGATAGACGATCATCGCCACGAGGGTGAAGATCAGGCGCTTGTGCAGCTCCGTGGCCTTCGAGAAGGCCTCCACATTCAGGTTGGCTGCGAGTTGTTCAGCGGCCGAAGCCATTCACCAGTTCCCCAGACACGTCAGGACTTGAAGTCCTCACCAGATAGGACACGCCGGCCTCGCTTGCGAGGGCCGAGTGGTCGCACATGGCCTCAGGCCTCGGCGGCCGGGGCTTCCTTCTTGGTGGTGGTGACCTTGCCGCCGGCCTTTTCGACCGCCGCGACGGCGGAGGCGGAGGCGGAATAGACGGTGATGTCGATCTTCGACGTCAACTCGCCCTTGCCCAGCAGGCGCAGGCCGTCCTTGGCGCGGCGCACGACGCCCGCTGCGATCAGGGCGTCCGCATCGATGGCCTTCTTGGCGTCGAGCTTGCCGGCGGCGATCGCCTGCTCCAGGCGCCACAGGTTCACCTCGGCGAAGTCCTTGCGGTGGATATTGTTGAAGCCGCGCTTGGGCATGCGCATGTGCAGCGGCATCTGGCCGCCTTCGAAGCCTGCGATGGCCACGCCGGAGCGCGCCTTCTGGCCCTTCACGCCGCGGCCTGCGGTCTTGCCCTTGCCCGAGCCCGGGCCGCGGCCGACGCGCATGCGGCCCTTGGTGGAGCCTTCACGCGGCGAAAGTTCGTTGAGCTTGGTCATGTGCCTCTCCTTGGAGATCTGACGCCGGAGCGAAGGCTCCGACTCGGCGGTTGAATTCATCCCTCCTTTTCAGGGGAGGGAAAGACTCGCCGAAGGCGAGCTGGGTGGGGTCTCAGGTTCAAGCTCGGAGCTCGATCGCGACTTCCCCACCCGTCTCGCGCCTGCGGCGCGATCCACCCTCCCCTCAAAAGGGAGGGATGATCTCTTAGTCCGACACTACCTCGACCATGTGGGCGACCTTGGCGATCATGCCGCGGACCGAGGGGGTGTCCTCAAGCGTGGAAACGCGGCCGACACGGTTCAGGCCGAGGCCCGAAAGCGTCGCGCGCTGATCCTTCTTGCGGCGGATCGGGCTGCCGGTCTGGCGAACGGTGACAGTGGCCATCAGGATTATCCTTCCGCGTCCGCGACGGCGGCCTGGGCGCCGTCGGCGCGGCGGCCGATGACGTCGGAGACCTTCTTGCCGCGCTTGGCTGCGACCTGGCGGGGCGAGGACTGGGCCTTCAGCGCCTCGAAGGTCGCGCGCACCATGTTGTAGGGGTTGGACGAGCCGACCGACTTGCCGACCACGTCCTGCACGCCGAGCGTTTCCAGCACCGCGCGCATCGGGCCGCCGGCGATGACGCCGGTGCCGGGAGGCGCGGAGCGGACCATCACCTTGCCCGCGCCCCAGCGGCCATTGCCGTCGTGGTGCAGGGTGCGGCTTTCGCGCAGCGGCACGCGGATCATCGTCTTCTTGGCCTCTTCGGTCGCCTTGCGGATGGCTTCCGGCACTTCGCGCGCCTTGCCATGACCGAAGCCCACGCGGCCCTTCTGGTCTCCGACGACCATCAGGGCGGCGAAGGAGAACCGGCGCCCGCCCTTCACGGTGGCGGCGACGCGGTTGATGTGGACCAGCTTCTCGACGATGTCGCTGTCGCGTTCTTCTTCGCGATTGTTGCGACCGCCGCGGTTGTCGTCTCTGCGAGCCATCTAGCGTTCCTTAGAAATTCAGGCCGGCTTCACGCGCGGCGTCAGCCAGCGCCTTCACCCGACCGTGATAGAGATAGCCGCCGCGGTCGAAGACCACGTCCTTGACGCCCTTGTCGATGGCGCGTTGGGCCACGAGCGCGCCGACGCGCGCCGCGGCGTCCTTGTCGGCGCCCTTCGAGGCCTTCTCGCCGCCTTCCAGCGACGAAGCGGCGGCCAGCGTCACGCCGCGCTCGTCGTCGATGACCTGGGCGTAGATGTTCTTCGACGAGCGGAAGACGGACAGGCGCGGACGCCCGTTGGCCAGCTTCCGCAGCCGGGTGCGCGTACGTTGCGCGCGCTTTTGCGATGCATCACGGGAGGAAAGGGCCATGACCTACTTCTTCTTGCCTTCCTTGCGGCGGACCTGCTCGCCGGCATAGCGCACGCCCTTGCCCTTGTAGGGTTCGGGCGGGCGGATGCGGCGAATCCGGGCGGCGAGTTCGCCGACCTGCTGCTTGTCGATGCCGGAGATCTTGATCTCGGTCTGCTTGGGCACGGCGAAGCTGATCCCGGTCGGGGCCGGAATATCGACGTCGTGGCTGAAGCCGAGCTGCATGGAGAGCGCCTGGCCCTTCATCGCGGCGCGGTAACCGACCCCGACCAGCTCGAGCGTGCGCTCGAAACCGGTGGTGACGCCGGTCACCATGTTCGCGACCAGAGTGCGCGAGAGGCCCCACATGGCCTGGGCGCGCTGACCCTCGACGCGCTTGGAGAGCGTCAGCTCCCCGTTCGCCTGGCTCAGTTCGATTTCTTCGGCGACCGTCCAGGAAAGCTGCCCCTTGGGGCCCTTCACCGTGACGGTCTGGCCATCCAGCGTCACCGTGACCCCGGCGGGGATCGCGATCGCCTTCTTTCCGATACGAGACATATCAGTAGACCCGGCAGAGGACTTCGCCGCCCACGTTCGCGTCGCGCGCGGCCGTGTCCGACATGACGCCTTTGGGCGTCGACAGGATCGAGATCCCGAGGCCGTTCTTCACCGGCTTCAGGTCCTTGATCGACGAATAGACGCGCCGGCCGGGCTTGGAGATGCGCGCGATGTCCACGATGACGGGCGCGCCATCGAAGTACTTCAGCTCGATCTCGAATTCCGGGAAGGCGCCGGGCTTTTCCACCAGGTGGTAGCCGCGGATGTAGCCTTCGTCGGCGAGCACGTCGAGGAGGCGCGCACGCATCTTGGACGCGGGCGTCATCACCTTCGAGCGGCCGCGGATGGCGGCGTTCTTGATGCGGGCGATCAGATCGCCGATGGGGTCGTTGACCATTGTAAGACCCTCCTACCAGCTCGACTTGACGAGGCCGGGGATCAACCCGTGCGACCCGAGGTCACGCAGGGCGATCCGGCTCATCTTCAGCTTGCGGTAGTAGGCGCGCGGACGGCCAGTCACCAGGCACCGGTTACGGATGCGGGTCTTGGACGAACTGCGCGGCAATTCCGCCAGCTTCAGCCGGGCTTCGAAACGTTCTTCCAGCGGCAGGCTCTCGTTGTTTGCGATCGCCTTCAGATCGTCGCGCTTGGCGGCGTACTGCTTGACGAGAGCCTGGACCCGCAGGTTGCGGTTGACGGCGCTTTTCTTGGCCATGGTGCTTCTTTCCTCCCGCCCTTAAGCCGCTTGGGCCTGAACGAACGGGAACTGGAATTCCTTCAGCAGGGCGCGGGCCTCGTCGTCGGTCCGCGCCGTCGTGGCGACGATGATGTCCATGCCCCACATCTGATCGATCTCGTCGTAGTTGATCTCCGGGAACACGATGTGCTCGCGCAGACCGAGCGCGTAGTTGCCCCGGCCGTCGAAGGAGGTCGGCTTCAGGCCCCGGAAGTCCTTCACCCGCGGCAGGGCCACGGTGATCAGGCGGTCCAGGAACTCGTACATGCGGTCCTTGCGCAGCGTCACCTTGGCGCCGATCACCATGCCCTCGCGCAGCTTGAAGCCGGCGATGGAGGTGCGCGCCTTGGTCGGCACCGGCTTCTGGCCGGCGATCCTCGCGAGGTCCGCCATGGCCGCGTTGACCTTCTTGGAGTCGGCCACGGATTCGCCGATGCCCATGTTCAGGACGATCTTGTCCAGCTTGGGGATCTGCATCTCGTTCGTGTAGCCGAACTGGTCCTTCAGGGCCTTGCGGATCCGGGACCGATACTCGGTCTTCAGCCGCGGTTCGTAAGCTTGCTCAGCCATTGATCACCTCGCCGGTCGTCTTGGCGATCCGGACCTTCTTGTCGCCGTCCACGCGGAAGCCGACGCGGGTCGGCTTGCCCTTGGAGTCGACCAGGGCCACGTTCGACACGTGAATCGGCGCTTCCTTGTTCTTGATCCCGCCCTGGGGATCGCCTTGGCTCGGCCGGGTGTGGCGTTGAACCATGTTCAGGCCGCCGACCAGCACGCGGGATTCCTTCGGGAACACCTTTGAGACCTGGCCCTCGCGGCCCTTGTCCTTGCCGGTGAGGACCACGACGCGGTCCCCTTTTCTGATCTTCGCCGCCATCACAGCACCTCTGGCGCGAGCGAGATGATCTTCATGTGGTTCTTGGCGCGCAGTTCGCGGGGAACCGGGCCGAAGATCCGCGTGCCGATCGGCTCGCTCTGCTTGTTCACGATCACCGCCGCGTTCTTGTCGAAGCGGATGACCGAACCGTCCTTGCGCTTGATGGCCTGGCTCGTGCGGACGACGATGGCCTGCAGCACATCGCCCTTCTTCACGCGGCCGCGCGGGATGGCCTCCTTCACGGAGACCACGATCTTGTCACCAACGCTGGCGTAACGGCGCTTCGCGCCGCCCAGCACCTTGATGCACATGACCCGGCGGGCGCCGGAATTGTCGGCGACGTCCAGGTTAGTTTGCATCTGGATCATAGGTCCTGATCCCTTACGCTGCCTGGTCCGCGCTGCCCTTAGGCAGCACTTCCCAAGTCTTGGTTTTCGACTTCGGAGCGCATTCGATGATGCGCGCCAGTTCGCCGGCCTTGTAGGCGTTGGTCTCGTCGTGCGCGTGGTACTTCTTGGACCGGCGCACGGTCTTCTTCAGCACCGGGTGCAGGAAGGTCCGCTCGACCTTCACCACCACGGTTTTGTCGCCCTTGTCGGAGACGACAACGCCCTCGAGAATTCGTTTCGGCATCTGTCCGGTCTCCTCAGGCCTGAGCCTGCTTGGTCCGCAGGTGGGTCTTGATGCGCGCGATGTCCTTGCGCACCTGATCCACGCGGTGGGTCTTTTCGATCTGGCCGGTGGCCTTCTGGAAGCGCAGGTTGAACTGCTCCTTCTTCAGGCTGATCAGCTGTTCGGCCAGCTGGTCGGGCGTCAACCCGCGAACTTCGTCGATCTTCATCACGCGTGCTCCGCGACGGCGTCGATGCGGGTGACGATGCGGGTCTTCACCGGAAGCTTGGCCGCGCCGAGGCGCAGGGCTTCGCGGGCCACGTCGTCCGGCACGCCGTCGATTTCAAACATGATGCGGCCGGGGTGGACGCGCGCGGCCCAGTATTCGACCGCGCCCTTGCCCTTGCCCATCCGCACTTCAGCCGGCTTGTCGGTGACCGGCACGTCCGGGAAGATCCGGATCCACACCCGGCCCTGGCGCTTCATCTGACGCGTGATCGCGCGGCGGGCCGCCTCGATCTGGCGCGCGGTGATGCGCTCGGGCTCGACCGACTTCAGGCCGTAGGAGCCGAAGTTGAGCGTGAAGCCGCCCTTGGCCACCCCGTGGATCTTGCCCTTGAACTGCTTGCGGTACTTGGTCTTTTTCGGAGAAAGCATCTGATCGGCCCCTACGCGTTCGCCTGCTCGCGCCGATCGCGGCGCTGGCCGCGGTCGGGACGATCGCCGGCGCGGTCACGACCGCCGCCCTCGCCCGCAGGCCCGCTCTCGCCGGCCAGGCGCTTGTCGAGCGCCATCGGGTCGTGCTCGAGCACCTCGCCCTTGAACACCCACACCTTCACGCCGATGATGCCGTAGGTGGTCTTGGCTTCGGTGAGGCCGTAGTCGATGTCCGCGCGCAGGGTGTGACGCGGCACGCGCCCTTCCTGATAGGATTCCGACCGGGCGATTTCCGCGCCGCCGAGACGGCCGCCGACTTCGATCCGGACGCCCTTGGCCCCGAGCCGCATGGCCGACTGCATCGAACGCTTCATGGCGCGGCGGAAGGCCACGCGGCGCTCCAGCTGCTGGGCGATATTCTCGGCGATCAGCTGGGCGTCGGTCTCCGGCTTGCGGATCTCGACGATGTTCAGGTGAACCTCGCCGTCGGTCATCGCCGCGATGTCCTTGCGCAGCTTGTCGATGTCCGCGCCCTTCTTGCCGATGATCACGCCGGGGCGCGCGGCATAGATGGTGATGCGGCACTTCTTGTGCGGGCGCTCGATCGTGATGCGCGAGACGCCGGCCTGGTAGAGCCGCTTCTTCAGCGTACGACGAACCTTGAGGTCCTCGTGCAGCAGCTTGCCGTAGTCCGCGCCGTCGGCGAACCAGCGGCTGTCCCACGTGCGGTTGATGCCGAGCCGCAGCCCGATCGGATTGACTTTCTGACCCATCAGGCGGCCTCACCCAGTTCGCGGACCACGATGGTGATCTCGCTGAACGGCTTCTCGATACGCGAAGCACGGCCCCGCGCGCGGGCGGAGAAGCGCTTCATCACCAGGTTCTTGCCCACGTAGGCCTCGGCGACGACCAGAGAGTCGATGTCGAGGTTGTGGTTGTTCTCGGCGTTGGAGATCGCCGAGTAGAGCGCCTTGCGCACGTCGCTGGCGATCCGGCGATGGCTGAACTCGAGCTCGTTCAGCGCCCGCTGCACCTTCAGGCCGCGGATCGACTGGGCGACCAGGTTCAGCTTGCGGGCGCTGGTGCGCAGGGTGCGCACCTTGGCCATCGCTTCGACGCCAGACTGCCGGCGGACTTTCTTGGTCTGCGACATGGCTACTTCCTCTTGGCCTTCTTGTCGGCGGCGTGGCCGGGGAAGAAGCGGGTGGGCGCGAACTCGCCCAGCTTCATGCCGACCATGTCTTCCGACACATGCACGGGGACGTGCTTCTGGCCGTTGTGCACGCCGAACGTGAGGCCCACGAACTGCGGCATGATGGTGGAGCGGCGCGACCAGGTCTTGATCACGTCCTTGCGGCCTGAGCCTTGGACGGCCTCGGCCTTCTTCAGCAGGTATCCGTCGACGAACGGACCTTTCCAGACAGAGCGGGTCATGTCCTAGCGAGCCTTCCGTGCATGACGCGACCGGATGATGAACTTATCCGTCGTCTTGTTCGTACGAGTCTTGGCGCCCTTGGTCGGCTTGCCCCACGGGGTGACCGGGTTGCGGCCGCCCGAGGTCTTGCCTTCACCGCCGCCGTGCGGGTGGTCGACCGGGTTCATGGCGACGCCGCGGACGTGCGGGCGGCGACCCTTGTGACGGTTGCGCCCGGCCTTGCCCATGACCTCGTTCATGTGGTCGGGGTTCGAAACCGCGCCCACCGTGGCCATGCAGCCGTCCGGCGCCATGCGCAGCTCGCCCGAGTTCAGGCGGATCTGCGCGTAGCCGGCGTCGCGGCCGACGAGCTGGGCGTAGGTCCCCGCGGAGCGGGCGATCTGGCCGCCCTTGAGGGGCTTCAGCTCGACATTGTGGATGATCGTGCCGATCGGCATGGCGCGCAGCGGCATGGCGTTGCCCGGCTTCACGTCCGCCTTTTCCGAGGCGATCACCTGGTCGCCGACCTTCAGGCGCTGCGGAGCCAGGATGTAGGCCAGTTCGCCGTCCGCGTACTTGACCAGCGCGATGAACGCCGTGCGGTTGGGGTCGTACTCCAGCCGCTCGACCACGCCCGCCACGTCGAACTTGCGACGCTTGAAGTCGATCTTGCGATAGAGGCGCTTGGCGCCGCCGCCGCGGAAACGCACCGCGATGCGGCCGCCGCCGCCGCGCCCGCCGGTCTTGGTCAGGCCCTCGACGAGGGACTTCTCGGGCCGACCCTTGTGCAGCTCGGACTTGTCCACCAGCACCAGCTGGCGGCGGCCCGGCGAGGTCGGGTTGTATTGCTTCAAGGCCATCGGATCAGAGCCCCGTGGTGATGTCGATCGACTGGCCTTCGGCCAGGGTCACGACAGCTTTCTTGACATCGGAACGCCGGCCCTTGATGCCGCGGAACCGCTTGGTCTTGCCCTTGACGTTCAGGGTGTTGACCTTGGTCACGTTCACTTTGAACAGCGCCTCGACGGCGGCTGCGATTTCATCCTTCGACGCATCGCCCGCGACGCGGAAGACCACCTTGTTGTGCTCGGAAAGCAGCGTGGCCTTTTCGGTGATCACCGGCGACAGGATGGTGTCGTAATGACGGGCGGTGGGTTGCTCGGCCATCACGCAGCCTCCTTCTCTTGGAAGCGCGCCTGGATGGCGTCGACCGCCTCCTTGGTCAGAACCAGGGTGCGGCGGCGCAGCACGTCGTAGACGTTCAGGCCCGCGTTCGGCAGCACGTCCACGTTCGGAATGTTGCGCGCGGCGAGCTTGAAATTGTTGTCCACCTCGACGCCGGCGATGACCAGGGCATGGGTGACGCCGATGGCGCCCAGTTGATCGCGCAGGGCGGCCGTCTTGGCGTCCTTCAGGCTGACGTTGTCGAGCACGATCAGCGAACCGTCCCTGGCCTTGGAGGACAGCGCGTGGCGAAGCGCCAGGGCGCGGACCTTCTTGGGCAGGTCGAAGGCATGGCTGCGGACGACCGGGCCGTGGGCCTTGGCGCCGCCGACGAACTGGGCCGCCCGGCGCGAGCCGTGACGGGCGCCGCCGGTGCCCTTCTGCTTGTACATCTTCTTCGAGGTCCGCGAGACTTCGTTGCGGACCTGGATCTTGTGGGTCCCAGCGCGGCGCTTGGCGAGTTGCCAGGTGACGCAGCGCTGCAGGATGTCGGCGCGGATCTCTTCGATGCCGAAGATGTCGTCGGGAAGCTCGATCGAGCCGCCTTTCCCGCCGTCCAGTTTAATGACGTCGAGTTTCATCAGGCTTCATCCCCAGCTTCCGGCGCTTGCGCGGCGGCGGCTTCCGTAGAGGCGGCGTCGGTTTCGATGGCGGGCGCTTCGGCTTCGGGCGCGGCGGCTTCGACGGCCGGAGCCTCTTCCTCGGCGGCTGCGGCCTTCGGCTCCTCGCCGGCTTTGCGGAAGGCGCCGGGCAGCGGAATGTCCTTGGGCGCTGCGATCTTCACCGCGTCGCGGATTTTCACGAAGTCGCCTTCGGTGCCGGGGACCGAACCCTTCACCAGGATCAGGCCGCGCTCGACGTCGATGCGCCAGACGGTGAGGTTCAGGGTCGTGACGGTTTCCTGGCCGAGGTGGCCAGCCATCTTCTTGCCCTTGAAGGTCTTGCCCGGATCCTGGCGCTGGCCGGTCGAGCCGTGGGCGCGGTGGGAGACGGACACCCCGTGGGTGGCCCGCATGCCGCCGAAGTTCCAGCGCTTCATCGCGCCCTGGAAGCCCTTGCCGACCGTCGTGCCGGTGATGTCGATCTTCTGGCCCGGAAGGAAGTGGTCCGCGGTGATTTCCGCGCCGACGTCGATCAGCATGTCCTCGGACACGCGGAACTCGGCGATCTCACGTTTCGGCTCGACCTGGGCCTTGGCGAAGTGGCCGCGCATGGCCTTGGAGGTGTTCTTCGGCTTCTTGGCTCCAGCGCCCAGTTGGAGGGCCACGTAGCCGTCCTTGTCCTGGGTGCGGTGAGCGGTGACCTGGCAGCCCTCGAGGCTGAGCACGGTCACCGGGACATGGACGCCGGCTTCGTCGAAGAAGCGCGCCATACCCAGCTTTTTGGCGATTACGCCCGTTCGCATCTGATCAATCCCCTTAGAGCTTGATCTCGACGTCCACGCCGGCGGACAGGTCGAGCTTCATCAGCGCGTCCACGGTCTGCGGGGTGGGGTCGACGATATCGAGCACGCGCTTGTGCGTGCGGATTTCGAACTGCTCGCGCGACTTCTTGTCGATGTGCGGCGAGCGGTTGACGGTGAATTTCTCGATGCGCGTCGGCAGCGGGATGGGCCCGCGCACGGTCGCGCCGGTCCGCTTGGCCGTGTTGACGATCTCGCGCGTGGAATGGTCCAGCACGCGGTGGTCAAACGCCTTGAGGCGGATGCGGATGTTCTGACGATCCATATCGCTCTTTTCGTTCCCTACAGACGACGGACCGTCCGCGTGATCTCGACCATTTCAAAGACCAACCCGAACTCTCAGGTGAGAGCCCGTACGCGTAAGTCCGCAAAAACGACTTAGGCCCACGCGATACCCGCGAGGGCCTGTGCCGAGGCGCTGGTGAGAGCACTGCCTCAGCTCGTTCTGCGGACCGCGTCTAACCCTTGCGGGTTACAGCCGGTCCAACAGGAGGCGGGTCATTACCGGTTCGACTCGGCGCCGTCAAGGCCGCGGCGGCGCGATTTGGCCGCCCGCCGTTCGCCCGGATCTCAGTTGCCGACCGTCACGCCGCCGGAACCCATGACGGTCTTGGAGACCTGTCCCCTGACCTCGCGCGCGTGGACGTCGCCGGAGCCGGCGATGCGGGCCTTCAGGCTGTCTGCGGTCCCACGGAAATCGACGTCGCCGGAGCCGGCCACGGAGACGGTCATGGTGGTGGCGCGCCCGGCGGCCACCTTCACGTCGCCGGACCCGGCCACGTGGACGTCCAGCGGTCCTGCGATCGAGGCGACGGCGACGTCGCCGGAGCCGGCGATGTCCACGTCCAGGCCGCCACGGACATCGCCCACCACGGTGTCGCCCGACCCGGCCACGCGCACATTGGCCGGACCCGATGAGCCGGTCCGAGTATCGCCCGATCCGGCCTGGCTGATCCGCATCGCCCCCTCGACGTTGGCCACGGTCCAGTCGCCGCAGCCGGCGTTGCCGAGCTTCAGGCTGGCCGAACGGCCGACCGCGCCCCAGACCGCCCCGCCCGCGTCGAGGTCGACGTCGCGCGGGGTGCGGATCACCACCTGGGGCATGTCGCGCCAGGCGACGTCGCCGACGCCGCGGACGCGCACGGCGACGTTCTCGCCCGAGCCATGGCAGTCGCGGATGCGGCGGCCCAGCCGGCCGTCCAGGATCGTGCGCCCGGCGAAGCTGCGCACCTCCAGCGGCAGCTGCGGGTTGGCGCGGATCACCTCGATCTTGATGTCGCTGCGGTTCTCCGGGATGACCGTGACCCGCGCGACCGCATCCTTCACCTCCACGGAGGCCGCGCCGGCGGCGCCAGCGGCCAGCGCGACGGCCGCAGTCGCGGCGATCATCAGGGCCATACGCATCTAAAGCTCCTTCACTTGTTCATTCCTGGCGCGGGCGCGGCGACCTAGCCGATGGTCACGTGCCCGCCGCCGGAGACAGATTTCGTCACCTGGCCGCTCACCGATTTCACGCGGATGCCGCCGAAGCCGGAGATCGAGGCGTCGAGGCTGTCGGCGTGGCCGCCGAAGTCTACGCCGCCGACGCCGGACACCGAAGCCTGGATGGCGCTGGCCCGGCCCTGGTCGACCCTGATGCGGCCGACGCCCGAGACCCGCGCCTGCATGGCGCCCGACAGCTCGTCGATGTGGACGCCGCCGGCGCCCGAAAGCGTGGCGTCGAGGCTCTGGCGAACCTTCGTCGCATGCACGCTGCCGGCGCCGGAGAGCTGGAGCTCGAGGCGGTCGGCCGCGCCCATCCGCACCGAACCCGCCCCGGACTCATGCAAGGCCGCGTCGCCTGCGACGTCGGCGATGGTCCAGGCGCTGCAGCCGGAGTTGTCCAGGTTCAGGCTCGCCGAGCGTCCGATGGCGCCATAGACCGCACCGCCGGCGTCGATGGCCACCGCCCTGGGCGTACGGACCACGACCTGCGGCATGTCCTTGTATTCGACCGTGCCGATCCCGCGGACCCAGACGGTGGGGTGGTCGCCTCGGGTGTGGCAGTCGTGGATACGACGGGCGAGGTTGCCGGAGATCACCGTCCGCGAGCCGGCGGTCCGAACCTCGATCGGCAGCGCCGCGTTGGTGGTCAGCATCTCGACCTTCACGTCCGCCCGGTCTTCGGGGATCACGGTCACCCGCACGATCGCGTCGCGGAACTCCACAGAGGAACTCGCCGCGGCGGCCGCGTCAGCCGCGGCGAGCGCAGTCGCGGCCGCCGCGATGGCAAGCGCAAGACGCATGGCTCTATCCCCCAGATCTCAAATCCTGGCGCGGAAGCTAGTCCTGGCTTGCAGTCGAAGCAGCTTAATTCGCAGTCATGACTTTCCCGTCATCCGCCGCAACAAGAAGGGCCGCCGGGTTTCCCCGACGGCCCTTGGATGTGTTCTCTCCCTTGGTGGGGAGGGAAGGTCTTACTTGATGATCTTCGAGACCACGCCGCTTCCCACCGTGCGGCCGCCCTCGCGGATCGCGAAGCGCAGGCCCTGGTCCATGGCGATCGGGGTGATCAGCTCGATCTCCAGCTCGGCGTTGTCGCCGGGCATGATCATCTCGACGC
>Ga0207660_10000530_pt1 | contig 25497 bp, 24 predicted proteins | sample KBSC73BmetaG_FD_184335 | JGI IMG/M metagenome (GOLD analysis project Ga0207660, IMG submission 184335) | Corn rhizosphere microbial communities from Kellogg Biological Station, Michigan, USA - KBS C7-3B metaG (SPAdes) (version 2) | ecosystem: Host-associated > Plants > Roots > Rhizosphere ... | reverse complement strand
CGCGGCAACAGCATAACCGCGCGCGAAATCCTGGATAGAGCGTCAAAAGACATCGATACCGGCCTCACCAACGACCCAGAACTCAGGGCGCAGATGATGGATGTGATGGGCCAGGTCTACGATAGTCTGGGACTTTACAACCGAGGGACAGAGCTACTGCAGCAAGCTGTTATTCTCCGGCGTGACGTGCTGGGTTCCACCAACGTACAGACGGTGCGCTCGTTGCGGCAGCTAGGCCTCGCGTGGCTGGAGGCAGGCCATTACGAGGAAGCCAGAAAGACTGAAGAGGAAGCAGTGAGCACCGGAAGCCGCGTCTTGCGTCCGGAAGATCCTTCCTTGTTGCAGTCCAGACGCGTTCTTGCCGAAGCCGTGTCGTTTCTGGGCCATTCCGAACAGGCAGAGAAGTCACTCAGAGAAATCCTTGCCATTCAGACCCGGGTTCTTGGTCCAGAGAACCCGGATGTTCTGACTACCAGGTATAACCTCGGCGACGTACTTGCCAGCGAAGCAAAACTTGGCGAGGCCGAAGCGGTTGACCGAGAAACACTGGACTTTGACCGGCGAGTTCTTGGGCCGGAACATCCAGACACCATCCTTCAAATGCTTGGTCTTGCTTTCGTCTTGAACGGAGTAGGCAAAGATGCAGAGGCAGAGAGACTATTGCGCCAGACACTGGACTCGACACACCGCGTTCTGGGACCGGAACACCCATATACCCTCTCCGCCATGAGATCTCTGGGTTGGGCCTTGACCAGGGAAGGTCAGTATCCGGAAGCGGAGAAGTTGCAAACGGACGTAACCAATATCAGTCGCCGCGTCCTCGGGGCTGAGCATCCAGAGACGCTGAGTGCAATGGCCAGCCTGGGTTATACCTTGATGGAGGAGCGGAAGTATCAACCGGCGGACAAGCTGCTTCGGAAAGTGGTGGAAATTCAGAGCAGGGTTCTTGGACCGGATCATCCGGAACTCGCAAAGACGGAATATAACCTGGCTTGCGTACGCGCGAAAGTGGGGGACCACGACGAGGCGCTCAACTTGTTGCGCCATGCTGTGGATCACGGGCTGGATGGGTTGGATATGTCGCTCATGGACATAGATGAGGACCTCGCCGACCTGCGCGGTGATCCACGCTTTACCGAGCTGGCTGCATGGGCGAAGTCGCGCGCGACAACGGCGCCGGGCGCCAAGTAACGGGCATCACGGGGCCTCGACCTTCAAGAGTCCCCCAATGAACTCCTGAACAGCTCATCGTTAACTTGCGTTTGCTAAGGATTGCCATTGCAAGTGTGCCGCAAACGCAGCAACAAAAAAATTCCCTCCTGCCTTTCAGCAGGAGGGAGTAGGTCATTGAGTTTGTGTGAGGATGGATCTTTTCTGCGTGTTACTGCAGCGGAGGCTGTTGCTGCTGCGGCTGCTGTTGCTGCTGGTTGCTGGCCGGCGGCTGAGTGTTGCCAGTGGGAGCGGCGCCGGAATCGGCTGCGCCAGCATTGCCGGCGGACATATCAGCCAGGCTGTTCTTCATCAGGCTGATTTCCACGCGGCCGCCACGGGCCCGCTTCATCTTGCCATCTTCAGCCTGCAGCGGGGCATTGCCCATGCCGACGGTGTAGATGCGATAGAGCGGAACGTCATGGTTCAGGACCAGGTAACGGACCACCATCTGCGCCATGGAGCGCGAAGTTTCAATGGCAGTGTTGCTCTTTCCGGGTGAGAAGCCTTCTACCTCAACAATGTAGCCCTTCTGGCCTTTGAGCGAGGTGGCAATCTGGTCAAGAGCTTCCTTGGCGTTCTGGCTGAGAGCACTCTGGCCGGGACGGAAACGAATTTCCGCCTGCGTGACCGGCTGGTACTGGTCCAGCTTGCTTACGGTCTGTTCCACGCCTGTGATGCGAGTGTGCGCCGTCTGAGCGGTCTGCTCGGCCTGGTTGGCGCGATTGCCCGCGTCGAGCGCGTGCGTATCGGCGTCATTGGCCTTGCTCATGGCGTTGCGGATGCCTTCGGTCGCGCGGGCGTCCACATCAGCGATCATTTTGGCGTTCTTCCCGGTGAGCTCATCCAGCTCATTGACGCGGCCACGGATCGGGTCGAGCTGCCGGTTGACATATTTCTTGCGGGCAAAGGGGTTCATGTGGCCCCAGAATCCTTCATGGCGCTCGTATTTCAGCGGCTCTTTGCCGGTGGCGCCTTGCGTCTGGTCAGCGGACTGAGCATTCTGATCGGCCGGCTGCTGCGCCTGGGTCTGCGGTTGATCTTGTGTGTTTGACTGATTCTGATTCTGCTGCGCGACCGCGGGGACTGCGAGAGCGGCGGCCAGACAGAGCGACAAAATGTACGACTTCTTCATTGCGGGAATCCTCCGAACCGGGGGTTGTTCGTGCATCGGGGAAGCTTGACAGGGTTTCCAGCGAACCCCCGTGCGCGCAAAACGCTACAGCTTTCTCTATTACATTCCAATTGCCAAACTGCTGCTCGTCGCGCCGGAATCAGTCGCTTTGTTTTCAGTGGCTTACGGTTGAACCTAAACTGCTGCATCGATCGGGTGAGTAAATTTTGCTCTGCGGGACAAGGCAAAAATTAGGGGTGACAAACCTTGTTCTGTGAGACTTGCTGCTTTCAGAGCTGCAGCGTCTGACTGCTACGGAAGCCTCTATTTCGAATTCGGCAGCTCCGTGGACACGTCAGCATCGCTCCTGAGAACTCCGGCAACTTACGTTGCGAGAACCTGCATCAGAAAAATCGCAGATTGTGCTCAGCAATCTTCAGACGGATGTAACAGCAAATGAACGCTTCGCGGTTTTCCGGGAGGTTGACATGTTGCATAAGTGCGCAAACCCGTCCTGTTCAACTCCGCTCATCTATCTTCGGGAAGGCAAGATCTTCATGATGGAGCATGCGCCCGGGCCACAGACGGCGGCGATGCCTGAGAACGGCAAGCGCGTCTCATCAACACGCGTGGAACATTTCTGGCTTTGCGGTCCCTGTTCCGCTGAGATGACGCTGGCTCTCGACAACAAGGGAGGCGTGCAGGTCTTGCCCAAAGCACAGACCAGGATGCGGGCCGCCTCCTGACCCGTTAAAGAGGATTCTCTTCCGGCTGCTGCCGCGGCGCGCAAGATACAATTCTGCGAATGGCAAACCCTGCGTGGGTGAAGAATGTCTGGAGACGCTTTCCCCTGAGAAGTGGGCAGCGCTGGCTCAACCTTCTCCTCCTTGCAGCGCCGGTCGCCATCGCTCTAAAACTTCTTCACGCGTCTCCGCTTTACATCTTCTTTGCTGCAGCCCTGGGAATTATTCCGCTGGCTGGCGTTCTGGGCGAATCGACTGGCGTTGTGGCCGCGCATTCCGGACCCGCAATGGGAGGAATGTTGAACGCCACACTTGGCAACGCGACAGAGTTAATCATCGCGATCTTTGCCGTGCAGGCAGGCCACATCAGTGTAGTGAAAGCCTCGTTGAGCGGAAGCATCATTGGAAATCTGCTGCTGGTCCTGGGTCTCAGCATTCTGGCAGGCGGCGCCCGCCGCGACACCTTGCGCTTTTCCCGCGCCGGCGCGTCCATCAACAGCACCATGCTGATGATCTCAGTGGCAGCGCTGGTGATGCCGGCGCTTTTCGCGCTCACCTCATTCGGTGACCTCCAGCACCATGAAAGCGCGCGGCTTGAGCAGTTGAGCCTCTGGACGAGCGGAGTGCTGATCCTTCTTTATCTGGCAAACCTCTTTTTCATGTTTAAGACGCATCGGCAAACGGTTCCGGCGCCGGCGGAAGCTGAGCGCGGAGGCGCGAGTATGAAGCAGGCGCTGGTGTCGCTCGTAGTCGCAACGGTGGTGATCGCGTTGTTGAGTGAAATACTCGTCAGTGAAATTGAGGCGGTGACTCAGTCTCTGGGGATGACTGAACTGTTTATCGGGGTGATAGTGGTCGCGCTGATCGGCAATGCTGCCGAGCATTCCACGGCGGTGCTGATGGCCATGGAAGACAAAATGGATCTCGCCATCACCATTGCCGCCGGATCAAGCACGCAGATTGCGCTTTTTGTCGCGCCTGTCCTGGTGTTCCTGTCGCTGGCGCTTGGGCATCCGATGACGTTGCTTTTTAACGGCTTTGAAATTGCCGGAATCTTTCTTTCCGTGCTGATCGTGGCGATGATTTCATCGGATGGAGAGACGCACTGGTTCGAGGGAGCCGAATTGCTGGCCGTCTATGCGATTCTCGCGGTGGCTTTTTATTTCGTCCCGCAGTGAAGATTCGCGAAGATTCCGCAACGCCGGAGAGGCGGCTCGACTATTGGCCGTTCAGCGCGTATTTGCCTGTCAGTCCGTACCAGCGGATTTTTAGCGCGTCACGGCCCATGAGCATGCCATCGCGCCAGGGATGGATTGTGGAACGCTCGTCGTGTCCCCACGCCACAGGAACTTCGGCCACCTTGAGATGGAAACGATGCGCCAGATACAGGATCTCTGCGTCAAAGCCCCAGCGCGTAATCTGCTGCAAAGGAAAAATCATGTGTGCAGCGCGGCGCGTGAAGGCTTTGAATCCGCACTGAGTGTCGCGATAGGAGAACCCAAGAAGCGCACGCAAATACAGATTGAATGTGCGCGACATGATGCGCCGTTTCAGAGACTGCCGCTGGAACTGAAGTGACGGATCGATCCAGCGGGAGCCGATGGCAACGTCGGCTCCACGATCAAGCGCGGCAAACAGTTTGGTCGCTTCTGCGATTGGCGACGAGAGATCCGCGTCCGTAAAGAGCAGAACATCACCTCGCGCGTTCAGCATCCCGTTGCGGACCGAATATCCTTTTCCTTGATTTCCCGGGTTTTGGATCACCCGAAGCTGAGGGTTGCCGGAGGCAAAACCGCTGACGATCTGGAACGTATCATCGCGTGATCCGTCATCCACCACAACCACTTCGGCGCTCCAGGACTCCTGGCGAAGATGAGCGAGGATCTGCTCCAGGGTCTTGCCGATCCGCGAGCGCTCATTGTATGCCGGCACGATGATGCTGTAGCGGGGATGTTCTGCTTCGGGAGTGGTGCGAAGTGGAGAAGATGGTTCCGTAACCAGGGTCATGCGGCCTGTTCTTTCTTCTTCTTTAACATGTTGAAAAATTCGGGCACAAGTTCAGGGTCCCAGAGACCGCGGCGTGCTTCTTCAAGCATCGTGCGTTCCGCCTCATCGTGGTGCAGAGCGGGCTTGTAAGGGCGCGCGGTCCGCAAGGCGTCATAAACGTCCACCACCTGAAGCACGCGGGCAAGCAGCGGAATATTGTGACCCGCAAGGTGATCCGGGTAGCCGGTACCATCCCAGTGCTCGTGATGATGGCGGATGATTGGCAGTACGTTGCGGAAAGATTTGAGAGGACGACAGATTGACTCGCCGATGACGGGATGCTGCTTCATGATCTCCCATTCCGCAGGTGTCAGGCTGGTCCCTTTTTTAAGGATGTCATCGGGAATGGAAACTTTGCCGAGATCGTGCAGGTAGCCCCCGCGTTTCAGCGCGATCAGACTCTCGCCATCGAGTCCGATATGGTGTCCAAGGTCGGCCGCGTAGCTGGCCAGGCGTTCGCAATGATTGCCCGTGTAGGGATCCCGTGACTCAATCCCGAGCGCCAGCGCCACCAGCACAGCCTCTGCATTTTCAAGCTCGTCAGTGAACTCCTTGAGCTTAAGCAGTGACTTCACCCGGGCGAACAACTCTTCCGGGTAGAGGGGCTTGCTGAGGAAGTCATCGGCGCCGGCTTCAATGCCGCGGACGCGATCGTCGCGGTCCGTGAGCCCGGTGATCATGACAACCGGGATCAGCCGGGTGATGGGATCTTCTTTCAGTTCGTGGCAAAGTTCGTAGCCAGATTTTCCCGGCATCACCACGTCGAGGAGCACAAGATCGGGCCGGTCAGAATGCACCATATCTAAGGCTTCGTCGGCCTCGGTGGCTGTGATCACTTCATACCCGCGCGAGGTCAGTAGCTCGCGTAGTAATAAGACGGTGTCGAGCTTGTCGTCTACGACAAGGATTTTGGGAGCGCGCTGTTTCAGCCGGCCAAATTCCTCCTTCACCCTTGGCGATAAAAGACCCATTCCCTCGTGAGACGGAAACCCGCCTACGAAGGTTGCATCGAGCAACTCTGCGATGAAGAGGTCTTCGCGATTCTTGTCGGACACAAAAAATACTCCCGAACGGCATGGCAAAAAATCCTGCGATGCCGTTCGTAATCTTCTGCTCCAGGCTCCTGAAATTGAAAAATGAAGCTGGCGGTGACAAGCCTGAGTGAGGCGAGTGCACTGCTGAAATGTTAAGGTAATTCACCTAGAAAATGAAGATGCTTGTGCGGCCCTAACCATAACGGTAAACAAAGGCAGGTTTGTACCTTCAGATTCTTGAAAATGTGCTCTGTTTTTCTTGTTTCATTAAGCGGCAAGCCAGGGTCCCTCCGGTCGGTTTAATAATTGACTCCAAGTGGGCTGGCAGCTGAAGAACAAGCCGATGCTTCTATAATTGGCGTTCTCCTATGTGTTCCTGCTCGCGGTTTCTGGTGATAGTGGGTCTGGTGGTGTCCAGCTTTGCCGCTCCTCGGCAGCACACCGTGACACTGGGACGTTGGCGCGTGGTAAACGCTGCAAACAATGACGATGGTCGGGAACAGAAAGTTCACGTTCGGCCGATGCTCATTGACGGACGTCTGCGGGAATTTACTAGTGGAAATCTACACGATGTCACTGACAGGCTTTTTGTGGTCCGTCGCGTTCGTCGCGTGAATGACTCTCTTCCCGGCGAAAACGGCGGCAAACCCCGATGGCTTTGGCAGCTGGATACATGGCTCAGCGTTGACCGGCTGACTGGGCACGTCGCCCAACTGAACCTTCCCGATTTTGATCCTGATGTTTCCCAGGCAAGCTGGTATCGGGATTATGCCGCCTACTGCGGCCCCTCGGAGAGCGGAGATAACGTGTACATGATGGTGGTTCAACTGGGCAGGCGAAAGCCGATCCTGAAGAAGCCATTCGCCGGTCTCCAGTGCGCTGCACCGGTGTGGGAACGGAACCCTAAGCGGGTAACGTTCAATGTGGGTACGGAGAAGAGCAGCTTTGTGGTGCATGCCCGCAGCGCAAATCCCGAGACAGAGACCGGGTCAGGAGAAGAAGGACCGCTATGAAGACGCTGGACCAATACCTGGAAGACGCTGCGGCAGCGCATGGGCATCTCTGCGCCGGACAGGTGCTCGGGGTGCGAATGGCTATGTTCGGGCTGAAGTCATTGGGGCTTGAAGACCCTCAAGGACGGGACCGGAAGCGCATTGTGACTTTCGTGGAAATTGATCGCTGCGCCACGGACGCGGTCATGGTCGTAACCGGCTGTCGTCTGGGCAAGCGCGCCTTGAAATTTCGAGATTGGGGCAAGGTGGCGGCAACCTTCGTAGACGTGGAATCCGGGAAGGCGGTTCGGGTCGCCGCTCGGGAATCATCCAAGGCACTGGCAAAAAGCCTTCATCCTGAAATCACTGACAAGAACCAGCAGCAAATGCTCGCGTACCGCGAGCTGGCGGATGATGAAATGTTCCAGATTCAGCGGGTGCGCGTTGCCCTGCCTCCGGAAGAGTTTCCCGGTTACAAAGGAGAGCGTAGGATTTGCGATGTTTGTGGCGAGGGCATTAACTTTCGTCGCGAAATATGTCGAGAGGGAAAAGTCCTGTGCCGGTCCTGCGCGGGCGAAAGCTATTACGAACCGATATAAGGCAGGGGCTCCCAAGAACACTCCCGTAAGAACTTTTTCATTGCAAAGCACGTATAGATTTACAGGGCTGAATGGTCCCGAGAAGCGTAGACAGAGGTCGGATAAGGGGAGGATCTATGAAATTCAAAATTTCACTGTTCGGGATGTCCTTCGCGCTCCTTGCAATTGCACTGCTGTCTGGGTGCACCGTCTCGACGCACGACGATAAAGGTAAAGATGCAAAAGATGTGGATATCCGAACTCCTCTAGGCTCCCTAAGCGTGCATAAGGGGCCGCTCGATCCAAAGGAGACGGGGTTGGCCGCGTATCCTGGCGCGCAGCAGAAGAAGGCGAATGACGACGATGATAATTCGTCCGCGAACGTGAACATTTCCAGCTCACTTTTCGGCATGAAGCTGGCTGTTCTCAAATACGAAACCAGCGATCCTCCGGATAAAGTTCTGGGCTTTTATCGCAAAGAGATGTCGCGTTACGGCAAGGTCCTGGACTGCACGGGCGGATTCACAATGACCTTTCACCGCCATGATAAAGACTCAGAAGTGAGTTGCAATGACCACGAGGGCTCAAACGGGAGCTATAGGCAGGAACTGAAAGTTGGCACGGAAAACAACCAGAGGATCGTGGCGGTCAAGCCGAGCGGAAAAGGCACGGAGTTTGTAATGGTGTATGTTCGGGCCCATGACGAGAAAGACACCATGTAATGGTGCGACGATTCAACCATGTCGATAGGAGCCGTTCGCGAAATGGCGCCTGTGCAGTAGAGTTACTTAATACCCAAAGCATCCATTAAGGTTGGCTCCAGCATCGTAAGTCGTAGCTGGATGAACTGACCGGGCTCAAGTAGGCTCGATCCAGTCATCGCGGTTCACGCAAACGGGCATACAGGACCCAGGCTCGGAATCCAAGCCCGTTGCGCTCTGCTCATTCTGAATGTGCAAGCCGCCTGCTCAAGGCGGCGTCAGGGATTTGAGTAGCTTACTTTTGAACAACTTACTTTGAGAACATGGGACTGACGATCCTTTGTGTTAGTCAGGCTTCGGCCGCCCAGGTTACGCGAAACCTGGCGCTTGAACGAGCAGGATATCGCGTGGTCAACACCGACGATCCGCAAGAAGCCGAGTGCGTCTTTTTGAGCGATAGCATCAGCGCTGTGGTTTTCGGTGAAACCATTAAACCCCAACACCACATTGATCTGGGTAGCAAATTCAAGCGGATCAGGCCGGCCGTGCCAATTGTATTTCTTTATCGCATGAACGGCTTGCGCGTCCCGCCAGGGATAGCTGACGAGCAGGTGGAGTTCTTGCGCGGGCCCAAGCTTCTGCTCCAGGCTCTGGATCGCGTTCTTGGAAACGCGTGCGACGACGTAGCCGAAGAGGAGGATTAAAGATGATGAAACACGCAAGCGACAACGATTATGGCGACAGTGCAAACAAAAACAGCTAAGCGAGAGCGCCAACGCGAGTTGAACGAACTCACCCTGGAGAAAGTGCCTACTGGAATTCGCGGCCTGGATCAGGTAACGCATGGAGGATTTCCCAAAGGCCGAACGGCATTGGTTTGCGGTGGACCCGGAGCAGGCAAGACGCTGCTGGGCCTGGAGTTTCTGGTGCGCGGCGCGCAATTGTACGACGAACCTGGTGTATGCGTCGCCTTTGAGGAAACCGTGCAAGAACTCACGACCAACATGGCCTCCCTCGGTTACAACCTGCAGCAATTGGTGCGGGCCAGAAAACTTGCCATTGATTATGTGGAAATCGAACGCAAGCAGATTGAAGAGACCGGGGAGTACAACCTTGACGGCCTTTTTGTACGTTTAAAGCAGGCAATTGAGGAAGTCAACGCCAAGCGGGTGCTGCTGGATACGGTAGAGCTGCTCTTCCTTGGTCTCAGCAATGAGGGGGTGGTCAGGTCCGAGTTGCGACGGCTTTTCCACTGGCTCAAGGATGCAGGCGTTACGGCCGTGGTCACCGCTGAAGCCGGTGATCGCGGGCTGACCCGGTATGGACTTGAGGAGTATGTGGCTGATTGCGTGATCGTCCTCGACCATCGGGTTACGGAGCAGGTTTCCACTCGCCGGTTGCGGGTAGTCAAGTATCGCGGCTCATCTCATGGCACGAATGAGTATCCGTTCCTGATGGATAACGAGGGGATCTCAGTGATGCCGATCACGTCAGCGGGGCTGACCCACGGAGCTCCCACGGAACGAATCTCGAGCGGCGTGACCGGACTTGATCAAATGCTCGAAGGCAAGGGCTTCTTTCGCGGCAGCAGCATCCTGATTACCGGCACGGCGGGAACGGGCAAATCCAGCTTCTCGGCAGCTTTCGCCAACGCTGCCTGCGGACGCGGTGAGCGGGCCCTGTACTTTGCATTTGAGGAGTCGCCCAGCCAGATTCTGCGCAATATGTCTTCTGTTGGCCTAAACCTGAACCAATGGATGGGCAAGGGATTACTCAAAATCCATGCATCGCGCCCAACAGCAACTGGGCTGGAGGCGCATCTGGCGCAAATGTACAAAGAAGTGGAGGAGTTTCAGCCGGATGTAGTTGTGATCGACCCCATCACAAATCTCATTTCTGTAGGCAACCAGGGCTCGGTTAAAGCGATGCTCACTCGTCTTATTGACTTTCTCAAGAACAAGAGCATGACCGCCATGTTTACGAACCTGGTGTTTGGGGATGAAATCGAGGAGCGCGCCATCGGCATCTCCTCGTTGATGGATGGCTGGCTCGTGCTGCGCGACATTCCGAGCGGTGAGGAGCGTATCCGTACACTGAACCTTCTGAAGTGCCGCGGGATGGCTCATGACATGCGCATGCACAGCTTCACATTGGGGGAAAAAGGAATCACCATCAATGGCAACTTCGAAACCATCGGCGCCGCGCGGGCGCAGTAGCAACAATGTAGCCGGAAACAGCGGCCAGAGCAGGCCTGCTTCTCGCCGGCGCAATCGTGCCTTGTGGGAGCTGCGGCTGTATGTTGCCGGAATGACTCCCACTTCCATTCGGGCCTTTGAAAACCTGAAAAAAATCTGCGAAGAGCACTTGCAGGGCATCTATAGCATTCAGGTGGTTGATCTTCTTGAACGTCCCATGCTCGCGCGGGGTGACCAGATTATCGCTGTGCCTACACTGGTACGGCGGCTGCCTACTCCGGTCAAGAAGATTATCGGCGACCTGTCCAATACAGAGCGAGTCCTGGTCGGGCTGGATCTGAGACCAGCGGGAGGTTGGCACTGATTGCATCGGACAGTTTTGCCGCAAAAAGGCGGGACGCTGCGCGTGAACAGGAACTTTGAAGCGCGTGCTTGTTCTTGGTGGGCGTTGCTGCCTTATTGGCGCGGCCGCACGCTCACGCCACACTACGTTAGACCAGAACGGGATGGAGCATGAAGCGCACTGAACCCAAGCGCACGGTCCTGCTGCTGGTCGATCGCCGGCAGAGCCGGACTTCCCGCTTCTTAACCGATTTCGGCTATCACGTGATCACCACCTACACTCCCGACCACGCTGTAGCGATTTGCGTCAACAACAAAGTTGACGTTGTGATTCTGGATCAGCAGCACTTCGTGGAGACAGAAGGATGGTCCGTGGCAAAGTCCATCAAGATGGTTCGGACAAGCATATGCGTCATCCTGGTGGTTCGCGGCAAAGTAGTCAGGGAGGACCTGCCGGAAGGGGTGGATGCTCTTCTAACCGAGCGTGATCACCAAGGATTACTGCAGAGAATTGGCAAGCTGCTGGAAAGCGAGCCGGCCACCAATCTCATAAGAAAGCGGTAGTTTCAAATAGCACGAGAGTACGTGTCCGAATAGTTGTCCAGCTTTAAACTACAGCTAACCTATAGCTCTTTGTGGGGCCTCCTTCACCGCATTACTAACGTAAGTTGCTGACAACTACCCTGCAAAGTATTCTTCGTTCGCTTCTAAAACTTCCGGCATTCTGGCGGGGTGGCGCTTGAACAAGGCGCTCAGTTGGGTTCCACGAACTCTCCTCTGCTCCGGCCAATATTTAGGACGATTCGGAGAAAAATGGTGAACAGGCGTTTGATAGTTGCAGCGGCACTGCTGGGGATCTTCGCTCTTCCCGCCAGTGCAGGCACCGTCTCCGGCCGGATCCGGCTGGCCAGCGTTTCTACCTCGGCCGGCGCGCCCGCGGGAGACAAAGAACACGTAGTAATTTGGCTGGAGGGCCAGCAGGAATCCAAGCCGCCGGAGAACCCCGTCAAGATCTCGCAGCATAACCTGCAATTTGCCCCGGACTTCCTGATCGCTGTGAAAGGGCAACGTGTGGATATGCCGAACGACGATGATGTCGCGCACAACGTGTTCTCCTTCACAGGAATGAATCAATTCAACCTTGGCATCTATGCCAAAGGCGAGTCCCGCTCAGAAATCTTTGACAAAACCGGGATCGTGGACCTGTTCTGCTCCATTCATCACCAGATGCACGCCCGGATTTTCGTGGTTCCGACAAAATACTTTGCGGGCGCGCTTCCCGGACAGTCGTTCTCTATCGCCGATATCCCGCCCGGCAAATACGTGCTGAAAGCGTGGCATGAGCGCTCGCGCATGGTGGAACGCACCGTAGTTGTTCCCAAGACTGGAGTGGTTACGGAAAACCTCGTGCTTGAGCCCGGCGCCACAGCCGGCACCGTGAAGCAGGCTGCGAAAGAGTAAAACAACCAAAATCAAAGTTTAAAGCGAGGAGTTCAGAGGATGGCCCGCAAGAGCATTGGTTATCCAATACGAGCTGCCGCAGTAGCTCTTGCTATTGCTGCCGCTTTCGGTTCAAGAGGTTTTTCGGCTGACGATGCCCGCCCTTTTCCGGTTATCACCCCGGCGATGGTGGATTCCATGAAGGTCCTACCCGGAGGTTTGGCCGCGCTGCCGCCTGTCCCCGTGCCTGACGACAACGCAGAGACACAGGCCAAGGTTGAGTTGGGCCGGCACCTGTTTTTTGATACGCGCATGTCGGGCGACTTCAGCAGCAGTTGCGCCACCTGCCACAATCCGTCGATGGCATTCACGGACGGCTTGCCGCGCTCGCGCGGCTTTGGAGGCAAGACCCTGCTGCGCAATTCTCCTACAGTCCTGAACGCGGCTTACAACTCAGCGCAGTTCTGGGACGGACGCGCGGCAACGCTCGACGACCAATGCAAGGGGCCGCTTCTTTCGCCGCAGGAAATGAATATGGTGGATGAGAAGCACCTGGTGGATCGCCTGAATGCGGTCCCCGAATATCGGCGCGATTTTCGGGCCGCATTCGACAGCGCGCCCACACTGGACAACGTGGCGCATGCAATCGCCGCGTTTGAGAGAACGTTGGTCACTCCCGGGTCGCGTTTCGACCGCTACGCTCTCGGCGAAAAGACAGCACTGACTGATCAGGAAAAGCGTGGGCTCGTGGTGTTCTTCGGCAAGGGCTCCTGTTCTGAGTGTCACAAAGGCGCGAACTTTACTGATAACAAGTATCACAACCTCGGCGCCAGGCCGGTGGCCGGGAACCCGGAAGATCTCGGGCGTTTTGCTATCACGCACAACCCTGAGGACAAGGGCGCATTTAAGACGCCCTCGCTGCGCAATGTCGCGCTGACGGCGCCTTACATGCACGATGGATCTGTCGCCACGCTGGAAGATGTGGTGGAGTTTTACGATCGCGGCGGTGACGGCGCACCCAACCAATCCAAATTGATTTTCAAGCTGAATCTGACTGCACAGGAGAAGCAAGATCTCGTGGCCTTCCTCAAGACCTTGACCGGCACCTTGCCTCAGGTGGAGGTACCACAAACGTACGCAAGCCAGCACAGGCAAGCCACCGGAGGCCAGGGACAGTGAAGTTCACGGGAAAAACATTAGGGTTCCTGATTGCCGTAGTGGCGCTGTGCGGTGGACTCGGGATATATGAGGTTCACGCTCGTCACGCGGCCGTCGCCGCCGCGGCGCCTTCAGCAGCGGCGCGGCCGGCCCAAGCCGTGCATGGAAATTTGCGCCAGGTGATGGAGACAAAGGTCCACACGGAATATACGTACATGAGCTTTACCATTTGGCATGACCAGCCACTGACTGACGCGAAGATGGACGCGATTGCGGCTGCATCCGGACGCATCATGGACATTGCCGCGCATGAGCTCAGCTCGTATGAGCCGGAATACCGGCAGCAGGGCTGGACTGACGAGGACGTCCAGTTCTTTGACAACAAGCGGCTGCAATTGACGCAAGTTGCCGAAGAACTGCAAAAGGCCGCAAAGAGGCACGACTCCTCGCAGGTGACAAGCTTCTTCCTCCATCTCGATAATACTTGCCAGAGCTGCCATAGCCGTTTTCGCAAGGACCTTTCCTGGACCTAGCCTCAACGTCAACGACCGAAAATCAACTGGATCTCGCACTCCGGGCTGTGCCTCAGAACAATCGGCGCAGCCCGCGCGAGTTTTCGGCCGTCGCAACTTTTCCTTGTCCCCTTGCGCCGTCTGGCTGCGCCCAATTACATTGAGCGAATCATGGCAATACGCGTACACAAGCTTCTTTTGATTGCTTGCATGGCAGTTTTTCTTACGGCCCAGGGACAGAACAAGCAATCGACAGCATCATGGAATTTTGCTGTCTCCGGCGACTCCAGGAATTGCGGCAATGTGATCATGCCTGCCATCGCTGCCGGCGCAAAAAACAATGACGCCGCGTTTTACTGGCATCTGGGCGATCTTCGGGCGACCTACGGCCCCGATGAAGACTATAAAAGCGAGCCCCAGCATCGGGGGCATGTGGTGGACAAGCAAGCTTATCTCAACGATGAATGGCCTGATTTCATTCGCAACCAGATCACTCCGTTCGCGCCGCTGCCGTTCTTTGTCGGGATCGGCAATCACGAAATGGTGCAACCCAAGAATCGGGCGGAATTTATCACCACTTTTAGCAAGTGGTTGAGTTCACCCGCCATCGAGGAGCAGCGGGAGGCCGACCGCGCCTGGGACAAGGGTCCTCAACCCCGGACCTACTATCACTGGATTCAGGGTGGCGTGGATTTCATTTACCTGGACAATGCCACCAAAGATGAGTTTGATTCGCAACAGGTGGGCTGGGTGGAGAATGTACTGAAACACGCCACTTCGAACGGCGCCGTGCAGGCAGTGATCGTGGGCATGCATGAGGCTCTCCCAGAGAGCCTGGCTGCCGGCCACAGCATGAACGATTGGCAGCTGGGCATCAGCAGCGGACATCGCGTTTATGCCGACTTGCTTAGTTTCCGAAAGAAGACTCAGAAACCTGTGTACGTCCTGGCCAGCCACTCACACTTCTATATGACAGATATTTTTGACAGCGATTACTGGCGCGATCACGGCGGTGTGCTCCCCGGCTGGATCGTGGGCACGGCGGGCGCTGTACGTTATCCCCTTCCAGTTCTGGCCAGCCGCGCCAAAGAGGCCAAAACCAACACTTACGGTTACCTTCTGGGAACTGTCCATCCTGACGGCAAAGTGGATTTTGCTTTTCAGGAAATCAAGCGCGCTGATATTCCAGCCTCGATCAACCAGGACTACACGCCGCAATTTGTGGACTATTGCTTCAACCAGAATTCTGAAGCGAAGTAGACGGCGGAAATTTCAGCACTCAAAGGAACTAATTTGCTTTTCTCGCCAAAAGACGCGAGCAGGTCTGGCTGATTGCTGAGTACTGACGGCTGACAGCTCTCACAGCCACGTGCCGGTCCGGCTCCAGCGCGTGTGGGAAAAGAAGTGAATCGGAATTGTCGCGTAAAACGCCAGCTTGTCTTCGAGGTTTTCATCCAGCCAGCGGGAACTGGGAGCGTCATACGACCAATAGACAAACATCGGTTCGCCGATCACGTTTTCGAGCGGCACGTAGCCCCATTCGCGGCTGTCGCTGGAGTTGTCCCGATTGTCTCCCAGCACGAAGAGCTTGCCCGGCGGTACCACAATCGGAGCCATCTGTTCGTAGCGTGAAGTGCGAGGAGCGTTATGAACTGCGTAGGGCTCTGCGACGGGCTTGGAATTCACGTACACAACGCCGTCGTGGATCTCCAGCCGGTCGCCTGCCACGCCCGCGACCCGCTTCAGATAAGCTTCAGAAGGGTTTTTGGGATAACGGAAGACAATGATGTCGCCGCGATGGATTGTCTTCAGCATGGGCAATCGCCACCCGAGCAGCGGAATTTCCGGGCCGTAGAGCAGCTTGTCCATGAAAAGGTGGTCGCCGATCAGGATGGTTCCTTCCATGGATCCTGTAGGCACCACGGATGCTTCGCCGATGAAGATTCTCACCCCAAGCACGATCAGCGCCATCACGATTAGGCGTCCGGTTGAACGGCGCCAGAACGAACGGGCGGGCGGAGCCGCAGAGTCTTCCTCTATTAGCGATACGGTACCAAAAACGGCAGTTTGGGTGAGATCAGGAAGATCTGTTTTGTCACCGGAGTCTGCCGGCGCGGACCTCTCGCATAAATCCAGGACTTGCATCATGGTGTTGGGTTAGAAGTCATTCTTCTGCGCCAAGTGGAGACCAGCAATCAGGTAAATACCTGCTGGACACGCATGTTTGGACGGTGCCCATACGTAATCCACTCGCAAAACGCTGCCTGCGGCGCGGGCCGCTGCCACCAGAGCGTCAATAAGCTTCGCGATCTGCCCTGTTGTTCAGGGGCAAAGCCGTCTGCAAGAGAAGCGTCAGCTCGCTTTTTGGAACGTCTTGCGACCAGTTTTGGAACGCCTCGGTAAGCTCGGAGGCTTCCGTATCCGAAGCAATCAACCGCGCGGAAGCGGTGAAAATCTCTGTTATAATCAACCTCTACACGCCATTACGCGCAGCGAGTCCGCGCAGGCTTTCACGTCGGGGAGTGGCTCAGCCTGGTAGAGCACCTGGTTCGGGACCAGGGGGTCGGAGGTTCAAATCCTCTCTCCCCGACCATTATTTTCAAAGACTTACAATTGATTTCTGTTTTGCCGTCTACAGCGAGAAAATTGTCTGCTAGGGCCGACCATTATTTTCAACAGCTTGCATCCGGCACGACTCAACCACTTGGTTTTGGCCCAGGTGCTCTAGCTTCCTGGATCCCCATGAATGCTGCACTTCGCGCTTATGTCAGGATGCATGACAATCTCAAAATTGACTACAGGGGCACGCTGGTCGACGCGTCTCAATTCGGTAATCTCTCCAATTTTGAAGCGCTTGCCGCACCCGGTCTAAGCGGGAAGAGAGCCTGGGTTTTTGCTTCAGTGCGTGAACGCAACCATTCGGTTCACTCGAAGTGGATTCTTATACTTCCGTATTGCCCGTATCGGAAGTTCAAAAGATTCGATGAGTGGCGTGTTCGTGCAATTTGCAGCTTGAGTACTATTTGGCGCTACTCTCTGCGCTCGCCATCAGTGCGTCGAGTTGTGCGCGGTACGCTTGCAGGTCGCGCGGGCAAGGAGTACCGTTTCTGCCATGAGAAGCGTCGAACGCCGTAATTTCCTGAAGGTAGCGGTGGCGTTGCCTTTTGCCTCGCCGTTGCGATCGTTCGCTGAAGTTGCAAGCCCGTTGGGAAAGCCTGTGTTTGTTGCCGCGGGTGCGGACGCGACTGGGACTGAGCATCATGGGCCGCGCGCAGGCACGCACCTGGATTTCAAGGTCCTTACTAAAGACACCCAAGCCGGTTTTTTCCTGGTAGAGCATCGGAATGTTCCGCAAGGCGGGCCGGTGCGCCATCTGCACTATGCACAAGAAGAATGGTTCTACCTCGTTGAAGGCAACAAGCTTGTGATCGAAGTAGGCGACGAGCGCTTCACGCTTCGGCCCGGCGATTCCATACTCGCGCCACGGAATGTGCCCCATGTGTGGGCCTACGTCGGTGAGAAGCCGGGACGGATGCTGATGGGGTTCACGCCGGCCGGCCAGATGGAAGATTTCTTTACCCTCTCCAGCAACCAACCTGTGGATGCGAAAATCGTAGAGGCACACGGCATGAAGTGGCTGGGGCCACCTCTCGACGTATCGAAGCTGTGAGTGAGAGGAGAACTACTGCTTCGGCGAACGGTGTACGTATTGTTGCCGGTGTCGGACTCGGTAGCCGCCGTCGTTCACCGTCGCTTGGAGCGGCAAAAAGGTGGTTCGACGCGCAGCTTGCTTTCTCATGACCCTTCACACGCCTCGTTAGACCGATACAAGACCGACTACAGTGCCGGTTCGGCCCCGTCTCGGGCTTCAAATTTCATTGAAGACAAACAGCTTACCCCGCTTCGACCCCAGGAGAGCACCTGGGTCTGCACCGCGCGCTTAGTCCCGTTGTACCTTTGAGATTCACCCGGAGGGGCCGCCCTCCCCCAACCTGCACCATAACCTCCCCAAAGCCCATCGTCAGGTGAATGAGTCAGAGTTCGGGAACCCCGAAATTTCACATTTGACATCGGTAGAAAATCCACTACCATATGGTTGTGGATAGTCTCGGTACAACATTTGCGGCTTTGTCTGATCCAACCCGTCGGGCGATGATTGAACGGCTTTCACGTGGGCCTGCCTCTGTGCATGGATTGACGAAACCGTTTGCACTCTCTCAGCAGATGATTTCAAAACATATTGCCTACCTGGTGCGGGCGCGGATTGTGATCAAGACGAAGCGTGGACGAGAGAGTATTTGCACGCTTAGGCCAGAGGCGATAAAGACAGTCAGCGACTGGGCGTTTAGCTATCGCCAATTCTGGGAAGAGAGTTTCGACAAGCTGGATGCAGTTGTGAAGCAAATGAAAAAAGCGGAGGTTGGACATGGCAAAAAGCACGTTGAATGAGACAGAGCGGATGGTTATCACAAGAGTCTTTGATGCTCCACGCGAGTTGGTTTGGAAGGCGTGGACAGACCCGCAATATGTGATGCAGTGGTGGGGGCCGAAGGGCTTTACTGCGCCTGTTTGCAAGATAGATTTTCGCGTGGGAGGAAAATTCCTCTGCTGCATGAGATCTCCAGATGGGCAGGAGTTCTGGAATGCGGTTGAATACCACGAGATTGTTCCGCACGAGAAGATCGTCTCCTTGATGTACTTTTCCGACTCGAAGGGAAACAAAATTGACCCTGCGCAGCTAGGAATAGAACATGAGGCCATTGAGGGTGCGTACGACGTGACCCTCTTTGAGGACCTAGGAAACGGCCAGACGAAACTCACCTTCATTGGAAATGAACCCATGGAGAGCGCGAAAAATAGCGGTCAATTAGAGGGCTGGAACGAGATACTCGATAAACTTGCTGCAGTCATTGCCGGGCTGACGCAGACGAAATAAGAAGTTGAAGGCTGGATGTTCGTCATCCGCGAGACAATAAACGCAAAGCAGACGCAGGTCCACCCCTGCAACCCCAGCCAGGGGTGGCTGCTGCGGAGGCTTAGTTCAATCGCGCTCTCGTCACCTGGCCGAATCGTTGCCCTTACCGGATAAATGACCTTGGCTCAGCTCCCGGCTTGAGGCCAACGCGCTCATCGAGCAAGAATCTGAGCCTGCATCAGACATTGGTCCTGTGAAACGCCTTGTGGCGAATGACGGCAATTCGTTTCTGGATGGTCGGCGATCGGACTTCTGGTGGTCCGATCTCACACGGAAAACTTCGGATCACCTTCGACGACTTTGGTATCCAACTTCGGTGTCTCGCCCTTACGCCATAGCGGTGAACGGAATTTGACGCGATAATTCAGCGGACCGCCGTCCGGTTGATCGGATCGATTAACGGGCCGCTCGATGCAGACGAATTCAGTCTCCAGATCATTGTTGCTGACGCGCACCACTGCATACCCGTGCCCGCCCGTGTCGACAAAAGAAAGATGGGGGGACATTTGCGGATTGGATTGCTCTCTCGCCTTATTGATGTCGCCGGACTTGACGTATTCAAGGCACGACCTCACGCCATGCCGCAGAAGCATGTTGATCATCGGCTGCGGGGCATGATCCTGGGGCCCTTGTCCAACCCAAAGGGGGCGAAGCGGTTCGTCCTTGGGGAAGCGATATTGATTGGCTTCCCATCCTCCCGGGGCTGAAATGGAGCCGGTGACAAAAGCCAGGCCTACCGGTTCAAACTTCTTGGGTGGCAGAGACTTGGCAGAACGGCCGGCCCAAAAAGAATGGAGGTCGCCTGCCACCGTGGCAAAGCCTGTAATTCCGTGCTCCCGGACGAAATCATAGATCTCGCCTTTTTCCAGGAAGGCAGTCGAAACATCGCCGGCCAACGTGAGTGCATAGCCATCTCCCGGCCACTTTTTGGCCGCCAGTCCGTCGGGCAGGTTCTGGGGATCAACCCGCTCCTCCAGGGTTGAGGTCGTGCTACCCCAGATTTTCCACGTTGCCTTTGAGTTCCTGAGCTGTTCAAGGAACCAGGCTTTTTGCTCAGCGCCTAAGATGCTTTGTGGAGGCTCGTCTTTGCGGAAATTGGGGATTTCCTTTTCTCCCGCGCGGATGGTTTGGGGAGGTTTTCCGTTGTTGTATCCCCGGCCACCATCCAGAATCTCAATCACTTCCTGTGCGGTAAAAAGGCGGAAGTCCTTGTCGTCCAGGCCGTCCGTTTCAGGACGCCCGAACGGATCTTCCGATCGATAGCTGCGCTCGTCCGTGATGATCAGGTCCAGGTTCTTGCCCCAGCGCAACGTGCGATAGCCCCTCAAACTTCCGATTGCAGCCAGATTGTTCGGTTCCTGGCCCAGACCGTGGTCGTCAAATTTTGTGATCGGGGCATCCACTACTTTGGGTGGTCCGAAGGTGGCCAGTGAAGGGCCGCTGGACTTCATCATCCGCGCCGGCTGATACTCAAAGAACGCCTGCATGGCTGCCACTCTTCGTGTCTGGGCAGGAAAAGTTTTCGGGCCAAACTTTTGGAAGCTCTGCCATCCCTGCCAGCTGAACTCGTGGTTGTCCCACATGGGCACAAACGGGAAATGTGCACGCGCGTCTTGCAGCTCAGGGTCGTGCAGATATGCCTTATAGATGGCACGGTAATCGTCCACCGTGGTGGGGATGTGAAAGTCCGATATTTTTTCGCCGTGCGGATAACGGACTATGTCCCGCACTTGTCGGGCGTAATATGTCTTGCGGTCTTCGGGGTACCAGACCAGCTCGTAAATGAAGTCGCCAAGGTGCAGGACGAAACCGAGTTTCTCGTTCTCAGGAGCGCGATCGTCCTCATAAATCATTCTTCGGTAGGCGTTTTGTGCGCCGAGGTTTGCGTTTTGACAGCTTACAAACGCAAAACGAACAGGCCGCGGATCATGATCGTCCGGGGCAGTGCGTGTCCTGCCAATTCGACTGCCATTTCCATCACTGTCTGTAAAACGATACCAATAGACCCGAGCAGGCTTTAACCCTCCGACCAAGGCCCGGCAGGTCCAATCGGCCTCCGCTAAGATTGGAACGCTCTGTGTCGCTACTACACGGTGAAAACTCTGATCTTGCGCCACCTCCAGCATCAGGTGCGATGGTTGTGGATGGCCCTCGGGCGCCCGGCGCGTCCACAACAGGACGCTATTGCTGTTTGGATCTCCCGACGCGACTCCCTCCGGAAAGAGGTCTCGCCGTTCATGCCATAACAGGGTTGATGCTGTTGGGAAGTGCTTTGCCCAGACAGCCGAAGCACTGACAAGCATGGCGGTTTTCAAAAATTGTCGTCTCGTAACAGGAGCCATCTGCAAAGGCCTCAAATCAAGATTTTCTCTTTGACGTAAAAGAGTGGTTGTTCACTTTGCGCCGGCGCGACGCATGCCTCAAGGAGGTGAAAAGCCCGCACCTCCTTCTTCTCTGACGAACTTCAAATCAATTGGTTATCCAGATGCCGGGGCGTGTTCCAGTTCCACAGGGCCATCATTTCGGCGTCTCACTGAACCCACGCCCGCTCAGGGCCATTGTCTTATTTAGAAACGGGTTTAGATCGCCTTCGATCCAGTAGAGCATGCGGCTGTGCGCCAAGTGTTTGTTTCCGCGAGGGCAGAGCGTTTCCGGATAATTTTCTACTAACCTTTTTGAGTGTCGGATGTCTACAATAGTGGACATGAGCGAGTCTATGGCACTCCTGCAGGGCACACTGGATCTCTTGATCCTGAAGGCGCTGGCCCTCGAGCCGATGCACGGCTGGGCTATTTCGCAGCGTTTACGGCAAATTTCCGATGGCGTGCTCAGCGTACAGCAAGGGTCGCTTTACCCTGCGCTGCAGCGTCTTGAGTTGCAGGGCTGGATTCTTTCCGAGTGGCGTTCCACGGAGGGCAATCGTCGAGCGCGCTTTTATTCACTCAGCCGCAGCGGTCGTCGCCGCCTGGAAAAAGAAACTGCGGATTGGCAGCGGTTTACCACAGCCGTACAGCGGGTCCTAAGGACAATCTAGGAGCGCACACATGGGACTTTGGCGGACTCTTTCCATTCGTATTCGAGCAGTCTTCGATCGCAACGCCCTCAACCAGGAGCTGGACGAAGAAGTCCGCTTTCACATTGAACATGAGACCAGGGCGAACATCGCCCGGGGCATGAAGTCCGAAGAAGCTGCGCGCCAGGCCCATATGGATTTTGGGGGCGAGAGCGTGAAGGAAGAATATCGTGCAGTGCGCGGAGACTCGTTTGTGGAGTCAGTGTTGCAGGATGCGCGTTTTGGATTGCGGATGCTGCGGCGCAGTCCTGGCTTTGCCATTGTGGCAACCATCACGCTGGCCCTGGGGTTGGGCGCAAACACCGCGATGTTCAGCGTGATTGACGCGGTTCTGCTACGGCCTCTCCCGTTTGCCGATCCCGAAAGGCTGGTTTACATCCTTGACCAGAATCCCAGCAAGGGCTTCTTTCGGTTTACGGCGTCGCCACCAAATTTTATCGACTGGCGCACGCAGGCTCAGTCTTTTACTGGTATGGCGGCGACCGCCAGCGGAACTTTTACGCTCTCCGGCAGTGGCGATGCCCAGCGTTTGAACGCGCTCTTTGTTACGCCTGACCTTTTCGCTGTTCTCGGTCTAAACACCGTTGCTGGCCGCACGTTTACGAGTGAAGAAGGAACTTATGGACACGATAAGGTTGCAATCCTCTCTTTTCGTATTTGGCAGCAAAGGTTTGGCGGCGACCGCAGCGTCCTGGGACGGACGATCAAGCTGGATGGCGAGAACTACGTGGTTGTCGGCGTGGCTCCCGCCGAATTCCGTCTCAATAATGCTGACGTAGTGGTTCCACTGGCCTTTCGGCCTGATGTGGGAACGCAGCGGGGCGCCCACTTTCTCTTAGTTTATGCTCGCTTGAAACCGGGAATCTCGTTGCAGCACGCAAACGACGAGATGAGAACGATTGCCGCGCGACTCGCGGCCGCATATCCCGATAAAGATTCCGGTTGGACTGCCTATGCAGTGCAGATGCACGAGTTGGTCGTCGGACGCGTGCGTCCAGCCATGTTGATTCTGTTCGGTGCAGTTGGTTTTCTCGCGCTCATTGCCTGCGCCAACGTTGCCAACCTGTTGCTTTCCCGTGCGGTTGGACGCCAGCGTGAAATCTCCGTTCGCACCGCGCTGGGAGCAACGCGAAGCAGGATCATGCGGCAACTGCTGACTGAGAGTTTCGCGTTGTGCGTATCTGGAGCGCTGCTTGGGATGGCGATTGCCGCCGGCGGCATACATCTTCTGCGCCTGGTTGGCCCCATCGGCGTTCCCCGGCTTGCCACCGTACAGTTAAACACCGCAGTGCTGGCATTTACTGCTGGACTCACTTTGCTGACGACCATGTTGTTTGGCATCCTGCCGGCCCTGCACGCCTCCCGGGTGGACGTGAACGCGGGGCTGAAGTCGGCGGGACGCGGAGCCGTCGCAAGCCGTGAATCGGCGCGCCCGCGCAAGCTACTGGTGCTGGCCGAACTGGCGCTTTCTATCATGTTACTGATAGGAGCGGGGCTGCTCATCCGCAGCTTTGTGCGACTCACCTTCACCAACCCCGGGGTGGATGCCTCGCATGTCTTGACCTTCAATCTTTCGCTGCCGACAAAAAAATATGCCACGCCGGAGCGGATCCGTGATTTTTACGATGCCCTCTTAACCAATCTGCGGGCGCTGCCCGGCGTGAAAGATGCCGGGGCTGTGAGCATTCTGCCTTTGTCAGGCGACCAGAACAGCAGCAGTTTCACGATTCGTGGCGCACCTGTCGCCCCGCAGGACCAGCCTTCGGCTGAACTTCGGGTCGCCAGCCGCGACTACTTCCGCACCATCGGCATTCCGCTTTTGCACGGGCGTCAGTTCGGGACCGGTGACCGAATGGGATCGCCGCCAGTTGTGCTGGTGAGTGAATCAATGGCCCGTAAATTCTGGCCTAATGGCGATGCCATCGGGCACTTCATCACCATGGGCGTGCGGCCCGGCATTTCCCATTCGGATGTAGGTGGCGAAATCGTCGGCATCGTGGGAGATGTTCGCGACTTTGGTCTCGATATAGAGCCAACTCCAACCGTGTACGTGCTCATGGATATTCCGGGCAGCAGCGAGATGAACATTGTGGTCCGCACCGCCGGCGATCCAACAGCGTTAGTGCGGGCCGCGCGTGCGACGGTGGCAGCTCTCGACGCCGAGATACCAGTGGCCGATCCGGCGCCCATGGAGACGGTGCTGGCCACATCTCTGGCACAACGCCGCTTCTACATGCTGCTGCTCTCCATCTTCGCTGCTGTCGCTTTGTCGCTGGCGGGCATCGGTCTTTATGGTGTGATCTCGTATTCAGTTGGACAGCGAACGCAGGAGATCGGCGTGCGTATGGCCCTGGGAGCTACGCGAGAACAGGTACTTGGCATGATCCTCAGCGAGAGCTTGCGGCTGGCTGGCACAGGAATCGCCACGGGGATCATCGGAGCGCTGGCGCTGAATCGACTGCTGAAAGGAATGCTGGTGGGAGTTAGCACAACAGACCCTGCTGTGTTCGCCGCTGCCGCGCTCGGCCTCGGCGTGATTGCAATTGCTGCCTGCTTTGTTCCGGCGCGACGGGCTACCGCCGTAGATCCAGTCGTTGCGTTACGCTACGAATGAACTCTGGGACTTCAGCCGATTTTGCAGCGTAGCTTGGAGCTGCTCTCCCCCGCAGCTACGACTAGGCCGCTCCGGCTCGCGACTTCGCTCCGCCATTTGGAGACGGGCCGGTATTACCTGTGCTCGGACGTAGCGTTGATCCTGCCAAAGGGAGTGTGACCCGCATGACAGTGCCGCTGCTGCTGCTTTGAATGACCAATTGCCCATGTAGCAACCGCACGCGCTCGCGCGTTCCCGCAAGTCCCACGCCTGATTGCTCCCGGCCCTCGGGAATTCCCGTTCCGTGGTCTGAGATCTCAAGGCAGAGATTGCCGGCTTCTGATGAGAGCGCAATGGCCGCGGTAGCGCTTTGCGAATGTTTCAGAATATTTGAAAGTCCCTCCTGAACAATCCGGAATACAGTGAGTTGGATTTCAAACTCCAGAGGCCCAAGGTCTTCAGGGCAGGCCAGAGTCACGGCGATTCTGCTGCGCTTTTCGAATCCTTCCACGTAACCCCGCAACGCGCGGCTAAGCCCCAGCTCTTCCAACATTGGGGGATGCAACAGATAGGCAATGGAACGAAGCTCATTGCTGCACTGCTCCACCATGCGGACGCATTCTTCGAGTTGTGTGATTTCCGCTTCATTGTGGCAGACCACTTCACGAAGGCGGTGCAGGTTCAAGGTGAGCGCAACCAGATTCTGGGCCGTGCCGTCGTGTAACTCGCGAGCCAGGTGCCGGCGTTCTTCATCCTGCAAACGCATGATTTTCCCGGAAAGCTGCAGCACTT